>Ga0247727_10002897_pt1 | contig 38667 bp, 41 predicted proteins | sample WisWelCaveWW1625_FD_202498 | JGI IMG/M metagenome (GOLD analysis project Ga0247727, IMG submission 202498) | Biofilm microbial communities from Wishing Well Cave, Virginia, United States - WW16-25 | ecosystem: Environmental > Aquatic > Deep subsurface > Groundwater > Cave microbial mat | place...
AAGACCTTTCCTCCATCTCAGGCGGCTTCTGCTGGGCCACTAACCTGGATGTGAATCCGGAAGGCGCTACCTTCTATCTGGATGATATCCGGTACGAGTAATAAAGCATTAAGTGGTAGGTTTGGAAGGGGTAAGGGAGAAATCTCTTACCCCTTTTTGTTTGTGGAGTTATAATCATTATAGATATGAAAATACTTTTGGCTGAGGATGATTCAAGAGTCGCCAGTTTCATCAAGCGGGGTCTCACCGAAGAAAGCTACACGGTCGATGTCGCGCCGGATGGAGAAAAGGCCGTATTTCTGGGGCAAACACAGCCTTATGATCTGATCATTCTAGATATCATGCTTCCTAAACGCAGTGGCATAGAAGTTTTAAAGATACTTCGTTCGGAGAAGATCGCGTCGCCGGTTCTTTTGCTGACTGCCAAGGACAAGCTGGAAGATAAAGTGGCGGGTTTGAACGCCGGCGCGGATGATTACCTTGTGAAGCCATTTGATTTTGGGGAGCTTCTCGCGAGGGTCCGTGCGTTGATGCGCCGCCGAGGCGATATGACGCCCACGCTCCTTAGCGCCGCGGATCTCGAACTGGATACCCTGCGTCGCCTGGCCAAGCGCGCCGGGAAAGAAATTATACTTACGACCCGTGAATACGTCCTTTTGGAGTATTTTCTGCGCCATCCAAATCAGGTGGTGACACGCTCGATGCTGGCTGAAAACGTATGGGAGCATGATTTCGACACTTTTTCCAATGTGATCGACGTGCATATCGCCAGGCTCCGGCGTAAGATCGACGACGGATTTGAATTTAAGCTTTTGAAGACAGTCCGCGGCAGTGGCTACATGCTCGACCTTCCGGACGATAAGGAGTGATTTTACCGCCCCTTTTTCCCCGTTCGATCCGCTTTACGCTCACTCTCTGGTATGTCGGGATACTCGCCGTTATTTTGTGCGCGTTTAGTGCGGTGCTTTATGACAGAGTCTCCGATGATCTTTACCGTCACGCGGATGAGCGACTTATTTCCCAGGCAGATGCTATTGCCGACACTATTTTTGCTTTTTGGCAAGCCGAGTGGCAGGCAAGGCATGAGGGCAGTCTCACAAAGCAGGATAAAAGCCTCTACCTATTTTCCAAAAGCCTCCAGGGAGAAATCACGCGCGGGAAGTTTGGTGCATTTATCGAACGCTGGGCCACCGAAACACAGATCTTGGAGGCCGCGGTGCGTCCTTTCAGGATCCTTACGACCGGAGGCGAGGAAGTGATCTCTCACCCAAGTTTTGCGAAGATCTCTCCAGACTCACCTACGACACAATGGCAGGAAGCCGGCAGCGGTCTTACGCTCTATGAAACCTTTATTCTGAGTGGCCGTCGCATACGATTTATCACCCGCCCCATCATTGAGAATAATCAGCCGCTTTATATTGTGCAGGCGATGGCTTTTCTGCGCGCGGAAGACGATTCTTTAAAGCGGCTGCGTTTTTGGTTCATGATCTTGATCCCCGGCATTCTGATCGGCACCAGCATTGTGGGATGGTTACTGGCAACGCTCGCGCTAAGACCCGTCGGAAAGATGATAAATCAGGTGCAGAAAATAGAAGCGCGTCATTTGCATGAACGCATTGAAGTGCCGCAGACGCGTGATGAGCTTGAAAGCCTGGCGATGACTTTTAACGGAATGTTGAAGCGCCTCGAGAGTTCTTTCAAAAGAATGCGGCAGTTCAGCGCGGCCGCGTCTCACGAGCTTCGTACGCCTTTGACGATCGTAAAAGGAGAACTCGAAGTGTCCCTTCGAAAGCCGCGCGAAAATGGCGAGTATGTAAGAGTGTTGACCACGCAGTTGGGAGCCATCAATGAGATCATCGGCATTGTCGAGCAGCTTTTGGCACTTGCCCGAAGCGAGGAAGGAGAGGGCGCCGTCGAGTGGGAGCCGGTAGATCTGGGAGAGCTCACGAAACGCGGTGCCGCCGCTTGGAAAAAAATAGCCGATTCCAAGAAAATAAGCCTCCGCATTTTCGAAAATAAGAAAATATGGGTACGGGGAGAGCAAAGACTGCTTGAAAGACTTTTATCGAATCTGCTCGACAATGCGATCAAGAATACGCCGGAAGGAGGAAGAGTAGAAGTTTTCGTGGAGGAAACCGGCAGATCCGCCCATCTCAGCGTGCAGGACACCGGAAAAGGGATCCCGCCGGAGGAATTGCCCAAAATTTTTGATAAATTCTTTAGCCGCAGTTCGCAGCACGGCTCGCCCGACGTGGCGGCAGGCATAGGCTTGGGCCTGGGGCTCTGCCGCTGGATCGTCGAGGCGCACCAGGGTTCGATTGAAGTCCAATCAAAGCCCGGTCAAGGCGCCCTTTTTAAAGTCACGCTGCCGCTTCTATCATCAGTCCCGCAAAAATAATTTTATCTCCCTTGACAAAGAAGCCCCTTTTGGGTATATTATGTAAGCGCTTACAATTAAACAAAGGTCAAGCAATGACGATTTACGAGATAGCTAAGAAAGCCGGTGTTTCGATTGCCACGATCTCGAGGGCGATGAGTCCCCAAACGAGAGGCAAGGTATCGGCAGCTACTTTAAAGAAAATCGACGAAATCGTAAAAAAATACGGCTACACGCCGAACGTCGCCGCGCGTAACTTGGGCGGGACGTCTTTCAAAACCATCGGGGTCGTTTTGCCGCACTTAAAAGGAATTTTTTTCAGTGATTATTATACCCAGCTTTTGTCGGGTGTAGCGGATACGCTTTTGGACACGGATTATCATTTTAAAATGGTCACACTCAAAGCGGACAATTTTCAATGGGATCATTATGACTTCCGCGCGGGAGAGGGAGTGGATGGAATCATTATTACTCACTGGCCTCATTTTTTTTCTTCGGCGGCAGCACTTGAAAAATTGACGGTGCCCTGTGTAGTGATCAATGATCCTGAAGCGGGCGTGCGGGTGCATTTTGCCAGTTGCGATAACCAAATGGGAGGGGAAATCGCGGCGCGTTACCTTTATTCGAAAGGGCACCGCCAAGTCGTGGTATTGGCCGGTCCTGCCTGGTCAGCTGACAGCCGTCAGCGGATCGAGGGATTTAAGGATTTTTTTAAACGTATGAACGCTCCGGCGAAATTCGAGGTATTGCAGGGAGACTTTCAGGAAGAAAAGGCCGGCGCTTTGGCTGAAGCCTATTTCCGGAAGAACGATCAAGTCACCGCCTTTTTTTGCTGCAATGACCTGATGGCTTTCGGTGTTATCAGTGCCCTCAAAAAAACGGGCATTCACTGTCCGAGGGATATTTCCGTGATGGGTTATGATGATGATCGGCGCGCGGAAAGTTTTGAACCGCCCCTTACCACGATCCGAGCGCCCCATTATGATTTGACGAAGGAGGGCACGCGGAGGCTCTTACGGTATCTTAAAAAAGAGGAGAAAGAGGAGTTTTTCAAGGAACAAACGGTGTTTCCGGTCGAGCTTGTGGAGCGCCAATCGGTTCAGCAAGTCTAAGAATTTTTTTTGACATTTATGTAAACGCTTACAATATTAAACTTAATTAAACAAAACAAAGTCGCGACTCATGAGTTTACCGAAAGATTTCTTTACTTTAACGATTCACACTGGTTAAATGGAGGCATGCCAATGAAGATCTCGCAACGTGTCACAGCTCTTGCCTTAATCGTTCTCTTATCCGGCCAGTCGCCGCTCTTTGCCTGGACGCTGCAGGAACAGACGACTTCTCAGACAACCTCGAGCTCGTCGCAAACGTTGTCCCAGTGGACACAGTCCCAGACAAATGCTCAAAATCTCGTTGATTTAAAAAATGGGGTGCTTCAGACGTCGGCCGTTACGTCCACAAACCAAACGCAGAGTTTTTACGACGCCGCCGGCCGCCTGGTCCGGGAGGATATTTACACATCTACCGGCAAATTAAAGCAGAGGAACGAATATTTTTACATGCCGTCCGGTCAATACAACGGCAAACTCGAATCTTACTTCAACACGACGAATGGCCGACTTACCACCCAAAAACAGTACGATGCCTCCAACGCGCTGATCGCCAAAATCGAGTTCTCCTACGATTCCAAAGGCCGCCTCTCGCAGACGAAGCGTTACAACGCGGCGGGTGCACTCACCCAAAAGATCACCTATACCTACAATACCCTGAATCTTTTGACCGTCCAGAGGGAATATGACGGTTCAGGCCGCCTTCTCAAAAAAATCGATTTTGTTTACGATTCGTCCAAGAGACTCACTTTAAAAACAGAGACGTCCTACAATTTGTCGGGTCAAGTCACCGGGAAGATCGAGTTTTTCCATGACACACTTGGAAAGCTCACGCTTCAAAAGGAGTACAACGCGGCCGGTCAGCTCATCCGCCTGACTCAGTTTTCTTATGACACGTCCGGCGTTTTGTTTGTCAAAACCGTTTTCGAATACACGAATAATGTTCTTGTCAAAAAAATCGAGTACTTTCATGCGCCAGCGGGCGCTTTGACAAGCCAAAATGAGTATGAGTACGATTCCACAGGGCGCGTAACGAGGAAAATATTTTTGGCATTCGGCTCATTAGGCCAGCTCACCGAAAAGACAGAATCTCTCTACGATACAAATAACCGTGTCACGCGGAAGAATACGTTTGACCCGGTGACAGGCGCTCTTCAATTTTACGAGACCTATTTGTACGATGCTTCCGGCAACGTCCTCTCGATTTACCACTATTCTCCGACAGGGACGATGATAAATTGGAAAAATTATTCGCAGAGCGGCAAGCTCTTGAGCGAAAGGATTTACGATGTCTCGGGCCGCTTTTTAGAAATGCGCGAGTTTGATGAAGCGAGTGGCGCTCTGATAAAGAAATGGGTGCCTAGTTATAATTCCCCGACGGCGACATTCCCGGAATTTACGACAGTCTATTCGTACGACCCGGTGACGGGATTGATTCTCTCCTCGTATGTGTATGACACTCAGCAGAGACGTTTGCGCGACGACACCTATGTGGATGGCGTACTTTTAAGTTACGAGGTTTATATTTATGAAGCCTATACCGTTATCGAAAAGGAACGTTACAGCGCCGCTGGTATTCTAGAAGCCTGGACAATTTATTCGACTTCTCCTAAATACGGGCCGTGCGGAGGTTTTGCTACTGGGTCGGTGGTGATTGAGTACGATCCAAGTGGAAATGAAATCCGGCGAACTTTTTATGATCAGGCTGGAAATGTCATCCAGATCATTGATCAAACTCAGAATGCTCAGCAAAGCGCCGCGATAGAGCTTTGGTTCGGCCAAAACCAGAACCAGGGGACTTCCGGACTCGTCTCAAGCTACCCCAACGCGACCGGTTTTATCTACCATGACGGCGTGATCCAAGATTGGGCCAAGATCTACGCCAACACCCAGGCTTATACTTACGATCAAGCGCTGGCGGGCATGACTTTCCTCGAGCAGGGCAATTTCGCAGCTGCGAAGAGAATTTTTGATTTTTACTATGCCCAGTGGCAGGCGGAGCAGGCTTCTTTTAACGGATTTTGGACGGTCTACAACACTGATCAGAATTTCCACTGGAAAAAATATGAATGGCGCAAGGGAATGGGCGAGAGTGTTTGGATCGGGCTTTTTTGCCTGCAGTATGAAAAGGCCGTAAGCGACGTGGCCGAGAAAGGCAAGAGTCTGGATCTGGCCGCCGCGATCGGCCGCTGGGCCAGCTCTCTGCCGCATAAGGACGGGGCCGTCGCGATGAGCCCGCCCAATCCCGGCGGTAATCCTGATTTCGGCAATATCTATTCGGTGGAGAACAACCTCGATTATTATGTTCTGACACAGGCGTTGTCGTCAAAAGCGCCCGCCGCTTCCGACAGGGAACGTTTTATAGGAGAGTTCGCCAATCTTAAGAATTGGCTCAAAACTACAGCCTATGATTCCGCGACGGGGCTTTTTAGGACGGGTGGCAGTGTCAATTTCAGCACAGGCCAGTGGGTGTGGGACTCGACGAAGAGCCTTGATGTGAATTCATGGGCTATCTCGACGATCGGGATTCCGACGCTCGTGAACGAATTCGGCATCAACATGGATAATTTCATCAGTAAGATCCACCTGATGTTTGCGGTGCAGGACAACGGCACTTTCGGCGGGAATATTCTGACGGCCAAGGGTTTTGATTTCTCGGACTCCGTCAACGCCTCGCTGATCGGACGCTCCGGAATGAAATGGGTGGAAGGCACAAACCAAATGATTCTGGCCTATAAGCTTCTTGCGGAGTTTTACAAGGACACCGATCTGGCCAAGGCCAATTATTACCGGTCTCTTGCAGACCATTTTTCTGCGAGAAACGCCGACAATGCGGTCAATGTGGGCAGCGCTTTAAGCTATCTCTACACCGACAGACCCGATACGCAGATTTATTATTCTACCCCTTCGTGGCGGACTTCGCCGGGCCAATCCGCGCCGAGCACCGCCTGGGTTTACTTCGCGCTCAATAAATTCAATCCATTCGAGGTTTAACGATCGTATTTTCTCACGGCCCCTCGGGGCCTTGATCCAGAGATAGTCATTCAAGCACCCTTCTTCCTTCTCCGAAGCGATTAGCCCTTTTTCGACTGCTCATGAATCCGAACTAAATGCTATGGGATACGGCCAAACAGCTACGCTGTATTCTTTTGACGTGGAGGCTGTTTGGCTTGAGGGTTCCCAAGTATTTAGAGAGGATTCATAGTCGAAAAAGGGCTAGAGTCCGCCGTTAGGCGGACGGGGAGCGGAGGAGAAGGAAGAAGGGTGCTGGGTGATGATTTAAGAATAGAGCTGTGGGCTGTGGGTGGATTCGAAAGAATTTATTTCCGCCTCTTTCTGCAGGGAGAGGCCGATGTCGTCTATTCCGTGAATCAAACGGTGTTTGATGCCGAAATCCAGTTCGAAATGAAATGAGATTTCCTCCGGCAGGTGCAGCGTTACCCGCTGCTCGTCCACGTCTACCGTTGCTTCAAGTCCCTCGTAGCGGTCCACCATCTGGAAAATTTCCTCTACCTCCGGTTCTGAGAGCTCGATCGTCAAAACTGCGTTTTTAAAACTATTGTTCCTGAAAATGTCCGCGAATGCCGGGATGCGCGCGCCGTCACGCAGGACCCAGGGTGCTATGACGGCTTGAAATCCGTACTGATGGATGGCCCAGACCGCGTGCTCGCGGCTTGACCCACAGCCAAAGTTATTGCGTGCCACTAGGACCGACGCGCCTTTGAAGCGGGGGGCGTTCAGCGAAAAATCGGGATTCGGGCTGCCGTCTTCGCGGTGCCGCCAGTCGTGGAAGAGGTGCTGGCCGAAACCCGTTTTTCCGATCGCTTTCAAGAACTGCTTCGCGATGATCTGGTCGGTGTCGACATTTGCGCGGTCGAGCGTGGCGATAAGGCCGCGATGAGTTTTGATCGGTTTCATCTTTTATTTTCCATTCCACGTTCTTAAATCCACAAAATGCCCGGCTACCGCGGCTGCGGCCGCCATCTGGGGACTTACCAGGTGCGTGCGCCCGCCTTTGCCCTGGCGGCCTTCAAAGTTTCTGTTGGAAGTAGATGCGCAGCGTTCCTGCGGTTTTAATTGATCCGGATTCATGGCCAGGCACATACTGCATCCAGATTGGCGCCACTCACAGCCGGCTTCTTTGAAAATTTTATGCAGTCCTTCGGACTCCGCCTGCTTTAAGACCTGCTGGGAGCCCGGCACTACGAGTACGCGCACGCTTTGGGCAATCTTTTTTCCTTTAAATATGGAGGCTGCTGCGCGCAGGTCCTCGATGCGGGCATTGGTACAGCTTCCAATGAAGACGGTATCGATCTTTATGTCGGTGTAGGGCGTACCGGGCTTAAGACCCATGTATTCCAGCGCCTGTTCTGTATCGCGGCGATTATGGCCGGGAACTTTGTCGGGCTCGGGCACGCGGTCCGTCACGTCGGCGACCATGCCGGGGTTGGTGCCCCAGGTGATTTGCGGCGCGATCGAAGATGCATCGATCGTGATCTCACGGTCGTATTTTGCGCCGGCGTCCGTCGGAAGTGATTTCCATAAATTCAGCGCTTTCTCAAGCGCCGCGCCTTTGGGCGCGAAAGGCCGCTTTGCGGCCGTGATGTATCGAAATGTCGTCTCATCGGGCGCGATCATCCCGGCGCGCGCGCCGGCTTCGATGCTCATATTACAGATCGTCATGCGGCCTTCCATGGAAAGCGCTTTGATCGCATCGCCGCAATATTCTAAAACGTACCCCGTGCCGCCCGCTGTGCCGATCGTGCCAATGAGTTTCAAGATCAGATCTTTGGCCGTGACAAAAGGCCCCGGCTTGCCTTTAAACTCCACTCTAAACGTTTTAGGTTTTTTCTGCGGCAGGCACTGCGTGGCCAGCACGTGCTCTACCTCCGATGTGCCGATGCCGAGCGCGAACGTGCCGAATGCGCCGTGCGTGGAAGTGTGCGAGTCTCCGCAGACGATCGTTGTGCCGGGAAGCGTCAAGCCCAGTTCCGGTCCGATGATGTGGACGATGCCTTGCTCGTCGCTATTTAAATCGTAGAGCCTGATGCCGAATTCTTGGCAGTTTTTAGTAAGCGCGTCAATTTGCGCCTTGGAGATCGGGTCTTTGATGTTAAAGCGGTCGTCAGTCGGGACGTTGTGGTCCATCGTGGCGAACGTAAGCTCCGGGCGGCGCACTTTGCGGTGTGTGAGGCGCAAGCCTTCAAACGCCTGCGGGCTTGTGACCTCGTGGACGAGATGCCTGTCTATATAAAGGAGAGACGTGCCGTCCGAAAGCGTCGTCACGACGTGCTGGTCCCAAATTTTCTCAAAAAGTGTTTTGGCCATAAGGTTACATAGTATATTCCTGCCGCCTTAAATTCTCAAGCGGCAAACCAAATTTGATGACAAGGAAAATGTGGAGGAGTAGACTAAACGGCATGAAACTTTATAAAAAGCTGGCCCTTTATTTGGTGGGTTACAAGCTTATTTTTTACTTTTGCGCCGCAGTCTCTTTTTGGCTTCTACCGCCTATTTTTGACAAGAACGCATATTTGGCAAATTTTCATTGGCCGCAAGCGTCTTCACCGCCAACCGACCCTCTGCTTTACCTGAAAACGTGGGACTCCCAATGCTATCTGTATCTGAGCCAAATGGGGTACAGTCCGGGCCACCTGACAAACGTTTCCTTTCCTTTGTGGCCGTTTTTAATCGAGGTTTTTTCTTTCGTTTTTTTTGGCAGTCACTTTTGGTCGGGTCTTATTATTTCTAATATTTTTTCAATAGCGGGACTTCTCTTGTTTTTCAAACTTGTTTATGACGACGCCGGGGAAGAGACCGCTTATCGGTCCCTTATTTTGATCCTGGCCTTCCCGGCCTCCATTTTCTTTTCCTTTATTTATTCGGAGCCTCTTTTTTTCTTTCTGACGGCGATGTTTTTTGTGTATTTAAAGCGCTCGCGTTACGAGATGGCTTCGATCTTCTCTTTTTTGATGACGCTTGCGCGCCCGATGGGAATATTTTCGATTCTGCCCCTCGGGTATGAAATTTTAAGGCGCAAGTCAAAGTGGCGCGATTGGTTGTGTATGGCCGGTCCCTTGTTCGGATTGGCGGTGTATTTTCTCGTGATGCATCTTTGGGCGGGGGGCATGTTTGAAGGAGTGAAGGCCCAAAGGCAGTTTGTTTTTCCCATTCTACCGCATCAGCTTTTGGATGCCGGCAGGTTTTTAAAGAGTTTTTTTACGCCGGCCGAGGAAGTCGGAAATTTTGCGATGCCGGTTCTCAACCGCATTTGGTTTGTCTGGTTTGTTCTCGCCCTCTGTCTTCTTTGGCGGCGCGACAAGACTTATTTTGTCTATGCGCTTTCAGCCGGTCTTTTTCCTGCGGTGGCTATGACTTTCGCTGGCTACGGAAGGTATCTTCTGCCGGTTTTTCCGATATTTTTTGTCACTGCCCGGTGGTTTTGTGAGAGGAAATTAAAATATTTTTTTATCATGCTTGTGGCGGTCTTATGCGTTCTTCAAGTTTTTTTCCTTATTCGCCAAATCAACAACTATTGGGTATGTTAATAATGATTGGCAACTCCATCGGAGGGTTCTTTTCCTCCATCGGTCGCACGGTCCACCGCGGCACCTCAAAAGACTGATCAATAACCATTTTCCGCACTACCCTTGACAATGAGAAGTTTGTCGTGTAACCTTGTCTCAGGTCTTAAAAAAGTTATTAAAAAACTTTGAAAAAGGCAAATCAGCCGTAAGGCTGAGACGCAAAGCCGCGGAACCGAAGAATTGTGGGTTAGCCGGGCTGCCAGAGAGGTGGCAGTCCGGTTTTTTTTATACCTGGAAAAGGAAACTGCAAAAATGAAAACTTCACTTTTTGCTTCAGTTATTATAGGGGTCGGTTTCACGGGGATGGCATTGAGCCCGCTGGCCTTGGCCGCAGATACCTCCACGCCGATCGGACAAACAGAATCCGCCCCGACGGGCTTCGCTCCGTCGGAAGCATCGGACCGTTACCAGAGAGGGCAAGGCCTGGTTACAAGGATGAATCGCCCCATCCCCCGGGCCGTCCGCGAGCCCGCCATCCCCAGTTTTGTGAACCTAGTGGATCCCAATTTTGTTCCGGTGAGTTTCTCCGTGGATAAATACACTGCATACGGCTTTGACGGCGTCGGCGGCTGGACGATCCAGGATAAGCGAAGAGAATTGATCATTGTGGCGTGGGACAAAACTACCCGCGAGAGGACCAAGTATATTCTGGATAAAAAGGACAATAAATTGACAGTGATTTCGTCCGATGGCAGATCCCGTTACCGTCCGTCCGACGGCGCGGTTTATGACGCACAGCTTCTCAAAATGATCAATGAATTTGGTTATGCCTATAACCATGGTACACATGAAGCGGTCGACTATGCCCGCCGCCCGGACATCAAAGCGGCCGCCGACAAAGCGATGACAGTGCTTCTGAGAGAATTCAGCGTCGTATCCGATTTTGAAGCGACGGTACCTTCCTCCGCTTCAAACGGCCCTGTGCAGTGGGCTCTCAAGGTTAAAAAACAAGGCAATAACCTTGAAATCACACATACGCTCACAAGCTCTGTAGGATATTGCAGCGGCCATCACTGCATTGATACGAATTCTTTCTCGATTCAGATCAATTTAACAAACGGGGATATATCCGGAATGCCTCTCAACCCCCTTAGTTCGCCTCAGACGAGCTACCTGGACACCGTGGGGACCTATCACATGGGCCCGGGTGGATATAAAGGAACGCTAAAAAATCAAGCTCCCTACTTTTTGTCCCTGGATACGACGAGCAACCCTAGCGTCGAGCGCACTGCGGTAATTATTGCGAGAATGCGTCAGCTTTTGGGGATTGTTTGATTGCATAGATGTTATTTTTCTAATTAATGGAGATCACCGACAATGCTAAAGACCCTACCTCGTTTTCAGACGTTTAATTTCATGCCTGTTATCGCCATCGTTCTGTTTGTTGCGGGATTATTCAGCGCATATGACGTGCGCGCAGAGTCTTCGCATGAACACGCGTCCGCCGTTCTCAGCGGCCATAGCACAAGTTCTTTTACGACCCAAGGACTGACTGACCGTGAAAATCAGGCGCAGAATCTGATTGAAAATAAAAATATTTTACTGGGGGCAATGAACCATGAGATCTGTCCTGTCAGCTCCCAAAGGGACCCCCTGGAAATTCAGAGGGCGCAGAGGCGTCTTCTCCGGATTCCTGATTTCAGCGTCTCCTTTGCTTCCAATGATGTCGGCTGTACCGGTTGTCTCGGAAATATCGTGGTGGAGAAGCAGGGAGATTTTATCCGCGCGACTTATTCAAGAGACGAGACCTATGCGAAATACAACACGACATACTCGCTTGACATCAACACTCTCGAGATTGTGGTGACAACCGATTGGATATATCCAACACCCCAGCATTATGTCAGCACTTACCAATATGGCGAGGAAATTCCTTTCGAGTGGCAGTCTGGATTTAACCGTGTTATGGCGTATGTCGAGAAAGCGAATGAAGCCCAAACGACCGGCCCCGGGAGAAGATATACGGCGCGCGCTTCCAGAGGACTGACCGAACTGAAAAAAGCGCTTTCAAACCCAGTGTTGCCTAATTTTAATTACTGGATCGAATATGACCGGTTGGGAAACAGCCAGTATTATTCCGCGCTTTATGGTGTTGCGGTCGTCAAGGACTTCCATACGGTGGGCGTTTGGCGGGATATTCGAACTTCGGCCGGCGGTTATCACATTTTTCCGGTTTACTTGAACCTTGACACTCATGACGTGATTTTGGACGCTTATAATGGACCCCTTATTTACACACGAGGCACCGACCCCTGGAAATCTCACATCCAAGGGATGATCAGTAACACCCAGCTTGCTCTGGATCACGCGACGAACGGCAGGCAGAGAAAAAACTTACGGGATTTAATTGAATTGCTGACATGCGTTTACAACCAATACCCCGCGCCACCGCCTCCGCGTTTTTCAAGACCCGTAGATACCGCCGAAAGGCCGCTTCCTCGTCCCAGCAGGCCGTAATTTCATCCGCTATTTTTATCCATCCAGATTTCGGGCATCCTGGTAGGCTCATAGTGCGTCTCGATGAACGAAGTGATTTCAGGTGACAGGGCCTTTACGCTTCGATCGAAACCGATAAGCTTGGGGCGAACGGCCCCTGACCTTAATTTTTCGAAAAACTCGTCTATTCTGCCCTCGTCGATCATGGGCCGTATTTCAGAATTGGGAAAAAAATAAAAGAACGCGTGCGGGCGGAAAACGCCGTACACGGGCCAGGCCTCCAGGACGGTGTCCTGCGGACCCGTATTTTCCATAATGAAGCGGATCTTTGAGATCCTTTCCTCGGCGATCCGGGTGTCCCCGTGAAACGCTTTTTGATAGGCCGCCCTTAGCGGATAAAAAAGCGCCAAAACCAAGAGAAGCGCCGCTGCCCCGTCCAGTACGGCATAGCGGCGCGTAGGCGAGAGTTTATTTTGGAATACCGCCGCCCAGTCAATCCACTTGAATAACCCGATAGAAGCGTAAACCGCCAACAGCGGAAGAAAGGTCATGTAGTATTGGCGGTAGGGCTCCTGCAAAATAAAAATGCCCGCGACGAGAGAAAATGTGGCCAGCATGAAAAAGCGGTCCTCTCGTTTGGGCCGCCGAAAGCTTGCCGCAAAGCCCGTCGCCGCCGCAAGCAAGAAAAAAGGATTTTGACAAAAAAATTGCCGCACGTAGTCGAAAGGGTCGAGACGCACTTTCCAGCGCAGGGGCATAATCAGAGTGTGATGGTAGAATGCGCCGAGCGCGTGGTGGGCCTGGAAGAAAACGGACACCGCCGCGATCGGCAGAAGGGCGCCGCCCAGGTACGAGAAAAGTCCGCCGAGTTTTATTGCCAAGGCCTTTTTCCTTTGGCCCTCATACAGGTATAGCGCGGCCGCTACGCCCAAGCCCGGCGCGACCATTAGAATCTTTTGCGTGCTTATGATGGCCATACCGAGGCAAAAACCTGCTGTTAAAAAAAGTCCAACAGGGGTTTTATGATTTTTGTCCTCATGCCTTAACGCCATGAGCGTGCATAGAATGCTTGTGAGCCAAAATACGAGTGCCGGGTTGTCGGGTCGTACTTCGAGCGCTTTATCCTGAAAAAAAGTCGTGCTCGCAAGGAGCGCCGCTGCCACGAAGCCTGCGCGCGCACCGGCCACACGCTTTCCGAGCCAGACAGTCAGGCCGAGCACCAGGATCATCACGGCCCACATGAGTATTCTGCCGAAAAAGATAAACCCGAGCGCGTTATCGATGCCCCGCTCGACATCAAAAAACGCGAAAAAAGGCGAGAGCAGATAATAAAGGAACGGCGGGTGGACCTCGCCGAAGTCTCTGTAGGGGACCATGCCTTTTGCGGTGCACCAGGCCGCGTGCATGTGTTCGAGCTCGTCTTCGTCAAAGTGCCGCAGCCAAAGCAGGCGCCACTGAAAAAAGACAAACGCCGACAGCGCGACCAATGAAACGAAAAACGCGCCAAACCCCTCCAAGAGAGGCCCGAAGCCAGGTTTTTGCGACGAAATTTTCATGAGGCTTTGAGCATACCGAACCCCGCCTGCAGTGTAAAGAGGATTTGACGGTTAATGAATTTAATTTACATTTTATAGAATGTGTAGTATAGTAGCCCACAATTCAGTAAAGGTTGTTTTTGAAGCTTATGAAGAACAAGATTTGGAAACTGCGGACTTTACTTGATTCGCGGTTTTTTTGTTTTTGTAGGACCAAAAACGTTTATTTCACACAAGTAAAACATGGAAAGATATAAAATAATATGGCACAGGGCACAATAAAATGGTTCAGTGATCAAAAAGGCTACGGGTTCATCACTCCTGAGGGTGGCAAAAAAGACGTATTCGTCCACTTCTCCGCGCTTCAGGGCGAGGGCTTTAAGACTTTGGCCGAAGGGCAGCTCGTATCATTTGACATCACAGACGGCCCCAAGGGCGAGCAGGCAGCAAACGTCGTAAAACTTTGATAAACGTTTGGTCCTAAAAAATCCCCGCTTCTTACCAGGAGGCGGGGGTTTTGTTTTTCAAAACAGGAAAGGCGAAACACATGATATCCCGAGGCAAGAGAGTCCGGATCGCGTACGATCTCGTGATCGACGGAAAACTAATAAAAAGCATGAGCGTGACGAAGCCCCTGCGATATGTCCATGGAAATAAGGAAACGTCGAGGGGATTTGAAAATGCGCTGAAGGGGCTTAAGACAGGAGACCGGAAAAAATTTGTTTTGTCGCCCAAGGACGGTTACGGTCTGGAAAATCCAAAATCGTTCATAGAAATGCCCAAATCCAGATTTTTGAAAAAGGACCACTTTGTTGGCAGGGAGATCAAGTCTCTCCGTGACGGCAAATATTTGGCCACTGTCAAAGAGGTGCGACGGGACACCCTGCTTCTCAATTTTAATCACCCGTTTGCGGGCAAAAGCCTTCATTATGAGATATTGGTCGTAAGCATAGAAGGGGAGTTGTTATGAGGCAAAACTTCAAGATCGATAAAAAAAGAAGAGAGGAAGCCAAGCGGAAGAAAAAAGAAGAGAAGATGAAAAAGCGGTTGAACAAAGATGAAACGGCTGATCCGCAAGCCCCCACCGAACCGGCACTATAAACCTGAGTTGCATCCCTCTTGAATGGACCACAGGAGCCAGGCATGAAGCCAAAACTTTATCAGTACGCCGCATGTCCGTTTTGCAATAAAGTACGGAGTATTTTGGAGTACAAGGGCGTGGATTTTGAGACGATTGAAGTCCACCCGTTCAATAAAAAAGAGATCAGTTTTTCCGCGGACTACCGCGCGGTGCCAATCTATGTGGATTCCAGAGGCAGGCAGGTGAACGACTCGACGCTGATCATGCGCCACATTGACGAAGAATTTTCGCAATCGCCGGTTTTTAGCCGCGATCCGGCAGGGCAGGCGGAAGAAGCCAGGTGGCTCGCCTGGTCCGAGAAGTTTGTGAAAGGTTTGCCCGCCGCTATTTACGATACCCTGCCCAATGCGCTCCAGTCGTTTGACTACATCACGAAGGTCGGAAAGTTTAACTTTTTTGAGAAAATGTCGATCAAATTTTCCGGCGCGGCCGTCATGACGCTGGTCGCCAAAAAGATCCGCAAGCGCGAAGGGATCACCCAGCCGGACCTTTTCTTGAAAGACAAAGCCGCCGAGTGGGCGAAAGGCCTGAACGGAAGGCCCTTCATGGGCGGTGAAAATCCCAACGGCGCGGACTTAAGCGTCTATGGGATCACGCGCTCCGTCGCGGGTCTGCGCGCAGGACGGGTCCTCGAAGAAAATACTGTTTTCGCGGACTGGCTGAAACGCATGGCCGCGCGCGTCAACCGCTAAACCAGTCCCTATTTACTATCCCAATCCTAACGGATACAATACTAGTACAGAATTTGTATTTCTATCATCTTAAGGAGGGTGCGGCGATGAAAAGGCTTTTAGCAGCGGTCGGTGCGGCAGTTTTTTTTATGTCTTTTCCGGTGGGGGTGTTTGCGCAGGACAAGTCCTGGGCGGATCTGAACGCGGAAGTGGGAAAGCTTTTCCAGCAGGGCAGGTATGTTGAGGCGATGCCGGCAGCCAAAGACGCGCTCAGCACGGCCGAGAAGAATTTTGGCGCGGAGGCCCCTGAGACCGCGCTTTCCTTGAATAATCTGGCTCTTTTGAATAAGTCGCAAAAAAATTATAAGGAAGCTGAGTCGCTCTACGAGCGCGCGCTTAAAATTTCCGAGAAGCTGGTGGGTCCCGATAGCCCCGACCTTACGGTCACGCTGAATAACCTCGCGCTCCTGTACAATGCCCAAGGGCAGTACGACAAGGCCGAGCAGTATTCGGCACGCGCGCTTTCTATCCTTGAGAAAGCTTACGGCGCCGACCATACCAATGTGGCGCTCGCACTCGAGCGGTACGCGGCGATCAAACGCAATGCCGGCAAAATAAAGGAAGCCGAAGATCTCGAGAGGCGCGCGAAAGACGTTCGTCAAAACGCTAAAGCCTGAAAAGTGCTTTCAAGAAAAACCGTCATTGTTTGCCTGGCCCTTTTTATTTTTGGGTGGCTTGTTTTTTTTCTTGCCTGCGCGAAGAAAAACACCGCAATGACGGAGTTTGAAAAGAGAGAATACCGGCGCGTTTTGAGCAGTCAGAGGTAACCCTCTGTTATGGGCTTCCCAAAAAAGCAAAAACCATTCATAATGCGCGTTATTGATTAACGTGTAAATAATAGGAGCATTTATGCCATACGATAGCAGTTTAGACGAGCGGCTTTTTTCCAAGGCATGGGAAGCTGATGGAACGAAGATCACTGTGAGTGTTTATTCTTATAATAAAGGCGCGAAAAAAATTCAGATATCCAGGGAGAACCAGGGCGCGGAAGGTGATTTTCGATTCGCGAAACTTGGAAGATTGACCAAGGACGAGGCGGAGGCGGTCTTGCCGCTTATGAAAGAAGCATTGTCTGCCATGTAAATTTTAAGGAGAAAAAGTCATGAAGAAGGTCTGGGTCGTTTTATTAGTGATACTGGGTGTGATCGCGGTGATCGCGATGTCTTTTGCGGGGACCTATAACGGGCTAGTGCAGTCTGAGGAGCAGGTCAATCAGGCGTGGTCTCAGGTGGAAAATGTCTACCAGCGCCGACTGGATCTTATCCCCAATCTTGTGGAGACGGTGAAGGGCTACGCGGCGCACGAAAAATCGACTTTTGTCGAAGTGACGGAAGCGCGCTCACGGGCCGCGGGCACTTTGTCAAAAGACGTGATCAATGATCCTCAAAAGTTTCAGCAGTTTCAGGAATCACAGGGCGCGCTAAGCTCGGCCTTAAGCCGCCTTTTGGTGATCGTGGAGCGTTACCCTGATCTCAAAGCCAACCAAAACTTCATGTCGCTCCAGACCCAGCTCGAAGGCACCGAGAACCGCATCTCCGTCGAGCGCGGGCGCTACAACGAAGCGGCGCAGATGTTCAATACAAAATTGCGGCAGTTTCCCACCAATATGATCGGCGGGATGTTTGGGTTTAAGACGAAAGAATATTTCAAGGCCGAGGTCCGCGCCGCCGAAGCGCCGAAAGTGCGGTTCTAAATTAAAAGAGAAAAGACATTATTCCATGCTCCGGTGCATTTTTTCTCCTATAAATCCTCTCTAAATAGTTGGGAACCCTCGGCAAAAGAGCCTCCACGTCAAAAGATTTGGGTAAAGCTCTTTTGCCGTCTCCCATACTATTTAGTTCGGATTTATAAACAGTCGAAAAAATGCAAGTCGCCTGTCGTAATGTCTTTTCTCTTTTTATTTTTCTTAGCGGTGCAAGCTTTCGCGCTGACCATTCCGGAAAAACCCGAGTCTTATGTGAACGATTATGCGGGCCTTTTGACCGCTGAGACGCGGCAGTCGCTGGAAGCGCTCCTCGCCGGTTTCGAAAAAAATACTTCCAACCAAATAGTGGTCGCAATTTTTAAAAGCCTCGAGGACGAAGTGCTCGAGGACTATTCAATTCGTCTTGCCGAAAAGTGGAAGATAGGCACCAAAGACCGCGACAACGGCGTGATTCTCCTTATATTCAAGGACGACCGCGCAGTCAGGATCGAAGTGGGCTACGGGCTTGAGGGCGCGCTGCCGGATGCGCTCGCCGGGCAGATCATCCAGCAGCAGATCGTGCCTCATTTCCGCGCGGGCAATTTTGACGCGGGCGTCATCAGCGCCGTAAAGACGATCATGCTGGCGACGAAGGGCGAGTACAATGCCTCTCCGCAGAGAGCATCGGATAAAATAGAAAAATTCACCCCCTTTATTTTTATGTGCCTTGTTTTCTATATGCTCGTGCCGCTGGTTTGTTATTTTTTCGTTTTTTTGTTGAGTTTCTTATTTTTCGGCGCGCCGGGCTTGGCGGCAGGGGCGTTCATCGTTTTATTTTTGATCCTGCTAAGGAAGGCTCTTGGGGTATCGCTTTTTGGTCAAACGATTTCAGGCCGTAGAAGCGGCTGGGGCGGTTTTAGCAGCGGTGGATTTGGGGGCGGAGGTTTCAGTGGCGGAGGCGGAGGCAGCTTTGGGGGCGGGGGAGCTAGCGGCCGATGGTAAATGCGCTCGATAAAAAATCCAAAGAAGAAATTGCACGCGCGATTGCGGACCTCGAGCGCTTTACGCACGGTGAGATCTGCGTCCATCTCAAAGCCAAATGTAAAAAAGATCCTCTAGAGAACGCCAAAAAAGTCTTTAGGCGGCTTAAAATGCACCGCACGAAAGGCAAGAGCGGGATCCTGATCTTTATAGCGCTTCAAAGTCATTCGTTCGCGATTCTCGGGGACAGCGGCATTCATGAGAAAGTAGGGGATGAGTTTTGGGACCAAACCCGTGATATAATGGTGTCTTATTTTTCGAAGGGCGAAATAGCGGAGGGAATTCTAGCCGGGGTCAGAAGCGCCGGTGAAAAATTAAAGCTCCATTTCCCCTCAAAGCCCGACAATCCGGACGAGTTGCCGAATACGGTGACGGAAAGTTGACGATGGAAGTAAAACCTATTTTAAAAGCGATGCTCCTGTGCGACATTACGCTCGTGGAGGAAGGTTCGCGCAAGCGCTCGCTTATCGGACTTTTTGACAGTATCCGCAGTCCGCAGTTTCCCACCGTGCACCCCTCGATGAGCGTGTATGTGCAGTTTCGCGAGATCGAGGGGACTTTTAATTTTACGCTTGAGCTTGTGGACCTCGAGGCAGACCAGGTCATGAATAAGGCCGTGGTCGAGAAATTCAAGGTCCAGAACCGGTCGCGGGACTGCGAGCTTGTTTTCAATCTGATGTCGGTCAAATTTGATCGCGCGGGCGATTATGAATTCAGGATTTATGTGGATGATTATTTGTTCGGGCAAAAGTCTTTCAAAGTGCTGGAATAATTTTAAAGGAGGTCCTTCATGAGCATGGTGCTGGATATAAAACAGGTAACGGAAAAAGTCGAGAAAGAAAGCACTTCGATCCGGGCGTTGCAGGCTGAGATCGGAAAAGTGATCGTGGGCCAAAGCTACCTCATTGAGCGGCTTCTCATGAGCTTATTGGCGGATGGCCATGTGCTGCTGGAAGGCGTGCCGGGCCTTGCGAAAACACTTTCGGTAAAAACGCTCGCGCAGGCGATCAACACGCAATTTAGCCGCATCCAGTTCACGCCGGATCTTTTACCGGCCGATCTTTTAGGCACGCTTATTTATAATCCCAAGACGGGGGAATTCTCGACAAAGAAAGGGCCGCTTTTTTCAAATATCATCCTTGCCGACGAAATTAACCGCGCGCCCGCCAAAGTCCAAAGCGCGCTTTTGGAGGCGATGCAGGAGCGGCAGATCACGCTCGGCGGACAAACGTACCTGCTTGACGAGCCTTTCATGGTGATGGCAACGCAAAATCCGATTGAGCAGGAAGGCACCTACCCGCTTCCCGAGGCGCAGGTCGATCGTTTTATGTTTAAACTGAAAGTCACGTACCCTAAGAAAAACGAAGAAATTGAGATCATGGAGCGCATGGCGGGTAAAAGCGCGGTTAAAACCACGGCGGTCATCGGGCCGGAGGACATCCTGCGTGCGAGGGACGTAGTGAAAAGTATCTACGTGGACGACAAAGTGAAGAACTATATTGTGAATGTCGTCTGCGCGACGCGCGAGCCGGAGACCTACAAGCTGAAAAATTTGAAAGGGCTCATCATGTACGGCGCTTCTCCGCGCGCGACGATCTATCTGAACGTCGCGGCCCGCGCATACGCGTTCTTGAAAGGACGTGGCTATGTGACGCCGGACGATATCAAGGCCGTTGGCATGGATGTTTTGAGGCACCGTGTCATCGTGACTTACGAAGCGGAAGCCGAGGAATTGACGTCGGAAGACATCGTAAAGAGAGTGTTTGAAGAGATAGAAGTTCCTTAGGATCCTGGTGTCATAAAGTCATGATCCCCAAAGAAGTTCTCAAAAAAATACGTTTCATCGAGATCACGACCTCCCGGCTTGTAAACACCGTCTTCGCGGGCGAATACCACAGTGTTTTTAAAGGCCGCGGGATGGAGTTTGACGAGGTGCGCGAGTACACTCCCGGCGATGATATCCGCGACATTGACTGGAATGTTACGGCCCGCATGGGGCACCCGTACACCAAGAAATTCGTCGAGGAGCGCGAGCTGACCGTCATTTTTCTGGTGGACGCGAGCGCCTCCGGCCAGTACGGCACGCGTGGCAAGACCAAATCCGAACTGATCGCCGAGATCTGCGCGCTGCTTGCTTTCTCCGCGGTCAAAAATCACGATCGTATCGGGCTCATTATTTTTTCGGACCAGGTCGAGAAATTCGTCCCGCCCAAAAAAGGCAGGCTCCATGTTTTGAGGGTTATCCGCGAGATACTTTCATTCACGCCGAAGCACAAAAAAACCGACATCAACGTCGCGCTTAAAATGCTCAACGACGTCGTCACGAAACGCTCAACAGTTTTTCTTTTTTCTGATTTTCTCGCCGAGCGCTACGAGCGGCTTCTTAAGATCACGCACAAAAAACACGATGTCGTAGCGCTCGTGATAGAAGACCCGACGGAGAAGGAATTTCCGGCGCTCGCGGGTTCAATGCAGCTCGAGGACGCAGAGACGGGAGAGACCTTTACTTTAAACGCGCGAAAAGGTTTCCGTGAGCGCTTCAAAGACATGTGGGCAAGTAGGGCCGAAGCGAGGGAAAAGGTTTTTTCTTCCGTCGGCATGGACTACATCAATCTTGAGACCGGCACGCCTTATATCGATTCGCTGATCCGGTTTTTCAAGGCAAGGGAAAAAAGGTATCGATGAGGATTTCACGGCGTTTTTTAACGGGCGCGCTGGCGGCCAGCATCATGAGTGCGGCGCTCTGCCCGTTCTCTTTGGCGGCCGAAGGGCCTGTGCGTGTCAAAACCCGCGTGTGGCCGACGAAGGCGACGCTAGGCGCCGAGATCAGGCTTGCCGTACAGATCGACCGGCCGCAAAACTTCACCATCGAGCCCCCTTCGCCAAAGACCGATATCGCTCCTTTTGAGATCAAAAGAGTGGAGCCCCTGTCTTTTATCCAGAGAGGCGCCCGTGTCGAGGAAAACATTATTTTGATCGTGACGGTATTTCAAATGGATGAGGTGACGATTCCGGCAATCCCCATTCGTTATGCCGATAGCCGCGGGATCTCGGGGCAGATTTTCACAGAACCCGTCTCGCTCAAAGTAGTGGGCGTGCCCAGGCGCATTACGGACAAGGATGATATCCGGACGATCAAGGGCCCTTTGTCCTTGGATACCTGGGCTTTCTGGGCTTTGATTTTTGCGATTCTCGCGGCGCTCCTTACGATTTTTCTCGTAATCAAGGTTATTTTAAGGCGCAGAAAGAAAAAAGCGATTGATCTTGAGAGCCTTAAACCGCCGCATGAGAGGGCGGTCTTGGAGCTTCGGCGCTTGCAGCAGAAAAAGCTTTTGGAGGCCGGCAATGCCAAAGATTTCTACAGCGAGCTCTCCGATATTTTAAGACGGTATCTTGAGAGACGCTTCCAGATCGAAGCGCTCGAGCAGACGACATTTGAGATCTTGAGGACGCTGAAAGAAAAAGAATTTGAAACGGCCGTGATCGACAAGACCAAAAGAGTGCTTGAAGAGGCCGATCTTGTGAAGTTTGCGAAGGTAGTGCCGCCGCGGTCGCTCGCGGATGAGCTTGGGGGCGAGATCGAAGCGATTGTGCAGATGACAAAGCTCGTGGAACCGCTGCCAGAGAGAACAAAATGATAAAGTTTGCGAGTCCCTACTTTTTTTTACTGATTATCCCGGCGGTTATTTGCTTTCTTTTGTATCTTTGGGGAAGGATAGGCCAGGAGCCTGTCTTAAAATTTTCGAGCGTTGATCTTGTAAAAAAAGCGGGCGCGCGGCGCATTACCTTTTCGAGGGCGTTGCGCACCTTTGTGCGTTTTTTGGCGCTTTGTTTTCTTCTGGTGGCGATTACGCGGCCCCAAACGAGCACCGGCGAGGAGAAAACGACCGAACATGTCGTCGATATCGTGATAGCCCTCGATATTTCGGGTAGCATGGCCACGCTCGATTTCCATCCTGACAATCGTCTTGTGGCCGCGAAAATGGAGGCAAGACGTTTTATTGAGGGCCGGGCTCATGACCGGATCGGACTCGTGGTCTTTTCAGGGCAGAGCATCACGCTCTGTCCTTTGACGGTGGACCGCCAGGCGGTGTTGACGCTTTTAGACAAGGCACAGATGGGGATGCTTGAAGACGGCACCGCGATCGGTTTGGGGTTGGGCAATGCGGTCAACCGTCTGAAAGATTCTGAAGCTAAGAGCAAAGTCATCGTTCTTTTGACAGACGGCGTGAATAACGCCGGCGAGATAGACCCGCTCACCGCTGCGGATCTCGCGAAGCACTATGGAGTGAAGGTTTATACGATCGGTGTCGGAAAAGAGGGACAGTCGCTTCTGCCGGTGCAGATCCCCGGTTTTGGAACGCGTCTTATCCCGATGAAGACCGAAATCGACGAAAAAGTCCTCACACAGATTTCCGCCAAGACAGGAGGCGCTTATTTTCGCGCGCAGGACGGACGGGCCTTGAGAGAAATCTTCCGTGAAATAGACCGGCTTGAGAAAACTGAGATCAATGTCGAGCAGATCACGCGTTATGACGAGCGGTATTTCTGGTTTTTATGGCCGGCGTTTTTTCTTATTTTATTCGAAATATTTTTAGCAAATGTCGTGCAGGTGAAAATTCCATGAAGTTCGAATGGGGCATGCCGCAGGATTTCATATGGCTTTGGGTGCTGCCTCTGGCTGTCGGTTTTTTTCTTCTGGCCTCCTTCAGGAAAACAAAACAACTGCGGCGTTTTGGGGACCTCGGGCTTGTGCAGCGCCTCATTACTTCTTTGAATACTTTCAACCGCGGGCTTAAGCGCGTGCTTCTTCTGGCGGCGCTTTTATTCATAGTCCTGGCACTTTGCCAGCCTCACTTTCGCACAAAGGAGATAGAGGTCGAGCGCAGGGGCGTTGACGTGATGATCGCGATTGACGTGTCACTTAGCATGCTCGCGAAAGACGTCGCTCCGAATCGTCTCGAGAAAGCCAAGCTTGAACTGACGAGCTTGATCGAGCGCTTGAAGGGAGACCGTATCGGTATTGTGGCTTTTGCCGGAGACGCTTTTATCCAGTGCCCGCTCACGCTGGACAAAGGCGCGGTGAAGATCTTCATGGCGTCGATGAGCCCCAACATGATCCCTACGCCGGGCACCGCGATCGGGCGCGCGATTAAGGTCGCCGCGCAGGCTTTTTCCGACAAGGAGAAAGAATTTAAGGCGTTGATCCTTTTGACGGACGGCGAAGACCACGACACGGATCCCATCGAGGCCGCGCGCTTCGCCGGACAGCAGGGTATACGGATCTTTACGATCGGCATCGGGACTGCCGACGGAAGCACGCTGCCCGGGGATTCAACAATGGAAGGCTTCAAGAAAGACAGACAGGGCCAGGTGGTATTGTCGAAACTGGATGAGCCGCTTTTAAAAGAAATCGCGAAAACAACAGGCGGCTTTTATTACCGCTCTTCACGCGGAGAAGTAGAGATCGAACAGATAGCCAAAGAAATAAGGCAAATGACCCAGAAGGGCCTGAAGAAAGAAAGGACGATCGAATACGAGGAAAATTTTCAGTATTTTCTGCTCCCCGCGTTTATATGTCTGATCCTGGAGATGCTCTTGTCGGAACGGCGAAAAATAGGCCCGTTGATGCCGCTCATTATTTTGTCTATCTCTTTTCCTTTTTTGTGCGGTTTTAAACTGTTTTCCCCCGTGCAGAATGAGGAAGGCAATAAGCTCTACGAGCGCGGCCAAATTGGCAAGGCCCAGTCCACTTATGAAAAAGCCCAACAGTCCGACCCGGGCTCGCGCGAGGTTTCTAATAATCTGGGCAATACTTATTACCGGCAGGAATCATTTAAGGAAGCGCTCGGATTTTATAAAGAATCCGCGAAAGAGGAAAAACCCGGATCATTCCAGTCAACCGCTCTCTACAATCTGGGCAATGCGTATGTGCGCACCAATGATATCGACGCAGCGATAGAGTCCTACAAGCAAGCTCTCAGGATAGATTCAAGAGACCAGGATACGAAGTATAACCTCGAGCTTCTATTGAGGCGCAAGAAAGAAGATGAGCCCCAACCAAAGCCTGACGAGCCGCAAAACCCGCCGCCCCCAGAACCGCAGCCTCAAAACCAGGACCAAAAAGATCAGACCCAGGGTTCTCAAGACCAGCAACAACAAAACCAAAATCAGAATCAGGACCAGCAAAATTCACAAAAAGATCAGAGTCAGGACTCGCAAGACCAACAGCAGAATAAGGACCAGAGTCAGGATCAACAGGATCAGAAGAACGAATCCCAGAAATCGGATAGCCAGAGCGAAGAGGATAGCGGCAAGGGAAAGGAAAACGACCAGAGCCAAGATTCGCAGGGTGAAGGAAAAGACGATGGGGCAGACCAGGAAGAGGGCGACGAAGGTTCAGAGGGCCAGGGAGAAGCGCAGAATAAGGACCAGGATAAGGGCGAGGAAAAAGACGAAAAAGAATCGCAAGGTCAAAGCGGTCAGACGGAAGAGGAAAAAGAGAAGGAGCAGGACAAGGAGCAAGGGGGCGGGCTTGGTGAGGAAGACCAGAAAGAAGCCCAGGAAGTGAAGGAAGGCGGCGCCGGAGATGCGAAGGAAGACAAGGCCAAATCCCCGCAGGATATCCAGGCTGAGCAGATTTTAAGCGCGCTCGAAAACCAGGAAAAACAAGTTTTTAAGCTGAGTAATGAGAAAAACCCGACAATCCGACAACGGCGCACTGTAGAAAAGGATTGGTAGGCATCCTGAAAAGTTTGCTTTGTTTTTAATTATAAACTAATATTATTAAACTATCGTGAGTGATTTTGACCTTAAGAGAAAGAATTTCATGATGCCAGGAAGGGCTTTGTTAGCCGTATGCTCCTTTTTATTTTTTTGCTCGGTCGCTTTGGCTGACGTTTCGATCGAAGCATCCGTCAGTCGTTCGCGGGTGGCGGTTGGGGAAGAATTGAAGCTTGATATTATTGTTACCGATGCGCCGGGGAGGATCTCAAAACCAAACGTTGCCTCTATCGACGGTTTTTCTTCTTATTCTCAAGGTCACTCGCAGGAAATTTCGATCGTCAACGGCCAGTCCAGTTCAAGAAGCATCTTTAGCTATGTTTTGATCGCCAATTCTGTCGGTAAAAAGATGATCGGCCCCTTCGACATTGAAATTGCGGGGAGGACGTTCAAGATCCCGGCGGTGCAGGTGGAAGTGGTGCCCGATAACGGTGGCCGCCAGCCGTTTCCCGGCCAAAACACCTCTGTCTATCCTCAACACAGTCCCGTCGTTGCGCCCGTGCCGCGCGCGCTTCCGGGGACCAATATCAGCAACCAAGATATCTATGTGAAGGCATGGCTTGACGTGGACGAGGTTTATGTCAACGAACCAGCGACACTCACTTATACGATTTATACGCGTCTTTCTTCGACCTATAAAGGGTTTGAGAAGGAGCCTGTGACGACCGGCTTCTGGGTGGAGGATTTTCCGCCCGAGAAAACGGTGAAGCGCACCGAGCAGATAGTCAACGGTTCGCGCTATGTTGTCGCGGACATACGCAAGGTCGTGCTTTTCCCGACGCAGGCCGGTATTTTCACGATCCAGCCGGGTACGATCGCGGCGACGGTGGAATTGCGCGAGCGTGATGATTTTAACAGCTTTTTCTCCACCAATGTTTTCGGAAGAAGGAACCCGGCGGTCCCTCCAAGTGCCATCACGCATGTGTTTCAAAAATCGATCGTCACGGATCCCGTGACACTTACAGTGAAGGCGCTGCCTGAACAGGGCAAGCCCGCAAGTTTTAACGGCGCCGTTGGCAATTACAAAATAGAAAGCTCGATCGATAAACGCGAAGTCGAGGAAGGAAATCCTGTCACTTTCAGGATCAAAGTCATCGGCGAGGGAAATATCAACACCTTGCAGACACCGTCGCTTCCGCCGATTGACGGATTTAAAATTTATGACTCTTCCAGCTCCGCGAATATTTCCAAGAATCGATTGATCGTGGAAGGCGAAAAAGTCACCGACACGGTGCTGGTGCCCAAAAAAGCCGACACGTATACGGTTCCCACGCTTTCATTTTCTTATTTTGATCCAAAAACAAAAACCTACAAAGAGCTTAAGACCGCCGTCCATACGCTTATTGTCAGGCCCGGTCCGCAGGAAGAAATCCTTCCGCAGGACGCGGGAGTAAAGCCCATCGAAAAAGAAGAGGTGGCGGTGGTGGGCAAAGACATTCGCTATATCAAGGTTTTGGATTCTGGACGGCCCTGGCCGGTGAAGGACCTTTACCGGAATCCGCTTTATTGGGGTGTGAATGGGATTTTTGTCGTTTGGTCTTTGGGCATTATGCTTTTTTCAAAGAAAAGAAAAAATGTGGTGGAGGAGCTTAAGGGCGAGCGCTTCCGCCAGTCTCATAAAGCGGCCAGGAAGCGGCTTAAAGCCGCCGCGGATCTATTGAAAAAAAATAAGAGCGATGAATTTTATGCCGAGATTTCCAGGGCGCTTTACGGGTACCTGGCCGATAAGCTCGGTATTTCAAGCCAACTTGTGACGATGGAGACGATCGAGGAAAGAATGCCTCAGGCTGAGCGTACGCCGGAGTTTTTGAACCAGACCAAGGCTTTGTTTGACGAGCTGGCGCTTGGCCGCTTTGGCAAGGCCGAGAAAAGCCATGAAGAGATGAAAGCGATCTACGAGAGGGCCGACAGGGTCATCACTTCGTTCGAAAAGGTGAAGCTGAAATGAAGAAAATAACCGCTCTTGCTTTGTTGGGTCTTGCTTTATTTTCGGGAGGCCGTGTGTCCGCTGCTCCGGCGGCTTCCAGCTTGGCCGAAGCCAACACCCAGTACCAGACGGGAGATTTTAAACAGGCTGCGGAGCTTTATGAAGGGGTCATCAAGGCAGGGTCCGCATCCGGAGCGGTTTACTATAATCTCGCAAATGCCTATTTCCGTCTCGGCAGGAAAGGCAAGGCGCTTGTTAACTATGAGCGAGCGCTCGGGCTTCTCCCACGCGACAGGAATATCCGGTGGAATCTTGATATCTTGAGAAGTGTTTTGCAGGACCGCGTAGAAATTGAGAACGAAGCGCTTATCTTCGACTTTATTCACCGCATTAACGGCTATCTTTCGGTGGATGAAACAGCGGCCCTTTTTTCTTTGGTTCTTTTTATGTTTTTTCTGGCTATTTTTCTCGCAACTTATCTTCCAAAGGCAGGACTTGCGGCGCAGGTGTTTTTGGTGCCCTGTCTTATTGCCGCCGCGGTTTTATTTGGGTTTAAATACGCGGAAGTAAAGGACCCGAGAGCGGTTGTTCTGGATAAGGAAGTTTACACCTACTATGGCCCATCGGAGCGGGAAACAAAAGCCTTTCTGCTGCATGAAGGCGCCGAGGCGAGGGTTTTGGATGAATCCAAAGACTGGATCTATCTGGGCCTCAAGAATAAAAATGCCGGTTGGATCCGGAAAAAGTCCTGTGAAATTATTTAATCTCAAATCTAAGATCTTAAATCTAAAATTTTAGTTAGTTTGTAAATTAGATTTCAGATTTAAAATTTAAGATTTAAGATAAATATGAAAACAACAGCAGTTGTACTTGTGGGGCACGGCAGTAAGGAAAAGGGTTTTCAAGCCGCGATGGAGAGGGTCGCGGGAAAATTAAGGACCGACGGAAGATTTAGCCTCGTTCTTTGCGCGTATTTGGGAAGCGCCGCCCCCTCGATCAGGGAAGCCATTGAGTCCTGTGTGTCCAAAAAAATAAAAAAAATAGTGGTGGTCCCTTATTTTGTGCTGACAGGCAAGCATGTAAATAGAGATATTCCGGTGCTTGTAAAAGAAGCGGCCCGGAAATGCGGGACAGCCGCCACGATAAGCCTTGCGCCGTATCTGGGCTACGACGACGGGATGGTCAAGCTTGTGAGAAAAAGGATTCGGGAAGCAAAATGAAAAAAAAGGAAACCGCCCGACGCAGCTCAAAATCGAGACTGCTTGCCGTAATTCCGTGCGGGGTCGCGCTCATACGGCGCGACCGGGAATTTTTGATCTCCCAGCGCAATGTGAATGATACGTTCGGTTCTTTTTGGGAATTTCCCGGTGGCAAGAAAATGAGGGGTGAGTCTTTCGAGGAATGCGTTGCGCGCGAAACCAAGGAAGAGCTTGGCATCAAGATTGCGGTGCATGGAAAATTTATGGACATCAAACGAAAGTACCACGAGAAGATCATTTGGCTTAATTTTTATCTTTGCACGCATATTTCAGGAGAGCCCAGGCCACTCGAGTGTCAAAAAGTGCTTTGGGCTGATGTCGAGAGCCTGCGTGATTTTAAATTTCCTCCCGCCAATGATCGGGTGATCGATCAGCTTACAGTACTCGTGGGGTCAGACCCCTGCGAAGCCCATGTACATTCTGGCGCTTGATCTGGGAACGACCGGCAACCGCGCGATCGTTTTCGACAAAAAACAGAGTATTATTTCCCAAGTTTACGAGGAATTTCCGCAAATTTACCCACGTCCGGGCTGGGTCGAACACGACCCTTTGGCGATCTGGAAAAGCGCGCGGAGCATTTTCTCAAAGACCTTCCGAAAAATTTCTCCCAAAAAAATTGCCGCGATCGGCATCACGAATCAAAGAGAGACAATCGTTCTCTGGGACAGGAAAACGGGCGCGCCGCTCCACAACGCGATTGTCTGGCAGGACCGCCGCACGGCCTCATTCTGCGAGGTTTTAAGGAAAAGAGGTCATGAGCAGTTCATTCACCGGAAGACGGGACTTGTGCTGGACCCTTATTTTAGCGCGACAAAGCTTCACTGGCTTCTTGCGCATGTAAAAACCGCAAGCTCCCGCGCAAAACAAAGCAGACTCTTGGCCGGTACGATCGACACCTGGATTTTATGGAAACTTACGGGCGGCGCGACGCATGCCACTGACACTTCCAACGCTTCGCGTACCATGCTTTTCGATATCCATAAAAAAAGGTGGGACGAAAAACTCTGCAGGATTTTTGACGTGCCGGTAGAGATCTTGCCCGAAGTGCTGCCTTCAAGCCATCCGGCCGGGACCCTCGATGAAAAACTTTTTGGCTGTAAGATCCCCATTACCGGAATTGTGGGTGACCAGCAGGCAGCCGCGTTCGCGCAAGGCTGTTTTTATCCCGGTACCATCAAAAATACGTATGGCACCGGTCTTTTTCTTATGGAAAATACCGGAAAAAGCCCAAAATTTTCCAAAAATATTCTCACCACGATAGCCTGGTCGATCAAAGACATTGAAAATACGAAGTATGCGGTGGAAGGAAGTGTTTTTATCGCGGGCGCCGCGGTCCAATGGCTGCGCGACGGTCTAAAGATAATTCATCGCTCCGAGGAATCCGAGAGACTCGCTAAAAATATCTCCTCCAACGACGGCGTCTATTTTGTGCCGGCGCTCGTGGGGCTTGGCGCGCCTTATTGGGACCCGAACGCAAGAGGGACGATTGTCGGAATCACGCGCGGAACGACGCGCGCACACATTGCCCGCGCCGCGCTTGAAGCGATCGCGTACCAGACACGCGATATTCTGGAAGTCATGAAGAAAGATACGAAGAAAAAATTTAGAGCGCTTCGCGTAGATGGCGGCGCGACGGCCAATGATTTTCTGATGCAATTTCAGGCGGACATCTTGGGGATCCCCGTCGAGCGGCCTAAAATACTTGAGACGACGGCACTCGGCGCGGCGGGAATGGCCGGCATTGCGGTTGGTTTCTGGAAAAATAAGGAGGAGTTCAATAAACTCCGCCGCATTGATAAAGTCTTCAGGCCCAAAATGTCCAAAGAGGCTGCGGACAAGCTCTACGAGCGGTGGCTTGAGGCCGTGAAGCGGTCGAGGGCGTGGGCCATTTAACGTTCTTGTCGATTTCCCGCCAAGAAGCTAAAATACTTTCCGTAAGAGAAAAGGGCCCAATGATGAAAACTAAAGCTAAGAAATCCACCCAAAGAAAACGCGTCGAGTGGGACGAATACTTCATGAATATCGCGAAGGAAGTCTCAAGCCGCTCGACTTGCGACCGCAAATTCGTGGGCGCCGTGATCGTGCGGGACAAAACGATCCTTTCGACCGGCTACAACGGGAGTGTCCGCAAGCTCGAACACTGCGACGAGGTGGGCCATATGATCGAAAATAATCACTGCGTCGCCACGATCCACGCGGAGGCCAACGCGATCATCCAGGCCGCTAAGAACGGCGTATGCATTGACGAGGCGACGATCTACACGACCGCGAGTCCCTGCTGGATCTGTTTTAAGCTGATCGCAAATGCCGGCATCCGGCGCATCTGCTTCGGGGAATTTTACCGCGACGAACGCATTTTTAAAATCGCGAAAAGACTCAAAATGAAGCTTGTCAAATTGCGTATTGGAGTCAGTTGTTGACATTTGACATGAGCAAGTTGAGTGAAACAATCTCGATAGGAGGGATGTCAAATGTCAACGACTGACCCCAGCACCTTGTATCTAAAACAGTTTGAAATCGGCCCGATGGAGAACTTTGTGTATCTGGTCGGAGACAAAAATACGCGTGAGGTGCTTGTGGTCGATCCCGCGTGGCAGGTAGACACGATCTTGAAGGCTGCAAAAGAGAACGATCTAGCAATCAAAGGCGCGCTTATAAGCCACTACCATTTTGACCACACGAACGGCATTGAGGAGCTTTTGGAATCAGTCGACTGCCCCGTTTACGTGAACAAAAATGACGTTCCTTATCTGGACGTCCAATCAACCAACATCAAGCCCGTCGACGATGGCGCTACCGTCAAAGCGGGAAATATTGAGATCCGGATGGTCCATACGCCGGGCCACACGCCCGGCTCGCAGTGTTTTCACGTGCGGAACGGTCTCATCTCGGGTGACACGCTTTTTATCGGCGCTTGCGGACGCTGTGATTTACCGGGCGGCGACGCCAAGGAAATGTATACCAGCCTCACCCAGCGGCTTATGAAGTTTGATGACTCGACGGTTCTTTACCCGGGACACAATTACTCCGACAAACCCACTTCGACGATGGGGCGCGAGAAAAAGTCCAATCCCTATCTGATGTGCGCTTCGCTTGAGAATTTTCTCAAATTTCGCACAGGAGTGTCCGAAATCCGGTAAAAACTGTTTATTTGATTGACGGTCAATTTTGAAACGTGTAAACTTCTCAAATCTTTATGCAAACTCACACGCATCTTTTTAATTCAGCGGACAAAAAAGCCGATTGGGATCTCTTTAAAAAGGTCGCGCTCACCGTTCGCCGGGACATCATCAAGATGCTCGGCATCGCCGGCTCCGGTCATCCGGGCGGGTCGCTCTCCGCGACGGATATTTTGACGGTCCTTTATTTTAATTTTTTGAGGCATGATCCCAAGAATCCCAAATGGCCGGACAGGGACCGCGTTATTTTTTCAAAAGGCCACGGGTGTCCCGCGCTTTATTCCGTCCTCGCCGAGTGCGGTTACTTTGACCGGAGTCTTTTGTGGACGTTGCGCCAAATCGGAAGCCCCCTTCAGGGTCACCCGGACATGAGAAAGCTCTCGGGGATCGAAGCCTCAACGGGCTCTTTGGGTCAGGGGCTTTCGATCGCGATCGGCTGTGCACTCGCCGCCAAACTCGACAAAAAGGATTTCACGACTTATGCGATCATCAGCGACGGCGAATTAAATGAGGGCCAGATTTGGGAGGCCGCGGCGTTCGCCGCTTTCCAAAAATTGCCCCGGCTCATCGCGATTCTGGATTTTAACAAATTTCAGCTTTCGGGCGCTACGAAGGATATTTTGGATATGGAACCAGTCGTTGATAAATGGCGCGCGTTTGGCTGGGAAGTCAAAGAGATCGATGGTCATGATCACCGGCAGATTTATGACGCGATTTTGTGGGCGAATTCTGTCACGACCGGTGGCAAGCCCGCGATCATCGTGGCCCACACGGTGAAGGGTAAGGGCGTGTCGTTTATGGAAAATAACAACCACTTCCATGGGGTCGCAAATACGAAAGCGGAGACTGAAAAAGCTTTGAGGGAACTTGGTGAAAACGAGGTCAAGATCAAAAGAATTTTGGAGATGATAAAGTAATGCTCGAGAGAAAACTGGGGATTGCCACGCGCGATGCTTATGGCCAGGCGCTCGTTGAGCTTGGAAAAGAAAACAAAAACATCGTGGTTTTGGATGCGGATCTTTCCAAGTCGACCCGCACTGACTCTTTTGGAAAGGCGTACCCTGACCGCTTCATCGATATCGGTATCCAGGAGGCAAACCTGGTCGGCATTGCGACCGGTTTGGCGGCCTGCGGCAAGATCCCCTTCATCAGCTCTTTCGCGTGTTTTTTGATGTGCAAGGGATATGAGCAGTTGCGCATGGGTGTCGCTTTTTCAGAGCTCAACGTGAAAGTGGTCACTTCCCACGGGGGGATTAGTGTGGGAGAGGATGGCGCTTCCCAGCAGTCAGTGGAGGATTTCGCTCTCGCCGGGACCCTCGCTGGTTTCACGGTAATTGTGCCGGCGGATCAATTTTCAGCCAAAGCGCTTATCAAAAAAGCCGCTCTTCACGAGGGTCCCGTGTACGTCCGGACCGGCCGCTCGAAAGCGCCTCTCCTTTACGACGACAAGACTTCTTTTGAGATTGGAAAGGGCATGAAGCTCCGCGACGGCAAGGACGTGACGCTCATCGCGTGCGGCCTTTTGGTGTTTGAGGCTCTGGAAGCCGCGGAGATTCTGAAAGAAAAGGGTATTGATGCTTCCGTCGTCGACATTCATACACTGAAGCCCCTGGACAAGGAACTCCTGCTTAGCGAAGCGCGAAAGACAAAGGCTTTTGTCGTGGCGGAGGAGCATCTTTTGTGGGGAGGGTTGGGGAGCGTGGTATCCCAATGTGTGACGGAAAACTTCCCGATCCCGGTAGAATTTGTGGGCCTCCACGACACTTACGCCGAATCCGGCACGCCCGAACAGCTGTTCGAGAAATACGGCCTGACTTCCAAACACATCGTCCAAGCCGCTGAAAAAGCGGTCTCCAGAAAATCCAAATAAAATCTTTTTTAAATTCCAACCTGACCCCAAACAAAAGGGCTACTCTCCAAAATGCGTCAGGGCACGCTCGACATAGACAATTCGCTTTTTTGGATCAACGCTATAAACGATGCGATCCTGATAGTTTAGCCGGTAGGAATAACTGCCCTCCAGATCTCCGATCAGTTTCTTGCCCTGGAAAGGGTCGGAAGCAATGGTTTCCTTCAAAATATCATAAAACTTGTCTTTGAGTTTGGGGGAAAGTTTTTGGATGTCTTTCTCGGCGTGATGAGTAACAGCCAGAGGGGTCAGACCCGGGTCTGACCCCTCCCAGTAAAAAAGTTGAACGAAAAATGAGGTTTTTTACGTCCTATATAGTAGGGAGAGTAAATCAGTATGCGGTTTGACATTGTGTAAACTATAGGCTACACTATAAATCAAAGAGAAATAGTCCAATACCAGAGCCGTGATGGAAGAACGCTTTTCCGTGAATGGCTGCTTTCACTAAAGGATGCCGCCACTCGGGCAAGAGTACGTGTACGAATTGACCGTTTGCAGCTTGGCAATCTGAGTGATTGCAAGAGCGTGGGCAAGGAGAGCGAATGAAGGCGGTTAGAAGTTACCATCAGGATCTCATGGAAGATCTCAAAAATCCAAAAGAAGCGGCCGATTATTTAAATGCTGCCCTTGAGGAAGGGGATAAAGAAGCTTTTTTGCTGGCCCTCCGCAATGTTTTGGAAGCCCAGGGAGGGATGACCAAATTTTCCCGTTATTCCAAGCTTAATCGAGTCAGTCTTTACAAAATGCTTTCCAAAAGCGGCAACCCTGAATTTGAAAGTGTCATGTCTCTGCTCAATGCGCTGGGCATAAAATTTCAGGTTGTTTCCAGAGCAGATTCAAAACCATATAAAAGAGCCGCTTAAGTTAAAAGGCTCAGGGACGAGATCCTTCGGTCGCTAGAGCTTGCCCCTTGAGTAAAGTCGAAGGAGCGACCTCAGGATAACCTTTATACTTCGAGAAATGAGGTGTTGAATTTGTATCCCAAATAGGGTACACTTATTAAAGAAATAGGAGGTGAAGGTTATGGCAAAATCCGCAATGATCAGAGCAAGAACCGAGCCTGGCTTAAAAGCCGCGGTAGACAAGATATTTCATAAATTGGGCCTCTCCTGCTCCGAGGCGATCAATCTATTCTTCGCACAGGTAACCCTTAAAAAAGGGATCCCTTTTGACGTTGCTATCCCCAACAAGAGTACGCTAAAGGCAATGAAGGACGTGGAAGAAAAAAAGGTGTTCAAAGCTAAAGATCTTAACGATCTCTTTAAAAAGCTCGGGATATAACTTTTGAGAACCGCTTATTATACCCGGCAGTTTAAGAGGGACTCAAAACTTGCCCAAAAACGCCGCAAAGACACAAGTAAGCTCAAAAACATCATGACGCTGCTTACCGAAGATCGTCCGTTACCAGAGAAATACAAGGAGCATGCTCTGAAGGGTGAATTTGAAGGTTATCGGGAGTGTCATATTGAGTCCGACTGGCTTCTTATCTACAAATTAGACCCTTCGGAAATTTACTTCGTTCGAACCGGAACCCATTCCGATTTATTCGGATAACCTCCTTTCTATAGAATTTGAGGCCCCCTGACCTCTAACTTTTTTCCTCTCATTGACTTAACCTTAGGGCGTTGTTAAAATCAAACTTTCCACTGAATTTTTCGGGGTGTAGCTCAGCTTGGCTAGAGCGCTTGCTTTGGGAGCAAGATGTCAGAGGTTCAAATCCTCTCACCCCGATGGTTTTCTATTGAGGAGGTGTTATGAAATTAACCCGGCTTAATGAATTGATCACCGGCGATGGCCAGATGATAAAAGGGGTCTGGGAGCTTACTCCCGCGCACGAGCTTCGGTACAGGTCCGAGGGCGGCCGTGAAGAGATAAATTTAAGAGCGTCGCTTGTGGCGCCTGAGTCCAACGCTCTCGTGATATCTGTCACCGAAAAACAATTTGATCAGGAAATCGTGTCCGGCGTCCTAAAACTGACCGGCACGTGGATGCTTGACCCTCAAAATAGGATCATTTTTGAGGTCGAGAGAGAGTCCGGCCTGCGGGACATCCTGACTTTCGATGCGGGCTGGAAAATCAGCGGTTCGAATGAGATCGTCTATCAATACAAAGAGACAGATCTTAAGACTAAAAAAAAGGAGGCCCGCGAACTTGTTTTTAAAGGCGCTTGGGGTATCTCCGAACAAAACAGGCTCACCTATTTTTTGAGCGCTGATTCGGGCGCTTCTTTTCGTTTTCGTGGCGCTTTTCAGACTAAAAGCATTCTCGCCAAAGACGGGCAGATCCGTTATCAGGCAGGGGTTGAAATCGGCGGAAAAAGAAAAATCCAGACGATCGCGCTTTTTGGAAAATGGAAGGTCTCCCGAGATTTTGGGCTCTTTTTTGAAATCGAATATGCCGATGGAGGGAAAAGAACGATCTTCTTTGGCGGCGAATATTCTTTGAAAAACGACCGCGAAATAGCCGTAAATTTAAAAAGCGGACAAGGTGAGCCCCTTGGGGTGGAACTGATCCTTACTCAGGATATTTTTGGCAGGGATGGAGAAGCTTTTTTAAGGTTTCAGAAGTCTCTTGAAGAATCCAGGATCGAAGCAGGCGTTAGTTTTAAGTGGTAAGGGCCCGGTTTGCCTAAATACAAATTCAAGGTATAATCATCTTTTTAGTCATAGTTTTGTCCCCGTAGCTCAGTTGGATAGAGCAACAGATTTCTAATCTGTGGGCCGGGTGTTCGAATCACCCCGGGGGCACGTTTTTGGAGTGTTTAATATGCTTAAAAGAATCTTTATAGGGTTGGTGGTTTTAGCCGTGGCGACGGCGTTTTCGATCAATTATTTCTCGCGTAAAGCGCCTGATCTTCTGAGAGGCTCGATCGAGCGCGCGCTCAATAAGCAGGTAGTGATCGGATCTATTGAGTACCATTTTCCGGGCACTTTTGAGCTTCAGGGTTTTGAGATCAAAGAAAAGGGCCGTTTTGAAGGAGAGACATCGTTTTTGGTCGACCGCGTGCTGCTCAAAGTCTCTCCTTTGAGCCTTTCCAGAAAAATGCTTGTCATCGACGGGATCCAAGTAGAAAACGCGAGTATCATTATAAGAAAATACGACGACAAACTTATTCATTCATTGTCGGATGCTTTGAAAAAAGCGCCGCCGGCGCTTTCAGGACCACGGGAGCGGTCCGAATCCGTCCAATCCGGCACGCTTCCGCTAGAGATCCGTCTTTTTGTTATCCAAAAAAGCAATTTTAAATTCATGGATTACGATGTAGAGACCGACGGTTTTGTGGTGGCGCTCGATGATATCGACGCGCGGTTGAAAAATATCCGGTTTCCGTTCACTTCCGGCAAGACGTCCTACAAGATCAAAGCAAGGCTTCCACAGGGTCGTGATCAGAGGGCCGCCGGCATTGCCGTTTCGGGCTGGACGGAGTTTCTTACGCTTGATACGGACGCCAATTTTTCCGCGCAGGCTGTTTTTTTGCCTTATTTTCGCCCTTACTATAGCCAAGTGACGCCCGCGGCGATTGAGGACGGTTATGCGGATGCCGGAGTGAATGTGCGGCTTGAAAATAATGATCTCGTGATCAACGCGGATCTTGAGCTCTTTGGCTTGCTTTTCCGAAGCTACGAATCCGAGGACCAGCTTTTTGGCTTAAAGGCAGAGGAGATTCTTTCTTTCTTGAAGGACCGCTCGGGAAAACTTAAGTTTCAATTTGTCGCGAAATGGAACATCGCGGACCGCTCCGTGAAGGCCCGGGACGTGATCCGTTCAAGCATCGAAAAGTCTCTCAAGAAAACGATCATCGGGAATATCGGAAATATCCTGGAAAATACTTTAAAAAAGGTAAACGAGCAGGGTATCGACAAGTCCAAGGATGAAGTGACAGGCGTTGTCAAAAAGATAAAGGATTTTCTGAAGTATTAATCGGCAAATTTATGGTAGGTGTAGCTCAGCTGGTTAGAGCGTCTGACTGTGGCTCAGAAGGTCGCGGGTTCAAATCCCGTCACTTACCCCAGTTTACTTGTCAAACTGCCACTGCAAGCGGGGGTCGTCAGGTTCGCGGCCCCCGCGCGCATTCCCCCCGACGAGTTGCCTAGCTGACCGCCTAAAGAATTTCCCAATACGATTTCATTTGTATCTTTAATATTTACAATCACTTCCAATTCATGTCTTGAGAATTTTATTCCTTGGATTGTTTTCTGAAATATCAGACACTTTTCAATTTGATTCGCATTTTGAATCTTGTTTTTGAAGTCTATCAGTACCTGTGAGATCCTTGTAGCAAGGTTTTGAGGCCATGCGCTTGGCAGTTCAAATCCCTTGAGCCCGCCCGTTTCATAGGCGATTTTGAAGGCCATATTATTAATATATTGCTTGTCGTAGGCTATCCTTGAAAGATTCTCAATAAGGAAGGCCTCAACTCGCTCGGAGTTAACCCCTTTTAAGCTGCATGCCCTAGAATCACGTACTACCTTATAGCATTTATAGTAATAGTAGCGCCTTGTGGCTTTATTTGCGAAAGAAGGGGTCATGTTGGAGCCACACTCAGAGCAGTGGATTAGCTTTGCCAGGGGGTAAAAGCTACGATGACCGCCAGGCCAATGTCTATACTCCAAAGCCCCTCTATGATCCGGAAGAACTTACGGGCCAACTAAAAGAACTTGGAGAGAAATACGGCAAAGAAAAACTAGACCGCGCTAAACAAGCAGCCGCAATAGTCTTTGAGGAAAACAATCTCAAGACTATCCAAGCTCTCATAGACCTCGAAGACAAATACGGTCAGGCCACAGTCGAAGAGGCCGCTAAGAAGATTTCGGAGAAGAACCCAGACAACCCCAAGAGGTCAGCAGGGTACTTAACAGTCTGCTGAAAAACCCCTAAATTCCCTCTGAAAAAATGGTAAAATAGTCCCATCACAGAGCGAATGGCCGACAAAATGGAGGACATGAATCTATGATGGGAGTCAGTGACA
>Ga0247727_10002898_pt1 | contig 38662 bp, 44 predicted proteins | sample WisWelCaveWW1625_FD_202498 | JGI IMG/M metagenome (GOLD analysis project Ga0247727, IMG submission 202498) | Biofilm microbial communities from Wishing Well Cave, Virginia, United States - WW16-25 | ecosystem: Environmental > Aquatic > Deep subsurface > Groundwater > Cave microbial mat | place...
CGGTTGGCCATGGAGACGACGCCGGCGCTCTCATGCCGCAGGGAGGGCGAGAACTCATCCTCAAACGTGTAGCCCGGCCCCCCCTGCCCCGTGCCGCTCGGATCGCCGGTCTGGATCATGAATCGCGGGATCACCCGATGGAAGATGACCCCGTTGTAGAACCCCTTCTTCGCCAGCGTGACGAAGTTCTCGACGGTCTTGGGCGCCTGGTCCCGGTAGAGCTCAATGACGATGGGGCCCAGGTCGGTTTCGATCGTGGCGGTCGGCCGGGTGGATTTGCTGCACGCAACGGCGGCCATGAGGCAAACACCTCCCAGTAGACTTGTCAGAACGATCAGGGGACGCATTGTAGCGGTAGTGTAACACGCTCCGTCACTGTGGGCAACCGGATGACTACTCGGGTACCGGCCCAAGTTGACGGGTCCTGCCGCTGCGCCACCCCACGGCCGTCCTCGCCGCGCCGCACTATCGGCGTCGTCGGCTGCGGGCGGGCGTGGGGGCCCCGCTCCGCGTCACCCGTCAACTTGGGATTCGACCATTACTCGGCCTGCTCCAACTTCGGCGTGCGGCGCAAGCTCTTCTTCTTGGCCCGGAGCCATTTGGTCTGCAAGAGTTTTTCTTTGGCGCGGCGGGAGCGCCGCCGTTTCTGCCGGCGGATCTTGGCGATGCGCTGGGCTTCGGCGCTGAGCGCGCCAAGCCGCTGCGCCTCGAGCCGCCGCAGCAGGATGCGGCGCGCGAGAAACCGGTTGAGCGCTTGGGAGCGCTCCTGCTGACAGCGCACCTCGATGCCGCTCGGGCGGTGGCGCAAGACGACGCAGGTGGCGACCTTGTTGACGTTCTGCCCGCCCGGACCGCCGGATCGGACGAACGACTCGTCCAGATCCTGTTCCGTGACGCCGAGCCGGCGCATGAGCTCGTGGAGCTCAAGCTGCTTCCGTGGCGAGACCGGAAAATTCGCCATCACCTAGAACCGCACTCGAACGCCCCCGATTGCGGCGGTCTCCTCGGCATGCTTCTGCACGCGGAGGAACAGTTCGGCATCGCGGCCAAGCTGATGCGTGAACGTGACCGACAGCCCCAGCTCCTCGCGCCGGCTGTTGCGCAGTGCGACGGTGATCCGGTCGCGCGGGCCCACCATATAGGTTCCCTCAAACGTCATCGAGCCGATCCGGCCTGCGGCATAGCGGACCTCGAAGGCGACCGACAGATCGCGATGGAGCTTCCACGTGCCGAAGAGGCTGATGCGCCGCCGCTCGGTGCGTCCCCGCGCAAGGCCCAGGCCGACTTCATAGACGATCCGGCCCTGCCGGGCGAAGACCGAGGGGCTGCGCAGGCTGGCTCGAAACTCGAACGCGGCGTCATCCGACCCGGCCAACCGGTATGTCAGCCAGCCGGAGCGCGTGATGTCCCAGCTCCCCTGAAAAATGACCGTCCGCTCTTCAGCTCGGCGCCCGCGGCTCAGCTGCCGGTAGCGATAGACCAACTCATGGAACTTGCCAAGCTCCCATCCGCCCTGGAGTGTCAGCCGGTCTTCGGCGCCATCGGCTTTCTGCACGAGGAAATTCAGCCGGTTGCGCGCATCCGCCACCCATCGTCCGTGGAGCGTGAGGCGCTCAACCGCGGCGGCACCCTCCTCGCGCTTGCGCAACGCGAAGACCAAGGTGTTGGCCGTAGCACCTTCAAGGGCCCCCTTAAGATAGAGGGTCTGGCGCTGCGACCGAGTGCCCTCTCGGAATGTCAGGGCCAGCTCATGATTCGGCGTCAGCGCCCAGGTGCCGTCCAGCGCCACCGTGCGAGGCGCATCGGCTTCGGCATCCGAGGGGGTTTCAATGTGATAGACGAGCCGGTTCGCCCCATCCGTGGTGACGCGCCCCTCGACGACCCGCTGCGGCCTGAGCAGATCAGATGACCTTGACATCGTCTTACTCGGTGAGGATTTCGATCGCGCTGTCGAGGTTGACGATGGCGATCTCCAACGCCTCGGCGTCCGGCCCGCGCCGGGCGCGCTCGTCCCGCGCCAGCGCCTTGAGCCGTTCCAGGAGGAGCCTCAGCTCATCACCAAGTTGTCTGGCGGCTTGCTGCTTCATGTGATGACCGCTTGGCATTATAAGCGGGGGGCATGCCGTGGGAAAGGAAAAACCCCCACACCAAGGTTTGGTGTGGGGGCGACTACTGTAACACGTATTACGCGTGGCGGATTTCCCGACGCCGGACGCGATGGCCCCCGTTTCCGTGGGGCATGTGGTCCGTGATCCACTCGGTTGCCGCGTCGCGCACGTGCTCGGCCCGGTTCGCCAGCACCCGCTGCGTCTGACCCAGCTGCCGGATCGCGGTCCGCTTCAGATTCTGGGCCCGCAGGGCGAGCTTGCGCCTTGTCAGCTTGCCTGATGCCGGCGCGTAGAGCAGTGCGAGGATGCTTCCTGTCGCCGCCCCCAAGCCGAACGCCGTCACTGTCCGAAAGGCCCCTCCCCTTCGACGTTGCTCCTTCATCCAACAACCCTCCATCTGCTTACCGTCCACGACGACGAACGTGCCGGCGGGGAACCGCCCCCACCGCATGGTGTCCGTTGCCCATCAACCGGTTCAGAGATTCCAGGGCCCTGGTTCTCAACGCGGTCATCCGCTCGAGGGTGTGATCCGCGACCTCGCAGGCGCGCCCGCAGACCGTCTCGACGCGCGCGGCAACGCGATCGGCTCTCGTGAGCAGCCGCCGAATGCGCCCCAACACCTGGGCCGATTCGCGCAGGGCCCGATCGGCCGCCGGCAGGACGGCATCGATCCGCCGGGCGACGCGCCGCAGGTCCAAGGCGGCGGCGACGATCGCCGCCGTCATGATGAGGGTGCAGCCGCTGATCACAACCAACAGGGCCTCGAGGGTCATGGGGCTCGCCGCGCAGAAAGAAAAAGGCGGTAGCTCCGCTGGTCGCGGAGATACCGCATGCTGGTGACGCTGCGAAGATCCATTGCCCACTCTTTCGGTAACCCCGCTATCCGCCAACGTTCTTTGGCGGACCGGAAGCTTTGCCTCTCCTTCGCCAATCCGCTTTCGCGGTTGGCTTCGGAGAGCCCTGCTACGCTCGAAGCGGAAACGCTTCGAGCGTAGCAGGGGTCCTATCCTCTCGGATAGTTTGCCCTTGTCGAGAATGTCAAACGAACACGCCGCCTACTTATTGTTAAGTATGTTTGAGTCTACCTGAGCGCGCGCAACCGCGTCAAGGTCGGGAGAAAAAAACTACCGGGCTTCTTGCTTGATCACTCGCTGGAGGAACTCTCCGAGCAGATCCCCGTCACCAGGCGAGGCGGAGTCGTCCGGCGGCTGCGCGGGCGAGGCGGCTTCGGGCTGCTGATCGGATCCGTCGCGCTGCTTGTCGAGCCACTGCCCGATCAGATCGACGGCCTTAACGGTGATAACTCTCGAAGCGACGTACTGGAGATCCGGCAGGACAGCGATCTGCGGAGCCTTCCCTTGGACGGCAATCGGCAGTTCGAGCTCGCCGTCGGCATTGGCCAGCGCCTGTAACTCATTCACGCTGCGGATGATCGCGGCCGACAGTACCGGTTCGACCCGCAGGGTCGCTCCGAGCTGGATCGTCCCATCCAGCCCGGCGGTGCCGGCAGCCGCCAATCGGAAGTCCTCGGTGCCGATATCGAGATGGGTAAATCGCAGGATGCCCCCTTCCACTTGGACCGTGGCGTTGACCGGCAGCAGGACCGTATCCTGCGCCGCCAGCTTGGCCTGGTATTCCTGGGGCAGACGTTCCTCAAGCCGCCCAACCAGCCCGGGGATCATGGACAGTCGGCCGAAGACTTCGCGCAGGATATTCATCCGGATGACGATCCCGTCGGCCAACCGCATCTGGCCGCTGCCGACGAGTTCCTGAGCCGCCAGAGCCGGATCCAACGTCGGCGCGCGCCCGGAGAACTCGAGTGAGACTCGACCGCGGAGCTGGGGATGCCCCGGCGGTGCGTGGGGCAGGAACTGCTCAAGCGCCACCTCATCCAGCGTCGCTGCGAGCTGATCCAACGACCCGGCACTGCCGTCCCGTGGAGGGATGAGCTGGCCGCGCAGATGGACGTTCTGTACCTCGCCTGCCAGCGCGCCGTGCAGCTCAAGATCCACCGGCCCCTGGAGCGAGATGTTCTCGACCGCCACGTCCAGCGCCTTGATCCACAGCTCCGTCGGGGGCGAGGACGACGCGTCGGTCCAATGGATTCGCCCGCGCTCAATGCGCAGCGAGGCGACGTTGAAGGACACCGCCGCATCGCCCACGCGGGCGGCCTGGGGCTTGGCGGAGGCTGCGGCCGGAGCGGCCGCAACGACAAGTCCCGACCAATTGATGCGGCCGTGGGCATCGCGCGCGACCCGGATGCGAGGATGGGTGATGACGATCGCCAAGACTTGGACGTCCTTGCGCAGCAGAGGAACCAGGCGCACCAGCGCCGTGGCGGACTCGATATGGATGAGCGGCTCGGCCTGGCTGCCGGCATCATCCGGGAGCGCTAACCCCCGGAGTTCGACGGCCAAGCCGCCCCGCCAGGCGAGCGAGAGGTGCTCAAGCGTGATCGGCCTGCCGGTGGCCTTCCGGAGTTGATCGATCACGAGCGGCCGGTATCGGTCCGCGTCGAAGGTGGCGAGAAACACCACGACGCCCACGACAACGACGGCAGCGCAGACGCCCAGCACGACCGCAAGTTTCTTCATTGTGTCGTCGGCCGGGCGTCGGCGGCGTCTAGGTGAGCTTGCCGACGGTGCGGGAGGAGCGGATGCTGGCCCAGATGGCCAGGACGCCGAGCGCAATGGCAAGCGTCAGGGCCGGCAGACTCATCGTCCCGTAGTGCGCGGGTGCGAGCATCCCGAAGAGCATGGGGCCTGACAGGAAGCTGTTCACCCGCGAGGTGAGCAGCGCGCGCTTGCGGACCGCCGCGACCTGATCAGCCGGGACCTTGCCGGTGAGCAGGCGCTTCTGGGCCGGCCAGATGACGAACCAGACGTTGAACCACATGACGCTGCCCAGGAGCATGCCGAAGAGGATCCACATGGCGCGGTCAGTGAGACCATCCGCATCGGCCCACAGGCTGGTGGCCCCCAATCCCGCACCCGGCGTGTAGAAATACGTGAGGGTAAAGAGGGCCAGGCCGGCAAGGAAGGTGATCATCGCGCCCCACCGGAACCACCACAGGGCGCGCGGCATCAACTGGGGATTGACCGATTTCTTTGTGGCGTCATCGAGCGCGCCCTGTAATGGGACGTTGACGAAATTGAAGAAGTACAGGTGTCCGATCCAGGTGATGCCGGCGATCACGTGGAGCCACCGAAGGACCAAATGGACGTTACTATAGAGGTCAGGCATGGCTCACCACCTCCTCATGAATGGGCCTCAAGGCAACACCGGGCAGCGGCATTATAACAAGGTTGCTCAAGGCAGATCAAGCCAGGCGCGGCGCAGCGCCGCGAGGGCGGCACGGAGGGTCGCGTCAGGGGCGCGGTTGTCCGAAATCTTCGTCCAGTCCCGCGCGGACCAACCCCGCACCGGCTCAAAGCCTCGCCGCAGGCGGTCGTAGTGCTGCGGCCTGGCTTCGGAGATGTCGGAGCCTGACGTATAGCGTCGCGCGATGCGCCGCAGGGCGACGGAGCGCGGCACCACGCATTCGAAGAAATGGAACGACGCGCCGTGCCGCCTGGCGATTGCGCGCAGCGCCATGCGCCCGGCCACCTTCGAGAAGGTTCCGTCGCAGAGGACCGAGCGGCCCTGGCGCACCGCGGCGCGTGCCTGCCGGATCAGGCGACGATAGACCAGCTCGGAGACGCGAGGCGCGTAGAGGCCTTCGCTGAATCCCTGGCCGCGCCGTCGATGCGTCGCAAACGCTCCCAGACGTATCTCATCCGTCCGCAGCCAGACGGCCCCCAGCGCCTCGGACAGGGAGCGGGCGAGGGTGCTCTTGCCGGTTCCAATGATCCCCCCGATGACGATCAGCCGCGGCGGGGCGAACCGCTTCGCGTACTGCACGGCCAGCCGGAAATGCCGACGAGATAGCCCGCGCACCCGAAGGCCCGCCGCGCTGCGCGGATGCTGCAGCCAGGCCAGGCCCCGGACCTTGCCGCGCACGAGGCTGCGGTGGCACTTGTAGAACGGCAGGAGGCGGTCGGCGTCCGGATCGCGCATCGCGGCGCGATACCGGCGGATCATCGCGTCCGCCAAATCGCCGCGCCCACGGAACTCCAGGTCCATGAGCAGAAAACTGAAGTCATTCGCCATGTCGCCGCACCGGAAGGCCGGCTGAAACTCCACGCAGTCGAAGATCGTGATGGGATGAGTGAGACAAATATTCTCGCATCGAAGGTCTCCATGGCCGTCGATGATCCGACCCTCGCGGACGCGGCGTGCGAGGAGGGGCTCATGCAGCGCAAGGAACTGCCGGTACGCCGCCTCGAGGAACGCCCTGTCAGCCGCCGGCAGCAGCGATCCGACGAAGGGCTGGCATTCGCGCACATTCCCCAGCACCAACTCCGCGACCTGCGCGGGAAGCCCGAAGCGGTCGATCGCGCGGCCGCGCGCCGCCCGCTGGAAAAACGGCGCCAGGCGCCAGGCGATTTGCTCCATCTCGCGGCGACCGACCGCTCGACGCGCCACCAGCCGGTCCAGCATCCGCGCCTCGGGCAGCCGGCGCATCTTCACCAGCCACTCCACCACCCGGCCCTTGCCTCCAACGGCGAGCTCCCCTCGCGTTTCGGTGACCGGCACCATCCCAAGATAGGTGGCGGGAGCCAATCGGCGGTTGAGTGAGAGCTCGAGCCGGCAGAACTGTTTGCGTGACGAGAGGCTGGAGGCGTCGAGGAACGGAAACTTCACGGGTTTCTTGAGCTTGTAGGCGAACGGACCAGCCAAAAAGACGTGGGAAACGTGCGTCTCTCGACGGATCAGCTGCGTGACGCGGCGTGGAAAACTCTCCGGCCGGGAGAGAAACGTGACGAGGCGCTGTTCGTGTCGGTCCATCGCGCGGGCACTCTATTGTATGCCGTCCGCTTGAGTTTCGCCACATGGCTTGCTAGAGTAGGAGCGCCGCGTGGAACGAGCCGACACGGGAGGAACCGTATGTGGAAGCGCGAGATAGAACGGCGCGACGTCGATCTCATTCTCATCAGCGCCCTGATCCTCCTGCTTGAGCTAACACTCATCCGCTGGATCTCCACGGAAATCCGCATCTTCGCCTACGTGAACAACCTGGTGCTGCTGGCATGCTTCCTCGGCATCGGGCTCGGCTGCTACTATGCCCGTCGCCCGGCCCGACCCGTCCTGACGCTGGTGGCACTGCTCGCCATCATGTTGCTGGTCGACAGCCAGATCTTCAGAACGTCGCCCGTCATGCTGAGCGTCTTTTCCGACTCGCTGATCTGGTTCGCCCACGAGCCGTACCGCCTTCCCGCGCAGATCCTGGCGGGCATCACGGCGACGATCACGCTCTTTGCGGCGATCGCCGCGGCCTTTGTGCCCCTTGGACAAGTGCTCGGAAGTCTCTTCGCGCGCTACCGCGACACCGTGCTCGCGTATTCGATCAACATCGTCGCGAGCCTCATCGGCGTCTGGCTCTTTGCGGGCTTGTCCTTCGCGTACGCGCCCCCCTGAGTCTGGCTGGTCCTGCCGATCCTCGGCGTGTTGCGCTTCGTCCCGTGGACGAAACGGACCGCCGCCGTGGTCGTCGCGTTGGGAGTCGGCTTGCTCCTCATGGCTACCTATCCTGTGGCGACGCAACAGATGGTCGTGTGGTCGCCCTATCAGAAGTTGCAGGTCACCCCGTTGCGGTGGCGGCCCATTGAGGGGGAGTATCACATCGCGGTCAACGGCGTGAACTACATGATGCTGTTGGACCTCTCTGACCGCGTACTCCCGAGGCTGCCCGGCCCTCCGACACCGACAGAGCGGCAATTCAGCCACTACGACATTCCGTACGTGTTCAAGCCTGGGGCGAAAGACGTGCTCATCGTCGGAGCCGGCGGCGGCAATGACGTCGCCGGAGCCCTGCGCAATGGGGCCGAACGGGTTGTGGCCGTGGAGATCGACTCGGGCATCTACTCGCTGGGGTTGAAACTCCATCCGAAAGCGCCCTACGCCAACCCGAAAGCGCGCGTCGTGATCAATGACGCCCGCTCCTTCTTCAAGACCGCCCGCGACCAGTTTGACGTGATCGCCTTCGGCCTGCTCGATTCGCACACGCTGGGCTCCGCGCTCACCAACACCCGGATCGACCACTACGTCTACACGCTGGAAAGCTTCCGGGAGGCTCGGACGCTGCTCAAGCCGGACGGGGTGCTGACGGTGGCGTTTGAAACGCCGCGGCCCTGGGTCCGCGAGCGGATTCGCGGGATGCTGCAGCAGGCGTTCGGCGAGGAGCCGTTCGTGTTCGAGAACCGCGATCTGCGCTTCGGATGGGGCGGCGAGATGTTCGTCATCGGCAACGACATGGAAGGCTTGCGGGCCCGCGTGGCGCTCGACGAGATGCTGGCGACGTTCATCGCGACCCATGCCATCCCAGCCGGTCAGCCGGTGCGCCTGACGACGGACGATTGGCCCTACCTGTACCTGGAGTCGCCCCGCGTTCCGACGCTGCACCTCATCCTCTCGGGCCTGCTGCTGGGCCTCTTCGGCTTCATCCGGCGATGGCTCTTCCCTCCCTCGCAGCGCGTGAACCGACATTTCTTCTTCCTCGGCGCGGCGTTTTTGCTCCTCGAGTTTCAGAACATCAGCAAGACTAGCCTGCTGTTCGGCTCGACGTGGTTTGTCAACGCGCTGACGATCTCCGCGATCCTCGTGCTGATCCTCCTGGCCAACCTCGTCGTGGCGCGCTGGAAGGCCATCAACCTGCGCTGGGTCTATGCCGGGCTGCTGGGCTCGGTGGTGCTGCTGTGGGTGCTGCCGCCGCACGCGTTCAATGCGCTGCCCTTCGCCGGCAGGGCGGTGGCCTCCGGCATCCTCCTGAACCTGCCGATCTTCTTCGCTGGCATTGTCTTCGCATATTCGTTCTCGCGAACCCGGCGTACGGACGTCGCGTTCGGCTCCAACCTCCTCGGGGCGGGCCTCGGCGGCGTCCTGGAGTCGCTCTCGTTCCTCACCGGCATCCGCTCGCTGTTGCTGCTTGTCGCCCTTCTGTACGCGGCCTCGTGGGCCTGCGCCTCCGACTGAAAATTCTTGTATAAGCGCTTAAAATCGCTTATACTATTGTAAAGTCCTGCAAACAATAGGACTAAGGAGGTGAGGAGATGGAAACGGGGATGCAAGCGGTTCGGGATCTGGTGATCGTACCGCTCCAGTCTGCCCTCAATCAACTCCTGACGTTCGCCCCGACGGTGCTCGGGGCGCTCTTGATCCTGCTCTTGGGCGGGCTGATCGCCAAGCTCATCGAGCAAGTCATCGTCCGGGCGCTCAAGGTTGTCACGTTGGACAAGATCGCGGAGCAGGTGCAGCTTTCGGCGATGCTGGCCAAGGGCGGAATCCGCCGCAAGCCGTCGGAGCTAGTCGGAGCGGTCATCTATTGGATCGTCATGCTGGCTTTTGTCATGACGGCCATGAACGCGCTCGGCCTTGACAAGGCGGCGGAGTGGTTTGCGGGGATTATCAACTATCTGCCACAAGTCGTGGGGGCGGTGTTCATCTTGATCATCGGGTCCTTTGCTGGGGCGTTTCTGGCCGCGACCGTGCGCACGGCCTCCAGCAATGCGGGGATCCTACAGTCGCATCTGCTGGGCCAGGTCGTCCACATGGTGGTGATCACGCTGTCGATCGTGGCCGCGCTCAAGCAGGTAGGTTTTGAATTCGTCGACCAGGTGTTCCTGATCATCCTGGCCGGCATCAGCCTGGGCAGCGCGCTCGCCTTCGGCCTGGGCTGCAAGGATCTGGCCGGCCGGTGGATGAGCGATTTCGTTGAGCAACTCCAGCCGCGCAAGCGGTAAGCGAGCTGGTGGGGCAGCGTAGGTTCCGGTGGCTGCTTCTGAGCGGAGCAGCCGCCGGACTGTTTTGTGCCGCCTCCGTCCACGCGCTCAACACGCAGCGCCTTGACCCTGCCGAAGCCGACACCCTCCAGGCGATCCTCCGGAAGCTTGAGCCGTTGATCGCCGTCAAGAAACAGGACGGCACGGCCAACATCCTGACCTGGGAGGAGCTCTATGGACCGCTCTCGCCGGATGAACGGGCCCTCCTGGATGCGTTCCGGCGGCTGAAAGCGGCAGCCCTCGGGGCGACCAGCCACTACTTCGGCGAAGTCTCGGGTGCTGTCGACCTCGTGCCGGTCGGGCCGCAATCGATCGTTCAGGGCGGCGAAGTCAAGCCGCTCGATCCGCAGTTTCTTCCCAGGGCCGCCTTCGAAGCGTATGAGCGGATGATGGCGGCGATGGAGCGGGACGTGGGGAAACGGCTGCGGGTCGAATCCGGCTACCGCTGCCCCGCCTACCAGCTCTACCTCTTCCTGTTTTACCTGCCCAAGCACGGCTCGTCGATTGTTGAAACCAACCGATTTGTGGCACTCCCCGGCCATAGTGAGCACGGCCACCCGCCCCGCCAGGCCGTCGACTTCATCAATGCGGAGGGGATCAACGGGGAGGATCACCCCGAGGAGTTCGAAGCGCTGCCGGAGTACCGCTGGCTGCAGCAACACGCCAAGCGGTTCGGGTTTGCGCTCTCCTACCCCCGCGACAATCCGCACAATACCTCGTTTGAGCCGTGGCACTGGCACCATGAGGGCGAGGCTCGATGAATCGCCAAGGCTCGGGGGCGGGTCCTGCCGCTGCGCGACCCCACGCGTCCTCGCCGCGCCGCACTATCGGCGTCGTCGGCTGCGGGCGGCGTGGGGGCCCCCGCTCCGCGTCACCCGCCCTATGAGCCGTCAATCGGCGCTGCTGCGGTCGCTGGGGCTCTACGATGCGACGATGCTCGTCATCGGCTGCATCGTGGGGGTGGGGATCTTCCGCACGGCTAGCTCGATCGCCGGGCAGCTCCAGTCGCCGTTCTTGACGCTCGCCCTCTGGGGCGTCGGCGGAGCGGTCTCCCTGTGCGGAGCGCTCTGTTACGCGGAGCTGGCCGCCATGTTTCCGGCAAGCGGCGGTGATTACGTCTACATCGGAAAGATCTACGGCGGGTTCTGGGGGTTTCTGTTCGGATGGACCAAGCTGTTCATTGAGCGGACCGGCACCATCGCCATCCTGGGGTTTGTGTTCGCCGAGTACGCCAACCGGATCGTGCCGTTTGCCCCTGCCGGGTTGCGCTGGGTCGCGGCGGGCGCCATCCTCCTGCTGACGGCCGTGAACGTCCTCGGGATTCGCTGGGGCACGTATGTGCAGAACCTCTTCACCGTTCTCAAGATCGTGGCCCTGGTGTCCATCATCCTCGTCGGCGGCCTCGCCTTCATGAGCGATACCACGGTGAGCCCTGGCTGGACGGTGCCGGCCCTCGACTTCCGGACCGTGCAGTCGCTCGGCGTCGCGTTCATCTTTGTATTGTGGACGTACGGGGGCTGGACCGAGGCCGCCTATGTGGCGGAAGAAGTCCGGGAACCGACCGTCAACGTCCCGCGAGCCATCATCGGCGGCGTCGTGCTGACCACGATCCTCTACCTGCTGGTCAACTGGAGCTACCTGCTGCTGGTGCCCATGGATGCCCTGCCCAAGACGCCGCTGGTGGCCTCGGCCGTCATGGAGGACGCCTTAGGCGGCGCAGGGGCGGTGTTTATCGCCTCGATGGTGGCCTGCTCCGCGTTCGGGGCGCTCAACGGCTATATCCTCACGGGCGCGCGCATCCTGTATGCGATCGGCAAGGACTACGCCCTGTTCGCCCGGCTGGGCCGCGTGCATCCGACGTTCCACACCCCCGCCCTGGCGCTGTGGGTGAACGCGCTGATCGCAGTGGGGCTGGTGTGGACCAAAACCTTCGACCAGATCATGACGTATTCGACCGTGGTGATTTCGGTGTTCTTCACGATGGCGGTCCTGGGCGTCATCGTGCTGCGGCGCACCATGCCGAAGCGCCCCCGGCCGTATCGGGCCTGGGGCTACCCCGCAACACCGGTGCTCTTCTGCCTGGTGATGCTGGGGTTCATCGCGGACATCTGCGTCAAGGAGCCTGGGGAGGCGGCGTTTGGCTTCGTGCTGCTCGGGCTGGGCATCCCGCTCTATCGCATCAGTCTCGCGACAGCCAAGCAGTAACGCCACTTTTTTGATGCCGATTACTCTCGTTGCGATGACGGCCTGCGCACTGTTTGTCCTGGCCTATGCCGGCTACGGCCGGCTGCTCGCGCGGTGGTTCGACCTGCGGGCCGATCGCCAGACCCCCGCCTGCCGCATCAACGACGGCATCGACTTCGTGCCCGCCAAGGCCCCCCTGCTGCTCGGCCAGCACTTCTCGGCGATCGCCGCCGCCGGCCCGATCGTCGGGCCGATCCTGGGCGCCTTGTGGTTCGGGTGGCTGCCGACGCTGCTGTGGATCGTCTTCGGCGCGATCCTCTTCGGCGCGGTGCACGACTTCTCAAGCCTCGTCAGCTCGGTGCGGCACAACGCCCGGTCCATCGTCGAACTGGTCCATGAACACCTCGGCTCCAGGGCGTACGCGCTCTTTCTGGGATTCGTGTGGCTGTCGCTCATCTACGTCATCGTCGCCTTCACGGATCTGACGAGCAGCTCGTTCATTGAGCCGACGTATGGCGGCGGCGTGGCGAGCGCCTCCTTGCTCTACCTGGTCGCCGCCGTCGGGTTGGGTCTCTGCCTCTATAAGCTCCGCATGCCGCTCTGGTTGGCCACCGCCGTCTTCCTGCCCTTGGTCGGCTTGACCATCTGGCTCGGCCAATCCATCCCGCTGACCATCCCTCCGACATGGCCGGTGAGGCCGCAACTGGTTTGGAACGGGGTGATTCTCGGCTACTGTTTCATCGCTTCCATCATTCCGCTCTGGATCCTGCTGCAGCCCCGCGGATATCTCGGCGGATTTTTCCTCTACGTCACGCTCGCGGCAGGCGTTGTCGGGCTGTTGCTCGGCGGGGACCGCATCCAGTACCCGGCATTTTTGGGATGGACGAGCCAGAAAGGCTTCCCGCTCTTTCCCATCCTGTTCGTCACGGTGGCTTGCGGAGCGTGCTCCGGCTTCCACGGCATCGTCAGCTCGGGTACGACCTCGAAGCAGGTGGCGCGCGAATCGGACTGCCGGATCATCGGCTACGGCGGGATGCTCCTCGAAGGGCTCGTGGCCGTAATCGCGCTGGCGACCGTGATGCTGCTGGCTCCGGGCGATCCGCAGACGCAGCAGTCGCCCGACCGGATCTACGCCAACGGCCTGAGCCACTTCGTGGAGCGCTTCGGGGTCCACCGCGAGTTCGCGCGGTCGTTCGCCCTGCTAGCCTTCGCCACGTTCATCTACGACACGCTGGATGTGGCGACGCGGCTGGGCCGCTACGTCCTGCAGGAGCTCACGGGGTGGAAGAGCCGCTGGGGCAGCGTCGCCGCCACACTGGCCACGCTAGCACTGCCGGCGCTCAGCGTGAGCTGGACGGTGAGAGATGCGGCGGGGACCATCGTGCCGGCGTGGAAAGTCTTCTGGACGCTGTTCGGAACGTCCAATCAGCTGCTCGCCGCGCTGACGCTCTTGACGATCACGATCTGGATGAAGCGGATGAACCGCCCCTGGCTGGTTAGCGCGATCCCCTCGGCCTTCATGCTCGTGATGACCCTGTGGTCGCTCGGCTTGACGATCCAGCCCTGGCTGGCCGGGATGGCCTCGGACAATCGCGCCGTCAACTGGATCGCGGTGATCGCCCTCATCCTCATGGGGCTCGCGGCCCTGGTCCTCCTCGAAGGCGTCAAGGCCCTCGCCCGCTCCGCCAAATCAACGGTCGGATAAGCTCCCTGCGGGGAGTCCCTGGACTGCCTCGGAGATAATGCGCTCGACATCGCCCGGCGTCACGCCGTGATACCAGACGTAATCCGGGAAGACCATCACGTTCGGCCCCTTGGCGCACAGGTCCTGGCAGCCGGATTTGCTCACGCGGACCATGCGGGTGAGCTTGAGCGCTTTGATGCGCTCCTTCAGGGCGGCGGCGACCGCCTCGCTCTCGCGATGCGCGCAACAGACCTCGTTCGGCTCGCGCTTGTTCACGCACACAAACAGGATCTTCCGATATGGCACTCGACTCTGCTGCATTCAGAAGTTGAGCCCCAGGGCCTGAAGCTCCTGCTCTAGCTGCCGGCTGCTCTCGAAATGAATGGCCTTCAGCCCGAGGGCCGCTCCCGCCTCGACCATCTCCGGCCGGTCGTCGATGTAGACCGCCCGATCGGCCCGCACCCCCATGCGCTCGAGGGCCAGGCGGTAGATCTCCGGCTCCGGCTTGCGCGTCCCCACCTCGCAGGACGCCACCCAATCCGAGAACAATGACAGCGAGGGCAGCGTCGCCCTGATGTGGTTGATGTGGAGCTCGTTGGTGTTCGTGAGGGCGACGATCTTGTGGCGCTTGCGCAGCCGTTGCAGGATCTGCACGACCTCGGCGTTCTCGGAAAAGATGTCGTTCCACGACCGCACGAACTGCTCGTAGGTCCATGAAAGGCCGAGACGGCTCTTGAGGCCTTCGTAGTACTCCTTGGGAGACATCCGCCCGATCTCGAAAAGCAGGAGCAACTCCTTGTGGTAGATCACCGCCTGCACCTCATCGAACGGCTTGCCGACCAGCTGCGAGACCTGGAGGACGATCCGGTCGGCATTGAAGTCGACGACGACCCCGCCGAGATCCGAGAGCACCAGCTCGTAGTTCATCCGAAACCGATTCCCCCGTAAGTGGCAGGCAGGATTGCTTGGTCACGAAAAAGCCTCTTCCTCGCCGGGAAGAGGCTCATTGGACGGCCAAACCGAGTGTTAGGCGTTGAACGAGGTGCCGCAACCGCACGACTTCTTGGCGTTCGGGTTCTGGAACTCGAAGCCGCCGCCCATGAGGTTGGTCTTGTAGTCGATCGTCATGCCGTCCAGGTAGAGATGGCTCTTGGCGTCCACCAGCACCTTGATCCCGTCCTGCTCAAAGACCGAATCATACTGCTTCGGCGCGGCGTCATCAATGGCCAGGACGTAGCTCATGCCTGAACAGCCGCCGCCCTTGACCCCGATCCGCAAGCCGACGTTCGGCTTTTGCTCTTTCTCGACCAGCCGCTTGACCTCCTGGATAGCCGAAGAACTCAGTGTGATCATCCCGCTCCTCCTCTCTCACTGTATCCGATGTCTAATTATAGCACGGAAGGCCGCGCGGAGCAATCGCCGGAGAGACGGGCGATGAGCGGGCGATTGGCCGGGGGAAACCGGTATCGGTGAAGCTCTCCCGCGGATACCCATCGCAGCGCTTGAGCCGCCAGCGGCCGGGGACGGCCCCCATCCACGGCGCAGCGGAAGACGAGGAAGAACGCTTCGCGCCCCCGGTAGCGGTGGTAGAGCCGGCAGAAGGGGCGTAGCGTCCCCACCCGAATGCCGAGCTCCTCACGCAGCTCCCGGCGCAGACAGCGCTGCCACGACTCTCCGGGATGGCGCTTGCCCCCGGGGAACTCCCAATACCCTCCAAAGGAATCCTGGAGGCGCCGTCGGCAAATGAGGTAGCGTCCCCGCCGCTCAATGACGGCGATGGCGGCGTGGACGACGCGCGGCTGTCGCTTTGCCATAGGGGAAACTCCGGCACGTCCGGCGCAGGACGCAGGCGGGGCATTTGGGCGAGCGCGCCGTGCAGATGAGCGCCCCGAAGTCCATCATCGCCTGGTTGATGGCGTAGCCTTTGCCGCGCGGGATCACCGCCTCGGCGAGGGTCCAGAGACGGCGCCGCACAGCTGCCCGCTTCAGATCGCCGCGCACCCCGAAGTAGCGCGACAGCAGCCGGGCGACGTTGGTGTCCAGAATCGGCGCGTCTTTGTTGAACGCGAAGCTGAGCACAGCACCTGCCGTGTAGCGCCCGATGCCGTCCATCGCCAACAAGCCGTCGTACGAATCCGGGATGGAGCCGCCGTGCTCCTGCACCGCCCGTTGGGCGATTCGCCGCAGACGCAGGGGACGGACGTTGTAGCCCAGCGGGTACCAGAGCCGGCGCAACTCAGCCGTCCGCGCCCTGGCGAGCTCCCGAAGCGTCGGATAGCGCTGCAGAAACTGGCGGTATTTCGGCAGCACGCGGTCCACCTGGGTCTGCTGGAGCATAATTTCGGAGACCAGGATCTTGTAGGGATCGCGCGTCTCGCGCCAGGGCAGCTTGCGCTGGTGGCGCCGGTACCAGGCGAGGAGCCGTCGTTGGAACGCGTGGAGCGGCTCGGCGGCAACCGGAGGCATCGCCCCAGCACCTTAGCAAATGAGCTGCCCTGCGTCAAATGCGGTAGTGGTCAAGTTTGACGGGTGACGCGGAGCGGGGGCCCCCACGGCGCCCGGAGCCGACGACGCCGATAGTGCGGCGCGGCGAGGACGCGTGGGGTCGCGCAGCGGCAGGACCCGTCAAACTTGACCATCACCTCAAATGCTGGATGTTTGCAGGCGGCGGCGCCATCTGTTACAATGCCGCCACATTCATCAGCGACGATGTCAGCAACCTCCTACCGCGCGACCGTCGAGCGGATCGACAGCTTGTCCTACAACGTCCGCGGCTTCCGCCTCAAGCTCCTCGATCCGCCGAAGATCGACTTCCAGGCCGGCCAGTTCATCATCATCAACGTCCCCAAGGACGGCGCCGTCGTCAAGCGCGCCTACTCGATCGCTTCGCCTCCCCATGAGCCGGGGACAATCGATCTGTGCATCCAGCATGTCGAGGGGGGCATCGCCTCCACCTGGTTCTGGAAGCTCAAGGAGGGGGAGTCGGTGTCGCTGTCAGGGCCGCACGGGACGTTCCTGCTCAAAGAGCCGCTTGACTACGAGCCGGTCTTCATCGCGACGGGCACCGGCGTGGCCCCGCTGCGGGCGATGATCAAGCACCTGGTCCACGTCAACTTCACGGGAAACCTGTGGCTGCTCTTCGGCACCCGCTATGAACACGCCCTGCTCTACGAGTCGGAGTTTCGGTCGTTGGCCGGCGCCCGGCGCAATTTCCGCTACATCCCGACGGTCAGCCGACCGAAGGACTGGCGGGGCGAGACCGGCCATGTCCAGCAGACGTTTCAGAAGCACATCACCGACGTGTCCAACAAGGAGCTCTACCTCTGCGGATGGCTGGAGGTGGTGAAGGCCGTCTGCAAAGACCTGGAGGGCTTCGGCGTGCCGCGGGAGAAGCTCCATTACGAGGAGTGGGCATGAAGCTGGCGCATTCCCCGACGAAGCTGGTGACGGTGGGACACACGCCGGACATGGACGATGCGTTCATGTTCTTCGCGATCGCCACCGGCGCGATCCCGGCGGATGGCCTCGGCATCACCCACGTCATCGAGGACATCCAAGCGCTCAACCGCCGGGCCCTGCAGGCCGAGCTGGATATGACGGCGATCTCCGCGGCGAGCTACCCGGCGCTGGCCGGCGACTACTGGATTGTCTCGGTGGGCTCAAGCGTCGGGCAGAACTACGGGCCGGTGGTCATCGCCCGGCGCGCCCTGAACCTGCAGGAGCTGGCCGGCCGCCGGGTCGCCGTGCCGGGGCTGCAGACGACCGCCTATCTCCTGCTGCGCCTGGCCGCGCCGCAAATCATTCCGGTCGAGATGCCATTTGAGCAAATACCCCACGCTGTGCTCAAGGGGGAGGTGGAGGCAGGCCTGGTGATCCACGAGTGGCAATTGACCTACGGCGACGCGGGGCTGTCGCCCGTCGTGGACCTCGGCATCTGGTGGCAACAGGTGGCGAAACTGCCCCTGCCGCTGGGGCTGAACGTCGTGAAGAAGTCACTGGGCAAACAGACCGCCCGCCGCTTGGCGACGCTGCTGCAGGAGAGCATCCTCTACGCCTTTGCGCACGAGGAAGGGGCGCTCGCCTATGCCATGCGGTTCGGCCGCGGCACCGATCCGCAGCGCGCGCGCCGGTTCGTCGGCATGTACGTCAACGAAGAGTCGCTCGCACTCTCCGCGCCATGCCGGGAGGCGCTGCGCCTGCTCTTCACGCGGGCGCACGCGGCAGGCCTCATCCCCGACGTCCCCCGCCTGGAAGTCATCGAACCGCTCAAACCGTAGTTAGAAATAGGTCTTCCGCCGGAAGACGTCTGTTGCGAGGTTCGCGACGCGATCCAGAAACAGCTTCCCATCGAGGTGGTCGATCTCGTGTTGCGCGATGATCGCCTCAAAGCCCTCCAGCCAGCAGCTAAACTCCACCCCCGCCTGATCGCGTGCCGAGAGGTGGACGCGCTCGGCGCGCCGGACATTCGCGGTGAAATCCGGAACGGAGAGGCACCCTTCCCGCTGCACCACGGCACCTTCCGTGCGATCGATGCAGGGGTTGATCAGGACGATGAGGCCGCGGCTGACCGCTGCCTTTGGATGGTCGGCAGCATCCATGACTGCGAGGCGCAGCCGGCTGCCCACCTGAGGCGCGGCCAATCCGACGCATCGCGGCTGTTTGCGCATGAGGGCCACCATCGCCTTGATCAGGCCGTTCACGTGGGCGTCGATGCGCTCCACGCGCCGGGTCGGCTGCTTCAGGAGGGGGTCGGGGAATTGGCGGATCGCAAGGGAGGCCATCCGTCGGCTGGGCGGCTTAGAGGACTTCCGTCTCCGACGCGCGCAGGCTGACCTGCACGCCGAGACGCTTGCCGAGGCCCTTCAGGCGCCGCTCAAACGCCGGGACGGCAAGGCGAGGAGGAATTTCCACCTCCAGCAGCATGAGGTAGAGCGACCGGGCGGCCCCGCGGCTGCGATGAGTGTGGACGTCGGTGACGTTGATCCGATGGCGCGCCAGCAACTCGGCAACCCGGAAGACGATGCCCGGGCGGTCGCCTCCGTAGACGGAGATCAGATGCCGATTCCCCGCGCCACGCGGCGCGCGGGTCTCGGCACTCGACAGCGGCTTGAGATGCACGACGAGCTGAAGGCGCCGCTCAATCGCGAGGAATGCCTGCCGCAGCCGCAGGGGGCTGATGCGCCGGCCGGTTGAGAAGATCAGCATGATGGCGAATTCGCTCTCGAGGCGGGTCATCGCCGAGTCCTCGAGGTTGCAGCCGAGCTGATAGAGGACCTTGGTCACGCCGGCGACGATGCCCGGGCGGTCCTTGCCCAGCGCGGTAACGATCCAGCGGCGCGTCATGGCGCTGCGGCGGCCTCGGCGGATTCGACCTCGAAGCCCATCTCCTCGATCATCCGGTGGGCGTCCTGCGCCTGCTGCCCGGGCGTGGTGAGGTAGCCATCGACGAAGATCGAGTTCGCGGCATACAGCGCGAGCGCCTGGCTGGAGCGCAGGTTGACCTCGCGGCCCCCGGCGGCCCGGATCTCGCTGGCCGGGTTGAGGAACCGGAAGAGGCACAGCACCTTGAGGCATTTCATCGGCGTGAGGAACCGGTAGGCTTCCATCGGTGTGCCCTTGATCGGGTGCAAGAAGTTCACCGGGATGGAGTCCATCCCAAGTTTCCGGCAGGCGAAGGCGAGATCCAGGATGTCCTCATCCGTCTCTCCCATCCCGATGATGCCGCCGCTGCAGGTCATGAGGCCGGCCTTGCGGACGTTCTTGACCGTTTCGACGCGATCGCGGTAGCTGTGCGTGGTGCAGATCTCCGGGTAGAACCGCTCGCTGGTGTTGAGGTTGTGGTTCACCCACCCCACGCCGGCCTCCTTGAGCCTGCGCGCCTGGGCTTCCGAGAGGATGCCCAGGCAGACGCAGATTTCAAGCGGCAGCTCCTGCCGGATCTGCCGGGTCACGTCGCAGAAGTGGTCGATCTCCTCGTCGGTCGGACCCCGCCCGCTGGTCACCATGCAGTAGCGCGTAGCACCGGCTGCGCAGGCCCGGCGCGCCCCCTCGACCAGCAGCTCTGCCTCCATCAGCGGATACTTATCGATCACGGCGTTGGAGATCGAGGATTGCGAGCAGTAATGGCAGTCTTCCGGGCAGAGGCCGCTGCGGGCGTTCTGGAGGACGCAGACCTTCACGCGCTTGCCGAAGCGGACCTTGCGGACTTCAAACGCCGCCTGCAGCAATTCAGGCACCTGGTCATCCGGCAGGTTCAGGACCTGCCGGCCCTCGTCGCGGCTGATGCCTTCGCCCGCGAGCGAGCGCCGAATGACGTCCGGCCAGTTCATGCGACGGCGGGCTCGAAGCGCTTGAGGACGTCGTAGAGGGTCGTGCGCTGGGCGGCCTGGAAACCGGCCTCATGGATGAGGGTGATCACCTCATCGACCGCAGTGGTGTTGACGAAGCCGGTGGCGGCATGGACGTTCTCTTCGAAGAGCGTGCCGCCGAAGTCGTCCGCCCCGAAACGCAGCGCGATCTGGCCGGTCTTCTTCCCTTCCGAAAACCACGACGCTTGGATGTGCGGGAAGTTGTCCAGGTAGATCCGCGAGAAGGCGATCAGACGCAGATACTGGGTGGGCCCCGCATGCTGCCGGATGTGCTGCTGCAGGGGGGTATTGCCCGGCTTGAACGTCCAGGGGACGAAGGCCGTGAACCCACCGGTGTCATCCTGGAGGCGCCGAATGTGCTCCAGGTGCTCCAGCACATCCTCGTCTTCCTCAATGTGGCCGAACATCATGGTGGCCGTGGATTTGAACCCCAGCCGGTGCGCCTCGCGGTGCACCGACAGCCATGCCTCGGCCGGCCCCTTCTTGGTGGCCAGCCTGCGCCGGATGCGGTCCGAGAGGATTTCCGCCCCGCCACCGGGCAGCGTGTACTGCCCGGCCTCCTTGAGGCGCTCGAGCACCTCGCGGATGGTCAGGCCGGAAACCTGGGCCATCGTGGTGACTTCGGACGCGGTGAAGAAGTGCGGGGTCACCTGCGGGAAGCGCCGCCGCGTCTCCCGAATGAGCGCGAGGTAGTAGTCCAGCGGGATCTCGGGATTGTGCCCGCCCTGCAGGAGCACCGTCGTGGCACCCAGCTTGGCCGCGTGCTGCACCTTCTCCATGACCTGCTCGACGGTCAAGGTGTAGGCGTCCTGCTGGCCGGGCTTGCGGTAGAATGCGCAGAAGACGCAGTCGGTGATGCAGACGTTGGTGTAGTTGGGATTGGAGTCGATCACGAACGTCACCACCGGCTCGGGGTTCAACCGGCGACGCACCCCATCGGCGAGGGCGGCCAGCTCCAGCAGGTCGCCCCGCTGCCAGAGCCACAACCCTTCCTCACGGCTCAACCGCGCGCCCGAGAGAACCTTTTCCTCGATGGCTTCAGAGCAAATGAGACTCATCCATCAACGCCCGGAATCGCTGGATCCCCTCTTCCTCCGATGGCCCCAGTCGATAGACGAAGTTGGCCAGATACCGCTCAAGATCCTGGGCCGGCACGCCGAAGGCCACGGCGTGTTCCTGAGCGATGGCGCCGAGCTGCCCCAGGTTCATCGCCAGCGACCGGGCGAGTCCCGCCTCGATTTGCTGTTTGTCCTGGGCGGCGGCGTCCTTCCGCACGGCCCACACCGCAAACACGCACGGCACATGCTGCCACAGCCACCACTCAAACGCCACGTCCACCTCGAAGGGGTAGGATGTATTGGCCCGTTGGAAGCGCAGCGCTTCATCGCCGATCAACAACAGGGCATCCGCGGAAGCGTCCTGCCCTCGACGGTACTCGGCCGGGGAGAGGTGGTGGTACCGCTCAAGGAGCAGCCGCAGCAGCACCGCGCTGGTTGACGTTTCTTGCGTCACCGCGATGACCGCGCCGTCGAGCTGACGGATGGGACGCCGGGAAAACAGCATCACGCTCTGGGCCCGTCCGCGCACGGCGATCCCGAAGCGGCCCAATCGCTCAAAGCGGTCCTGGAGCCGGAAGTAGTCGACCAGCGGCAACAGGCCGGCCGCAACGCCGCCGGAGACCGCCTCCTCGCCCAGCTGGCGGGGCGTATGTTCGGCCACCTCGAAGCGTCGCTCCCAATTCATCCCCCGGAAGAAGGGGACGCTATTGAGGTACGGCACTCTCGCAATGCGCGTGGCCGTCGTAGACTTGGACGGTGCGATAGAGGGCATCGCGCTCCACCGGGGTGCACCCGGTTTCTTGAATCAGCTCCACCAGACGGCCACGAGTTAGGCTCACCGGAGAGAGCGCATCGGCCGCGTGCATGATGCGCTCTTCCCCGATCGTGCCGTCGAGATCATCCGCGCCGCAGTGCAGCGCCACCGAGGCGATCTCTTCCCCCATCGTCACCCAGTACGCCTTGATGTGGGGGACATTGTCCAGCAGCAGCCTGGCGATGGCGACTGTCTTGAGATCCTCGATCGCCGAGGCCTGGCGGGTGACGACCTGCGTCTTGCCGGGCTGATAGGCGAGGGGGATGAAGCTCATGAACCCCTGCGTCTCATCCTGGAGGGCGCGCAGCTTGAGCATGTGGTCGACCCGCTCCTCATGCGTCTCCATGTGGCCGTAGAGCAGCGTCGCGTTCGTGGGAATGCCCAGGCGGTGCGCCGCCTTGTGGATCTCGAGCCACCGCGGCGCGCCGATCTTGAAGGGGTAGAGCGCCTTGCGGACCCGCTCGGAGAACACCTCGGCCCCGCCGCCGGGCAGCGCCGAGAGCCCCGCGTCCTGCAACTGGCGCAGCACCGCTTCCAGGGTGAGCCGGAATTTCTTGGAGAAGTAATCGATTTCCACCGCGGTCCACGCCTTGATCTGGATCTCGGGGCACTGCGCCTTGATGCTGCGGAGCATCTCGAGGTAGTAGTCCCAGGGCCAGTCCGGGTGCAGCCCGCCGACGATGTGCACCTCGCGGAGCTCCGGGCTGCACTTCTCCAGCACGTCCTGGATCGTCATTTCGTAGGCGTTGGCCCGCCCTCGCTTGGTGGCGAAATCGCAGAATTTGCAGGACAGCACGCAGATGTTGGTGGGATTGATCTGCCGGTTGATGACGAAATGGGCCCGATCGCCCCAGCGCGCGCGCTTGACCTGATGGGCCAAGCGGTACACCTCAATGACGTCCGGCGCTTCGAAGAGTGCCAGGGCCTCCTCGCGCGTGAGACGCTCGCTGCGTTCGACCTTGTCCCGGACCGCCCTCAGCATCGGCTAGAACCCGCTGTCGCGTTGGAGTTCGCGCTGGCGCTGCGCAACACTGCGCAGCATCTCCGACAACCCCTTGTAAAACTTGGCGACCCCTCGCATCATCCCCTGCTCTTCGGCCTTCGCCCAGAACGCCTCTTCCGCGCCGGGCACCAGCTCGCGCAACCGCTCCGACAGGCCGGTGATCACCAGCCGGTTGTTGCGCCGCGCCAGATCCATGCGGCTGTGGACCAACAGCGTCGAGGAACGCCGGCCTCGCTTGCCCCGATTCCCGCCCCAACTGAGGAACACCTGGACCGTCGCCTCGCTTCCGGACGCAGACATCCGCGTGCTCGACCGATCCCACTGGAGGGTGGTATACGGCTGGCAGGCTTGCCGCACGTGCTTGGCGTACTGCGTCGGCGTCAGCGCCTGCCGCCTGCCGGAGCTGGAGATGAACCGGATCCTCGCGGCCCTGTCGAACTGGCCGGCGAGCCATTGGTCATTGCACGTCGAGAGTCCGTCGAAAAAACTGGCCGCGTAGGCGTAGATCTCTTCTTCGGTCACTGGCAGCTCAGCCTGCGCGCTCCCCAGGCAGGGCCATGCCGCAAGCCCGAGGAAGGCCACGGTGCCGGATGCCAGGGCCCATCGAAACGGGCTTGAGCGCAATGGCCTCACGCTAGCTCCAGTACGTGGCCCATCGGCGCTCAACGAGACGCGCGACCTCGTCGGTCATCGTGACCGGATCGGGGTAGCCGCTCTTGAACGTCGCGTCGATCCCCAGGCATCCGCGATAGACGGGCCACGCGCCGTTCAGCGTCGCACTGGTGAACACGACGTCGCGGGCCGGGTCAAACCGCGTGAAGATCCCCCAGAGCAGGCTCTCGCGGTCGTCGAGGCGGACGTCCTGGCTGACCGCCGCCACCAGCGGAACACCGAAGATCACCGGCGAGGCAACGAGCGCCTTGACGATGTCCCGCCCTTCCCCGCTGACTTGGACGGCTAGCAGCGCACCGCCAAGCAGTCGGGATTGCCGAATTCGGGGATGCAGCGCCTTGATCGCCGCTTCATCAGCAACGGCGCTGGGAGAAGCGCCTTTAGCGCTGCCTTGGGTCGCATCCAGCACCATCTTGCTGCCCAGGTTCAGCGTCAAGCTGGTGAAGTCCAGCGTATCAAAAGGCACTCCGGGAAGCAAGAGGAAGTCCTGCGCGGGATCGAAGTGGTCCCGGATCGCCGTCAACACGGCGGAGAAATCGCGCGCATCCACCTCCGCATCGACCAGGATGAGGCATTTCGTCAGCGCCATCTGCCCGGTGCCCAAGAGGCCCAGCGCCGTCTTCATGCCCTCCTTGCCGAACCGTTGGTGGACCGACGCCACCGCGAGGCTATGGAACCCGGCCTCATAGTACGCCCAGATGTCCCGCAGCTCCGGGTGGATCAGTCGGATCATGGGCAGCAGCATCTCCTGGACCGCGTTGCCGATGTACCGGTCTTCCTGCGGGGGCTTGCCGACGACCGCCGAGAGGTAGATCGGATGCGCCCGGCGAGTCACCGTCTGGACGTAGAGGACCGGAAAGGGCGCTGGATGCGAGTAGTGGCCGAAATGGTCGCCGAAGGGCCCCTCCGGCATCCGCTCATCGGGCGGCACGATGCCTTCCAGGACGATTTCGGCATCCGCCGGCACCGCGGTCAGTTTGGTCTTCCCGTAGGCCAGCGGCACGCGGCCGCCGCGCAGGAAGCCTGCGAACGCCAGCTCGTCGATCCCCTCGGGCAGTGGTGCCACGGACGCGATATAGTAGATGGGATCGCCCCCGATCACCACCGCGACGGCCAGCGCTTGGCCCCGCTGCTCCGCTTTCCAATAGTGGAAGCCGCCCCCTTTCTGAATCTGCCAGTGCATGAGCACCCGATCGGGCCCCACGAGCTGCATGCGGTAGATGCCCAGATTGCGCGCGTCGGTCTCGGGGTCGTGGGTGAGGACCATGCCGCACGTGATGAAGCGGCCGGCATCCTTGGGCCAGCACTTCATGGCCGGCAGGCGCCCCAGATCCACCGCCGGCTCTTCGATCTGCTGGCAGGCTGCGCGCTGCACGCGGCGCGGCGGCATCGAGAGGATGCGGCCGACGGTGCGCCATTCGTGAAGCAAATGCCGCGGTCGGGGGGGCATGGCCGCCTCGATCAGCCGTTTGAGCTCCGCGCCCACCTGCTGGGAATGGCGTCCCAGTGCGAGCTCGATGCGCCGCTCGCTGCCGAGGAGGTTGATCGCCAGGGGAAACGGGGAGCCTCTCACCCGCTCGAAGAGCAGCGCCGGTCCCTGCTCCTTGACGACGCGCGTGGCGATTTCGGTAATTTCCAGCTCCGGGTCCACCTCGACGCGCACCCGTGCCAGCTGGCCCTCACGCTCCAGAAGCGAGAGAAACGCCTGAAGATCAGCCATTCATTCGAGCGCCTCGGGTTTCCAGGCGAGCTGCGTCTCAAATCCGAGGAGGCTGAGCACCTTGCTGGTGAACTGCTCCACCATCTCATCGATGGTCTGCGGCCGGTGGTAGAACGGTGGCGCAAGCGGCATGACGATCGCCCCGGCCTGCGAGAGCTTGGCTGCCTGCTCCAGATGAATCGTGGAGAGGGGCGTTTCGCGCAGGCAGACGATGAGCTTCCGGCGCTCCTTCAGCGCCACCGACGCCGCGCGGGTAATGAGCGTGTCTGCGATGCCGCAGGCGATCTTGCTCATCGTCGAGGCCGAGCACGGCAGGATCACCATCGCGTCGAAGGGTGTGGAGCCCGAGGAGAACGGCGCGGCCAGATCATCGTCGGAGAATGTCTTCTTGACGTGCTCCGCCAGGTGATGCTCGGTCAACCCGGTCTCCTCCTTCAACGTGTAGCGGCCCCACTTGGAGAGGATGAGGTATTTCTCCTCCACCGGGCAGCGCCGCAGGAAATCCACGCCGAAGGCAAACCCCGACGCCCCGGTCATGCCGACGACAACGCGCATGGAAATACCTCCCCTGCCGGTTACGTGCTGATTCCAGCCAAGATGAAGCCGAAGATGAGAAACCCCATGATCCCGTTCAATTGAAAGAAGGCGAAGCCCGCTCTTCGCTCGGCGATGAGATGCTGCCAGACGAAGAGCGCCCCGATGGCGGCGAGCCACCAGAGCGCCATGTCAGCGTGCAGCTGCTTGAACCACAGCATGCCCAGGGATGCAAACGCGGCCGCATGTAGGAGTGCGGCGATTCGCAGCGCAGGCCGCTTGCCCAACCGCGCGGGCAGCGAGTGCAGGCCGGCCTTGCGGTCGAACGTCTCGTCCATCGTGGCGTAAATGATATCGAAGCCCGTCACCCAGAGGACGGAAAAGAGCCACAGCCACATCACCTGATCCAATGCGGTCAGCGTCCGTGACGCCGCCAACCAGCCGCCCAGTGGCGCCATGGACCACGCCAGCCCCAATCCGAGATGGGCGAGCGCCGTCATGCGCTTCAGATACGGATAGATGAAGAAACCGATGACGGGAATTGGCGAGAGCCGAAGACAGATGGGAGCGATCGCTGCGGCGCTGGCGGCGTAGACGGCTGCGGCGATGAGCACGATCGCCCACGCCTCGCTGCGCCGCATCGCGCCCCGGGCGAGCTCGCGGCGCTGCGTGCGCGGGTTTCTGGCGTCGATCTCGGCATCGATGAGCCGGTTCAATCCCATGGCGACGACGCGCCCGCCAACCGCCGCCAGCAGGATCAGGACCGCCAGGCGCGCGGTGGGCGGTTCCCGCAAGCCGAGGAGCGTTCCGGCGAAAATGAGCGGCAGCGAAAAGACGGTGTGCTCGAGCTTGACGAACCCCGAGTACACCTTGAAACGACCGGATGCGAGCGCAAGCGCCATGCCTGAGGTACCTCGTGAATCGAAACTCGGAAATCGATAACCTGCAGCGCGAAATTACAGCAGAAATGGCAGGAGATACGGGGCGACGGTCTTCGCGACGGCCACGCCGGAGTTGGCCAGCTCAAGCGCGCCGCTGGCCACAAGACCCACGCCCTGCACGGTGCCGTTGAACGCCCCGGCGATGGTCCCGACGAGGGGCGGCCCTGAGAACGTGCCCGCCAGCGTGGAGAGCGGGACCAGCAGCACGCCGGAGAGTATCTTCCCGATTCCGCGGATGACATTCGCTTCCGCCGACGGCGCACACAGCAGCAGGACGAGCCACACGACCGTGCCGGCGCCGAGGGAACTTACCGTCGTCTTCGTTTCCTGCCCCACGGATTGAACTCGGTTCCCATTTCAAGGAATCCTGCGGCGGTCTTCTGCGTGGCGCGCACCACGCCTGCCAGCGCCCCCATCACGGTCCCGACGACCGGCGGGCCGTCCAGCGTTCCCTCCAAGACAGTCTTCGGAAACTCCAGGAGCAGCCCGGCCACCACCTGCCCGGCCCCGTGCAGGAAGCTCGGATCGGACTCCGTCGCCGCGGCGGCGGACGGCGACTCCAAGAGCACGGCGCAGAGGCCCATCAGGGCTACCCGCCGTAGTGCCATCCCGTATCCATCAAGGTCAGGGCCGGCTCATCCGTGCGGACGGACGCCTCGATGACCTCGCCGATCACGACGGCGTGGTCGCCCCGCTCATTGGCGATCTCGCGGACCTCGCATTCGACGTACGCGATCGCCTCCTCCAACACCGGCGCGCCGGTCGTCCCGATCCGGTAGCGGACGTCCTTCAGCTTCTCGCCGAACACCGTCGCGGGCTTGACGAAGTGCTCCGCGACCGGCTTCTGGTCCTTGCCCAGCAGGTTGACCGTGAAGACCCGGCTCTGCTTGATCATCTCAAACGAGTGCGAGTCCTTCTTGATCCCCAGTGCCACGAGCGGCGGCGTGAAGGAGACCTGCGTGAACCACGTGGCGGTGAACGCGTTGAGCTGCGCGTCCTGCTTGACCCCGACGATGTAGACGCCGTGCGGGATCTTGCGCAGCGCAATCTTCTTGGCCTGGAGGTCCATCGCTATCGCAGATGCTCTGCTAAGAAATGCAGGGTGCGGCGCCAGGCCTCGGCGGCGTCTTGCTTCCGGTAGGCGTCCGGGCGCGTGTCATTGAAGAACGCGTGCCCGGCATTCGGATAGACGACGACCTCGCCGGGCTTGCCGTGTTGCGACAGCCCTTGCCGCAGCCACTCGACCTCCTGTTTCGTCACCCAGCCGTCCTGCGCGCCGTAATGATAGAGGACCGGGCAGAGCAGCCGGGCCAGCGACTCCGCCGGCGGCACCTTGCCGTAAAACGGCACCGCCGCCTTCAAGTCGGAGTTATGGGTGGCCTGGGTCAGCGCGAAGGTGCCGCCCATGCAGAATCCCATGATCCCGATCCGCTGGGGATCGACGAACGACCGCTGCTTGAGATCCTGCAGCGCGGCGCTGAGATCCCGCAGCGCCGCCTGCGATGACAGCGATTCCATCAGCGAGGCGGCCTCCGCCGGGTCCGCGGTCACCTTATGGCCCAGCCGGGAGTAGAGATCAGGCGCCAGCGCCGCGTAGCCTTCCTGCGCGATGCGCCGGGCGATATCCTTGATGTGGTCGTTGAGCCCCCACCATTCGTGCGCGACCATGACGGCGGGAAGGCCCCCGGCGGGCGTCGTGACCGGCTTGGCCAGAAACGCCTGGACCGTGAAGCCGTCGCTGGGAAACTCCACGGTCTCGGTCGAGATCTCCGCCATCCGCCGTCAGCTTCCGATATCCTTCAGGATGTCTGAAAACGGCTTGGCCACCGCCGTGAAGATCGGGGTGTCGCGCAGGGTGTAGCCGCTCGCCTTCGTCGCGCGCAGCTCCATGACCAGGTCGAGGAAGTCCTGCGGCTTGTCCGATTCGAACGCCACCACGAACTCCTGATCGTCCAGCCCGAAGGAGTATGTGGTGTGCAGGCGCACTGAAGGATACTTGTTGCCCACCTGGATGTGCTCGTCCATCATCGCCTGGCGCTGCTCCTGCGGCAGCTGGTACCACTCGCGCGTCTTCATGAAGGGGTAGATAAAGAGGTACCTCGAGTGGGCCGGCGTGATGAACCGCCGCCGGTCCTGGTGGTCCGGATCGAGCCTGTCGACGTAGGTGGACCGCTTGGTCATGGACAGGTACGAATACGGCATGGTCAGGTAGCCCCCCATCGCTGACTGCCGGACGGCCCCGGACATCTCCTGCAGCTCCTCGAGGCGGTTGCCGACCCGCCAGATCAGGAAATCGACGTCGGGCTTCAACCCGACGAGCGAATAGGTCAGCACCATCAGGCGCTTGGCGAAGCGATTGATGACGCCCTGGAGCTCGCCACCCTGCTTGGTCTTGGCCGCGCGGGGCTGCCGCCGCCAGGCCGGATCGACGCGGTAGAAGCAGAAGCTCACGAGCTGCCGCGCGTCCACCGACTGCGACGCCGATCGAGGCTGTGCCTGGATTCCTGTCATCGTCTCGCTGGTCATCACCAAACCGGTACCAGGTACCGCAACAGTGCACCGGTACCTGGTACCATGTCAGATCAGTCGTTGATACTCGTCAAGCGGCAACTTCCACACCGCCACACCGCAGAAGCGGTCGCCCTCGGGGCAGTAGGGTTTGGCCCCAGCCTGTGCGCGCACCCAGCAGGGTGCTGCCAGATAGCGGCCGATGCGGGGGAAGCGCTGCGCAATCTGCAGCACCTCGTCGCGGCTCGCACTCCAGATCTCCTCCTGGGCGGTATAGCAGAGCCGCTGCACCCACTTGTGGTGGAAGTGGAGCAGATCCCCGGACTCCTCGAAGCGGATCGGAAACGCATTCGGCAGCAGGTAGAGCGCGTGCGCCTGCGGCACGCCCAGATCGAGCAGCTGGTCGATGGCCCGCCACACGCGGCGCATGGCGTCATGGTATGCCGCCTGCGCCTGCGGGCTTGCGGCGATGAGCGGCGGTAGAATGTAGTCGGGGCGGCCGCTGACGAACTGCGCCGCCAGGATGGGGCGCGAGGCCGGAATCATCCGGTGGCGCTGATCCTGCGAATCCGCGGTGTGCGACAACTTCTTCTTGAAGGTGAAGTGCGGATGGACCATCGCGCGGGAGAGCTTGCTCATGGTGGTCAGCGTCAGCGATTCGGCGAGATACCGGTTGCTCGACGGATCCAGCACCATGGCAATCGCCTGGTCCGCGGAGAGCTGATCCTTCGTCAGGCCCAGGATCGAGCGCACCCCCTGGGCCAACGACTCCTCGGCGTTGACCTTGTAGTCGACGAGACGGGAAGTCGCGCCCGCCAGCTCCCCGTCGAACTCCTCGATGAACTTGACGGCAGCACCATTGCGCTGGCTGCCGTGGAATTGCGTGAAAGCTCGGAATTCCAGCGTCTCCTCAAGCGGAATCGGATCGTCCGCCAGCCGCATGAACCGCTCGTCGATCTTGCCCACTTCCTCCACCATCCGCTGGATCACGATCCGCTGCTCCAGCGGCGCGTCGAACTGCTGGCAGAGCCGCCAGTAGCGGTGGAGCGTCAGGCCGCTGACCGTGTGGTACAGGTGCGCGTGCGTCGCCACCGGCAGGACGTAGCGCGCGACTTCCTGGCAGCGCTTCGTGATGGCGCTGGCCCACCGCTTCTCTTCGGGGCTGCGCGATGGAAAGATGCGGCGGTACTCCTCGATGACCGCGGGCTCCACCAGCTCGATGAGCCGGTGGTAGGCGTCCATTTGGCTGCGGACCGCCTCCAGGTAGACGCCGCGCGCCTCCTCGTCAAGCGGGGGGATCGTGAAGTGGTCCGGCTTGACCTCGACGTAGCGCTGGCTCACTTGCTCACTGTTATAAAACGGATGGGCGTGGAGGAAGGACCAGATGAACTGCCGCGAGACTTTCTCCAGCACGAACTGGAACGTCGGATGCTGGATGGTGGTGTGGTGACCCGCCTTGTAGATGCTCTCGGCGATGCGGTCACGCTGCTCCCGGGCCTTGTCGTCCTTGCCGACGTCCTCCGCCGAGATGACGCGGGAGGAGTAGCACGTGCGCGCGGTGGCGATGGCCAGATTGTACGGCTCCTGGAAGTAGTTCTCCAGGCGGACAATCGGCTCAGGAGTCAACGTGGCGTGGGTTGCTGTCGTCGGCATAGCGCGGCGGGTCGTGGCAGCTATCTTACTCGGTTCGGCGGGGCTTTGCAACGCTCGCGGGATCGTGCACTGCTCAGACTTCCAGGATCTTCGGTGCCGTGTTCAGGACGTTGCAGCCGCTTTTCGTGACGACGACCATGTCCTCGAGGCGCATGCCGCCGGCATCGAGGTAGTAGAGGCCGGGCTCCACGGTCACGACCATGCCCGCCTTCAGGATGTCGGGCTTGGCGCTGATGCGCGGCGGCTCGTGGATCTCCAGCCCCACCCCGTGGCCGGTGCCGTGGAAGAAACCCTGCATCCTGCCGCCCTGCTCGCCGGTCTGGAAGCCCTGCGCGTCGAAGGACTCCAGGATCGCCTGGTGGATCGCAGCCCCGTCCGCCCCGTCCTTGATCATCCGGAAGGCGATCTCCTGGCCGGCCTTGACCGCCTCGAACATCCGTCGCACCTTGTCACTGGCCTTGCCCTTCACGACGGTGCGGGTGATGTCGGCGAAGTAGCGGGTGAGGGCGTGCTGCGGGAAGACGTCCATCACGATCGGCTCATTGGCGCGCAGCGGGCCCGAGCCTTCGTTGTGCGGGTCGACCGCCTGCACGCCGGGGGCGACGATCGTATGCTGGGCAACGCAGTCCCGCTCCATCATCGTCAGGTGCATCGCCTTGCGCAGCAGCTCAGCCGTGAGCGGCTTGCCGCCGATCCATAGCGCGCCGTCGGGCTTCACGTCGCTGTTGCGGAGGAGCTCAATGGCGCAGTCGAGCGCGTCTTCGGTGATGCGCAGCGCGTCGGTGATCGCAGTGATCTCCTCCTCGGACTTCACCATGCGCTCGGGGAAGAACGGGTCGGGCTTGGGCGTGATCGTATAGCCGCGCTGGCGCAGCGCATCGGCGTAGACCACGCTGAAATCGAACGGCACATCCAGCTGGGTGGCCGCGTGGGATTTGAGTACTTCGTCCACGATGTCCATCAGCGTAGGCTCTGCGACCCCGCGCCGCTTCGCCTCGGCGGCGAGCTTCGAGTAGGAGAGCACCTCGCTGACCTTCGCCTGCGCCTTGGCGCGGTCCAGTTCCAGATCGCTCATGACGAGCAGCCGGTGGCCGTCGACCTGGGCGAAGATGAACGGGTCGGGCGCGAGGAAGCGGCTGGCGTAATAGAGATTGGCGTTCTTTTCGCTATCGGCGATAATCAGACGGGCGGTGGCCATCCTGCCTCCTGGAATGGGCTAGTAGCATAGCATAAAAGGCGGACGGTGGACACAATAGGGCGATGCGCTTATAATGCGTAGCCCACCAACACGACGATGACCGAAGCGGTCTTTTTTTATACCTTCGCCGCCCTCATGCTAGCCGCCGCCATCGTGGTCGTGCGCCACCGCCAACCGATGTACAGCGTCCTGGCCCTGCTGGTCGTCATGTGCTGCCTCGCCTGCCTCTTCATCATGCTCGACGCCTACTTCGTCGCCGCGCTCCAGGTCCTGCTCTATGCCGGGGCGGTGCTGGTGCTGTTTCTGTTCGTCATCATGCTGCTCAACCTGGAGCCGGAAGCGCTGGCGCGGGTGCGGCTCTTTACCTTGCGCACCACCGGCACGTGCGTCGCGGCAGCACTCTCCGTCTTGCTCGTCCACGTGCTCCAGGGCTCTGGCGGCGAGCCGTCCCTGGCCATGCTGCGGCCGCCCAACGGCACCGTGGAGTCGATCGGCCGGGAGCTGTTTACCACGTACCTGCTCCCGTTTGAATTGACGTCCTTCCTCATCCTGGCCGCTATCATCGGCGCCGTCGCCCTCGCCAAACACCAGAAGCCCGGCGAATGATTCGCTCCTCGCAATCACCTCATCACCTCATCACCTAATCACCATCACTGATGATTACTCTCACACATTACCTTATCGCGAGCGCCCTGCTCTTCGGCATCGGCTTGGCCGGGATCATGACGCGCCGCAACGTCCTCATGATCCTGCTCTGCATCGAGATGATGTTCAACGCCGCCAACCTGGCGTTCGTGGCCTATGCGCGGGCGGCGGGCGACGTCGGGGGGCAGATCGTCGTCTTCTTCATCATCACCGTGGCGGCGGCTGAGGTGACCGTGGGGCTGGCCATCGCCATCCTGCTCGCCCGTCAGCTCAGAACGCTCAACGTCGATGAGGTCGACGCCTTGAAATGGTAGACGTCTCCTTCGCGCCGATCTTGGGCTGGACGACGCTCGCAGCACCGCTGGCCAGCTCCCTCCTGATCCTCCTGCTGGGCCTGCACCGTCGGCGGCTGGCCGCCGCCCTGGCGATCGCCGGCCTACTGGGCGCATTCGGCTGCACCCTGCAGCTGTTCCTCCTGGCGGTCAACGGGCTGCTCGCCCTGCCCTTTGAGTCCTCGATCCTGTGGATCTCGCTGCCGGGCTTCACCGTGGAGGGCGGCATCCTGCTGGATGAGCTCTCGCTCCTGATGGCGCTCGTCGTCACGGGCGTGGGCAGCGCCATCTTCATCTACTCCACCGCCTACATGGCCGATGACGCCGCCTACAGCCGCTACTTCGGCATGCTCTGCCTCTTCGTGTGTTCCATGCTGATCATCGTGCTCGCCAACAACTGGGTGCAGCTCTTCATCGGCTGGGAGCTGGTGGGGTTCTCCTCCTATATGTTGATCGGACACTGGTACGCCAAACCGGCTGCCGCCGATGCGGGCAAGAAGGCCTTCATGGTCAACCGCGTGGCGGACTTTGGCTTCCTGCTGGGCATCCTGGCCCTGTGGGCTGTCTCCAGCCCGATCGCCGCGCAGCGCACGTTCCACTTCCAGACGCTCCAGGAGCGGATTCCGTCGTTCGCCAGCGCCGGCCTGATCCCGACGGGGCTGCTGCTGCTCATCGGGCTGCTGATCTTCTGCGGGCCGATCGGCAAATCCGCCCAGTTTCCGCTCCACGTCTGGCTGCCGGACGCGATGGAGGGCCCGACACCGGTCTCCGCCCTGATCCACGCGGCGACGATGGTCGCGGCGGGAGTCTTCCTGCTGTGCCGCAGCTTCTGGCTCTTCGAAGGCCTGCCGCCCGTCATGACCGCCATCGCGTGGGTCGGCGGCCTGACGGCATTTCTCGCCGCCTGCCTGGCCTCGGTCGAAGGCGACCTGAAACGGATCCTCGCCTACTCGACTCTGAGCCAACTCGGCTACATGGTGATGGCGCTGGGGCTCGGAGGACGCGTCGCCGGGATGTACCATCTGACGACCCACGCGTTCTTCAAGGCGCTGTTGTTCCTCGCCGCCGGCAGCGTCATCCATATGACCCATCAGCAGGACATCTGGAAGCTGGGCGGGCTGTGGCGGTCCATGCGCTGGACGTCGCTGGCGTTTCTCATCGGCGCGCTGGCGCTGTGCGGGTTTCCGGGCCTTAGCGGCTTCTTCAGCAAGGATGAGATCCTGGTGCTCGCCCACGAGCACAGCCTGCCGCTCTATCTCATCGGCACGGTGACCGCCGGCCTGACCGCCTTCTACATCACGCGGGCCTGGGTGGTCGCCTTCCTGGGCGGCGATCAGGAAAGGCGGGCCGGGGAGTCGCCGCCCGCCATGCTCATCCCGCTCGGCCTGTTGGCGCTCCTGTCAATCGCAGGCGGCTACCTGGGCATTCCCTACTTTCTCGGGCAGCACGAAGGTGAATTCCACTGGGGCGTCGCGGCCGTGTCATTGGCCGTGGTTGCCGCCGGCATCGGCCTGGGGTGGGCGGTGTACCGGCTGCGGGTCGTCTCGGCCAAGCAGCTTGTCCAGGCGCTGGCGCTGCCCTACTCCTTTCTGCGGCAGCGCTACTACGTCGATGCGTTCTATGACTGGTACGTGGCCGCGGTGCAGCAGAAGCTGTTCGCGGGCTTCTGCGCGTGGGTGGAGCGCCGCCTGATCATCGGCCTGGGGGTCAACGGCGTCGCCGCGCTGACCCGCGGAGCCGGAGAGCTGCTGCGCCGCTGTCAGACCGGCAAGGTCCAGGCCTACGTCCTCGTGTTCTTGGTGGGGGTCTTGTGCATTGTGGCTCGTACCGTCCTCCACTAACCCCATGGCTATTCCGACGCTCCTCGCACTCCTCTCACCGGCGCTCGGCGCAGTGCTGCTCTGCGCCGTCCCGCAGCGCCGCCACACCCTGATCCGCCGCATCGCCCTCTTCGCCGCATCGGTGTCTTTGGCGAGCGCCGCAACGCTGGTCAGCACGTATGACGTGGCGCGCGCCGGCTACCAGTTCGACGTCAATGTGCCCTGGATCGGCTCGCTGGGCATCGGCTTCCACCTGGGGGTGGACGGGATCAGCGTCGTGCTGGTGCTGCTCCACGCCCTGTGCGCCTTCAGCGGCGTGCTGATTTCCTACGCCATCAAGGAGCGGGTGAAGGAGTACTACATCTTCTATCTGCTGTTGATCGCGGGCGTCTTCGGGGTCTTTCTGTCGCTTGATCTGTTCTTCTTCTACTTCTTCTACGAGATGGCGGTCATCCCCATGTACCCGCTGATCGGCATGTGGGGCAGCGACGTGAAGGAGCAGGGCGTGGTGCGCTTCTCCAAAGAGTACGCGGCGATGAAGCTGACGATTTACCTCACACTCGGCGCGGTCATCGCGCTGGTTGGGCTCTTGTGGCTGTACGTCAGCGCCGGCCTCCGCACGTTCGACCTGCCCACGCTCCAGCAGCATCTGGCGGCAACACCCTTGGTCCCTGCCCTGCAGCAGTGGATCTTTCCGCTGCTTGCCATCGGTTTCGGCGTCATCGCGCCCATGTGGCCGCTGCACAGCTGGTCGCCGATCGGGCATGCGGCGGCTCCCTCCGCAGTCAGCATGCTGCACGCCGGCGTCTTGATGAAGCTGGGCTCCTATGCCATCCTCCGCCTGGCCGTCACCTTGCTGCCGGAGGGCGCATGGATGTGGCTGCCGTGGATCGCCGCCATCTCGGTGATGAACATCGTCTACGGCGGGTTCGTCGCGATGGCCCAGCGCGACTTGAAGCTCATCATCGGCTACTCCTCGTCCAGCCACATGGGCTACGTCCTGCTCGGTATCGCCTGCTTGACGCCGCTGGGGCTGGACGGGGCGGTGCTGCTGATGTTCGGGCACGGGATCATGACCGCGTTGGCCTTCGCCCTCGTTGGGCACGTGTACGACCAGACGCACACGCGCTACCTGCCGGATCTTGGGGGGTTGGCCCACCAGCTGCCGTTCATCGCCGGCTGTGGCGTCATCGCCGCGATGGCCTCAAGCGGCCTGCCGGGATTCGCCAATTTCGTCGCGGAGCTGCTGATTTTCGCCGGCGGCTGGGACGCGTATCCCATCCAGACCGTCTGCGGCGTCTTCGGCGTCGTCGTCACTGCCGTCTACATGCTCCGCTTCGTCCGAGGCGTCTTTTTCGGCCCCTCGAAGCCGTCCTTCGCCACCATTCAGGATGCGGTCAGCCCGTTCTCGCGGCTGCCGTACGTCGTCCTGATCGCCGCCCTCTTGGCCGTCGGATGCTGGCCGAAGCCGCTGCTGCGCCTGATCGATGCCAGCAGCCGCCCCCTGGTGGAACGCGTCGTGCCGGCCAGCCCGCGGCCTAGGTGGCTCGCCGATTCGCCTACCCGGGCCGCCACCTTGCTGCCGCCGAACTCAAACATCCAACACGACTGATGAACTTCTGGGTTATTGCGGTCGAACTGGGTGTATGCCTCTGGATCCTGGTCATGCTGGCTGCCGACCTCGTCGTACCCCCGGGCCGTAAGGGCGCGCTGTGGGCCCTGGCGCTGGGCGGCGTCCTGGTCGCGGGCCTGGTCCTGTGGCTTGCGCCGCCGCTTGGCCTGGTGACGGCGTTCCATCAGATGTGGATCGTCGATCCCTTCGCGCTGTACTTCAAGGGGCTCTTCCTGCTCACCGCGGGCGTGGTCATCGTCATGACCCGCCCGTTCACCGTGCAGCTGCCGGGCCACGTCGGGGCGTTCTACATGCTGCTCTTCACCGCCCTGCTGGGGATGCTGGTGCTGGCCTCGGTCAACGACCTGCTGATGCTGTTCCTCGGCCTCGAGCTGTTGACGTTCTCGCTCTACATCATGGCCGCCTACCTCAAGACCGACGCCCGATCGATCGAGGCCGGCATGAAGTACCTCATCATGGGCTCGGTCTCCTCCGGTTTTCTGGTCTACGGCATGGCGCTGCTCTACGGCGCCTTCGGCGCCACGGGCTTCGAGACGATCCGCCAGGCCGTCGGCGCATCCGCCGTGCCGCCCGTCGCCCACGTCGGGCTGTTGTTCGTCGTCGCGGGCCTGGGGTTCAAGATCGCGGCGGTGCCCTTCCACCTCTGGGTGCCGGACGTCTACGAGGGGGCGCCGACGCCGGTCGTGGCCCTGCTGTCGGTGGGATCGAAAATGGCGGGGGTGGTCGCCCTGCTGCGGCTGCTCTACGGAGCGTTCCTGCCGCTGCAGGGGATCTGGGCGCCGCTGCTGGCCGTGCTGTCAGCCGCCACGATGCTCTACGGGAATCTCGCCGCGATTCCTCAGACGAACATCAAGCGGCTGCTGGGCTTCTCGTCGATCGGCCACGCGGGATACCTGCTGATGGGGCTTTCAACCGCCACGGTCGGTGGGATGCAGGCGGTGGGTTACTACCTGCTCGCGTATCTGCTGAGCAACCTGACGGTGTTCTTCGTCGTCGTCGCCGCCTCCGACGCGCTCGGCGGGGACGCCGTGGAGGATTACCGGGGCCTGGCCAGACGGTCCGGGCTGTTAGCCGCCGCCATGTTCGTGGGATTGCTGTCGCTGGCGGGCGTGCCCCCGCTGGCGGGGTTCGTCGGCAAGCTCCTCGTACTGCTGTCGACGGCCGACGCGGGACGGCTGTGGTTGGTGGCCCTGGGTGCCGTCAACGTCGCCATCTCGCTCTACTACTACCTCATGGTCGTGAAGCGAATGTACCTGGACGCGCCGCGCACGGCCGCCCCGATCGCCGTGCCGCTGCTCTCCAAAGTCGTCCTGGCCGGCCTCGTGCTGGGGATGCTGGCCGTCGGGATCTGGCAGCAGCCCTTCCTCGCGCAGGTCATCGCCGCCCTCCAGTTCTAGAAGAGCGTACGCAAGAACTCCGTCATGGCCGCCCAGGATTGCCGGTCGGCTTCCTGGTTGTAGGCCGCCCCCTGGGACGGGTCGTGGCCCGCTTCCGGCACGGTAAAACTGTGCACGGCCCCCGGATACGTGATGAGCCGGTAGTCCGCGTGGGCCGCTTCCATCTCCTGCGTCAACGCCGCCACCTCTTCGGCCGTGACAAACGGATCGTCCGCGCCGTGGAGCACCAGCACCTTCGCCCGAAGCTGGCCCGCCTGTGCCGGCTGGGGCGTCGCGAGCCCGCCGTGAAAGCTGACGACTCCGTTGACGGCGGCACCGCTGCGCGCCAGCTCCAGCACCGTAGTCCCCCCGAAACAGTACCCGATCGCCGCCAGGTGTGCAGCATCCACCCGCGGGTGCTGCATGAGCCGATCCAGCGCCACCCGGATGCGGGCTCGCATGAGCTGGCGATCCTTCCGGTAGACGCCGGAGAGCGCAGCGGCTTCGGCGTGATCCTTGGCCCGCACGCCTTTC
>Ga0247727_10002899_pt1 | contig 38661 bp, 29 predicted proteins | sample WisWelCaveWW1625_FD_202498 | JGI IMG/M metagenome (GOLD analysis project Ga0247727, IMG submission 202498) | Biofilm microbial communities from Wishing Well Cave, Virginia, United States - WW16-25 | ecosystem: Environmental > Aquatic > Deep subsurface > Groundwater > Cave microbial mat | place...
GCTGCGGGGAAAAGAGAGTCGAACCGTGGCCAGGGTCCCGGTGAGGCCGAAGTTCAGGGCCGCGAGTAGGCGAAATACTATCTTTTAGCATATTTCACTGAGAATTGTATCTGAAAGCAAGTAGGCTGTCAAGAGGAAAATTCAAGTGCGCCCGGGGAGGAACCCCTCTGAGGGTGCCGCGATGTCGGATGTTCCCCCTGCGCAAAAAATGGGGCAGGTCAAGGTCACGCGGCAGTTCTCGGCGTCCCGATCGTTAAATTCGATTCAGCTATCGAGGATGCGACAACCGGGAAGAACATTTCGGAAGGCGTCGATCCCCGCGCCTGCAATCAATGGACAGTGAGAAAGACGAAGAATCCTGAGAGACTTGCAATTCGACAAGTAAAGAAGCCCCTTGTCCGTGATGGTCTTAAGAACGTTAAGCTCCAACTCTTGGAGCGAGACACTATTCCTACCGAGTGCCTTCAACGAGGCATCAGAGATGCTCGCAAACTCCGGCAAATCGAGCTTCCGAAGTCGTGGAAGAAATGAAAGGGCGATAGCTCCAACATCGGTGACCTCTTCACAGCTCCACAGCGATAATGTCTCGAGATTCTTGCAATTAGCTAGGGCAAGGAGGCCTGCGTCACTAACGAAGTAGCAAGCATGAATCCAATGACCGCAGAAAAGGCAATGCCGATAGCGCTACGACTCCCTCGTTTGTAATCTGATTGCACAAACTGAGATCGAGTTCTTCGAGAGACTGGATTTGAGAGAGATACTTGAGCGTTGAATCTGTGATCTGTTCACAACCCGCCAAATTCAGTGTGCGCAGGGCCCGGAGACTCTGGAGTGCAGCGAATCCACTGTCCGATAGCCGCTCGCACATGGCAAGGTCGAGACAGGACAGGCTCTGGAATGAGGAGAGCCTGGAGAGTGTGGCGTCGGTCAAATCCCGGCCTGTAATCGGGGAGACGTCCAGTGCAAGTCGGCCGATGTCCTCCTCGCTCGATACGATGATAGGCTGCTCAGGCAACGAGAAATCTCGCACCATGGGATGTACGCTCGAGAGCGTGCCATTGAGACGCTGAATAGATGCAACTCAAATTGCCCCTGTTCCACCAGCAGATTGCCGTACCTGGTTGACCCGTTCGCGGATCCCGCCGGATCAGCGCGACCCTCTCACCTATGGAAGGCCAGGGTGCAGCCTGGTCTATCCCTTGTGGCAGTTGGGGCACTGCTTGGCGTCGAAGCGCTCTGGAGTCACCGGAAACATGTTGTTGCACTGGACGCAGACGCGGTGGATCAACGGCTTGGGTTTATCGTCTGCGGTTGTTGTTTCGGGGTGCTGTGGTTCGCTCATCGGCGGATTCTAGCACAAGGTAGGAATCAAAAAGTAAAAAGGTAAAAGGAAAAAGTGAAGAACGAAGGGGGAAATTGTAAAGGGCGTCGAATTAGGGCGGTGAAGGCGTCGCGTACTGGCGGGGCTCTCGCTACTGCAAGCGGCGGACGGAGGGAGCGCTGAGAGCGACGACAAGCGTCAACAGCAGGGCAAAGCCGCTGGAAAGGGCCATCGCCAGCGGCGGCCCCCATTGTTCGGCCAGGGCGCCAACCAGCAGGCTGCCCAGCGGCGTGAACCCTAGAAACGCCATGGTGTGCATGCTGAGCACACGCCCGCGGATGTTGTCCGGCACCATGGACTGGATCAGGCTGTTCACCGTGGCCACCGAGTTCACCAGCGACGCGCCCACCACGGCCAGCAGCGCAGCGGAAATCCATGGATGCCGTGACAGGCTGAACAGCAGAATGGCAGCGAAAAACACGGCCGCCGCAGCCAGCACCAGCGGCCCCCGGCGGTGATGCGTGGGCAGGGCTGCCAGCCGAATTCCCCCGAGCAGCGCGCCCAGCCCGGCGGCAGCCGTCAGGTAACCCAGGCCGGTCTCGCCCACGCGGAGGACATCGCGGGCAAACGCGGGCAGCATCACCAGATACGGCAGGCCGAACATACTGACCAGGGCCACCATCAGAACCAGCAGCAGGATGGTGCGGTGCGTCCAGACGTAGCGGAATCCCTCGGTCAGGTCGGCCAGCATGGAACGCGGCTGGCGCAGCTGGGGCGCGGGGAAACGTACCCGCCAGATAACCCCGAGCAGCACCACGTAGCTCAGCGCGTTGAGGTAGAAGCAGGCCGCTTCACCGGCAAAAGCCAGGATGAATCCCGCTACCGTGGGCCCCAGGACGCGGGAGGAATTGAACTGAATGGAGTTCAGCGCGATGGCGTTCTGCGTGTCTTCGGCCGGCACCAAGTCGCGGAGTGTGGCCTGGTAGATGGGAGCGTTGATGGCCATGATCACACCTGCGGCAAATGCGATCACGACGATGTGCCGCACGGTGATGATTTCCAGCGACGTCAGCACTCCCATGGTCAGCGCCAGCAGCAGCATCACGCCTTGCGTCGCTAGAAGCATGCGCTGGCGGGAAACGCGGTCTGCCAGCACGCCGCCCGGCAGCGAAAAGAACAGCGCGGGAATCTGCTGCGCAAACCCGACGGCGCCCAGCCACAGCGGAGAGCCGGTCAGCTGCAGCACCAGCCACCCCTGCGCCACCGTCTGCATCCACGAGCCGATGTTGGAGACGAAATTTCCCGTCCAGAACAGCCGGAACTCCGGGTGCCGCAGGGCGCGAAACCACCCGCGTTCCGGATGGAGCAGGTCTGTCAGAACATCGCGGGGCGGGGGCGGCGCCGCTGCGACGGATTCCGAGGCCGGAGTCCGAGCGGCAGGCCCATCATCGGTGCGAAGCGGCGGGATCGGCTCGGGGGGCGGGGTCGTGGACATCGGGAGGAGTCAGTATAGCATCCAGTAGAAAGGCGGTTACGGCGGGGGAAACGGGCATGGGGTGAGCGCGGCGCGGCGCAAAGCAGTCTGATAAACTGTTTTACCGAATCCGGGAGCGCGCGAGGGCGAATGAGCGGCAGAGACAAGAAGCGACTGGCGATTCTCGGGGGAGCCATCCTGGTGGTTGTGCTCCTGCTGACGGCATTGGCCTACCGCAAGCCGGCGCCGGAAGTGCGCGTAGCCGAGGCGCGTCGCGAAAACCTGAACTCCGCGGTCTCCAGCAACGGCAAGGTGGAACCCATCACGCCGCACACACTGCGCGCCCAGTTCGCCACATTTGTGGAGCGCATCCCTGCCGTCGAGGGCCAGGCAGTCCGCTCCGGACAGACTCTGCTGGTCCTGGATGCGGCGGAAACCCGCGCCGAGCTGGCCCGGCGTCGCGAAGAACTGCTCGCCGCCGAGGAGAGTATCCGCACCGCCCGCGCGGGAGGCCCCGCCGAGGAACTGGCACAATTGGCCAGCGACATCCGCAAGAACGAGGCCGAGCGCGCGCGCCTGCGCAAAGACCGCGAGGGCCTGGAACGCCTCCTGGCCAAGCAGGCGGCCACCCGCGACGAGCTGGATAAGATCCAGCTTGCGCTGGACCGCGCGGAGGCCGACGCCCGACGTCTGGACCTGAAAAAATCCGAGCTGATGCGGCGTTCCGGGGTGGACGCGGAGCGCGCCGCGCTCCTGGCGGAACGCGCGCGCAACGAAGTCCGCGCCCTGGAAGAAAAGGTCCGCTCCGCCGAGCTGGCCGCTCCCGTGGACGGCACGCTGTACGCGCTGCCGGTCAAGCCGGGCAGTTATGTTCGCGTGGGAGACCTGCTGGCGGAAGTCGCGGACCTGCGCCGCGTCCGCGTCCGCGCTTTCGTGGATGAACCGGAGCTCGGCCCTCTAGAGCAGGGGCAGGACGTCGAAATCACCTGGGACGCCGCGCCCAGCCGGGCCTGGCGCGGCAAGACCGAGGTCATCCCCAAAACGGTGGTCGCCCGCGGCTCCCGCAGCGTGGCAGAAGTGCTCTGCTCGGTGGAGAACGAGAAACTGGAGCTGCTGCCCAACATCAACGTCAACGTGCGGATCATGTCCCGGCAGCGGGCCAACGCCCTGGTGGTGCCGCGCGGCGCGGTCCGCGGCGAAGGCGCAGACCGCTACGTCTTCGTACTCGACGGCAGCATGCTTCGCCGCCGCAGCGTGCGCATCGGACTGGCCGGCGCCACCATGGTCGAAATCGCCGAGGGGTTAAAGGAGGGCGAACAGGTCGCTCTCCCCGCCGACGTGGAGTTGCGCGACGGTCTGGTGGTCCGCGCCGTCCCTTCCTGACCGCCTGAACCCGGCTACCGCTTCGCTTTGGCCGGAGCTGCCGCGGGCGGCGCGGCAGGCACGGCTTCCGCATTCAGTGAAATCAGGAACGCATTGCGGTCCGAATACTTGAACGTGTGTCCCGGCAGGTTGGCGCTGTGCTCGATGGACTTGTACATCACAAACCCATCGTTGCTCGGCGCGTCGAAGTATTTCACGTTTTTCAGCACCACGCCCTTGCCGTCCGCTCCGGGCTCGCGTTTTAGCTTCATATAGGCCAGTTTGCCGCCGCTCAGCTTGGCTTCGACGATATCGCCCGTGTGTTTCACATCGATGGGAGCTTCCTGGATTTTCAATTCGCCCCATTCGAGGCCGTAGGTCTTCAGGATCATCGGCGCCAGGGCATCGCGCTGTTCTCTGGACACCTCGGGGTCGAAGGTCACAAACGCCCACTTGGCTCTTTTCTTGGTTCCCCAGTCATTCCCCAGGTCTCCAGTGAGCCAGTACTGCGCGCCCGCCAGGCTTACTTTGCCGGACATCCCCTGGCGCACCTTCACCGCCATATTGAATTCGCAATAGGGATGTTCCGCCTGCTTGTTGAAATAGCAGGGACAGAACAGATGGCAACTGCAGGCCTCCACATAGTCCAGTTTTATGGTGGCCATAGGCTTCGACGGGGTCGAGCTGATCAGCGCCAGCACGCACACCGCGACGCCGGCGATTCGCAGGGTTTTCATTCTCTTTTTCCTCCTACATCGCTGACTGGTGGCCGGAGGATAGTACGCGGCGCCTGAGCATGCAAGAAAAATGCAGTTGGAAGCGCCCGGGAGGATTGGGTAGATTGTCTGGTATGGAGTGTGTCGTCCGCATTCACCGCGAAGCTCTTGCAGTTCTGAGTCGCGAGGCGCGGGCCAGCGGGGCCATCGAATGTTGCGGGTTGCTCGCCGGCCGCGCGGGCGAAATCACCGCGATTTTCCGCGCCACTAACGCCCTGCACAGCCCCACGGCTTTCGAGATAGCGCCCGCCGAGCTGTTTGCGTTATTCCGCAGCATGCGCCAGGCGGGGCTCGAGCACCTGGGCATCTACCACTCTCACCCGGCGGGCGACAACGTACCTTCCCCCCGGGACCTCGAGCGCGCCTTCTATCCCGCCGCGGCCTACTTTATCCTCTCGCCCGGGCCGCAGGCTGCCGCGCCCGTCCGCGCGTTCTCTATCCGCGACGCCGCCTGGCGCGAGCTGCGACTGGAAGTGCTGGGCTGACCGTGTCGCGCCCGGACTCAGGCCAGGGGCTTGTCGGGCAGAGGCGCAGTGGCGTAGAAATCCTGCTGGAACCGGCGGGCGTAGTCGGCCATCAGGCGGTCCAAGCGCGCCGCGTCTTTCGAGACAACCAGCAGCCCGGCGTGGTTATTCTTTTCGAGGCGCCAGACGATTTCCGGGTCGCCGTAAGCCGACGTGTCGGGTTTCTCCTGGCGCGCCAGGGAGATGATGATGCCCGCGGAGTCCTGGCGGCGTGGCGGCAGCCGGTAGCCGCCGCCTTCCCCGGCGATTTCAACGCGCGCCCATTCCGCCCACAGGTTGATGCCGGTGGCTGCTTCCACCAGCTCTGCGATGTGCGCCCCGCCCACGCGGGCTGCGGTCTCCAGGAAATAGAACTCCCCGTCCGCGTGCCCGCGTATGAATTCGGTATGCGAAACGCCGCGTACCAGGCCCAGCGCCGCGATGATCCTGCTGTTGATGTGGAGCAAGCCCCGGGTCTCCGGGGCGTCCGGAGGCAAGCTGCGCGTTGTAAAGACGCCTCCTTCGTGGGCCACTTGCATGGGAGGATGGCCGTAGCGGTGCGGCTGCGCGAAGACTACCGCTTTCTCAGCCACCACGCAGTCCACGTGGAAGATGTCACCTTCGACGAACTGTTCGAGAACGAAATAGGACTGGCGGTCGCCCAGCTGATCCAGGAGCGGCCAGAGATCCGCGGCGCGCCGCACCCGCTTGATGCCAATCGCCGCCGCCTCGGAGCGGGGTTTCAGCAGCCAGGGCCCCGGGGTACCGGCCAGGAACTGCCGAATGGTGTCGTAGTGCAAGACGGGGACAAAGTCCGGGACGCGGATGCCGTCGCTGCGGGCCTTAACGCGCATGGCCAGCTTGTCCCGGAAGTAGCGCGCCGTGGTCTCGCCCATACCGGGGATGCGCAGGTGCTCGCGCAGCAGGGCGGCCGTTTCCACGTCGTAGTCGTCCAATGGGACGATGCGGTCCAACTTCTTCTCCCTGGCCAGGTAGCTGATGCCGTGGATCAGGTCGTCCCGCTGGGTCAGCGAGGGCATATAGAAGAATTCGTCAACGGCCTCGCGAGGCCAGTCGCGGTTTGCCAGTGTTTCGAGCGTCACGAGGATGACCCGGCAGCCCTGGCGCTTGCACTCGCGGAGAAACTCATCGCCCTTCTTGTAGCTGGCCAGGCACAGAATGGTAAGCACGGGGGCCTCGGGGGCGCTTACTGTAGCACCGATCGGTAGACGGCGTTAATTTGCCGCGCGGACCGCTCCCAAGAATATTTCTGCACCAGCTCGCGCCCGCGGCGCACCAGCGTCTCGCGCAGCACACGATTGGTCAGCACCTGGCGGATGCCCCGGGCGATGTCAAAGAGGTTTTCCGGGTTCACCAGCAGCGCCGCGTCGCCGAAGACTTCCGGCAAGGAGGAAACGTTGGAAGTCAGCACCGGCGTACCGTGAGCCATGGCCTCCAGCGGCGGCAGGCCGAACCCTTCATACAGGGAAGGGAAGAGGAAAGCCTGGGCGCGGGAGTAGAACACGCGCAGCACCGGATGGGGGACGAAGCCCAGGAAGCGCACGTCGTCGCGGGCGCGCGAGCGCACGACGGCGCGGCGCAAATCCGGGTGCTTGGCCAGTTCGTCGCCGATGAGCAGCAGTTTCAGCGAGTCGAACTCCGGCACGCCGCGTTGCTCGGCCTTGCACACCGCAAACGCTTCGATCAGTCTCGCCAGGTTTTTGTGCGGGCGGATGTTGCCGGCATAGAGCACGAAGGGATGGTTGACGGCCAGGCGCTCCAGAATGCGGCCGGCGTCCGGCGGGACCGGCTCCTGGGAAAAACGTTCGTCCAGCGCGTTGTACACCACTTCAATTTTGTTCTCCGCGATCCCGAAGACCCGCGCCAGCTCCCGCTGCGAGCTGTGGGACACGGCCAGGATGCGACTGGCCCGCACCAGGGCGCGGCGGGCAAAGCGCAGCCGCGCCGAATGTACCCACCAGGGGCCAGGCGGCGGGTAGTGAAAATCGCTCAGGTCGTGGACCGTCAGCACCAGGCGGCAGGGCAGCACCGCCGGGGCGTAGAACCAGGGCATATGCAGCAGATCCACGCCGCGGCGGCGCAGCACCATCGGCAGGTGGAGATGGGAGTGGAAGCTGCCTGGGGGCGCGGCGTATTCCAGGAGCTCGAAATTCTCCGGCAGAGAGCCGAACTCGTCGCGGTGGCGCGGCTGCCCGATGAGCAGATAGTGCGTCGCGCGGTCCATCCGCGCCAGCGCGCGCACCACGTTGCGGATGTAGGTGCCGACGCCGAAGTCGCCGGCGCGGCGGATGTCGATGGCCACGCGCACGGGGCACAGCTTATAGCGGTTTTGCGGCTTGCACTAGGGGCGCAGCAAGCGGCGCCCCTACAGCATGTGACGCTAGGAATGAGGGTGGGTGGCCTGGACGCGGTAGGAGGCGCCCGCGGCTTCAACGCGGCGCTCGTACAGCGGGAAGCGCGAAGTCAGCGCGGCCACTTCGCCGCGAACGCGCTGCTGTGCGGCGGCGTCGGCATGATTTTCGAGTACGGCGGCAATCCAGCCGGCGATTTTTTCCATTTCCGTCTCGCGCATCCCGCGCGTGGTCACTGCGGGCGTGCCGATGCGGATGCCGCCGGCCTTCATTGGGGGCAGGGGATCGAAGGGGATAGCGTTCTTATTGACGGTGATGGCCGCCTTCTCCAACGCCAGCTCGGCATCGCGGCCGGTGATTCCGCGGGAATGGACGTCCAGCAAGAAAAGGTGGTTGTCGGTTCCTCCGGTTACAATGCGGAACCCCCGGGCGGCCAGCGCCGCGGCCAGGGCCTTGGCGTTGGCGGCCACCTGGCGCTGGTAGAGGCTGAATTCCGGCTGCATGGCTTCCTTCAGACAGACGGCCTTGGCGGAAATGATGTGCACCAGTGGGCCGCCCTGTGTGCCCGGAAAGGTCAACTTGTCGAGTTCCTTGGCAAAGGGCTCGCGGCACAGCACCATGCCGCCGCGCGGCCCGCGCAACGTCTTGTGTGTGGTGGTGGAAACAAAATCAGCGTGTGGCACAGGGCTGGGATGAATGCCCGCCGCCACAAGTCCCGCGATGTGGGCCATGTCCACAAAGAACAGCGCACCCACCGACCTGGCGATTTCTGCCAGGCGCTCGAAATCAATCACCCGGGCATAAGCGCTGGCCCCGGCCACCAGCATTTTCGGTTTGTGCTCGCGCGCCAGCTTTTCCACCTCGTCGTAGTCGAGCAGCTCCGTGTCTTTGCTGACGCCATAGGGCACGAACTTGTACATGCGGCCGGAAAAATTCAGCGGGTGGCCGTGAGTCAGGTGCCCGCCGTGGGCCAGGTTCATTCCCAACACGGTATCGCCGATCTGCAACGCGGACATATAGACGCTGACATTGGCTTGCGTGCCGCTGTGGGCCTGCACGTTGGCGTGCTGCGCGCCGAAGAGCTGCCTGGCGCGGTCCATGGCCAGTTGTTCGGCGCGGTCCGCGAATTCGCAGCCGCCGTAATAGCGCTTGCCCGGATAGCCTTCGGCGTACTTGTTGGTGAAAACGGAACCCATCGCTTCGAGGACGGCCTCGGAGACAAAATTCTCCGAAGCAATCAGTTCCAGGCCGGTGGCCTGGCGCTGCGCTTCGTCGCGAAGGATGGTGGCGATATCGGGGTCCACCTCTCGCAGCGAGGCGTTCATCCGCCAGCTCCCTTTTTGTTCCGTTGCCATCGCCTGTCCCCGCTCTTCTTCTCTGCGTCCCTGCGTCAGGTTCTTATTCTCATTTCTTGCTTCCCTATCGCTCGCGTTGTCCTGCGCGTTCCGCATCCAGCGCGGCAATCTTGTCCACCCGGCGCTGATGACGACCCCCGGCAAACGGCGTGGCTAAGAACTCCTGCACGATTTCAATGGCCGCCTCATCGGATACCACGCGGGCACCGAGGGTGAGCACGTTGGCGTTGTTGTGCGCGCGGGCCAGGCGCGCGGTCTGCGCGTCGTGCACTGTTGCTGCGCGGACGCCGGGGACTTTGTTGGCCGTGATGGCCATCCCGATACCCGTCCCGCAGACCAGGATGCCGTTCTCGGCGCGGCCCGCAGCGACGCGCTCGGCCACGCCGCGGGCGAAGTCCGGGTAATCTACGGACTCTTCCGACTGTGTGCCCAGGTCTTCGACGTCGTAGCCGCCGCGGCGGAGATAGTCTTTGATGATTTCCTTGGCGTGGAAGCCGGCGTGGTCGGCGCCGAGTGCGATGCGCGGCTTGTTCGATGTGCCGGACATGGAGTCCCCAGGTCATTCTATCGGCAGTGACAGGGCAATTCAATCTCATGGGTCCACTGCGCCCGCGAAAGCCGGGGGCGCCGACAATGACTTGACGGCTGGCAGTGGCCCCCTTAGGATTCCGGCCAGCCACCCCAGGTCAGCGCACGCCGCAATAGATGCGGAGGGCAGATGAGCCGAATTCTAGTGGTGGACGACGACCGCACGACCCGCGAGCTGATGCGCATCCAGCTGAAGCCCGCAGGCCACGAAATCGAAGAAGCGGAAAACGGCGAGGATGCCCTGCGGAAAATCCAGAAGGGCAATTTCGACCTCATCCTGCTGGACGTGTGGATGCCCGGGATGGACGGCCTGGAGGTGCTGGCCCGCCTGCGGACGCAGGGGCCCCACCCGCCGGTGATTGTCATGACCGCGGACGACACCTCTGAGACCGTGCTGCGCGCGATCCGCGAGCAGGCCTATCGGTTCGTGACCAAGCCGTTCGCTCCCAGAGATGTGCTCGATCTGGTGGCCGGGGCGCTTGAGAGCGGCAATAGGGCGCGACCTATCGAGGTCGTCTCCGCGCGTTCCAACTGGGTGGAACTGCTGGTGCCGTGTGATCTCGAGTCCGCAGAACGTATTCAGGGGTTTTTAGCCAAGCTCGATTCCGACCTGCCACAGGAAGTGCGCTCCAAAATCGGCATGGCTTTCCGTGAGCTGCTGTTCAACGCGGTGGAGTGGGGAGGGAAGCTGGACCCCAACCAGAGAGTGCGAATCTCCTACGTGCGTGGCCGCCGCGTGCTGCTCTACCGCATTGCCGACCCCGGCCGCGGCTTCAAATTCAAGGATCTGGACCACGCCGCCATCACCTATCCGGAAGACGACCCCTTCACGCACACCGAGGTCCGCGAACAGAAAGGCCTGCGGCCCGGCGGCCTGGGTCTGCTGATGACCAAGGCCATGGTGGATGATCTGATCTACAACGAGGCGCATAACGAAGTGATGTTCATCAAATATCTGGACTGACGCGGCGGGTGACCGGCGCCCTGAGGCTGTTCACGGCGCGGTGATCATCGTTTTCGGGGCCGCGGCGGTCGCCGATGCGGGCGGCCGCGGGATGGCGGAGCAGCAAATTTCCCGAGCGCTTTTTTCAGGAGCTGTAATTCCTTCCCCAGGTCTGCGCACAGCGCAGACGCGTCATCGAGGCGGCCGGCGCGGGCCGCATCCACCAGCGCCTGAGCGGCGCGGACGGCCCGTGGCGCGGCAAAATTGGCGACAGAGCCCTTGAGCGAATGCGCAGCCCGGGCCAGGGCATCCGCATCGGCCCCGCGGATGGCCGACCGGATCCGGCGCAGCGTCTCCGGATAGTCGGCCAGGAACAGCTCGATCAGGCGCAACGCAGCGGAGCGCTCTCCGCCCACGCGCTCCAAGAACACTTCAGGGTTGAGGACTTCCTGCGTGGCGGCGGCCGGAATGCGTGGTCCGCGGACCGGGGCGCGGCGGGGGAAAAAGCGGTCAAACGTGTCCCCGAGCTCGCGGAGCTGCACAGGCTTGGTGATGTAGGCGTCCATGCCGGCGGCAAGACACCTCTCGCGGTCGCCCTTCATGGCGTGGGCGGTCATAGCCACGATGGGGATGTGCCCGCCGCTCTGCTTTTCCTTTTCGCGGATGGCTGCCGTGGCCGCCAGACCGTCCATCAACGGCATCTGGACGTCCATCAGCACGAGGTCGAGCGGGCTTCGTTCCAGCGCGGCCAGGGCTTCCGCCCCATTGCAGGCGATGTGCGCAGAATGACCCAGCCGCTGGAGAAGCTGCCGGGCCACTTCCTGATTGACGGGGTTGTCCTCAGCGACCAGCACCTGGAGGGCTGCGCCCTCCACCGGACGCTGCGCGGCAGGCCCTTTGGCGGGGAGATCAGCGGCCGAACCCAGCAGCACGTTCATCAGCGTATCCAGCAGGTCCGACTGCTTCACCGGTTTCATCAAGTAGGCGGAGACGCCGAGCGCGCGGGAACGATCGCGGTCGCCGGGGCGCGCCGCGGATGTGAGCATCATGATGGTCGCGGCGGCCAGCTCCGGGCGTCGCTGGATTTCCGCCGCCAGTTCGAAGCCGTCCATTTCCGGCATCTGCGCGTCGAGCAGGACCGCAGTATAGGGCTGACCAGCCGCCACGGCCCGCGCCAGCTCCTCCAGGGCCGCGCGGCCGCCTTCCACTTCTACGGGGCGCATCCTCCAGTTGGTGAGCATCTCATGGAGAATGCGCCGGTTGGTGGCGTTGTCATCCACCACGAGCACGCGGAGGCGACGCAGGCTGACGGGCGGACGGCGGCTGGGCCGCAGCGCTTCCGGCGGGGCCAAGGCCATGCGCACCGTGAAGTGAAACCTGCTGCCGTGGCCGGGTTCGCTTTCGACCCAGATGCGGCCGCTCATCAGCTCGATGAGCTGCGCAGAGATGGAGAGACCCAGGCCGGTCCCGCCATAGTGGCGCGTGGTGGAGCTATCGGCCTGAGCGAAGGCGTCGAAAATGATGCGCTGCTTCTCCGGGGAGATGCCAATGCCCGTATCTTCCACCGAGAAGCGCAAGGTGACGCCGGCGGCGTCCTGTTGATCGAGTCCCACGCCCACGACGATTTCGCCGCGCTCGGTGAATTTGACGGCGTTCCCGACCAGGTTGACGAGGATCTGCCGGAGGCGATGCGGGTCGCCGATCAGACCTTCGGGAACGCCGGGCTGGACGTGGCAGGCCAGCTCCAGTCCTTTCTGGTGGGCGCGCACCCCCAGGGCGCGCAGCGTGTCGCCGATGCTTTCGCGGAGTTCGAAGGCCAGGGGGTTCAGCTCCATCTTGCCCGCCTCGATCTTGGAAAAATCGAGGATGTCATTGAGCAAGTCCAGGAGCGATTCCGCGGAGTCCATCACCACGGCGAGACTTTCGCGCTGGTCGGGACGGAGCGGCGTGTCCAGCACCAGCTCGGTCATGCCGATGATGGCGTTCATGGGGGTGCGGATTTCGTGGCTCATGTTGGCGAGGAAATCGCTTTTGGCACGGCTGGCGGAATCGGCGGCCTCTTTGGCGGCACGCAGCTCTTCTGAGATGCGCTTGTATTCGCTGATGTCCCGCGCGGAAGCAAAGATGGCGCGAAGCTGCGGCAGGGGCGTGGCATTCCACGAGAACCATCTGTAGCCGCCGTCCTTGCAACGGAAACGGTTCTCGAACAGCACGAGGCCCGACCCGCCGGCCAGTCTTTCGAAAGCCTGGATGCTGGCGGCGCGGTCATCGGGATGGACGAAGTGGAGATAGGGACGGCCCAGCATTTCTGCCGGCGCGAAGCCCAGCGTGCTCTCGCAGGCAGGGTTCACGCGCTTGAAGCGACCATCGTAACCGCCGATGCACAGCAGGTCCCGGGAAAGGTTGAACAGATAGTCCAGCTCCTCTTCGGCGCGGATGCGTTCGATGAACTGGCCGATCTGGCTGCCAATGGTGCCCAGCAGGGCGAGAAGTTCTTCGTCCGGCTCGCGGATCTCGCGGCTGAAAAACTCGAGCACGCCCTGGGCTTCACTGTTCAGCAGGATGGGGAAGCCGAGGGCGCCGTGCAGACCCTCGCGTGCGGCAATGGGGGCGCGCGGGAAGTTGGGGTCCTTGACGACATCGGGAATCCACGCTGGTTGGTGGGTGGCCCAGACGCGTCCCGGCAGACCGATCCCCCGCGGAAACTTGGTCTTGCGGCTGATTTCTTCGAACTCGGGGAACTGCACGCCGGGCGAATGCCAGATCTCAACGCAATGCAGCGTTTCCTCTGTGTCGTCCACCAACCACACGGCGCCGTGCTCCCAGCCGAGGGTGCGGCAGATGGCACCGAGAATTTTAGGCGCGGCCTGGCGCAGCGACGAAGATTCCGCCAGGGCCCGCGCTGCGGCATACTGCGCGTGCAGACGGCGCAGGGCTTCGCTTTCTGAGAGAGGAGCAACCATGGCCTGGCCTCCCAGCGCGCAGGGCCTGGAATCGCGGCTGGAATGGGGCTGAGTGTAGCAGGGAAGATTCGAAATCCGAACCCTGGGATTTGCAAGAATGGCGGCTGTTGAATCATCTCAACGGGTACAGTAAGCTGCAGAGTTTTCGACCCGGGCGGGCAGGATCAGAATCTGAAGGCCCTTCCGTACAGGGCCGGCAAGGCTTCAAGACAACGATGCGATGGTCACAACTGTTCATCCCCACGCTGCGTGAAGACCCCTCGGACGCCGAGGTGGCCAGCCACCGCCTGCTGCTGCGGGCCGGCTACATCCGGCAGCTCACCGCGGGGGTGTACTCCTATCTCTTTCTGGGCCAGCGGTCGGCGCTGAAGATCATCCGCATCATCCGCGAAGAGATGGATGCCATGGGGGCGCAGGAATTCTACTTGCCGGCGCTGAACCCCGCGGAAATCTGGAAGGAGTCGGGCCGCTGGGAACAGATGCGCGACACGATGTTCCAGTTCAAGGACCACGGAGGACGGGACGTCTGCCTGGGGATGACCCACGAAGAGGTTATGACCGACATCGCGCGCCGCGAGGTGCGGAGCTACCGGCAGTTGCCGCAAATCTGGTACCAGATTCAGACCAAATTCCGGGACGAGGCGCGGCCCAAGAGCGGCTTGATGCGCCTGCGCCAGTTCATCATGAAGGACTCCTACTCGTTTGACCTCGACGAGGCCGGTCTGGACACCAGCTATGACAAGCACGACCACGCCTACCGGCGCATCTTCGACCGCGCAGGTGTGAAGTACGTGGCTGTGCAGGCCCACTCCGGTGCGATGGGCGGCAGCGAATCGCGCGAGTTCATGGCCAGGAGCGATGCCGGAGAGGACTTCATTGCCACCTGCGGCGGATGCGGATACGCGGCAAACCTGGATAAGGCGTTTTCGCGTCTCGCTCCGGTCCGTGACCCGCCCGGCGATGATCCCCCGGAAGCCTTTGCCACGCCCAGCGTGCGGACGATCGATGAGCTGGTGAAATTCACGGGACTCGGCCCCGAACGGTTCATCAAATCGCTGGCCTATGTCGCCGACGGAAACATGGTGCTGGCGCTGCTGCGCGGCGACCACGAGCTGCACGAATCCAAGCTAGCGGAAGCCGTGGGGGCCAGGGAGATCCGCCCGGCACATTCCGAGGAGATCCGCGAGCGGTGCAACGCCGCCCCCGGATTTATCGGCCCCATGACAGTGGCCGGCGTGCGGCTGATCGCAGACGACGCGCTGCGCGGCCGCCGGAATATGGTCACAGGCGCCAACCGGGATGACACGCATCTGCGCCATGTCACGCCGGGGCGCGACTTTGCTGCACCCAGCGCAAACCTGCGTGCCATCCGGAGCGGGGAAGGCTGCACCAAATGCCCGGGGACGCTCACCGTGGCCAGGGCCATTGAAGTGGGCCACATCTTCAAGCTGGGGCGGCGCTATGCGGAGTCCATGGGCGCCAGCGTGCTGGATGCTGCGGGCAAAGAAGTGACCCTGATCATGGGCTCCTACGGCATCGGCGTGGAGCGCATCCTAACCGCGGTGGTCGAACAGAACCACGACGCGGACGGGATTTCTCTCCCCCCGGCCATTGCCCCGTTCGACGTTGTGCTCACGCCCACCAACGTCAAGGAGGCGCCCATCCGCGAGGCCGCCGAGACGATTTACGAGCAGTTGCGCGCAGCGGGCATTGATGTCCTCTACGACGACCGCGATGAGCGCCCCGGCGTCAAGTTCAAGGATGCAGACCTGGTGGGAATACCCTTCCGGCTGGTGGCGGGAAAGAAAGTAACGGATGGGAAAGTCGAGTTGGTGCTTCGCTCGACACGCGAGAAGCGCGATGTTAGCATTGCTGATGCGGCGCCCCAGCTCCGCAGCCTGCTCCAGGGCTGAACGCGTCTCGCCGGGCGGGACGGAGGTCGGCAATGAAAAATAGGAACCGGCAGGGCGGCGAAGGCAAACTGAAGAACATCATTCTCCTGGTTGTCGTGGTGGGCGGTATTTACGCTGCCGTGCAGATCGTGCCGCCCTACATCAATAACTACGAGCTGCAGGACGCCATGGTCACCGAGGCCCGCTTTGCCACCGCGCAACGCATCCCGCCGGAGGATGTGCGCGAAAAGGTGTGGGCCAAGATCCAGGAGCTGAAAATCCCCGCGCGGCGCGAGGACATATCCGTGCGCCTGAGCGGCAAAGACCTGGCCATCGAAGTTCGCTACAGCGTCCCGGTGGAGCTGCCGGGTTACAAGTTCGACCTCAAGTTCAACACCCGCGCAGACAGCCGGAGGGTTCTGTAAGGCGGGCGGCGAAAGCTGCCGCTGCCGGCCAGGGGACGTCTCGCGTGGGCAGCAGAAATCATTTCGGTGCTGTCGAATGTTGGGGTGAGCGCCAGTTCGTTTCCTCCCCTTCAGGATGTAAAACGGGCCCGCCATTCGCCTCCGGGACGGGGGCCTAGATGCGCGTGCGTCTGTTGCGCGGCTTCTGGACTTCGCGCTTCGGGCTTTTTCTTCTGGCCACGACCGCCGTGCTATTCCTCGCCGGCGCGGGCGTGTTCACCTATTACTACATCCAGTTCTCGCGGATGGTTGATGCGCGTCTGAGCGGCCAGTCTGTCGAGACCTCTTCCCGCGTCTTCACCGCGCCCCGGCGGATCAGCATCGGACAGGCGCTGACACCCGAGGAGCTGGCTGCCCATCTCCAGCGCGCCGGTTATTCGGAATCTGATCCGGCAGCGGAGGGGCCCGGGCTGTACAGCGTGAACGGGCCGGTGGTGGACATCCGCCCCGGAGTCAATTCTTATTTCGGGGCCGAAAGCGGGCTGCGCGTGGAGTTCGCCGGCCGCCGCGTGGCCCACCTGCGTTTGCTGAAGAGCGGTGCGTCGCAGTCCAGCGCAGAGCTGGAACCCGAGCTGCTGACCAACCTCTTCGACACCTCGCGGGAAAAACGGAGGTCCGTGCGCTTTGACGACATCCCCCAGGTCTTGCGCGACGCCCTGCTGGCGGCCGAGGACAAGCGCTTCTTCGAGCACCCGGGACTTGACCCCATCCGCGTAGTCGGCGCGCTGTGGGCCGACTTCCGGCGCGGAGCGGTGACGCAGGGAGCCAGCACGCTGACGATGCAAACCGCCCGCAGCTTCTTCTTCACGACGGAGCGCACCTGGAAGCGCAAGCTGGCGGAGACGCTGGTGGCCCTGCAATTGGAGCAGCGCTTCACCAAGCAGCAGATTTTCGAGCTGTATGCCAACGAGATTTATCTGGGCAACCGCGGCAGCTTCGCCATCCACGGCTTCGGGGAAGCCTCGCTGGCCTATTTCGGAAAGGACATCCGCGAGTTGAGCCTGGGCGAGGCGGCGTTCCTAGCCGGCATCATCCGCGCGCCGAATCGCTACTCGGCCGCGGAGCGCAACCCGCAGCGCGCCGCAGACGCCCGCGACCGCGTCCTCAAGCTGATGGTGGAGAACCGCGCCGCCTCCCCCGACGCCGCCGAGGCCGCGCGGCGCCAGGGGCTGCGCCTGGTCAGCGGCGGCGTAGACACCAGCTCAGCGCCCTATTTCGTGGACATGGTCAAGGACCACCTGCTTGAAAAATTCTCCGAAGCGGAGCTGATCTCACAAAGCCTGCGGATCTACACAACACTGGACCCCGCCCTGCAACGCGCGGCCGGCGAGGCCGTGGCCATCGGGATGGCTGAGGTGGACAAACAACTGGCGAAACGCTACGAGCGCTGGCGGCAGCGTCAGAAGAAGACGGGCGAAGCGGCACCCACCGCGCAGGTGGCGCTGGTCGCGCTGGACCCCAAGACCGGGGAAATCCGCGCGCTGGCCGGTGGCCGCAGCTATGGCCAGAGCCAGCTCAACCGCGCGCTGGCCCGCCGCCAGCCCGGCTCCGTTTTCAAACCCTTTGTCTTTGCCGCGGCGTTCCAGACCGCCGTGGACGGACTGGAGCCTGTACTGACGCCGGCCACCACCGTTGTGGATGAGCCCACCACGTTTCTGTTCGACGACAAGGAGTACACGCCCAATAACTACGGCGAAAAATTCCTGGGTACGGTGACCCTGCGGGACGCCCTGATCCATTCCCTGAACAACGCCACGGTGAAGGTGGCGGAAACCATCGGGTATGAATCGGTGAAGCGGATGGCGCGGCAGCTGGGACTGGACCCCGGCATCCAGGCCACCCCGGCCGTGGCCCTGGGCGCCTACGAGATGACTCCGATGGACGTGGCCGGCGGCTACACCGCATTCGCCAACCGCGGCACCAAGGCCGTGCCCGTCTTTCTCGACCGCGTGGTGACGTCCGAAGGCCTGCTGGTGGAGCGCATCACTCCGCGCACCCATGCGGCGCTCGATTCCCGGGTCGCGTATCTGGTCACCAGCATGATGCAGGACGTGGTCAACCGCGGCACCGGGGCCACGGTCCGCAGCCGAGGATTCGCCGCGCCTGCGGCAGGCAAAACCGGGACTTCGCACGACGGCTGGTTCGCCGGTTTTACTTCGGACCTGCTTTGCGTGGTGTGGGTCGGCTTCGACGATAACCGCGAGCTGGGCATTGCCGGAGGCAATTCCGCCGCGCCCATCTGGGCGGAGTTCATGATGCGGGCCATCACTCTGCCCGGCTACACAAACCCCGAGCCCTTTGCACCGCCGGAAGGTGTGACCACCGTCAGCATCGACCCGGAGACGCTGGAGCTGGCCACTCCGCAGTGCCCGGTTACCCGGGACGAGGTGTACCTGATGGGCACGGACCCTACAGACTTCTGTCCTCGCCATGGCGGTCGATTGCTTTCCCAGACGCCGCCGGTATCCTGGCTCTCGCGACTGTTCGGTGAACGCAAGGCCCCTCCGCCTGCCGCGGGTGTGGCGAGCGATCGGCTACCCGCGAAGCCGCAGGCTGCCGCAGCTGCTGCCTCCTCAGCCGGGGCAACTCCCGGGCCGGGCAACGGCGCCGGGAACGGCAGCGCGGCGCCCGCCGCTAGTCCCAAGGACGAAAAGAAAAAGGGTGTGCTGGGGAAGCTTTTTGGTATCTTTGGCGGAGAGAAGAAGCCGAAGAAGCAACCGTAGCGCTCCGCTCGCTCGTAAGCCGCGGCCGGGGGTGAAAAATGACAGGCCAACCGCAGTGGATGAGATTCCGGCAGCCATTTGCAGCGGTGCTGGCAGGGATGGCGTTGGTGATGGCCCTGCCGGTCCGCGCGCAGCAGGTGGCCAGCCATGCCCAGACCGCATCACTGAAAAGCGCGCAGACCGAGATGCAGACGGAGGAAACACGCGCGGACATCCTGATGGCCAGAAAGATGTACGGGGAGGCCGCCGACGTCCTGAGGAAAATCGTCGAGCGCCAGCCCGCGGATGCGCGCCTGCTGAACAAGCTGGGAATCGCCTACTACCAGCAGGAAAAACTGGGCCAGGCGAAAAAGTATTACGAGCGCGCCGCACGCGCCGACGCCAGCTACGCCAGCCCGGTGAACAACATCGGTACGGTGCACTACCAGCGCCGGAAGTATTCCAATGCGGTGAAATTCTACCGGCAGGCCATCGCCCTGGAGCCGAACATAGCCGCCTTCCACACCAACCTGGGCTACGCCTATTTTCACCAGAAAAAATACGAGGAAGCGATGCAGGCGTTTCACCAGGCCCTGCGCATCGACCCTCTGGTTTTTGACCGCCGCGGCTCAGCCGGCACGGTCCTGCAACACCGCGGGGCCACCGACCGCGCCCTTTTTAATTACTTTATGGCCAAGGCCTATGCGCGACTGGGCAACGCGGAAAAGTGCGCGCAGTATCTGAAGAAGGCGCGCGATGAGCATTACAAGGGTATGGCTGGCGCGGCCACAGACCCCGCGTTCTCCGGGGTCATCCACGACCCGCAAGTGCGCGAGGCGCTCCAGCTCCCGCCGCTCACCGCGGGCACGCCCGTACCGCAGACGTAGCTTCCCTCCGCGCGCTGCCGGGATTTCCTGTTCCCGGCGATGGCCTCCGGGCATCGCTCCTTGCGGAGTAGGCTGCGCGGATTTTCTCTCCGGCAGTGCTGCTATACTACCTGCGGGATGAAGATTCCCATCGCTGTCGCGCTTGGCCTGCTTGCGGCCCTCGCTCCCCCTGTGGCCGCACCCTCTCTGCGCGCTGCCAGCGCGCAGCGTCCGGCGCCTGGCAATGGGAATGGCGCAGCGCATCCGGCCCACGATGCGCCGGCGCTGGCCATTGCGCCCTTCGAAAGTCTTCGGCGCGACCCGCGCTACGACTGGCTGGGCGAAGGCCTTGCGGAGCTGGCAGTCGAGCATCTCTCCGGAGTGCGCGGCTCCGACGGAGAGCAAATCCATGCGCCGGTTTTCCCGCGCGAGGAATGGCTGGCGGCCCTAGAGCGGATGGGGCTGCCCGCGTCGGCGCGTTTCAGCCGGGCCACGCTGCTGAAAATCGCCGTGGAGATGGATGCCGACGGCCTGGTTTTTGGAAGGTATTCCACCGATGGTACTGCGCTGACCATCAGCGCGCGGGTCCTGCACATCAGTCCCGCCTCGCTCTCGGCGGAAATCACCCAGTCGGGTCCTCTGGGAGATGTTTTGGAGCTGCAGGCCCGGCTGGTATGGCAGCTGCGCAACCTGCTTGCGCCACCCTCGGCGCATCGCGCGTGCTGTCCTGCTCCCGGCAAAGGGAGATTCCCGTCGCGCATGGATGCTTTCGAGCAGTACGTCCGCGGCGCAACCGCGGCGGACGAGCCGGCCCGCATTCGTCTGTTGCGCGAAGCTGCACGGCTGGACCCGCAGTGGGAGTTGCCGGCGTTCGCCCTGGGTAAGGCCTATCTGGCCCGCCGTGATTGCACCAACGCGCTCCCCTGGTTTGAGCGCGTAGAGGGGGAAGATTCCTGGCGCGCCGCAGAGAGTGCGTTTTATGCGGGCCTGTGCTTGCTGCAACAGGGGCAAGCGTCCCGGGCGCAGCGCGTCCTCACGGCGCGCAGCGACGCAACCCCGCTGCCGGAGCAACTCAACAATCTCGGAGTCGCTTTGCTGCGGCAGGGCTTGTGGCTGGATGCTGCCGAGACACTGGAGCGCGCCGTGGCACTCGAGCCGGACATCGCGGAAGCCTGGTTCAACCTGGGACAGGCAAAGTACTGGCACGGCGCGTCCCTGCCCGGATGGCGAGGGGATTCCGGCATTCGCGCATTGCGTGAAGCGCTGCGGCAAGAGCCACGCGACCTCGAAGTCCGTGCCTGGCTTGCCGTGGCGCTGGACCGCGCGGGCCGCCCGTCCGAAGCCGCTGTGGTACGCGAACAAGCGCCGGGAGCATTACCATCCGTACCGGCAGGCTCCCCGGTTTCTCCCACGCGGCCCGCAAAAGGCAGGGGCGCAGCTGCCGAAAATGCCGGAACGCCCGCGGCGCCCTACACGCGGCTCGGCCGGATGAAGACAGCTCTGGACCCGCATTGGAGAACTCGCGGGCGCCATTCGGACGCTGACGGAGAGCGACGATGAGCAGGCTGCCTTACACGAGACGTCTCTATGCAGCCCTTCTGTCCTCTGCCGTCCTGGCCGGCATTCTGGCATTTTCAACAGGGCTGATCTCTCCGCCGCTGATTCGCGCGGATGCCAGCAGGTCCGCTGCGGTGATCGTCGAGCTGCGCATCGATGACGTCATCCACGCCATTTCTCAGGAGCACCTCGAAAACAGTTTCGACGAGGCGGAACGCGTGGGTGCGCGCCTGATCCTGCTGACTCTGGAAACCCCCGGCGGGCTGGACAGTGCAATGCGCGCCATGATTGAGAGGATCATCCAATCCAGAATCCCGGTGGTGATTTACGTGTCACCTTCCGGGGCGCGCGCGGCTTCTGCTGGGTTCTATCTACTGATGGCTGCGGATATTGCGGCGATGGCGCCGGGGACCAACACCGGAGCCGCGTCTCCAGTGATGGTCAACCCCTTCAGCGGGACGCCCATCGAAGTCGGCGAGACCATGCGCAAGAAAGTGATCGAAGATTCGGCCGCCTATCTGCGTACGCTGGCCGAAAAGCGCGGGCGCAACGTCGCGCTGGCGGTCACTGCGGTCACCGAGGCGAAGTCGTTCACACAGGGGGAAGCGCTGCAAGGCAAGCTGATCGACTACGTGGTCCCCAGCGTGGATGAACTGCTGCGGAAATTGCATGGCACCACGATCAAGCGCTTCGACGGCTCGAGCCTGACACTGGACCTGGAGAACGCGGAGCGCCGGCGAGTGGAAATGACGGGACGCCAGCGATTCCTCGCGCGGCTGCTGCATCCCGACGTTTTCTTCGTGATGCTCCTGCTCGGCAGCCTGGGACTGTATGCGGAGTTCACCCACCCGGGCCTGATTGTGCCGGGCGTGGTGGGCGGCATATCGCTGGTGCTGGCGCTGTACGCGATGCACATCCTGCCGGTGAACTTCGCCGGCCTGATGCTGATGGCCCTGGCGCTGGCGCTGTTCATCCTGGAGGCGAAATTCACCAGCCACGGAGTGCTGGGACTGGGCGGGGCCGTGGCCATGGTGCTGGGCGCGCTGATGCTGATCCGTTCCCCGATGACCGGCTGGGGAGTCAGCCTGGGGATGGCGCTCGGCGTCACCATTCCCACCGCGCTGATCTGCATTTACTTGATGCGCGTGGTGCTGCGCTCGATGCAATGGAAGGCCGCGGTCGGCGCGGAGACGCTGGTGGGGGCGACGGGCGAAGTCCGGGGAGCCATTACCGCTGCCGGGATGGCCGGGCGGGGCAGCGTCTTCGTCAGCGGGGAATTGTGGCGGGCCGAATCCGAAGCGGCGATTGCCGCGGGGACTGCGGTGCGGGTCGTGCGCGTGGACGGGCTGACATTGCACGTGGTGTCGGCGCCGCCGAGCACATAAGCGTCCAAGGAGGAATGTATGGGTCCGTTTCTATTGGCCGGGGTATTCATCGTGTTGCTCTGGATCTGGAATTCGCTCTACGTCATCAAGGAATGGGAGCGCGGCGTAGTGCTCTTCCTCGGCAAGATGCAGCCGGAGGCGCGCGCGGCGGGCCTGAACTTTATCGTTTGGCCGATTTCCGTGCTGTACCGCATCCCGCTGCGGCTGGAAACTCTCGACGTCCCGCCCCAGGACATCATCACCCGCGACAACATTTCGGTGAAGGTGAATGCGGTCTGTTATTTCCGCGTGGTGGATGCCATCCGCGCCCTCTCCCAGGTGCAGAACTACCTCTACGCCACCTCCCAACTGGCCCAGACCACACTGCGCAGTATCGTCGGGCAGTTCGAGCTGGACGAGATTCTGGCGGAGCGCGAAAAGGTTAACTCCCGGTTGCAGGAAATCCTTGACCAGGATACCGAGCCCTGGGGTATTAAGGTATCGAAGGTTGAAGTCAAGCAGGTGGACATCCCGGAGGAGATGCGGCGGGCCATCGCGCGTCAGGCCGAAGCCGAACGCGAGCGCCGCGCCAAGGTGATCCACGCCGACGGCGAATTCCAGGCTTCGGCCAAGCTGGCCGAAGCGGCCGCGGTGCTGGCGACGCAGCCGGCGTCCATCCAGCTCCGGTACCTTCAGACATTGACCGAAATCGGGATCGAGAAAAATACGACCGTAGTCTTTCCCGTGCCGATTGATCTTCTGTCCCAGTGGGTGAAAGCGTCAGGGAAGTAGCCCGGCAATCGGCTCGAAAGGAAACGATGAGTAATCCGAATTTCAAAAAGGCCGGCGCCGCGGCGGGCGGAGGCGATACGGTGCTCGAAAGCCGCCACCTGATTGGCCTGTTTCTAGGCGTGGTGGTGCTTTGCGGCGTATTCTTCACGCTGGGCTACGTGATGGGTCGCACGCAGTACGAATCCAGCGTCAATGCAGCCACAAACCGCCGGGTCCATCCGCCCGCGCGAACCGATGTCGCTGCTCAGCCGGCCGGCGCGGCCCAAGCTGGGCAACCCGTCATCCCGGGCGGGGGGATTCCTCCGGAATGGGAATTCTACAAAGCCGGGCGGAGCAAGCAGCCCGTCGCGGGAAGTCCCTCCACCAGCAGCGGCCCGTCCAATACTGAGCACAAGCCCATCGTGGATTCTGTCGTGGCGGCTCCGGCGGGAAGCGCCCCGCCGAAGGTCTCCGCCGTGACGCCCAAGGCCCCCGGCGTAGCCGCTTCGCCCACCGCGGCCAAATCGCTCTCGAAACCGCCGCTGGCGCCCAAAGGTTCGGTGGCCTTGCAGGTGGCCGCACTCACACGCGAAGGCGACGCCCTGGCCCTGGCCGAAGCACTTCAGCAGAAGCAGTTTCCGTCTTATGTTCTGACCTGGGGCACGGGAAATCTGTTCCGAGTGCAGGTGGGGCCGTATGCAGACGTGGAGTCCGCCAACCTAGCCAAGCGCGCGCTGGAACGCGAAGGGTTCAAAGCCATCGTGAGACGATAGCCTGCTGTGACCCAGCCGCCTGATTCTTCTCCGGCGCAAAACTCGAAGATTTCCGTGTGGCAAGGACTCACGCTGGCGGCCGTGGCGGGCCTGGTGCACGGATGTGCATACGTCTGGCCGGTTTTCTCCTGGTCGCCGCTGCTCGCCGTCGGCGTGCTGACGGCTGCGGCATGCACGTGGACTCCGCGTGCCGGTTTTTTGGCCGGCTTCCTGTACGGCCTTGCATTTCAAATCGTCGCGCTGAACTGGATTTCCACTGTCGTACGCCTGCACGGCGACCAGTCCGCGCCAGTGGCGGCGGTTGTGTTGATTTTGATGGCCGCGGTCCTGGCCGTGTTTCCCGCCGCGTATGCCTGCGCCGTGGGCTTTGTGCGGGCCAGAAACGGCGCTGTGCGGGCTCTCATCGCCGCGCCGTGCTTCTGGGTGGCGTTCGAATTCACTCAAACAAACCTGCCGGCTATCGGCTTTCCGTGGAACCTGCTGGGATACTCGATCGCCGGAAATCTCGCGGTTGTGCAAATCGCATCATGGACGGGCATCCACGGTTTGTCGTTCGTTGCGGCTGCGGCCGGTTCCGCGGTGGCCTGGACGGTTCTGGATGCGAAGCGGGTGAGACAACCGCGCTTGCTGCTGCCCCTGCTTGTGCTGATGTCGCTGGCCGGAATGGTCATGGCGATGGGCGATGACCGTGTACCCAAACCGGCTGCGTCCCGCCGCGCGGCGCTCGTGCAGACCAACCTGCCTCAACAGCCGACCTATGGTCGCGACTGGATGCTCGAGCACGCGACGGAGATGGACCAGCTCGAAAACCTCAGCGTCTCCGCTGCCGGGCATTCGCCGGACCTGATCATCTGGCCGGAAGTGCCCGCCCCGTTCTACTTCCTCGAGCAGCGGTTCGCGCAGCGCGCCGAGCGCATTGCGCGAAACGCCGGCAGCCATTTTCTTGTTGGGGTGGTGGAATGGCATCCCGATCCCAGGGATGCCGCGCGCGATGCCTCGGGACCTGCGCCGCTGCGGCCCTATAACAGCGCGGTGCTGCTGGGACCCGAAGGCCAGCGCGAGTTCGTTTATGATAAAATTCATCTGGTCGCGTTCGGCGAGTATGTGCCGTGGCGACGCTGGCTGACATTTGCCGGCAAGCTGCTGGAGATGGTCAGCGACTTCCACGCGGGGGACGAATTCCGCGTGGCCGCCCCGAGAGGCGGCGGGAAATTCGGAGTGTTTATTTGCTTCGAAGCCGTGTTCCCGAATGAGGTGCGCCAGTTCACCGCGCGTGGCGCTGAGTTGCTGATCAATATCTCGAACGATGGCTGGTTCGGCCGTTCGTCGGCGCCTGACCAGCACCTGGCCATGGCTCGTGTGCGGGCCGTGGAGAACCGGCGCTGGCTGCTGCGCGCGACGAACACCGGCCATACGGTCGCCGTGGACCCCTACGGCCGCATCGTGGCGCGACTGGCGCCTGATCGGCGCGGCGTGCTGGTTGTTCCGTATGACTTCCGCAGAGACCTGACGCTCTACGCTCGGTGGGGCGACTGGTTCGCGTGGCTGTGCGCAGGCCTCTCGGCGATTTTTCTGGGCGTCGCGAGGCTGATAGGCGAGAAGCAATACGGGAAGTCAGAAATCAGAAATTAGAAATCAGAAACGGGTAGCCGGAATACGTGAAATAGAAATGATTCTCGAAGACCTCGAACACGGCTACGAACAGCTCACCCGACGGGTGCAGCTGGTGCGGAGCTATCTTTGACCCCGCCGCAAACCGCGCGCGTCTGACTGAACTCGAGAAGAAAATCAGCCAGCCCGACTTCTGGAACGACCCCCCGAAAGCCCAGGGCACTATGCAGGAGCGAAAGCAGGCCGAGGACCGCATCGCCGCATATGAGAAGCTGAACCGCGTCTCCAGTGACCTGGAAACGTACCTGCACCTCGCCCATGAGGAAAAAGATCCCGCTTCGCGGGATGTGCTGCTCGCGGAGATCGACGCCGAGCTGAAGAAGGCGGACGAATTCGTGAGCGAGCAGGAAACCGCCACTCTGCTGGCGGGCGAGAACGACCGCCTCAACGCCATCCTCACCATCAAGCCCGGCGCCGGAGGCACGGAGTCGCAGGACTGGGCGGAAATGCTCCTGCGGATGTACTTGCGCTGGGCCGAGCGCAAGAATTTTCGCGCCACCATACTGGACCGGATGGAAGGGGAAGGCGCGGGGATCAAGAATGCGACCGTCCTGGTGGAAGGCGCGAACGCGTGCGGCTTGCTCTCTGCCGAGAGCGGCGTGCACCGTCTGGTGCGCATTTCGCCGTTTGACCAGGCCGCGCGGCGGCATACGTCGTTTGCGTCCGTGTTTGTTATCCCCGAAGTGGACGACTCCATCGAGATTTCGATCCGCTCCGAGGACCTGCGCGTGGACACGTTCCGTGCCGGAGGGCACGGCGGGCAAAACGTCAACAAAGTGGAATCGGCGGTGCGCATCACGCATCTGCCCACGGGCATCGTCGTGCAGTGCCAGAACGAGCGCAGCCAGCACAAGAACCGGGAAATCGCGATGAAGCTGCTGAAGTCGCGGCTGTACGAGCACGAGATCGAAAAACGCGAAGTGGAGAACCAGAAACTCGAAGACAACAAGAAAGACATCAGCTTCGGCAGCCAGATCCGCAGCTACACGCTGCATCCCTACCGGCTGATCAAGGACCACCGCACCAAGTTCGAAGTCGGAGACACCGACCGCGTGCTCGACGGCGACATTGACCCCTTCATCCGGGCGTATTTGTTGGCAAAAATCTTGGGAAAAAGCGTCCAGCCCGTTTCGGCCAGTGACGAGTAGCCCGAACCGGCGAGCGATTCGGGCCCCAAGAAGAACAGCAGAATCCTCGCCCCGACATCCCGCAGTTTCGGGACGTCGGGACTCGGAATGACCATCAATGGGCAGTCTCGCCGGAATGGTTATTTCAACTTCGCGTATTCAGCCTGGGCTTGCTGGAAGTTGGGAACATCGGGGTCGGCGTCTTTCCACAGCGCGAGGAAGTCCTGGTAGGCTTTGCGGGCCTTTTCAGTTTCACCGGCCAGCGCATAGGCGCGGCCGAGTTGCAGGTAGCTCAGTGCGTGCAGCAGGCTGAGCGGTGAGACGGCGCGGCGGCTCAAGACTTTATCAAACTCCGCCGCCGCTTCTTTTCCCGATTTGGCCTTCAGATAGGCGGCGCCCCGCGTATAGGTTGGGCTAAAGTTGCCTTTCTCGAAGGGTTCGGCCGAGCGCAGCAGCTCGATGGCCCTGGCGGGGTTGCCGCGGGTGGTTTCGACTATGGCGCGGACCTCCGGAACGGTGACATTGTTGACCAACGTACCCAGCGGAAACTGTTTGGCCATTTCATCGGCGAAAACCTGCGCACGCGCCACATCCCCACACCGAGCGTAGAGGAAGGAGGCATTGTTCAGCGCGCCCGGCCGGTGGAGCGCAAGCGCAGTTTCAATCTGCTGGCGACCTTGAGGACAATTTCCGAAGGCCGCTTCGTTCAACGCTGCGGCAGCCAGATAATTTGCCGCAGGCTCAAGGTTGCCTCGTTGCCGGGCCATCTCGATGGCGCGACGACGCAGCTCCAGCGACTCTTTGCGCTTGCCCAGGTTCGCCGCGGCGTCGGCCTGAAAGTTTAGCATCTGGTACTCGTCCGGTTTCCCCTTGGCCCACTCGGCGTGGCGCTGCATCGCCGCTGCGTCGCCTTGAAGAAAGGCAATCGAGTAGAGTGACGTGTGTGCGCTCATGGTCTCCATTCCGCTGGAGATTTGCTGCTCGAGGGTGGCCTTGGCTTCCTCAAGCCGATTCAGGCTGCGGTAGGCTCTGGCTAGGTTGGTGTAAAGCACGGCAACGTTGGGGTTGAGGTTCAAACCCTCACGTGCGTGCTCCGCGGCTTTTTCAAACTCACCGATGTCATCCAGCAGGAGCGCAAAATTGTTCCGCGGAATCGGGTCGCGGGGGTAGGTGCGGATGTAGAGCTCATGAGTTTCGCGGGCTTTTTCGAGCTCGCCCGTAACCCAGTTGTAGTACGAGCTGCTGATGCCGAGACGTTCCCACTCGCTGACGCGGTCGCGCAACTCGAAGGCTTTGTTGAAGCACTCGCGGGATTTTTCCCCTTCCCGGGCGATGAGGTAGATGACGCCCAGCCGCCGATAGGCCTGGGCGAAGTTGGGGTCGAGCTCGACGGCGCGCTCGTAGTAGGGGATGGCCTCGCGGTTCCGGCCAAGGTACTGGGCCCTGTTGCCGAGGCTTAACTGCTTGAACGCCTCGAGCGACGACGTGGTGGCTTCCTCCAGCGGCTTATCGAGCTTCTCAACCGAGGCGAGAGATTCACCCAGCTTCCGCCGCAGCCGCGAGGCCGACATTCCGAGCACGCTGAGCACATCCTCCTTGCTCGCTGCTTCGACTTGTTCTTTCACGAGCGAGTTGCCTGTCGCACAGTTCACCGCGTTGAGGGTGAGGACGTAGTGACCGCCCAGCGGAGCGATCTCGCCAGCCAGCAGCGCCTTGACGTTCTGTCGTTGGCAGACCTCGCGCGCCACCGGCCCGATCACTCGCTCTTCGGGAGGGCGATTCATCAGCCGCAGCGTCTGCCGCACGCGCTCTTCGGGCAGCAGATTGAGGAACGGCGACTGCGCCAGTTGGACCTCCAATGCCTGCTTCAGCGTTCCATCGAAGACCGCGTCGCCGGTGGTATTCACGAAATCGGCCAGAAGAATCGTGTCTTTTTCCGTCAATGCCGGTGCCCCGCGGAAATAGAAGACTCCGGCGACAATCGCCGCGACGACCACGAGCGCTGCGGGCGCCAGGATCCTCCATCGCAGGAGCAGCCGCGGCGCTGCGGCCATGATCGCCGCGGGCGGCGCGGCCGCAGTCGTACCGCTCGCTGACGCTGGCCCGGCAGCCACGGCCGGCGTGGGAACCTCTTCCTGGATCGCCGAGCGGCCCGAATCGGTGTCGCGGCGCAGGCGTTTCAGGTCGGTGCGGAGCTCTGCCGCGGTCTGGTAGCGCAGCTCGCGGTCTTTTTCGAGCGCCTTGCTGATGATGTGCTCGAGCTCGGCGGGCAGTTCGGGGTTCAGCCGCAGGGCCGATGGCGGCATTTTGTGCAGGATGCCGTCGAAGATGACGGCGGAGGTGTTGCCGGTGAACGGCGGCCTCCCGGTGGCCATCTCGTACAGTACCGCGCCAAACGAGAACAGGTCGCTGCGCGCATCCAGTTCTTCCCCACACGCTTGCTCGGGCGACATATAAGCGACGGTGCCCACGGCGGCGCCAGGACTGGTTAGAAGTTCTTCCCTCAGGCTGCCGGTGGGCATGGCGGATGCGCCGGCCGCTTCCGCTCCGTGGTGCTGGTGTGCCTTCTTGGCCAGACCGAAATCGAGGATTTTGGCTTGGCCGCGCGCGGTGACGAAGAGATTGGAAGGCTTGATGTCGCGGTGGATGAGGTTCTTCCCATGCGCCGCATCCAGCGCGTCGGCAAGCTGGATGGCGAGATCGAGAAGCAATTCGGTCTTCAGCGGCCTCCCGGCGAGGGTTTGCTGGAGGGTGCGCCCCTCCAGCAATTCCATGGCGATGAAGTGCGCTCCGCCGTGTTCCCCAACGTCGTAGATGGTACAGATGTTCGGATGATTCAGCGCGGAGGCGGCGCGGGCCTCGCGCTGGAACCGCTCGACAGCCTGGTGGTCCTTCGAGACGGCTTCCGGCAGGAACTTCAGCGCCACGCGGCGGCCCAGGCGCGTGTCTTCTGCCGCGTAAACGACACCCATCCCGCCGCCGCCGAGTTTTTCCAGGATACGGTAGTGGGAGATGGTCTGACCGATCATGAGGGATGCAGCGCCCCGGGCTTCCCGGCCTTCGGCGGAGCAGTTTATCAATGGGGATGCAGCTTGACCATCGAAAAGCGCCATTGGTTTCTTGAGAAGTGGCTTTGGATGGAAAGCGTTGACAGCGCGAGAGCTGCCGGTTAGAATAATGATGTTGCTTGCCGCAGGCTCCACCCGCGAGTGGGCCCACGCCTGAGGCACAGTTCTGAGCGACCGCGAGAGGTTCCGCAATCCCTAATGGGATGAGGCAACGGCCCGCCGGGCCACAGAGGAGAATGTTTTGACGCCACGAGCCGAGAACTACCTGTTTACCTCCGAATCCGTTACCGAAGGACACCCCGACAAGATCGCCGACCAGATCTCCGACGCCGTGCTGGACGCGGTTCTGAAAGACGACCCCAATGGCCGCGTGGCCTGCGAGACTCTGGTCACCACCGGGCTGGTGGTGATCGCCGGAGAAATCACCACCGAGACGTACGTGGATTTCTCCGACATCGCCCGCGGCGTGATTAATGACATCGGATACAACCGCGCCAAGTTTGGATTCGACTCCGGCACCTGCGGCGTGATTTCCGCCATCAAGAAGCAGTCGCCGGACATTGCCCTGGGCGTGGATACCGGCGGGGCCGGTGACCAGGGTCTGATGTTCGGGTTCGCCTGCGATGAGACCGAAGAGCTGATGCCCATGCCCATCACCCTGGCGCACAAGCTGACCCGCAGACTCGCTGCGGTGCGCAAGGCCGGGGTAGTGAATTTTCTGCGGCCCGACGGGAAATCACAGGTCACCGTCGAGTACAAGAACGGCCGGCCGCACCGCGTGGACTGCGTGGTCATCTCCACACAGCACGGCGAAGAAGTTTCCGCCAGCGACCTGCACGACGCCGTTGTCCGCGAAGTGATCCGCCCTGTAATCCCCGCCGCGATGCTCGACAAGAACACCAAGTTTCACATCAATCCTACTGGCCGGTTCGTCATCGGCGGGCCGATGGGCGACGCGGGGCTGACCGGGCGCAAGATCATCGTGGATACCTACGGAGGCTACAGCCGGCACGGCGGCGGGGCCTTCAGCGGCAAGGACCCCAGCAAGGTGGACCGCTCGGCGTCCTATATGGCGCGGTATATCGCCAAGAACATCGTGGCGGCGGGCCTGGCACGCAAAGTGGAGGTGCAGCTGGCCTACGCCATCGGCGTGGCCGAGCCGGTCAGCGTAATGGCTGATACGTTCGGCACCGGCACCATCCCCGAAGAGCAATTCACTGCCCTCATCCGCGCCGTCTTTCCGCTCACCCCGCGCGGGATCATTGAGACACTCAACTTGCGGCGTCCCATCTACCGGCCAACCGCTGCCTACGGCCACTTTGGCCGCAGCGAAGCGGGCTTTAGCTGGGAACGCGCCGACCAGACCGACGCCATACGCAAGGAATCCGCCCAGGGCGCCGTGGCCGCCCGCGGCTAGCGGGGTCCACATCACCGGATTCCAATTTCAAAGCGAAACGGAGAGATCCTTGTCCACAGCAGCGAAGACGATTGGCGATGTGAAAGACCTGGGCCTGGCCGAACAGGGCAAGCGCAAGATCGAATGGTCCAACCAGCAGATGCCCGTGTTGCAACTGATCCGCAAGCGCTTCATCAAGGAGCAGCCGCTGAAAGGTATCCGCATCGCCGCATGCCTGCACGTGACCAGCGAGACTGCCAACCTGGCCATCACCCTGCGCGACGCCGGCGCCGACGTGGTGGTCTGCGGCTCCAACCCGCTCTCTACGCAGGATGAGGTGGCCGCCAGCCTGGTGCGCGATTTCAACATCCCGACTTACGCCATCAAGGGCGAGGACAACGCCACGTACTACGCGCACATCAATGCCGCGCTGGACCACAAGCCGCAAATTACGATGGACGACGGCGCGGACCTGGTCACCACGCTGTTTACCAAACGCAGCGACCTGCTGAGCCACTGCATGGGCGGGACCGAAGAGACCACCACGGGCGTCCTCCGCCTGCGCGCCATGGCCAAGGACGGCACGCTGAAGTACCCCGTCATTGCCATCAACGACGCAGACACCAAGCATTTGTTCGACAACCGCTACGGCACAGGCCAGTCCACGATGGACGGCATCCTGCGAGCCACAAACCTGCTGATTGCCGGACTGAAGCTGGTCGTCGCCGGCTATGGCTGGTGCGGACGCGGTGTGGCCATGCGCGCCAAGGGGCTCGGCGCGGACGTCATCGTCTGCGAGATCAATCCCACGCGCGCGCTGGAAGCGGTGATGGACGGATTCCGCGTGATGCCGATGGGGGAGGCCGCCCGCCTGGGCGACATCTTCGTTACGGTCACCGGCAACAAGAACGTACTCGCCGCGGAGCACTTCGACAGAATGAAAGATGGCGCGGTGCTGTGCAACTCCGGCCATTTCAACGTCGAGATTGATATCCCGGCGCTGGAAAAACTGGCCAGCGCCAAGCGCCCGGCGCGGCCGTTTGTGGATGAATTCGCAATGCGCGACGGCCGCAAGCTGTACTTGCTCGGCGAGGGCCGCTTGATCAACCTGGCATCTGCCGAAGGGCACCCGGCGTCGGTGATGGACATGAGCTTCGCGAACCAGGCACTGTCGGTTGAATACCTGCTCAAGCATTCGAAGGAACTCGGCCGGGAGGTGTACTCCGTGCCGGAAGCCATTGACCGCCAGGTGGCCAAACTGAAGCTGGAATCCATGGGCGTGGGCATCGATAAGCTCACCCCGGAGCAGGAACACTACCTGGTGTCGTGGCAGGAAGGGACGTAGGGCAGTGGCCAATGGCGAGTGACGCCTCTGGCCAGCCGGGACTTCAGCGGCCAATCGGGCGGCCCTTGGGCCGCCCTTTCCATTTTCTGTAAGGTTCAAAGTGATCCGCTCGCGCGCCCGCCGGAAAATCACTCCGTCTGTGTTAGATTTTCCCCGCAATGTTTGAGTTCGCACACTCGGCTATGGAGACGGCAAAGGCTCGCGGGGCGAGCTACGCCGACGCGCGGATCGTGGAAATTCGCCAGCGCGACCTTTCCACCAAGAACGGCGAAGTGGGCACGTGCGCGGAAAGCGAATCGCTGGGCATCGGCGTGCGCGTGATTGCCACCGGCGCGTGGGGTTTTGCCTCCACGGACCGGCTTACTCGCGAGGGTGTTCAAGCCTGCGCGGCGCAGGCTGTGGCCGTTGCGCGGGCGTCAGCGCTGGCCAAGAAGCGGAACGTGGCGCTGGCGCAGGAGCCGCCGCACCAGGACACCTGGCAAAACCCGTTCGTCAAGGATCCATTCCGGATCTCCGCAGAGCGCCAGTTGGAGGTGCTGCTGGCCGCGGACCGTGAGATGCGCGCGGTAAAGGGGGTCACCCTGGCCGAAGCGGCCATGACGTTTCGCCGCATCGAGCAATTCTTCGCCTCGTCGGAAGGATCGCGCATCTATCAGGTGAAGGTGCAGTCCGGGGCGGGCATCTGTGCGACGAGCTTTCGCGGCGCGGAAATTCAAAAGCGCTCCTACCCGAACAGCTTTGGCGGACAGCACACGCTGGAGGGCTATGAGCTGGTCGAATCGCTGGACCTTGCCGGGAATGCGCGTCGCGTAGGGGAAGAGGCTGTCTCGCTGCATCGGGCGGCGCCGTGTCCGGAAGGGACGCGCGATATTATCTTGATGGGCGACCAGCTCGGCTTGCAGATCCACGAGTCTATCGGGCATCCCATTGAGCTCGACCGCGTGCTGGGGATGGAAGCCAATTTTGCAGGGATGAGCTTCCTCACGCTCGATAGCCTGAAGAAACTCCGCTACGGCTCGGAAATCGTCAATGTGGTGGCCGACGCGCGTCTCGCGCACGGCCCGGCTGTGGGCACCTTCGGCTACGACGATGAAGGCGTGCCCGCGCAGTGCACGCCTATCATCACCGCGGGCCTGTTCACCGGCTATCTTTCCAGCCGCGAGACCGCGGGCGCTATCGGAGAGCGTCGCTCCAACGGCGCCATGCGCGCCGAGAGCTGGAACCGCCTGCCCATCATCCGCATGACCAATGTGAGCCTCCTGCCGGGCGACTGGAAGCTCGACAACCTAATCGCGGATTGCGATGACGCGCTGCTGATGAAGACCAACCGCTCGTGGTCGATTGACGACCGCCGCTACCATTTCCAGTTCACCGCGGAAATCGCCTGGGAAATCAAACGCGGCAAGCGCGGCCGGATGATCAAGAACCCCAGCTACAGCGGGATCACTACGGAATTCTGGAATTCATGCGATGCCATCTGCGGACGCGATGACTGGCAACTGTGGGGCACGCCGAACTGCGGCAAGGGCCAGCCGATGCAGTCGATGCCAACCGGGCACGGCGCAGCTCCCGCGCGGTTCCGGAACGTGCGTGTGGGCGTGGCATTTTCGGGGTAGCCCAGAAATCAGAAGTGAGAAATCCGAACGCAGAGCATTGGGAAGGAGGGGCGTGGCGAAGCAGCAGAAGAGGAGCGCAGCCGGGAGAAAGCCGGTGGTGGCTGCGGCGTATCTGCTGGCGGATGCGGATTGCCGGCGCATCGCGGAGCAAATCTTCAAACTGAGCGACGCGGACGAGACCGAAGTCCGCGTTGATTCCGTCACCGACGCACTCACCCGCTTCGCCAACAACACCATCCATCAAAACGTGGCCGAGCAGGGGGCGAGCATTTCCGTGCGCACGGTCTTTGACGGACGCACGGCCCGGGCCACGACCAACAAGACCGACGAGGAATCTTTGCGGCGCGTGGTGGCGACATCCACGGAACTGGCGCGCCGGCAACCGAAGAACCGCAACCTGCTGCCGATGCCCGGGCGGCAGAAATACCCAGCTGTGCGGCGCTACTTTGAAGCCACGGCCGCAGCCACGCCGGCCGACCGGGCGCGCGTGGTTGCTAGGGTGGTGAAATCGGCTGCGGGCCGCGGGCAGACTGCCGCGGGGATATTTTCCACGGGGGCCATGGAATCCGTCATCGCTAATTCCCAGGGCCTGTTCGCAGCCTATCGCCAGACGCGCGCAGAGTTTTCCGTCACGATGATGCAGGACACCGCGGCCGCAGGGAATTCACTGGGGAGCAGCGGCTGGGCCAAGGCCAACGCCCCGGACATCCGCGCCCTGGACCCGCTCGCTCTCGCCGGCAGCGCCGGCCAGAAGGCGGCGCTCAGCCGCGCGCCGCGAGAGTTGACTCCAGGGCGATACACGGTCATCCTCGAGCCCGCGGCCACGCTGGACCTGGTGGGATTCCTTTTCTACGACTTCGCTGCCACGGCGGTGATGGACCGACGCTCCTGCTTGAACAACCGTGTGGGCAAGAAGATTTTCGGCGAAAACATTTCGCTGTGGGACGATGCGACGCATCCGTTGCAGCTCGGCGCTCCGTTCGACGGGGAAGGGATGCCGCGGCAAAAGGTGCTGTTGGTGGATCGCGGCGTGCCGCGCAACCTGGTGTACTCCCGGGCCACTGCGCGCCGGCTGAGGAAGCGCGCCACGGGGCACGCTCTAGCCCTGCCCAGTGAATGGGGCGAAGCACCGATGAACCTGGTTCTGGAAGGCGGAGGCTCGTCAGTGGAGCAGATGATTCAATCCACGGAGCGGGGCATCCTGCTGACGCGCGTCTGGTACATCCGCGAAGTGGACCCGTATGAAAAAGTGCTCACGGGAATGACCCGCGACGGCACGTTCCTGGTCGAGGATGGCCGCGTGGTCTGTGGTATCCGCAATTTCCGGTTTAACCAGAGCCTGCTGGAGATGCTCTCGAATGTGGAACAGCTTGGACCTGCGGCGCGCGCGGCTGGAGAAGAGGCCTTCGAAATGGTGGTGCCGGCGATGAAGGTCCGGAATTTTCACTTCACGGAAGTCACCAAATTCTGATTTGGCAGCGCCAGCTTTCCCGTTTCTAATTTCTGATTTTCAATTTCTATCTTTTCGTGAATTCGAGGCTGGCGATGGTGCGAGCGATGACGTTTTCCTGGATCTGGATGAGGTCTGAATCCGCGTAGGTGATGCCCAGGATGGTGAAAAGTTCCGTGCCGCGGTTGACGCTCACCAGCACGCCGGACCAATCGTTTTCGCCCACGGTTCCCCGGAAACGACGCTGGGTGGCGGGCAGACCGGAGACAACGGTGCGCGCTTCGCCGAGCGGCCTGTAGTTTTCGTAAATTTCCTTCAGACGGCGTTCGGCGCGGGCGGTTTCGCTCTCGAGCGAGCCGCGCATGGTTTCGCGACCCACCACCAGCAGCGTGGTTTCATCCGACGTACCCATGGCTACTACAGCGGTCGCCAGCGCGCGGTGCGCGCCTTCGATCACCTGCCAGCGCGGCGGCTTGAACATTTTGAACCCGAAAGTGTGGTTGATGTAGGTGGTCTTGTCCACCTCTTCGCGGATGGCCGGTTCGGCGGGCCTCGGCGGCGGGGTGGCTGCGGCCGCGGGTGGCGTGCTGCTCATAGTGGGCGGGACTACCGGCACACCGGCGACTGCGGAAACGACGGGCTCCGGGGGTTTCCTGGCGTCGGCCTTGACCTCCGTCAGCGTGATGGAGGCTACTTTGTCGCGCCGTACCAGGGCGAAGCCGTAGCTGGTTTCCACTTTGAAGGAGTTGTTCTCGAAGCCGACGATGGTGCCAGTGATTTTCGTGCCGTCGCGCAGTTTGAGTTCGTCTGCGTGCAGGCCGGGGACACACAGCAGAATGGCCGCGGCGCATCCAAGGGCGCGTCGCATAGGGCCGAGTATGGCACCAGGGATTCGGGCCTGCAACCGCCCGCTGCAAGCGATTGTCGTTCAGAATACGACCCACCCCGGATGCGGCCATCGCCGGCCTCGCGGCGAATTCGCTTGACCTGCACGGGGAGCACGAAGGAAACTGTCTGTGCACAGCCAGGCACTATTCCAATAGAGAGTAAACAGAGAAGGAATGAGCGCCAAGAGCAACGGCAATGCGCAGGCGCCCGTGCGAGACGTGTCTCCTCCAGCGGATGGAGGGCGGCTGATCGTACTGACCGCGCCGCTGACCGAGGCCATTGACCACGCCGGGTATTTCATACAGATGGCTCTGGCGTCGCTGCCGGAGTGGATGGAATTCGTTCTGAACCGCAAATACCCGCACTGGCGCGAGGTGCAGCGCGAGCCCGACGGTTCCGCGCTCTATATGCCAGCGGGCGTTCGCGTGCTGGAAAAGTCTCTGCTGCGGGAGTACAGCGAAGCGGACGTGGTGGCCTGCTACCCGGATGACCTGCCGCGCTTCATTGGCCCGCGCACCCGCGTGGTGGCCGTTTCCACGCACAACCCGCTGGGAGTCACCTTTGCGGCGGGCGTGTACACTTCGATTTTCGGTTCTTCGAAGCAGCCGTTGAATTCGATTTATTCGCGCCAGATGTTTGAGACCATCAAATCCAGCCCGTTCCGGTCCGGATTCCGGGTCATCGTGGGCGGCTCCGGCGGCTGGCAAATCACGCAGACCAACACCTTTGACGAGCTGGGAATTGACTGCGTCGTCGAAGGGCGCAGCGAATCGGCAGACACCCTGACCCTGTTCCGCCGGGCGGTGGCCGGCGAATCGCTGCCTCGCGAAGTGAATGTCCATCATCCGACGACGCGCGACGCGATTCTGTTTCCCGACCGCCGCACCACCTTCGGCGTGGTGGAGATGACCACCGGCTGCGGGCGGCGCTGCCAGTTCTGCGTCCCGGACTTGAATCCGCAGATTGACATGCCCAAGAACCGCATCCTGGAGGCTGTGCGCGCGAACGTGCGCCACGGCAACAAGCAGATCTCGCTGGCTACCGAAGACCTGTTCATCTGGGGGCAGGTGCATACGGACACGCCGTTCTATTTTCCGAACCGCGAAGCACTGCTGGACTTGTACAGCGCGGTGTTGAAGACTCCCGGCGTGGAGCAGCATGTCTTGAGCCACTGCACGATGGCGCCTTTCGTCGTGGACCCCACCCTGATCCGCAAGATGTCTGAAATGCTGCTGCCGAAAAGCCCCATCCACTTGCCGCGGCTGAGCACTCATCCGCAGAAAAAAGCGCTGTGCCCCCTGATCGGCCTGGAGACAGGCTCCGTACGCATGGCCCGGCAGATCATGCCCAGCAAAGGCGTGCCCTTTTCGATCGACGACTGGCCGAGCGTGGTCATCAACGGGCTGAGCGTTGCCAACGAGAACAATTGGTTCCCGATGATGACCCTGATGGTGGGCAACCCTGGTGAGACCGACGATGACGTGCAGGCCACCCTCGACCTGGTCTACGAAATCGAGCGCCGGGGCCTGTTCGCATTTCTGGTGCCCTCGATATTCACGCCGTTGCACGACACGCGGATGGAGCACCAGAAGGGAATCACCGAGACGCGGAAGCTGAGCCGTTTGCAGTGGCAGCTCATTATGAGGTGCTGGAAGTTCAACCTGCGCCCGGGCCAGTACAGTTGGTGGGGGCCGTTGGCCTGGAAGTTGGGGTCGCTCTTCATGTGGGCCTACCGCCTGCGCAAGCTCAACGGCCCGAATTTCACTTGGCCACTGTTGATGTTCGCCGGCGTGTTGCCGGAAAAAGTGCTGGGCTGGCTGGGGCGCATCTACACCGGCAAGCCCGTCCATGTGAAGACGCGCAAAGAGCTGATTGCCACGCTGAAACCCCACGCCCTCCGCCACCTGCGCGAAGACAACGGCGATCTGCCCGAAGGATTCGAGCCCCCGCCGCCTTCCGCCAGGCAGCCAGTGCTGTTCCGCACTATCGCGAGTTCCTAGGCTCCGATGCGGCGCAGTGACTGGCTCTCCAGCCAGCCTATTTGCCACTACTGG
>Ga0247727_10002900_pt1 | contig 38640 bp, 56 predicted proteins | sample WisWelCaveWW1625_FD_202498 | JGI IMG/M metagenome (GOLD analysis project Ga0247727, IMG submission 202498) | Biofilm microbial communities from Wishing Well Cave, Virginia, United States - WW16-25 | ecosystem: Environmental > Aquatic > Deep subsurface > Groundwater > Cave microbial mat | place...
TGGCCTTGGCAAGTTGGTTAGGGTCGCGTGGCCGCGTTTTGGTCTTGTTCTTCATGTCCCAATATACTATCTTTTTCTTGCCCGGTCAAGCATGAAGAAATGAATCCCGTGACCGCCACTATCAAGGCGTCATATAGGGTTCCAAGCGAAAGTGAAGTTAGAGAGTTTGTTTATGCGAAGATTTCGCCGTATTTCTACAGCGATGCGGATACAAGTATAATCGACGAAGTGTTCATCAAAGCTCCCGGAACAAATATATTTTTCAGCTATCGGTGTCATTGTCTCAAACATGGCATACCTGGAACAAACAATCGGGTGCTTGATCGGGATCCGCTCTTCGCTCCAGAAGTGCCCCTGCTCATCGATGTAGTTCCCCGACGGGAAGCGCTCGGCCCCCAGCCGGACGAGCTCTTTTGGCAGGACCGGAACCTTGCCGCCCCGATCGGACAAGACCCACCCGATCGTTTCCGGACAGTAGTCGCAGGGACGGGTGTTCAAAACTTCTCCTCCTCCCTTATCGCTTTGAAGATTTCCGCCGCGACTTGCCAGACAATCGAATTCCCCAGTGCCTTCAATCGGGCAACTCTGTCCATGTTCATGCGACTTTTTGCCGTCTGAGTGACCAATGCCACTTCATGTGACAGGTGTGGCAGAGAGTCTGCAAATTCTCCAGCGCGTTGTTCTTGATATTCCCATCTCTGTGATGCACGTCCAGTCTTTTTGTCGATCCACACATTTCGCAAGAAGGCTTCCTGTGCTTCTGCGCTCTCAAATGGAAGGTTGTCTTGTCCTGTGGTTCTAACAAAGTGTTCCCACAAGACTGCGAACAATTCTTCCGGCTGATATACCTTGTCGAGTCCTCCAATACTTTGCCGAACCGCTTCCTGTTGAATGTAGCTCCACAGGTAGGGCATACCTTGTCGGGTAATTCTCTTTGCGGTCTGCCCATTCAATCCTCCTTGATTCCTGTGAATCCAATCGGATAGCCCATGAGGTATTCCACAAAGGCGGGTTGCAACTTCATACCAGTTTTCTTCCCAGCCTGACCTTTCGTCACCCCAACTTCTATCAGACTGTCCAAGGTGTCTCTTGCTTTTGAGTTTCCATGTCCCCTGTAATCCCTTACTGCCGGAGTTGGGAGTATCACCCCTTCCATCTGCTGTGCGAGCGTGCCCGTTGGTTGGCTGTCGCCCCGTGGCTTTCTTCCCTCCATGAGTTGCGAGGATGGAGTTTTGAGAAGTCCTATCACTTGACCCGTCAAGTGGCTCTTGCCCATCATCCCTGGATGCTCGCCGTAGATTGCGCGGGGAGTGTGAAGCAGTGCCGGGATTTCTTGCGGAAGTGGAGACCTCTTCCCCGCCTTGAATTTTGCACTGCGACCCTTCGTTCCCGTATTGGTCATTGTGCCCAACAATCCAGATTCTATCCCTCCGGTGTGGCGCACCTTTGGCACAAGCTGGAATAACAACCGGCGAGACTTGATAACCAAGACCTTCGATTTCTTTGAGGATTTGCTCGATGACCGCACCCATTTCTTCAAGGTCAAAGGTTTCACTCTCCACGTAAGAGTCGCCAGTCGGCTCGTCCAGACTGAAGATGCCAGGAGGGTTTTCAATACAAATCCAACGGGGCTTGCACTCGTCAATAACGCGGAACACTTGAGGCCAGAGCCAACGGTCATCCTTCTTGCCTTTTCGCTTCCCGGCAACACTCGCTGGTTGACATGGAACTCCGGCTGTGAGAAGGTCAACTGCCCCTCGATACTTTCTCGCATCGAATGTTTTGATGTCACCATGAATCGGTACCTCCGGCCAGTGTTTCTTCAAAACCCTCTGACAGAACTTGTCGATTTCGACAAATGTGAGTTGATGATGTTCCTTTCCCCATACCCAATCCGCTGCGAGCCCAAAGCCATTCAAGCCGGTGAAAAGCGGGATGTGGTTCCATTGCGTCGAGTTCGTTCCCCACTTCAAAGTCGCTCCACCAGAATGTCGACCCTCGGCTTCTCGGCGTAGAACTTCCGGGCGAGGAGTGCTACCACGCGGGCATCGTCGACGTAGACGGTTTTGTTCATCGCATCGAGTAGCAGCTTGGCGTAGTTCTCGGCATCAGGTTTGGTGATCGGGAAGATCCTCCGCTCGATCGCCAACTGTCGTTTCTTTGCGCTGAAGGATTTCGGGATCATCCGGTAGATGTCGATCGTCACCTGGAGCGGTCCGTCGAAGAGCGGACGTCCCTTCATCGCCTCGAGAGCCGTCCACCGGCAGGCAGTTTTGTATTCGCGTGGTCCGGCTTTCTCGTAGAGCCGGGCGTGTCCTCCCCGGGTCGTTGCGCCGGGTCTGCCCCACGGGACAGCATCGCCGCCGATCGCCAGCTTCAGGCCGTTCATCGCTTTGCCCGGAAGTTCTTGTCTCATCAGTTCGACCCCCTCTTCGGTAACAGCTGTTCCGGCCAGACCTTGAGCCGGGCCGCCATCATGCTGTCGAGAAACCGATCCGTAGCCTCGCCTGTCCGGAACGACACAATGACCGGGCGGGTGAAGCCCGGCACCTGGAGCGCGATATGAATCTCGGTTGCCTCCTTCTCCTCGGGTCCCCATAGCCTGAGTTCGTACTGCTCGGCGATGAAGGCCCGGGCCTGCAGTGGTTTCGCTGGTCGGCTCATTGGTTCCCCTTCCCGAGCAACGCCTTGTAGCCCGTGCCCTTCAACCGCTCATCGATCGGGATCTGAAACATGATCGCCACACATTCCTTTTCCCCCTCGGCGCCGGCGTAGGTCTTCGAGATGTGCTCAGCTCCGCACCGAACCAACTGGGCTTCAATCAGGCTGATGGACCGGTCGGCCGGTACTTCTGTGGTGTAGCCCTTGATGTGCATTTTTCGTCAGTTCCTTTCTGAAAAACAACGCCCCGATCGCTTATCCGTTGTTTTGGGGGAGTGGAGATTGGAGATCTCCCATTCTGGTTTGAACCAGCACCCGTCCTCGGGACCACAGACTGGGTGGATAAGCGCGAGTTGCCGGGTTTCGCAGGGGTGTTGACCAGGGCTGTCCGGCTGGGATGCTCGCGCAGGCACGGGCGTTCGCCTTGTCAGGTTGCACAGCCCCCGGGGGTTTCATCTCTGGTTCACCAGCGTGGTTTCCTGGTAGAACTCAATGCCCGGGATCATCAAGGCTCCCTCCTTGTTCTTGGCCGCCGCCTCGAGGGTCGGGATGTTGGGCATCAAAAAGACCTGGAGCCGCTTGTCGGAGCCGGCCGCCATCACAAGAAGGTCCTTGTTCTTCACCAGCGCCCTCCAGCGTCTCTTTTCGTACTGGCCTTCGACCTTTGGGATATCTGCCTGAACCGTAATCGGCACCGCCTGGACGGCATCGGCCTGCTGGGTCAGGTTCTCGGCCTGCTTCTGCTTCCCGGCCGCCTTGAGTCGATCGGCCTCGGCCTGGAGGCGGTCCCTTTCGGCCTTCGCCCTGACCTCCTCCTCTTGCCGGAGCCTGGCCTGGAGTTCGAGCCGCTTGCGCTCCTCATCCTGCCGGTACCGAACCATCGCCAGGTTGGAGTTCCACTCCAGTTCGTCGAGTCGATCGGTGATGGACGTTTCAGCTGCCGTGATGGCCTTCCAGGCGGCGTGCGCCTTGGTCTTCGAGTCCCGGAAGAACTCCACCACCTGAGCCTTCCGCTCCTTGACGTCCTTGACGAAAAGTGCCAGCCGTTCGTACTGGAAGGATGTCGTGACGACCAACCCTCGGGAAGCCATCACCCGGACTTCGAGATCCAGGATATCGGTCTTGGATTTCGGGTCGAGCTTGATCGGCTCGACCGCCCCAGAGAATAGCTCCAGGGCGGTGAGCGGCGTTGGTTTCAGGGGATCGCTCGCTTCGGAAAGAGGAGCCGAATGGTCGACGCTGTAGCTTTTCATGCGGCCTCCTTCTTCAGTTCCTCGCGCCGGTTCGAGCAGACGAGCGAGATCTCGTCGTACTCATCGGTCGTCAGGTCGCCGGTCCCGTACAGGCCTGCCGCCTCCCGGGACACCTTCTCGGTCGCTTGCGTGGTCTTCGCCGTCCGTCCTGCCTCGAGCAGTTGCCCGTACTTTGGCGAATGTGGGTCCTGCTCGGGTTCGGCCGTCGCCTCCTCAGCAGCGTCATCGAAGAGCGGGACCCCGATCGGTTCCTCGGTCAGGAGTTTGAAGTTCCGCACGTAGGGCAGGCGGTCAGGGGTAGCGATTTTCGCCCAGTCCTTCAGTAGCCGCTCGATGTTGATCCGTGCGATCCGCAGTTGCTCAGATGCCATCTTCTCGAGTTCTTTCGAGGAGAGGGTCCCGACAAACTTCTGCAGGATCTCGTTCCGGATCTGCTTGTCCTCCTTCGAGGTGCCGAGCGCCGCCAGTTGAAAGGCACCCTGGATTTTCTCCACCTCGATCTCCCGCTCCTGCTTACGCTGGACCCAGCGGTGATCCTCGCTTGGCGCCAGGTTGTGGCCCGATCCGGGGCCAGCCACATCCCCAACGGGAACCTCCATCAGGAATTTCACCACCGGGCGGAAGTTCTCATACTTGGGGTTGATGAAGGTCTTCCCATCGATGAGGCTCGATCGGTCTTTCAGGATTTGAGCTTCCCGGCTCTGGACCATCTTGCCCTTGATGATCTTCTGGGCCAGTTGCATCCAGACGTTGATGTCCGGCTCGAAGGGTGTTTCCCCGGCCAGCTTCATCTTGACGCCCGATTTGATGAATTGTTTTTTCGTCGAGCCATCCTCCTTCTCCTGCTCCTCCATGTCGTAGGTGAAGCCGCCCCGGCCCGTGAAAACGATGTTCCCCTGAGCCTCGACGAAGCGATCGGAGAAGGTTTCTTGCCATGCCGGCAGGATCTTGCCCCAGTGCTCGAGTGACATGAACTTGATGTTCCCGTTGGCCGCCTTGTAGTCTCGGACGTATTGATACCAGATCTTGGAGAGTGAGTCGACAAAGAGGAAGTCCACCTCTCCTCTCTGGAGCAACGTCATGGCGTCCAGCAGATCAGAGAGCGCCGTTGTTTCTTTCAGGAATGTCGGGATCTGCTGCTTCTTGAAGAAGGGCTCAAGGAAGCGTGCCCCCTTTTCGTTGTCGAGGATCAGGACGGGTTTCTTTAGTCCCATGTCCTTGTAGGCGCCGGCGCAAAACTCCGAGCCCGTCCTCGATTTTCCGGAGCCTGCAAAGCCTCCGAAGGATGCCTTGACAAACCGGTTCTTCGCCGCCAGTGGCGTGGCGAAGATGGCCAGTGTGAGTCCTGCGCGGCCGGTGACAACTGTCTGTTCCATAGCTTGAGTCCTTCCCTGGAATGTGTTTTTTGATTGTTGGTTTGTGCTACTGTGAAATGGTAATCCATTCTATAACGAAAGTCAAGCACTCTTTTTCTTCGCGGCCCACTTGACTGGTTTCGCGGCCTTCTCCTCCTTCGGCAGCTTGATGCCTCCGACCTTGCAGAAGGCCCGAACGTTCCAGTTCTCGTACTGGTAGTAGGTGCCGATCAGGAGTCCGATGATCAGCTGCCGGATCCCGGTCACCTTCCGGGCCTCGAGTTCCTTCCGGACCGCTCCGGCATGATCCCGCCCGCCATACTGTTCCTTCTTGGCCTCGAGTCCCATGACCTGGACCGCTGCCTGGGCCCCGAAGTGCTGCAGGCTCTTGATCTCCTCGTCGGCCAGATACTGGACGGCTCCCTTCTCGTTCGTGATGGCCTTCGGGTTGATGACCAGTTCCTTCAGCAGGATCCCGTAGCGCTGTTTCCGGACCTTCTTCTCCTTGCGCTCCTTCTTCTCGGTCGGGGGCATGGCTCGGTGGCTGGTCGGGACGTAGTCACCCTTGAGTGCCACCTTCATGGTTTTGCCCGTCCGATCCGGGTGTTCGCTGTCGAAGACGACCCCAATCGATTGACGGTTCAGCTTCTTGATGTTGGCCGATGGGATCTCCTGGTACTCTCCCTGGCCGAGCGCCTTGATGCCATCGATCATTTGAGTCTGCGGGTAATAGCCGATCCGGTTGATCCCCACCACCTTCTCTTTCGGATGCTGGGCCTTCACCTGGTCGACCGCCCGGCGGAAGTGGCTTTTGAGTTTCGAGAGGAAGCAGGCGTCATCCAGACATTCATCGGCCTTGGCGCCATCGAAGAGGTCGATCGTGCCAGTCAGTGTTTTCTTCGGACAGGTGGTGCAGGCTCCTGCCGCCTTGACGAGCTCGGCATCCTTCCAGGACCAGGGCGCCGAGGAGAGCGGTGTCCGGCCTTGGTTCAGGTGGTTGTCGATAGAGTGGATGTCCATAAGGTCGCTTCGGTTTTGACCGATGGTCCGGTCCTGGGTTTCGGCCGGATAGGGAGCCATTGCCTCCGCCACCGAGAGTGCCATCTTGCCGGCCCGGAGCAGCTCCTGTCCTTTCGGGGTCAGCTTCGTCAGCTGCAGTCGACGCCGGACTGTTGCGATCGATTGTCCCAGCACGGCCCCGACTTCCTTGAGCCCGGCATCGCCAGGGAGGCTCTTTAAGATCTGCTCCGCCACCCGGGCTTCGTCCAGTGGATGGAGGTTGGACCGGACGGTGTTGACCACCAGTTGGAATTCTTCTTCCGTCTTCGGTCCTGCGATCAAAAGGATGGGGACTTCTTTCAATCCCGCCGCTTTCGCTGCGAGATATCGGCGCCGGCCGTCGAGGATGTGGTAGGGCGTGGCCGCCGTGTTGATCTGCCGGATCACGATCGGCAGCAGGATCCCGGTCTCCTTGACCGAGGCGTTCAGAATCTCCTGGGCTTTCTTGTCGACCACGGTCCGGATGTTACCGTCGCCGTCGAGGAGCCCGATCGGTACCGTGATGGCGTTCGTCGTAGAGCTCATGCTTTTTCCTTCCCTGTTTTGTGTTGGAGTTTTGCCCGTTCCCGGGCGATGAATGTTTCGATCGTTCGCTTGGTCTTGGCGCTCATGATCCCGTAGCAGTGGCAGCAGATGTAGGTGCCGGCCGGGATCCCGAACCGCTTGGCCATCTGCCTGACCGTGAGGTCGAGATCGAGAGCCAGCTGTCGCATCCGGGATTGAGTTTCTGGTTCCGCTTGGTTCTTCTTTCTCATGTCTATCCTCAATGTGTAATGTTCATGCAGTGGAGCAGGCAGTCCCCCATCATCAGGGCAGCGGCGGCGGCCAGGATGGCGACCCCGATGTCGGCCCACGGGACCAGATATTCCCGGAGGTCCACCTCGGCGGCGATGTCCATGTCAATCGGCCAATGGGCAACGACTTCAAACTTGAAATCCTGGTAGTTCACCTGGGCGGCTCCGTCCGGGAGGCCGAGCTCCCGGGCCTTGGCGAGGAGAAGGGCCAGCGCCAGCTGGGCTGGTCCTGAGCCGGCGTAGCCCCAGCAGAAGCCGTCCGGTGAATGGTTCGTGATCTTCTGACTTGCCTGCGGTGAGACGGCCTGCCCGTTCAGCTTGACGATCCTGCCCTCGACGAAACATCGGATGTGGTCCATGGTCATTCCTTCTCGATGGTGATGGTGAATTGGTCACCCTCTTGGGTCTGAAGGGTGATGAAAGTCATACCTTCCTGCTCCGGGTTTAAGATCCGGACGTGCTTGATAAAATCTGTCGGTGAAACCTTGAGTCCCTGGAGCCATCGGTCCAGGTCGGCGATGAGTTTGGCTGTCTTCTCGTCCATCATGTCAGTTCCTTCCCGGCGCACATCTTGCAGAGTGGTTGATTCGCCTCTCGGCCACCGTACCAGTATGCGACTTGCTTCGTCTGATCGCAGCCCACACAAAGGGCGACGGCATCCCGGCGTTCGATGTGGCTCGGCTTTTCTTGCTTGTCGCTCATATGGCGCTCCTTGGGTGATGAATGGTGTAAATCAGAACTGGATCATGAAAACAAGACAACCGTGGCGGATGGTCACGCCTTCAAGCACGACCCTCCCGTTGTTGAGCCCGTCCTTGCCAACGTAGGTGTGCTCTTCAAGAATGTTGTAGGTGAGAGGTATCATTTGACTTTTCCCTTCCCTGGAGTGTTGGTTGGTTTTGCTTCCATTATATAACCATTCTATAACGGAATGTCAAGCAAAATCGAACGCAATAATCCCTTTGCCGGGCGTGGGTTTTCTTCGCTCCCCCGGTGGGAGCCAGTGGGTTGGGGTGGTGGTGGCGGGGTGGGTGTGGTTTAGAGGCTGTCCCGGAAGGCGTCCATGTCGAGGTGGAGGCCGGGACAGCTTTTGAATTGCGGGATGCCGGCATCGTTCTTGATCCGCCAATCGTAGCCGGCCAGGAGTCCGGCCTCCCGGTGGCCGATCACGTGCGCGGGCGTGATGGTCGGGGCGACCCACATCAGACCGTCGCAAAGCCGGCGGAGCTCCTTCAGGAGGCCCTCGTCGGGTGGAGTGAGATCGAAGTTCCCACACAGCATGACGCCCCAACTTAATCCGTTCATGTTCTTCTCCTGGCAGTGAGCGCCTCGCTGCTCGAGGCTCCTCCCCATCAGGATCTCGGGCCGTCCGTTGATGCGTTCGATCCCGAAATGGTATCCGATATCCGACCATCCCTTGCCGAGGTGATAGTTCCGGATGGCCTGCCAATCGACGACGGCGCCATCGAAGGTCAGCGAGTGATGCACCACGATATGGGTTCTGGTCAGGGGCGGCGTCTTACTTCTTCCTTTCGGCGATCTGCTCCTCGAGTTCCTCGAGAGATTCCGACCGGATCTCGGCCGTGTCGGTCGGCACTGAATCATGCACCACTAGGATGACGCCTGGTCGATCCTTCGCTTTGAAGAGGTGCCAGCGTGGGTCGATCTGCCTTGGCTTTGACTCGTCAGCGAAGGCCTCAGAAACCAAGCTGTATCCCACCGCCTGGCCCTTGAAGCCTTTGAGGATTTCACTTTTCTCCGTGAACCAGATATCCTTGACCCAGCCGGAGCCGAGCGATCCTTCGATGCCGAGTGCCATCATCCAGAGGAGGAAACATTCCTTCTTGTTCCGCCACATGAAGAGTCGGACCTTGTCCAGCATGATGAAGCAGTGGCTGGCCCTCGTCGGGTCCGGGATGTCAAGGTGTTGGCCGTTGTCGTAGTCGATCTGGGACACTGTCAGAGCGAGGTCAACAGGTCGGGCCTGTCCCCGACAGCATTAGTCGGTGGACGTTCTGGTTCAACACCGATCTCCGGGCGCTGATCGATGCGTGGTAGGTGGCGGCGATCGATGGCTCCAGTGGCCAGAGCAAATATTCGAGTCCCTTGAGTTTGAGGCCGGGATTGAACTGCCAGAGTTCGCCGGCGATCTTCCGGCAGAAGACAACTGCCCCGATCCCAACGACCGTCTTCCAGAGGCTGTCCGACGGCGACCATTCAACCAGGCTGTAGCTGCCGGCGAAGCCACCGCCAGAGAAGAACTCGACAGTTGATCCGTTTCCATCCGGTGCATCGACCAAGCGGCTGAAGGCGAGATTCACTTCGGGGAAGTCGAAGACGGTCTGCCGAGTTTGAGCAGACGCCGGGGATGAATATCCTGCCGCTCCGAGGGCACAGCCGATAAGGATGGGTGCGAGAAAGGATTTCATGCCACCTCCAGAGGCAGCCTTGTTGACCCCTGCCCTGAGAAAGCCCAGGCCAAAGAATCCGAGCAGTCCGTCGACGGCGGCGATGACGCTGTTCTCCGGCTCCCACCATCCGGCAACGACGCCGACGTTGAACACCGCCCCAAGGATCACGGCGATGTATGTCTTGTAGCCTTCCAGTTTTTTCAACATGGTTCCTCCTGTTGTTTTGTTCATCGACGATTGATCTCCAATTTGAGCCGCCGCTCCATTGCGTCAGCATCCTCGTCTGAGAATTGCTGGCTTACGCCCTTATGTAGATTGGCGCGTTGCTCTTCCAGTATGCGAAGTTGCCTTTCTTGCACATCGGCAAGACGCTCCAGGATTTTTGTTTGCTCCTCTATCGCCTGTCGCACTTCATATCGATTCCCGCCGGTTGTCACGTCTATCAGACCCGGAACTGCGGCGACGAGTTGTGAGATCACCATGATCAATGCGGCTATAATCCACATTGCGTTGACCTTCTTGCCGTTTGGGAGTTCGATTGCCATCAGAGTTCACTCCTCCCCGGGGAAGGCCGGTTGCGCTTGTGCAAGGGCGCCGATGGAAAGAGCAAGGGCGAGCACGGCGGCTACTGTGTGTTTCACGACCGCTTCTTTCACATGAGGTAGCGTGGTTCGATCGGCAGTCCCGCCATTCGGAGCGTCAAACAGTGGTGCATATAGTGATCCATGTACGTTCTGCCGTCCGATGTGAATACTGCCGACTGCGTGATTGAAGTCGTGGTCCCTCCAAAATAAACTTCCCAAACATCTGGGAGCCCATCGGAGTCCGTGTCCGTCAGCGGCGTTCCAGCCGTCATCGTCGGCCAACCAACCGGCGAAACCGGCACGACAATGTCTTGCTCGACGTGACCAACCGACGATCCCGCAACGAGCGGAGTCCCAAACTGCGTATTGAATATGAGAAAACAGCCCGGCCCACCTGAGCCAATATCGTTGTTTTGAATCGACGAGAGATCAACGACCCTCGCCTGACCCGCGCCAGGACCAGAGTCAACAACATAGTTAAGCGCCTGATAGCGATTCGACGATGACCCAATTCCCGTTATAGAAATCTTGACTGAGTCTGCCGTCGGGCCCCTGCCCCAGTGAAGAATCGTCCCATAAGGAAAATTGATTTTCCTCGCCGTCACGCCATTGATGACTCTGCCCACAGCGCCTATCTCTTTGACTGAGGCAATGGCGGCGGAGTCTATCGCTGAGCGCGGCCACGGCCCGACCTGGTTCAATAACAAATTCCCGGCAACCGTATCAGCATCCCAGTCAGTTCCGGTCTTGCCCATCAAGGGCTGCGTGGACTGATTCACGCTTGGTAGAGCCGTGACCAACCAGTCGTCCCCTGTATCGGTCAACCGATTGTAGCCCCTGTTTCCCTCAGCATACACGAGTTGCCCGGTCATGGAGCCGCCTCCGGTCGTGAGGATATATTTGTTCGCAGGTGTGTCTGCGCCGGGCTTGAAATAGTTCCGCCTGAATTCCAATGACGCAGGCGATGCCGCTCCGCCTCCAATCGCTGTTGTTGCCTGGTAGTTGTAGACGTAGTTATCGTTAAACTCTGCCCTGCCTGCGCCAACCATACGGGCGTTTCTGTCCAGATTGTGAGCAAGGAGATTTCTGATGAACGATACCGAATCCCCCCCCGTCATATGCCAGAGCAATCCCTTCGAGTGCTCAATCTCAGGGTGAATGCTGCGGGAGAGCGCATAGGCTATGATCGTATTGGTGATGCTCAACCTGCCGCCGCCATCCCCGGCCGCGACATTCTCATCAATTCCCCAAACTGTAGAGCCGTGGTCAATGATAATGTTCCAGACCGAATCAGGATAGGCCTCCCCGGCTCCCATCTGTATACAATCCCTTGCGTCCGAGCGCACACCCGCTATAATGTCATCGCCCATCGCAACTCTGACGTTCTGCAAGATGACTTCAGGAGCGATGATCTTGAACGTGACATTCTTGAGCAAATTCCCCGATCCTGGCACACACTGATCGGGTACGGTCAGGTTTCTCTTTGAGACCGTGATGAGGCCGCCGAGGGAGTTGAAATCAAACGTCCCGCCGTTCTGCGCTATGACGATCCTCTTGCCAGATGAATCTTGGCACGCCGCCTTGAAGAGCGCCGCCGTCGTAGGACGGATAACCCTTCCGCCCCTTCCGCCCTTGGCAAAGCGTCCGAACCCCTCCGCCCCGGGGAAGGCAAGAAGTGGAGCTTGCGAGAACGCATGCGCCTCAATAACTAAGGCCAGTATCAAAATCCACTTTACTTTATGAGCCATTTTCTCCTCGCTGGCGCCGCTGCCGATGGCGGCTGTACCTCAATTAAGAGCGCAGAATTTGACGACGCCCCAAGCGTTGACCAATCATGTGTCTGATCCGTCGAATACTGGGACTGTCCGAATGTCGCGCTTGATCCCGTGGAGTTGCCCTCATGAAGTTCGGTTTCTCCTGATCCATTCAAAATCGTGATCGCTGCTCGATCTGAGATACAAGAGAATGATTTACTGTTTGCCAGCAGGGATGATGCGAGCGAGATAGTCTGGGTTAGACCAGTTCCCGTCACCGGAGTTGCTGTCTGCCGCACCGGAGTCGTTGTGCTATACCCCGATGCGATTTCCTCAACTGATCCGTAGGAACGATTGGCCGTGCTGCTGAAGTTCCACGTGACTGTGCCTGAGCCGGGCGAACCCGTTATCGTAGCATAAGCGATGCCAACTTCTGACCCTCCCGTAGCTTCCCATGTTCCTGAAAGAATTGTCCACGCCCCGACATTACTTAGCGTTGTCGTGACAGAGCTGATGGATCTGTCAGCCGTGGCTCTCCACGCGATCCACGCGATCAAGAGCGCATTAGATGACGGCGTGATCGACGGCGTTGTCGCAACCGTGTGATTGGCCCCATTGGCAACCGCCGTCAAATGCGTCGGATTCGCAACCTGAGCGGAGCACGTCAGAGCGACGCCCAGCAGGAGCAGGAGCACTCCCCCTGCTATTGCGACACGGAAGAATGTCATGCCGTTATCACCAGTCTGTGGTTTCACCGTACTGGACTTTCTTATATGACATCAAAACCTTGACCAGTCTTGCCGTTGCCGTGTGTGTATCCGATGCGTCATCACCATCACGCCAAATTCGAATTTGAAGGGTTGCCCCGATCGCCGCCGTGCCCGCAGGTGTTGGTTGAAGCGCAGAAGTTTCATACCAGATATTTGCCGTCGTAGGATTATGTGTTGTCGTTGCCGCCGTGCCTTGTGCCGCGACCCATGAGTCTGTCCCGTGTCTCAGATACCTTGCCGATATATCCCATTCCACAACATTTGAGGCGTGACCTGTACCTGAGTAGTAGACAATCTTGAACTTCGGGGCAGTCGAGCCGTCCCAGTCCTCCGGCATCATCACGTGGCCTGAGAGATAATTTTCTGCCGAGGCCGAGAATTCGAGTTGGTCGAGCGTCCAATCGTTCGTATTGTCGGCGTCATTCGCCAGCGCGGTTGCGCCCGTTAGGTCGCCCGCCGCTGGGTTGAAGAAGCCCGCCGGGAGTTCTATGATTTTGAAAACATCAGGGATGGAGAGGGTTGGATTCCCCGCAACACCGTCGCCGTTTGTGACTGTGATTTCCTCAGCCGTGCCCGTGACCGTCCTGACCGCCCAGGTATCGGTTGCCGTTCTCGTCGCCATGCCGTTCGCGCCCAACCCCTCAACGCCGAGAAGGTCGTTGGCAAGAACCGGTGTCGGGTTCCCAGCGATACCGTCCCCGTTCGTCCAGGTCAGACCAGCCGTGGCGTTGGCAATTGAGCGCACGAGATAAGTCTCTGATGCAGATCGTACCATGATGCCTGTGGTTGAGATGGCTTCCAAGGCAGCGAGATCGTTGGCAAGAACGAACGTGGGGTCGCCCGCTACGCCGTTGCCTGCCGTGATTGTGAACCCCGCCGCCGGCGCGACGATTGACCTTGATGCCCATGTCTGCGATGCTGTTCTTACAGCAAACCCGTTGGCCGACAAGGTTGCGATGTCCCCGCTTGCGTTTGCCGCGGTGTATGTGAGGTTCGAGGCAAGGCCGGGCACGGTGAAGATTCCAACATTCGAGGCGTCAGCATCATAGACTCTCATGTTGTAACCGGCCATAATTTCCAAGCCGTTATCCGTGAACTCAACCGGGAAAACCTGGGTCGTGCTGTTGTTCGCCGTTACCCCGAATTTGAGCTTCCCCCCCAGCGCGGTTGCTGTGTGAAGCTGGGTCGCATTGAACTGAATCGATACCGATGGGGTTGCCGGAAACGCCGTCCCATTGTATGGGCGCGTACCGAGGACAAGCATGCTCTGGCCAGAGGCCACGCCTGCGGGCGTTCCAACCGATCCACCGTAGGGTTTTGAAATCAGTCCGGTGTTTGCAGCGTAGGCGCTGATGTAAAAATAATTCACCCCGGAATTCCTCACTGCATGAATCGCTGCGTCGGTTTCGAGTCCTGTGGCAATCCCGATGCCGATTGTCTTATTCGTGTTCTCCCAAAAGAAAGCATCCGCCATTGTTGTGGTCGTGGGAAAGTACGGAACCCAGCTTGTCGTGACGGTTGGAACGGTTCTGTTCGCCCACGAAGGCGTTGTGCCACCTTGTAAAAAGTGAGCGGTCGTCCCCGCTGCAAGTTTTGTCGGAACCCCGCCTGCGATGTAGAACATATCTCCCGCCGTTGCGGTGGCGAAACCGAATCCGCCGTTGCCAAACGGCAGCGTCCCAGTGATGTGAGATGTCAGGCTCACCAGCGCACGGGTAACGACCTGGCCTGAGAGCGTGATGTAGTCCGGGCTGCCTGCGAGCGTGATATCGCCTGAGTTCGTCCCGGTCAAACTGAGAAGGGTTTTCGCCTGAGCGACCGTCATGGCGATGGCGGAAACCACTCCTCCGGTATTGTTGCCCAGGAAGGTGCCGTCCGCAATCGTGGCAATGTTGCCGAGTGGCAGCTTCCCGGTGATATCGCTCGTGCTGAGATCGGGGGGGTCCTCTCCATAATCCGGCACAATGTTGAATTCATCGGCTGGGGATTCCGTAACATCGAAGCCCTGACCAAAGTCCAGAGTATTGGCATCGGTTCCGACCGTGGCATCGCTTTCCTGAATGGTTCCGACACCGCCAGCCCCGGAAGGTAGCGAGATCCGTTTCGTTTCATACGCCGCGTAATAGACCGAGATGTCGCCGCTCGTGGTCAGAGACCGGGCCTCGAGCTTGAAGGTATCGAGCACCGTGCTCGTGATCCTGAGCCAGCTCCCGGTGTATTGGCCTGCGACGATCCCGGAAACCGAAACTGTATTGATGATCGTCGGCGTAACGGATCCGATCTTATTCCTGAATCTTACCTCATGGGTTCCGGCCTCCGAGGTCTTCAACCCCACCACCAGCCGCATCGAGTCGACGGTTTCGTTGTTGAAGGACGCCGTGAAGGTGATGTTCAATCCGCCCTGCTGGGTCAGGACAGACGTCCAGCTGGAGTTTGAGTTCTGAACTTCCGCCGACCGGATCCCGATGTAGATGGGCTCCCGCTTGATGAGCATGTTCTGGCCGAGGGTTGTGCCGACGGCAAAGAGGATGAGGGGGAAGAGGAATCGTTTCATTTTTCAGATCTCCCGGCATGGAATGGAAAGTGTCGCGCCCGCAAGATACCGACTGTTGGTCACAGGGTCAAGTTGTGCCGAGGCCAGCACGTGCACCAGGTAATCTTCTCCGGCCTCCCCGTTCTCCAGCCGGAGCTCAAGCGTCCGGCCATCCACCACGTGGCCGGCCTTGATCGAGGTGATGACGTCCTCGGTAAGATTTCGTTCCCGGTAGGCATGGAAGATGCAGTCGGCCGCCACGAGCGAGAGTCCGGCCGGGATCCGGTCCTCGTAGTTGATGAGATACGACTGCCTGCTTTGCGCGGGCAGGATCCGGCCCGGGACTGATCGGGTCCCGCACAGTACGCGCTTGACCTGGATGATGGTCTGCCCCTGGGCGGTTTCGGCCTGGGCCTCAACGTGGTATTGGATCCCGGCCGTCATCTCGTGGAGCGAGAGCCGGAGCAAATGCCCAGACCGCCCGGCTGCATCCAGGACCGTGAGCCGGATGTCTTTTTTCATATCGTCGGCGATGTCGTAGATCTTGGTCTGCCAGCTTCCGATTTCATCGCCCCGCACCAGGTCATCGGTGAAATCGAAATCGACGGGGAGCCGTTCATCGGCCCTTATCCAACTATGGAGAGTGGGGATCATGTATCCTGGAAAACTCCGTTGGTTGGATCAAAGTCCACAGTGAAGCTCTCCCCCACTCCAAGAGTGATCGAGGCCCCGGCATCGTAGGATCCAATCAGCTCATCATTCGTTGCCGTGTCGTTGTAGAGCACGGCGTACCGAAATGCCGCCATTGAGCCACCTGAAGCCGTGAACACGACGTCAGTGACGACGAGCTTATATAATCCATTGGTTTGCAACGAGCTTGTGATTGTCGTCGCGGTTCCGCCCGCAGTGTAGCCATTGCCTGCTGCTATCTCTGTGAGGTCGGCCTTGACCGTGTTGGTCACAACGGGAGCAACGAGGGTCAGCATGACCTTCAAAGTATCAGAGCCGAGATTGTGTTTCTTCTCTGCCCTTGCCTCAACGAACGAGTAGAACTTTGTGCCGACCATGAATTCTCCCTATACTCTGATGATTTTTCCGATTGCCGGGACAAGGGTCCCCACGCCGACAAATGGAGCCACGGCGTATGCTGAGTGGATTATATCCGTGTTTTGTAATGTTCCCACCCCCACCATTGTCTCTGCTGAGATGAGAGCGATGTCCGACCTGTATGGCGTTTCAAGGAAACTGATGTGATAGGTCAGCATCCTCGGATTGAACACGATATCGGTCACGACAAACACTGCCTTCGAGGACAAGCCCGCTGACCCTGCAATGCTTGCCGTGAGTTGTGGCAGAAGCGTGTGGGTGATGATGCAGACGTCGCCGAGTTCGATGTCCGATGTGGTCTGGTTAGAATTGTTTTCGAGCTTCTTCAAGGGGAGGTCCGCCTCGATCCGGTACCTCTGTAATGCGTGCCAGTCAGACATGCGCTGGAACAGATACTCCGCTGTGGCTTCGTTCCTAATATAGCGTGCGTCGTGAATCAGCCGGTAGGTTCGGGCATACTTTGTCCTGGACGTAGAGAGCATTGCAGAGTGAGAAGCAAAGCCGTCCCTGTAGCCGGACCTGATATCAGGCGTAGAGTCCAAGGTGTCGTTGTCCGCCGAAACCTCAATCTCCTTGTCAAATGAGTTCTTGGCGTAGTTGTACCTGTACCGGAGGATGATCTCGTTCGCTATTTGGTCAGGTGATTGACGGTAGACCATGAAGTTGTCATTGCCCAGAAAATCCTCTTCCGTGAGAATGAAATCCTTGACGGTCTGAGTCGTGACATAGACCGCTTTGAACTTGCCAGCCGATCCGACGTAAAGAACAAGTCCGGCCTCAATGCAGATTTCGTCTATCTTCGTCAGCGCAAATTCCTGTGTGTTCCAGGAAAACGCGGTCTTGTGATCCGATGGAAACCGAGCCGCTACGGTATCGAAGTTCGCAACGTCGATCTGCGTAGATGTGAGCGTAAGTTCATCCCTCAGAATGGATTCGATCTGATACAGTGGATTCGTAATCAAGTCACCTGCCGAGAACGCATTCGACCTGCCACCGTCGTCAATCCATGACCCAAACATCCGACCTTTCGCCGACACGAATATCGTCGCCGGGGATTCCTGCGATACTTCATAGGGGTCGGGTTCGGCGTTGACAATCTCCCGACGTGTGCCAAAGTTCCGGCGTGCCATCAGCCACGCCCTCCACGACCGGCCCGGATGCTTTTCCTTGCCGCATTCTTTCCGTAACGGAGAGCGATCACACTTTTGAACACGACAACAACGTGATGTATCTGGGCGTTTGCTCCGCCTCCAAGAAAACCGTAGGCAACATTTTCCGACATATACGACCAGTTGAAATCATCGAACCAGTCCGGGCCAGGGGGAAAAATCGTTGAATGAAGAGTTGAGACCGTGAAGCCGTTCGGGAATGTGTCAAGTGGTGCACCCGCCGCGGTGTCGTCGTCAATGAATCGCATCTGCATCCTGTTGTACGTACCCGATGCCCCGGAGATGAGTCCATAGAGTGCCATCACCTGAAGCGACGGCACATCCTCAAAAGTTATTCCGCGGAGCGTTCCCTCGCCTTGTTTTGACAAACCGTAGAAAAGATTGCCAGTGCCTCCCATAACGTAAGCCGTGAGTGCATCTTTGTCCTTGGCGTAGTCGAATTGATTTGTTGAGGATTCTATCGCCGTCGTGATGTCGGCCTGCTCGGCATCAGGAACCAGATACCACGTCGCAACAAACTGTTTGAGGATATCTACCCCGCCATAGACGGAGTTGATGAAGGCGATATCGGTGGAATCTATCTCTCCCAGAACGTCATTCCCAAACATGAACCCCGCCCCGAATGAGAAGAGGGTATGAGATGCAATCGTATGTGTCGGCGCATCGGAATCGAAAGCAGACTTTGCAAATGATGTGACGACCGTCGGCGCAAGATCGTACTCCTCGAAATGTTTGTGCAGCATCCCATACCCACCGACAACAAGCTCGCTCTGATAGGTTTGGAAATCCCCATAGAGCAGCGGCAGCGGCTTCCCGATTGATTCTTCCAATGCTCTGGGATGACTGGCCTTCGTGATGAGCTTCTTTGGCAAGAGTGCATTGGCGACGTGCATCGACACATCGACGCAACTGAACACGAGCCGGGCGTAATGGTAGGGCTCGATGTTATCCACCATGAAGGTTCCGATCTGCACCATGTCGCCCAGACCCGTGCCAGTTGAAGTGTCAACAAACCCCATGTAGATGCTGACGGTCTGATGGATGAAATTTTCCGCGTCAAGCTGTACGTTCATCTGTTCCTGATTCAGAATCGTAAACGAGAAGTTTGAGATTTGTCCCACGCCTCCACCGAAACGGGACAGGTCAACACCCCACTGGATTTCAGAAATCCCGTCCTCATCCTGCCCGTCGATCTTGCCTGCGATTTGTCCTGCGTCCTTCGTGAGCGCGACGTGCCCACCATCGGCAGCCGTCGTATTCCAGAGTGTGAATGATGCCTTCGATGTCACCCAATACCGAGTCTTAACATCGGAGACGAGCTTGATGGCAAAGAACACATCCTTCCCAGATTCTATGTCTGAGAGGAATTTTGCAGGTGGAGTTCTCAACTTGAGTACCTGAATCTCATCTGTAAATCCCATGCGTCGTGCTGGTTCTTCCTCGGTGTCCATGAATTCGAAATCCAGTACGCATTGACCGAGGCCCCTACGGCATTACCGAGGTCAACGTGAGAGTCCGGCGTAATCACAAGTGTCGTTGCCTGTGCCGCAGCGAGCGCAGTATAAAGTGAGCTTATCAATGCCGTTGATTTCGACACGAGATTGATTGTGAATTCGAGATCGGCATCCCGGAACTTTTTTATCTTGACCGATCCTCCCCATGCCACGCCGATCGATCGCTGAAGGATTCTCTCAGGGGTTTCCGGGAGCGCCATTGCGCCGACACTGACACCGGCTATGATCATGCCGCCAATCCCAGCCGTGCGTTCTGACGCGTTACCCTTGCCTGTGCATTTCTCACTCTGGGATTGCCGAGGGCTTTCTCGATGCGAAGGTCGGTACCACCGGAATCACCTCCGCCAAAATTAAAGATGCTCGCTATCCCTGCGCCAGGGAAGGCAAACTTCAACAGACCGAAGATGAATTGGCTACCCAAGATTTCAACCAACCGCTGCGCGAACTGCTCAAGCAAACTGTTGGCTTCTCCGAACACATCATTAAACGCACCGCCGAGGGAATCCCTCAAGGTATCGCCGAGGGAGAGGATCCCGACCTGCAAAACCGCGTTTTCCTTCTGCCACGGCACAATGAATTCGCTCTGTACTTCTCTTTGTCTGCTCCTGGACGATAGCGATGCCAGCCCGCCTGGCACCTTCACGGGCGAGAGGACGGGGTGCAGGATGTTGTTGACCCGCTCCCGTTCCTGAGCGGCCGCATTCTCAATCGATAGCGAGAGGTTCGACTGAAGGGTCGTCTGCTGATAGAGCAAATTGACTTCTTTCATCATCGCATCAACCCGGGCATTCTCGACCGCCAGGGCATCCTTGTCGAGCTTCAGCACCACCTCCTTGTGCCCCTTCGCTGCCTCGGCGTAAGCAAATTCTTTTGTAAGAGCAATTTGCTCTTTATCCGCCACATCCTCAGCCGACGGGGCAAAGAAGGACCACAGCCCACGACTCCGTAGGGAGACACCCCTCTTCTCTTTGATGAGTTTTGCATCGAGGCGTGCGCTGTCAGCCTCTTGCTTCAGCTTTGCAAGATATTCCTTAGCGCTGATTCGACCGAGCTTGTATTGCAACTCCGCGATGGATTCTAACTGCGCGGCATACTTTTTCGCTTCTTCTCTTGCGGAGATGAAGTGTGAAATGAGAAGACCCATCACCGCGACGGCGGCAGTGGCGGGATTAATAAAGCCCCCGAGCGCCGAGGCGATTCTCCCAATAGGACCGGGGATCCCGGCGGCAGAGAACGCCACCGAGGTCAGAGCGCTGCTCATCTTGCGGGACGATGTGGTAACGACCGCCTGACCGCCCTCGACCGACTTCTGAGCAGCGGCCGCTTCGAGCAGCTTCCGGGTAACCTCGTCGGTCCCCTCCTGCCCCATCTTCAGCACGATATTGAAACGTGCGACTTCGGCGCCCATCAGAAGAGTCCTGCTGTAAAAATGTCGTTAAGCGAGGGCTGGATGTCGGCCCAAAAGAAAGGTTGAGCCCCATAGGGACCGGGGAAAACTTCGTGTGGTGCCTTGCTGTAGAATCGGTACACTCGGATCACCTGCAGTGTGAATTCATCCGCCAGCCAGGAAGGGTCGATCTGCAGAGCCAGAAGAGCGTCCTTGAATTTCCATTCCACCGCTCCTTGTTTGCAAATCTCCTGGTACTGTTCCAGGAGCCGGAACACCTCTCCGGGTGTCGTGACCCAGACCGGCTCTTGCGCTCCCTTCATCACCACCACCCCAGATGCCAACTTGGTGGTCCGGTCCCGGATCTCGAGCCCGCCCATCAAGGCTGAGGCAACGACGATTATTTTTTTTTCTCGATATCTCCCGGGTTGACATTCAGAACGTAATGGACCGCCACCGACGGAACGCAACCGTTCTTGTAGAGCAGGAGTACCAGGTCGTCAGGAAGCTCTTTCCCGTCCGGCGTGTCCTTCAGCACCACCTGGAGGGGCGTACCGGTTTCTCCCTCGATCGCTCCAGGAAGATCCTCGACCACGTAGCGGCAAATGTCGAGGTCAGTTCCCGCCATCATCTTGGGGATCTGTTGGTTCGACGGATATTTGAACTTGACCTTGAGCATCCCCTTCGGTACGCCGTCGGCACCCTTGATCGGAACGTCGACCGGTTCGATGGAGGGGAATTGTCGGTAGAGTTTCATCGGTCCTCTTGTGTTTATGTCTGACTGATAGCGTCGGCGATCGTAAAGTCCAGGGCATCGGTGGCGCCGTCGACCGTGTTACCAAGCGTTGCTTCGAACGGCATCCGGATCTGGTTCTCGGTGGCGGCCGGCGTGGTGCCGGGGAAAAACTTCCCGTTGCCCGTGATGTTGATGTAGCCGTCGGTGTTGATGGTGCCGGTCGAGAGTCCGAACGTGAAGGTCGTACCAGCCGCAAAGTGCGTGAGCGCCAGTCCATAGGTGGTGTTGTACCAGAACTCTCCCGATACCGTGAGGGCGTTTTCTCCGGGGTTCAGGAAGTAGGTGACCGGGTTGCCAGAGGAATCGCGCTCGATCCCGACGGCGTTGTTCCGGATGTTGAGCGTGAACCTCGACCAGTTGGCCGGGTTGATCGACATCGAGCCGATGCTGAGGACAAAGGCGTGGGCCCGGTAGGCGAGCGAGATATCCTGGACGGCTGGCATGCCGGTGTAGGTGACCGGCAGTTCGTATTTCTTGAAGAGCCACATGCCCCCGACCTTGATGAGGTTTGCTTCTCCGGCAGCACCCTTTTGGAAGGTCAGCGACAGTTCCCTCAAGATCCCAGATGTGAGCCGAACGTCCAGGCCCGCCGGCGACTTCCAGATGCCGGTCGCAAAAGCGCCGGCATTCAAGGTGAAGTCTGGCTGGCTCGCGTGTGGGCGGAATATCTTCTGGTGTCCGGTTCCGACCGCTCCCTGACTGACCCGGTTTTGTGTCACCAGGTACAGGAGGTCGGCCAGGCGATCCTTGGTACCGTAGCTGTTGAACCCCAGCCCGACCGGTCCGGTGAAGTTGTCGTGGAAGAAGTTCCCGATCGTCGGGATCCGGGATTGCCTGTTAAGGTCGAGGAAGGTCTTCCCGATCCCGAGGTCAACGAACTGACCCCGCTCGATCACCAGTTCCTTAGTCGCGGCCGAAAGTCCGAGCGCCGTCCCGAAGGTCGATTCCATCCCGTAGTAGAAGCGATGGCTCTCGTCGGAGTGGATGATGAACGGCATAGGTCAGGTTCCTTTCTTCTTCTTGAGTGGCTTCTGGTCCTGGATTCCGGCGGGCGTCGTGCAGAATCCATACTTCACCAGGTAGAGGGCTGTCTCATGCTCGACCGGGGTTTCATTCCCGTCGATCAGGCTGTCGTATTGTTTCTGCGTCAGGCCCGGGACGGTTGAGAGCCGGATGTTGGCACTGAAGGTGGCGGGTGTCACGACGGATGTCATGTGTTCAGGTCCTCCGCAGTGTGAAAGTTCCAAACCATCCGGAGCCGGCGAGTAAAGGCTTTCGCCGGGATCTGGTCCTCGGGTGGCGTGTAGGTCAGTGAGGTGTCGCCCGCCTCGACATGGTAGACTGATGTGCCCTGCTCCGGCAGAGAGCCACTCACAGGGAATCGCTTCATGATTGTTTGCAACTTCCGGTAGATGCGCCGGCGCTCGGCATCCACCACGTTGTCCTCCCCGTCGTCGTCGTGCTTTCCGTATCCCCGCATGTTGAACTTCGCCGTGATGGCAATCGGCAGATTCATGAACGTCAGCCGATAGTTCGAGGGTTCCTTGACCGGGTCCAGCATCTCGAGGTAGAGAGCCAAGTCCTCGGGATCCTCATCGTCCGGCAGTTCTCCCCGGGGCCAGACCTTGGCGGTCGGGATCTCGGCCTCGAGGAAGAGTTTTAAGGTGTCGAGGATGGCGTCGGTCGGTGTCCGCTCCTGGAGCGGGGCGTGTGCGCGTTGGCTCATGACCGGATCCTCGCGCTCGAGATCTGCGACCTGGAAGCCTTCCGATCCGGTGAGTAGAGCTGCACCGTCCAGGTATCGTTGGCCACAAAATCGGTTGCCGCCAGCGCCCTCGGGCTCCAGCGAATGAACACGTTGTTCGAGAGATGGGTCCACTGGTTGGTGATCAGGACGCTGGTCCCGTTGTAGGTCGTACCGTCGTCGAGCGAGAGTTGGAACTTCGCCGTCCCGTACGCACCCCCGACCGTGATCTTGATCTTCCAGGAGGGGTCGAGGTCGAGGGTGCTGGCGTTGTCGGTGAAGATGCCGGATGCGCTCACATCGCTCGGCTGGTACTGTCCCCGGAGTTGGAACATCCCGAAGGAGGTGTTCGAGATATTGGGAAGGATCCTGGACGTCCCGATGTCGGCCGCGGTGAGTTCCCAGCTGAAAGTCCGCTTGCCGGTAGCGTAGTCCTGCAGCACCGCCCGGCCGCTGAACAACAGATCGGCCGCTTCGTTTAGCGGGTCGCCGAGGGCTGAGAACCGTGCCGGCGTGATGGCGCCCACCAGATGGCCGCAAGCGATCTTGGCACAGGCATCGATCAGATCCCGGTCGTAGGGATCCTTCAGAACCCCCGCCACCACCGTCGCCTGGGTTGATGCCGGGAGTGGGATCGGAAATTTCTGATGGAGCGCGGCCTCCGCTTCCCGACTCGCGGTATTGACGGCGTCCGATCGGATGACCGTGATGTCGGGGCCCGAGGTGTAGGTGTGATTGGTGAAGACTCCGCCCGTCGGGTACTGGTAGAGCGTGTCGGTGGTCGAGTCGTAGAACCATTTCCGTGCGGAGTTGACGAGGGTGATCGACGTCACCTTGGTCATCGGGGCTCCGTCCTCGTAGAGGGCCTCGGTGTAGCCGACATTAGAGATCTTCTGGACCGGGAGGGTGGTGTAGGGCTTCCAGTTCTTGATCGTCCTCCGGGCCCCAGCGACAAACTCCTCGATCCTGGCGAAGGCCCGGACGAGGTCGGTGTTTGGGTTGCAGTACTGGGTCTGTGCCATCGAGTGGCGGGAGAGGGATTTGAACCCCCGACCTTCGGATTAATGAGTCCGACGAGCTACCGGCCTGCTCCATCCCGCTCGAAAAACCGTGGGGCTTTACTTCCCCATCTGGTTCAGGTGCTCGACGTGCGCGGCCGAGACGGCCGCCATCTGTCCTTCAGCCTGCATCTTGTTCCGGATCAGCTGATAGACCGACTGTGGTATCTCGACGTCCTTGCCCTTCGGGACATTGAACTTCACCCCGTTGATGTTGCATTCGAAGGAGGTCAGGTCGCCAGGGATCAGCTGGAAGAAGGTTCTGACCTTCGGCTCGGCCGCGATGGCCTTAGCGGTCCGCATCGCCTTTTCGCCGGCGAAGGAGGCGGGTGAAATGATCAGCGCTCCCGACACCGTCGGGGCTGGTGCTGGTCCAGGCGATGGCGTTGGTCCCGGCACGGGTTCGGGTGATGGCGGAGGAGTCTTTTTCTTTGCCATGTTGGAGTAGTTCCTTCTTTTTTTGTTGGTTCAAAGAACCCTATCCGGGGAGCCGGCGGCTCGTCATCCGGTCCCCCTTTATGGGCATTTCTACGCGTCAGCATTCCCCGGCAAATCTTACGTGACGGCGTGCTCGATCCTGACCATGAAGGCTTCGTTCAGGATCTTGGCGATGTAATGCGCCTTCCACCCGATCGTACCCCGTTGATTCAGGGGATCGGTGGTTCCGCCCGTGCCGAGCGCCTTGATGATAGCACCGCCGTTCTGGCTGTTTCCGAGGTCGATGTCACCGTAGGCGTTGGCTCCAAGGATCAGGGTCGCATACACATCGATCCCGGAGTCGCCCTCTCCGGTGAAAACCCTGGTGTTCGTGCTCTCGACAAACCGGACAACGTCCAGCTTCCCGACTTCGCCGGGCAGCACCTGACCGACGTTCTGCGCGTAGCTTTCGATCGCACTCCATCCGGTCAGCCCCTTCAAGTCGTAGGTCGTCCGGGGATGGACGATGCCGACGAAGGAGGCGTTGATCGGGATGGTGCCGATGTTCGGGCTTCCGCCTGCGATCTCGGTGATCCGCATGGCGTTGGCGACCGACAGGGTCCGGACCGCTTCCAGAATCTCGGCCGCCACCATCTTCATGGAGGACGTCACCGTGACGCGGCTCGCGGCGCTCGATGCGTACTGCACCGTGGTACCGGCCACCAGGATGTTGCGTCCCAAGATGTCGATCGTGTCACCTTCGTTGTCGCCCAGGATCTCGGTGAACTCGGTGAGGATCGCGTCTGGTGTTTCGAGTTGCACGAGGTCCGACCAGCGGGTCCAGTTGCCATACTGCAGGGCTGTGGCCGTGATCTCGGTCGTCGCCATGCTGGCACCGATCGGCGTGACGCCCTCGGTCAGCGCCGTGGTGGCGGCGGTAAGGTTCGAGTATCGGCGAAACTTGATGACGTTCGTCCCACCACCGAGTGGGATCGATCGCTTCTGTCCGAAGAGTCCGTGCAGGAATCTCGGGATCGCCCGCGTCAGGAGGACGCGGTCGTAAAAGTTGTTGACTTCCCTGGGGATGTCGGCCCGATAGCTGTCAGGAGCCGCCAGGCCGAAGGGAAAGAAGAACTGGGTCGTTTTAGTGACGTGGACAATTGCCGCGAGGCAAGCCATCACCAACAGAAACATGAGAACGGTCGAGATCATGGTGCTCCTTCGGGGTTAGTTTTTCTGTGGGACTGTTTCGCCCCGTTTGACCGCCGCCTTTACTTTTTCAAACTCTTGCGAGCTCATCGCGGTGTAGTCGATCGGCTTGGCCGGACCGGACTTCGGCGGGAGATGGCCGTCCTTCAGCGGAACCTGAAGCGTTGAGGCGATCTTCTCGAGCGCGGTCAGCGGGATCGTGGAGTACTCCTCGTCCCACTTGTCACCGAGCGCGGTCTTGATCTGCTCGCGTCGCTTCTTTTCGTATTCGGTCCACTGGTTGGCTCGGGCTTCGGCGGCCAGCAGCTTCTGTTCCGCTTCGGCTTTTTGTGCTTTCAGCCGATCGGTTTCAGAGAGCTCCGCATCTTTCCGGTCCTTCTCAGCCTTATCCAAGATCGCCAGTTTCTCCTCGAGTTTTTTCTTCTCCTCGAGGGCGGCTTTCTTCTGATCGTTCACCTGTTTGAATCGGTCATACGGGACAGGATCCTTTTTTTCCTCTTCCTCAGCTGCCGCTTTATCGGCAGCCAGTTTGTCCGCCGCAGCTTTATCGGCGGCTGCTTTATCGGCAGCAGCCTTGTCAGCAGTTGAGACTTCCAAACCGAAGGGAAGGACCCGGAATCGTTTCATCCAGTAGTACGCCAGCTGGAAGGCGATGGCCAGTAGGATGACTTCCCAGGGGAAATCGACCGGCTTCATCATGAGAAGCGTGAGCATGAGGGCTCCTGTCATGTTAGCGACTTTTGTGTCGGTTGGTTGGGTTTCTGTTACACGGCCGCGTCGAATCTCGGCGCCAAATAGCCGTAGCTGTAAAAGGTATCGGTGATGTGCGCGGCGCTGAGGAGGTCGGTCGACGCGTCAAAGATTGTGGCGCCGGCCGCAACCGCGACCCGAACCGCACCGATCGGTGTCCCGGTCGCCGGGCGTTCCGGCAGCTTGGCGTTCCCACTTCCGGATGCGATCGCTCCCATGACGAGCGACGGTGTTCCATCGGCTGCCAGCATGACCAGATACATCGCTTCTTGCACCAGCGTTGCGTGCGCCGCGATGTCGTGGGTCGTGGCGGTGAAGGCAACCTCGGCCGTGGCCTTGGATTTGAATTCCCCGCCCGAGAGAAAAACCGTGGTGTTGGTGATCTTTACCTTCGCAGCGCTTCCCGACCCGATCACAATGCCAGGGTCAGAGAGACACTGGTTCTTGAGATAGGTGTCGAAGCGATCGTAGTAGTCCATCATCGCCTGATGCGACCCGACGAGTCCTGCCTGGAGTTGGTTCATGGTTGACGTTCTCCCTTGGAGGTTGTTTGGGGAAAATAAAACCGCCTTGAAGATACGCGGCCGCTAACACAATGTCAAGTGCTCGGTGGTTTCGCCGGGCAGGCCAGCACGTACAGGTAGACCAACGGTGCCGCCAGCACCGAAAACATAATCAGCCCTGGGGTGTCGATGCCCTTCTTTCGGCCAACCAGGACATTCACGACCCCGAGCGAGACCCACAGCAAAAGCCCCAGCATGGTAGGTGTCATTCTGCTTATTCCTCCTCCTCTTTGTCTTTTTCTGGACCAGGCTTCAGGATAACGATCTCGTCGGTGGAACTCCGACTTTGATGGGATCAAGTTTCACGTCCTCGGGCACCAGCATACACTGGCAGTTCACGCCGCAGCGGGATCCGAACTGCGAGGGCAGACCCCGCACCACCCAGTTCTCCATCGTGTCGAGTTCGCCGTGCCGCTCCTGGCAGTCCGGACAAACGTTCACCCCGTTGCTCTGCCAGCGCCAGAGGTCCTCCTCGAATTGTTGTTTCGTCTGGCCTGAGAGGATCTCGGCCACCACCCCATTCGTGGCAGCGATGTTGACGGCGCCGGTCATCGCCTGTTTGATGTCGGCCTTGAAGGAGCCGAAAATCTGCGTCTGCTGATCCTCGGTCGCGGCCAGGATCTCCTCGAGGATCATGTCCTCGTCGGCCCCGGCCTGAGAGCGGAGCAGGATGTACTGCTCGATGTCGATCGTTGCCTTGTTGGCTGCGTTGTCGAGCGAGGTCGGGAGATATCCCCCAGAGCGGAACACCAGCTGGATGACCTTGGCGATGTCGTCAGTCGTTGCCGGCATCGTCGATCTTTTTGGAGTCGTCTATCTGTTCCGAATCGCACCAGAGCCGGGCGTTACCGTAGCGAGCGTAGAAGTTCCCGCTCCCCCAGTGGACCCGGAACGTGCCGATCAGGTCGCTCTCGTAGCGGGTGCAGAGGATCTGGACCGTGTCAAAGTGTTGACGCAGGATCTCGCAGGCGTCCTTCAGCAGCTTGATGTCCCGGTCCTTGTGAGGCAGGATGGAGTCAGGCTCCGGCATGGTGCTCCCTTGGGCAGGGTTCGAAGGTCTTCCGCATCCGGTTGGTCTGCCGGTCAAACCACCGGCGGCTCCGTCCGTGTGGGGTGACAGTCGACCGTCCTGGGTCGTCATGACCGTCTTCCCACAAGAGTCACATCGTCGGGCACGAGTTCCTTGCGTTTCACCTCCTGGTGGATCCGATGGAGGAGGTTGAACATCTTTTGCGAGAAGACCCGCGGCGGCCGCAGCCTGACGGAGTTGGTCCATTGTTTCTCCCAGTCGGTAAGGAGTTTCCATCGGTCGATGATGTACTGGAGCATCTCGGCGATCAGCCGCTCGCGCTGGTCCGTCGTCGGGATGGTGGGGTCGTAGTTACTTTGTTCCGGTTCCACCCTTCTTTGCCTTTCGGATCAGGGTTCGGTAGTGGGCGATGATCCGGGGAAAAGCCTTCGTCTGCAGGAACTGATCGTTGAAGGCGAAGTGAACGCGCTGGGGATTGTTCCCCATCCCGTCTTGATGGTAGACGGCAATTGCCGCACGTGTCGGTCCCTGGGTCAGGATGAGCTCTCCATCCTTCGCCTCGATGTTGGTTCCGAGCGCCATGTTGTTCGTGGCAATGAGCGGTGTCTCAGGCTGGGCATAGCCCTTCTTTCGCTTCCGGGCAATGGTGGCAGGCTTCAGCGGCGTCTGTGGCGAGAGGTCGTGCATCGAGAGCCCAGCCTTCATGGTTTCGTTTCGGTCTTTCCGGAAGTCGAGGCCGATGTCCTTCATGACCTTCTCGGGGATCTTCCCCCAGTCAACGGCGAAGTTGCCGAGGTTGATCTCGGTCCGGATCCCAGTCTTCATGCCGCAAACAGTTCCATTTGTGCCAATCTCCTGACCGCGATTTCACAATACCTCTCTGAGATTTCAATGCCAATGGCCTTGCGTCCCAGTTGCTTAGCGGATACCAGTGTTGTGCCGGAACCGCAGAAGGGGTCAAGTATAATTGAGGCTTCATTTGAATAGGTCAGTACTAAGTACTTGAGCAGTTCAGTTGGTTTCTGGGTTGGATGCAGACCTTCTTGCGAGTTCGGAAACTCAACAATACTTGACGGGTAAGATTCGTCGATGGGGATTGTCCGCTTCCGCTCATTTGGCATCTTCCCATAGTTGCTTGATTCGCCCGGCTGTGTGGGGGTTTGCCTCACATTGGCAGGCGGCTTCTTTCTCATCTGTGGGTTGAAAATCATGGAGCCACAGCCAAACACAAGGATATCTTCGTGTTGACGCATCGGCATTTTACTCACATTGAGATGTCCGGTTGACTGAGTTTTCTTCCAGATATCAGACCACTTGAAGTTCTCAAGATTACTGACAATCATTTGTGCGCTGAATGGGTTTCGACAGGTTAGTACCGTTGCCCCACCGCAAACCCGGTCAACCTCTTTCCACCATACCCGCAGGTCAACTACTCTATCCCATTCATTCTGCGTTATCCCATACGGCGGGTCAGTCAGCACGAGGTCAACCTTCTCCGTGAGTTGTGGGAGGATGTCCCGACAGTCACCGCAGTACAACGTAATCCCGTCCTGCTCGTAATAGGGGGTCATTTCTTCATCAGTTCCTTAGTCGCATCAGCCCCAGCCTTGGCGATCCCGACGATCTCGGGCGCCATCTCCTTGCCGATCTTGCGCGCAACGCCCCGCATGATGGCGGGGGCCGCCTGCCGGAATTCCTGGAGTCCCTTGATGCCGAGGCGTTGAACAACAGCCCGAACGTCAAGGAGCGAGGTCTGCGATCGTTTCCGGATTTTGTCCTGGATTGTCTGCCGCTCCTGGAGGTGTTGCTCCAGGTGTTGCTGCTGGTCCTGTTCCACTGTCCCGTTCCTCCAATATGGCCATGACTTGTTCTTCTGTGACGATGCCGCCCTGCAGCAGCGGCCGGTTGATCTTGATGTTCTTTGCCAGCTTGTCGGCCGCCGCCTTGTCGTCCAGATCGGGGTTCTCCTCCTTGACGAGGTCGACGTATGACCGGACGTAGTTCTTGAGGTCATTGTTCCGGGCAGCAATCCTGTCGGTGACCGAGGGCCGCATGGTCGGCTCCGGGAAGTCGGCAATCAGCTTTCCCTCCTCAACCTTCAGCACTCCGTATCCGCCCTTCTTTTTGTACTGCAGGACCTTCTCGTGGAGCGGTCGTTCGATCGTTTCGGTATAGGTTTCGACCAGGGATTTCCGGTCATCCAGGTCCCGGATCCCCATGATTTCATACGAGACCCCGGAGGCGGCCCCGCCTTCAATCTTCCACTGGACTGTGACGTTGAGCGCTTGACCGGCCATCTCGGTTTTGAACCGGATGGCGTTGATCAGTTGCTCGAAGTCCCCCTGCATATCCAGAACGTCGATCGAGGCGGCCTGTCCTCCCTCGATGCCAGGCTCGGCCGTGATAGCCCGGGATTTTCCAAACACCAGTTCGCTGACTTGCGCGCCCTTCCCGATCACCTTCAGGGTTTTGAATCCGTTCCTCAGCACCGATTCGTTCAAGGCGACCATCGCGACGTCGATCCCCTGGTTCGCCTGGACGAGCGAGACGCGGGGGAGCGAGAAGGTTTCCGAGATCGGGATCTTCCTGCAAGGGAAAATAAACGGCAGGGCTTTGTACGGGTTCTCCTCCCGCTCCACCATGTTGCCTTCGGAGTCCGCATGCGGGATCTCGGCGCCCTCAGGATCATAGTGGGTGATGTATTCCGGGTCGTAGCGGATCCATACTTGCGCCCCTTTCGTCGACCCGCTCTTGACCCGGAGCGCGCTCGGATAGATGATGCCCCAGGGTTCGATCCCGACTGGATCATCGTCATCATAGATGGGCCAGTATTCGGTCAGCACCTGGAATCGGAGCACGGGGTTCGCTTTGTCCTCCCGGGTGTCGACAAAGACACCGAGCGCAATCTGCGACAAGAGTTGCGTGTAGGCATCCACCCGCTTTGAGATCGAGAACCACTTCGAGCGCTCGAGGAGATCCGTGTAATCCTTGGCATCCTTGGCATCGCCCTCTTTGGTCATCACCTTCCGGACCGGCTGCTCGGAGTAGAGCCGGCTTTTCATGTCAATCAGCTGCTCGGTCACCGGCGCGTGTTCGAGCACCAGCTTCTGTGGGAGCTCCATCGCGTTAGTTTCGGAGTTCCAGGTTTTGAAGAACTCGAGCAGATAGGCATCCAAGCCTCCATCCTGGGTCAGCACCCGGCCGTGGTAGAAGTCGAGGCACATCGCCCTTCTGCTCTGGATCAGCTTCATGGTGGCGAGCTCCGCCAGCCGGAGGTTATCATCCATCAGGGTCTTGGAGAGCTTGGTAAACAGGGGCGAGGTTGGTTCAGAGTCGGCCATCGTTAGGCTGCCTTCCACTTTGAGGGTTTGACGACGGGGAATTCATAGTTGTGCATGAAGTCGACGGCGCTCGAAGCGTGGGTCCGGTCACCTTGTTTCTCCCGGTCCTCGAGGTGTTTCTTCTCGACCATCTCGTAGTCCTTGCCGAGCTCGATGCATTGGGGATGGTACGCAAATCTAACCGTCCCGTCAAGTGCCCGCATCCGGGAGTTGGTGGCGTTGAGCCGATCAAGGATCCGTGGATTCGGCTTGATCCGGATCTCGACGTTCCAGTCCTTGAACTCCCCCTTGATGATCTCCCAACTGGAGGCGATGGCCGACAGGCTCCGGGCCTTGCCGTGCTGGTAGTCACCGTAGATGATGATCTTCCATTTGAACGCCCGCTCCGGCCCCAGTATCTTGGTGAGCCGTTCCTTCATCGCCACACACATGCGCCAGACATCGGTCCTGTGCTGGAGGAGCTCCGAGAAGATGTAGGTCCGCTCCGGTTGGATCTGCCCGATCAGCCAGATGCAGGGATCAAGGTTGAAGTCGAGGCAGAGGATCAGGGGAAGGGTTTCCTTCAGTGGGAATTCTTTCCGGTGGACGTCCCGGTCGTGATACGTGTAGGCGAGCCCTTCGTAGGTTTCGAATGACCCTTGATATTCCTGGGCATAGGTCCGGGCATCGGTCGTCGCCTTGATGCGTGTGATCTCCCGGGGGTCCATCACGACGTCGGAGAACCAGCTGTACTCGCCCCAGTCGGGATCCTGCCGGTGCTGGTCCAGGAGTTCGTAGAAGTGGTTACGCCCTTCCGGCACCCCGACGAACCAGCACCACCCCATCGTGTCGGCCAGTGCCGGCTCGACGTGCTCGAGCCAAACGTCCTTCCTCATGTCGGCGTATTCGTCGAGGCCTCCTCCGTGCCAGCGCGGCTTGCCATCGAAACGGGCCGGCTTGTCGAATCCTATCCCCCAGAGTTCGGAGCCGTTTTTGTAGTAGATGCAGAGCTCGGTTTCGGAGATATTGCGGATCGCCCATCGGGGGGAGAGGGTCTTCAAGTCCGTCCAGGCGATCCGCTTTAGCTGGTCCCGGGTCGGGGCGCCGTAGAAGAGGCAGTTGCCTTCGATTCCGACTGCGTTAGCGACCAGCGTTCGTTTGAGGATCTCCGTTTTGAACGACCGCCGTCCCGCGTGCGCTATCTTGAATCTCTTCTGTTCGTGGCGGTAGCGCAAGATGGCCGGACACTGCTCTGCCTGCACCGGCAGCGGAAACCATCGCTTCGGCAACAATCCCACTAATGCGCTCGAGTGCTGTGGGGTCAGGATCAAAGTCTGGATTGTTCCTCCATCCCCGGCGGTTCTTCAGCCAGATGAATCCAGCCGCGACGTCCGGCGGCCAGTGCCTCATCGTGTCGTGCGTGATGATCTTCCCCTCGTGAAGGAAGACGTGGGTTTCCTTGTGATCGTATCCGGTGGCCCGTTGGTAGAAGCGCGTCACGACATTGATGTCGGCTTTCAGGAAGCCGCGTTTTATGGCCGCCAGAAACTCTTCGCGGGTTTTCTTGTAGGTCCTCAGCGTTGCGTCGGCGATCCCACAGGCAAAGGCGATTTCCTCTTGTGTGAGTCCGAGCCCGCCGAGTCGTTCGACCTGGGCGATGTCGATGGTAGGATACTTGGAGGGCCGTCCGTTGGCCCGTTTTGGTTCCGAGGGTTTTCGAGGATTCTCCTTCCCGCGTTTCGGTTTTCGTCGTCGAGACGTCGCGGGTGTTGAGCGTCGTTCTGTCACTCACGGGGAAAGATACCTCAGCGGGAGGCGATTGTCAAACCCTTTTTCGCCAGCCACTCACAGGCGGCCTTGAAATCAAGTAGGGGTTGGATCATGGGGGCTCATCCCCAGTCAAGATGTGTTCATTAACAAGATGGGCTGTTCGTTCATCAATGCACTTCTCTCGCCAGTACTCAAGCTCTCCCTCTCTACCAATCAACACTGCTTCTTGACGGAGAGTGCGCTCAGCAATAGGACGGTAAAACTTATCCAGTCTTATATTGCATCTTCAAGCCCAATATCAAATTGGGCAGAGATTTCTTCCGGTATCTCCGGCTTGCCATTTGTCAAGCAACCATGCGAGGCAAGAAGTATCTGGACTACCTTTCTTCAGTCTCTCCACCTCAGATTCGTACTTTTTCCTGAGATTGAGCACGTCCTGATATGATGCAGAGAAACCATACGAATCCTTTGACAACTCCTCTCCATAGCCAAGTGCTGCAACTCCACAACCCGCAAGCCGGACTCGCTCTTGTTCCAACTCTTTTTTCAGTCTCTCCACATCAGCAAGGGCTTCTTTGGTGATGGTGAGAAGAAGTTGGGTCACGAGAAACTTCGACTGTATTGGGTCGGTCCAGTCAATACGCAGGGCTTTGAGTTGCCGTTCAATCCTTTTCTCCGGTTCAGTGGTCGTCATGGGGTCGGTATCTCCTGTCCTTTCTTTTTAGCTTCATTTTCTCTCCCATCTTTTGAGTGCATCCATCGCACTCAATTTTGGAACGACAGTAGATGAATACTGTCCAGTGGTTGCACTGGCAATAACACGAACAGCACAAAAGTAAGCTAACCATCTTGGCATAGCCCAAGCAAGTTTCATTTGCAGCTTCTCTTTTACTTTATTCATTCCTTCACCTTTCTCTTGATTCGTTCATGACGTTACACCAAGCTAAGTCGTTCAACACCTTCTCCTAATCCATTAGCATCAGGTTCCTCCTTTCTCCTGATAAGAAACCAACTTTCAATTTTTGTGATTCCATCTCCACTCGGATGCGGGTCATATGCAAGTTCTCCATTCCTATAAATCACAGCATGCCCCCTCGTCACATAAGTTCGTGGGCTTGTCCCCTTCACAATAACGAATCCATCAACACCTCGATAGCTTTTTAGTTTGGCAATGCCGTGGCGTTCTGGATAGCCGCTTCCTTCGCATTCATATCCTTGCGACTGGAGAAGGGTGTAAAACGACTCAAACCAATGCTCGTCATGCCCAAAGTCCGGCACAGATGCGAGTGGCAGTTCGAGCAAAGATGCAACGCATGCCTCAAGGCAATTTCCGTGAATCTTGCCATCTGGTGTTGAGAAAACTGTTTGCTGAACTGGTTTCACTTCCCTTCCGGCTTTCCGGCTGACTGGCGGATGGCGACAACGAGAAATCTTTCATCGAGAATCCCCAAAAGTTCATCAATGGCTTTCAGGGCTGTAATCCCATCGGGCGGTAAGTGCCGAGCAAGGACATCCTGAGACTTGCGAACCGCCTGAATGAAAATGTCATCCTTCTCCCTCTGCTCGGCTCGTATTGCGGACTCAAAATCAGCGACGAGTTGCGGCTTCGACCAAACCTCAAGTTGCTCTCTCAGTTCTTCCACTTTAGGCATCATGGCTTTTCTCCGTTCAGGACGCGGGTGATATGCTGTTCGGCAACGTCAAAGTCGAATAGGGAGTTCTCAAAATTTGATTCTCGCAACCATTTCAAAGCCTCCAATGCCATTTCCAGAGCCGCTATCAGTCTCGGCACATCGGTTTCAACCAATGGATAGCATTCGGTCTCAGTGTAATTCCTAACCGCCCTCTCCGCCCTGTCCTTCATCTCAGTGAGAATCGTTTGTAGCATCACATCCTTCTCTTCCACTTTCATGGGTCAGTCCTCAACTTTCTCATAGGTTGCTTCAAAGATGTCGGGGGCTTGCAGGGATAGTACGGCACACAAAGGGCAGCATGTGTTTCTACAGAATGGTGATTGGATTATTCCAGAACCCGACGGAGAACACTTTCTATGTAAGTGTATCTTCCTGAATTTCATTTCTCCTCCTTGTCTGCTTTTGCAACGATCAACCGTTTTATGTGCGTCCATTGCCAGTAACCCGACGGGAAAACAACCTTGTAGAGATAGTCTTTGATTTCCTCGACCGTTCCCACGTGCTGTTCCCGGTCATGTTCTTCCCGCACGTCAACTTGAACCTTGTCGCCAATGCCAATGGGCCTTGTTGCCTCAATATGTCTCATGCTTTCCCCTCTTGGTCTGGTATCGGTAAGCAGTGTTTATCCTGCTCGTTCTCGTTCGCCCTCCCGCCTTGAACACCAACGGTCTCTGAGGGATATTCGTGCCCAATTAGAACCACTCCTTCCCAGGTTCGGTGCGACCCATGTGTACCATACCCTGAGTCCGTCCGTCGTGGAATGGGACTACTATCGTTCCATCATCCCTGTGTGAGTGTTGTTCCAACCGATCAAGGGTAGACCGGATTGACCTGATACTGTCGTCGGCTCCCTTAATCACGCTCCGCATCCGTTCAATCTTCTCTTCAATGGAAAGCTCTGACCAGTATTTCTCTCGTCCGGCAAAGTCTTTTTGGATGTTCTCGCCCATGTCATTTACTCCCTTTTAATAGTTCCTGAACTGAGTGCGGTGATTTGAAATTCATTAGTCTCATGATCTGCCGGATGCTGTAACCTTCCTTCCTCCTCGCAACGGCAAAGTCCCGGCGGTGCTTCTGAGTCCTTCCGTGAAACGGCATCGCCTTATAGCCCGATGGGTGCAGTATCGCAACGAGTTCGCTGAGGCGTCCGCAGCCATCAAGAACACTGACCACAAGTTCTTTGATTTCATCCATCACGCCTTGAAAGGTTCTTCTGGTTCTTCACTTCTCCTCCTTGTCTGCTTTTGGGTACTCCCTGACTCGCAAATCACTCCGGTCAGTCAAGCACCAGTCCGTTGCGTGTGACGTTGGCGTAGATGCTGGAGTAGAGGAGTACCAGCTTGGCGCCCTGTTTCCGGCTCTCGCACCGGATGAAGTTCGCCGGCAGGACGTCGGGGATCTTCCAGCCCTCCTGTTCGAGCTCCTCCATAGCCCGCTTCCTGTTATGTCCGTCCAGAATCCAGTGGGTCTTCCCGTCCTGCCAAATGTTGAAGGGCTGGACGAAAGAGTTCTGGGTCAGGGAGCGCTTCAGCTTCTGGAAGGCCTCGGCGTCGATTTTCTTCAGGCCGCCTTGGAGCCACTGGAGTTGCCGCCACCGGACCATTGAGGTTTTCTGTATCCGGTTGGCGATCATCTGCTCGGTCATGGTGAGTTGTCCTTCTGCCACGGCGGCTCCTCCTCCCGGAGCAGTTCCCTGATCGGTCCGACCGGAACCTCCTCGCGGTTCACTTCGTTGAGGCATTCCCGGCAACAGGACCAGCGGCTCCCCTGCCAGTAGAGGGCCGTCTCGGCCTCTCCGGTGCAGTGGCTGGTCCGGATCTGGCAGTTGTCCACAGCTATGTTATTAACCATCATGCTAATTACTTAATATAAAGAGAGTTATAGGGAGTGTGGATATGTTGATATCTTTGTTGACAACAGACTTGCCAGGAAACGAGATGTGGGTAAGTAAAAAGTTGTCCACCGTCAGGTGTGGCATCCCGTGTCCCTCGGGCTCTCGTGTCGGGTTCTCCACAGCGCGTTCACAAGTTTTGCCGTGGTTATCCACCTGCCGCCTCGGTCTTCGGGAAGCCGCCCTTCGGTTCGTAGAAGCCCCGACCCGCGCGCTGGATCAGGATCTCGTGGCCGTCCTTGCCGACGCAATTGGCCGAGAGCCCAACCGAGATGATGAGGTGTGGGTCCTTGTGTTTGTCCCGCTCCATCACCTCCCAGTATTGCCGTTTCATGAAGGTGGCGATTTCTGCGATCGAGACCGCTCGCCGAATGGCTCGGCTTGCACGGAGAGCGGCTATGGGCGCCAGCCCGTGGATGCTCGTCGGTAGTTCCTTCGATTTTTCCGCGTTCGCCTCTCTTGAGGCATCCTCGTGCGTTTCGGGGGTGCCGGGATCGCCGCCCTGGAGGTTGAACTTCCGGGTCGGGCTGCGGTGCTTCGGGTCTCGCTTGGAGCGGGCAACCCTCTTCCGCTTCTGACCTGGTCCCTTCCTTCCTCGCGGGTCTGGATTGGGAATCGCTGGGAGGTCTGATCGGGATGGTAAGGCAGCGATCTCCGGTGGACCTCCAGCACCACGGGTCTTCTCGACTATGCAGCCGATCGTTTCATCGCCAAGAGCGGCTGTGATTTGCGGCAGAAACTCTTTTGCAAAATGCGTCCAGAGGCTTCCCTCGTGGAAAAGAGACCGACTGAGAGAGGAATATACCTCGACGACAATCAGAGCGTCGCGCCGCGTCTCGATCTTGATTTGGTCGGTTTGGCTCATCGGTTCCCCGAAACAACAATCCCCACCTTGAGCGAGGATCATCCGCCGCCTCTTATTCCAGGGAAGGAGTAAGGGGGGATCGGGCCCGGAGGCCCGGCCGACGACGAACGACCCCGCTCAAGGTGGGGTGATGATCTTCCTTGGAATTTCATTTCGTGCTCGGCTCAATGGTCAGGCTTTGGTGGCGCAATGTCAAGAACATTCGGTAGTGTCTCAGTTTGATTTACTCGTTTCCAGTAACCGGGCTATATCTTCAACCGTCCACAAATGGTCAGTAACCTTCGCTTCCATTGCCGGGGTGACCCGCAAACTCTTATGGATTCGGACGAAATTGTAATACATGAAATGCAAGGCAACAGCGTGCGCATGGTTCTCGACCTTCTTGGAGAAAGCATTGGTCAACCGGGTAAACCTTCTCATGTTCATTCGCATGGTCAGGTTTTGCCGTTCAATGTAACTCGTTGAAATGTGCTTCGTGCTTTCAATCCGTCCGTTGTTAACTGGACTCTGTTCGCCAATCGTGAAGCAACGTCCTGCATGAACACATGAGCATAGGCCGAATCCCGATTGCCAACCAACCATGAGATTGCCAACTTTGAATCAGCAATCAATCGCCGTCCATGTCCAGATTGAACCAATACCAAATTCACCCCGGAATTTCTCCGGTACGTTCTTGTCTTTGGAATAAATGAAGCTCCATATCTCGTCACACTGAACACGCTTGGAAGCTACATTCCGTACATGCTCATCGTGGTACGCTTGGCACGCTTCGCCAACCTCAACAAGCAACTTTGTGACCGTATTGATGGAGCAATCGGCCAAACGTGACGTTGCCCGCAAGCATAAAGTTCAGTTTACACTTGTTTATTTCTTCTTGTTATTCCAGCGTTTATTGGCGGCTTTTCTCGCAATCATTGACCGCTTTCGTGGGGATAATGCCCTTGCTCTGGCATTCCCCCCAGCAAGTCCACCCATTCTACCCAATGCGACGGCATAGGGGTTTTTCCCCGTGTCGTGGAGGATTTCCTCCGTTTCACCCGTCGCAAGGGAGACGATGGCCTTGGCAAGTTGGTTAGGGTCGCGTGGCCGCGTTTTGGTCTTGTTCTTCATGTCCCAATATACTATCTTTTTCTTGCCCGGTCAAGCATGAAGAAATGAATCCCGTGACCGCCACTATCAAGG
>Ga0247727_10002901_pt1 | contig 38634 bp, 31 predicted proteins | sample WisWelCaveWW1625_FD_202498 | JGI IMG/M metagenome (GOLD analysis project Ga0247727, IMG submission 202498) | Biofilm microbial communities from Wishing Well Cave, Virginia, United States - WW16-25 | ecosystem: Environmental > Aquatic > Deep subsurface > Groundwater > Cave microbial mat | place...
GCCTCCTGATTGTTCCGTCTCTCAACGAAACTTTATCAGGTCTTCTTTGGTAATCGATGCTTTTTTATTTCCTCAATCTTTCCAAAGCTTTACATTAATCCTTTCAACTTATTTAAGAATGGTCGAAAAAACTTTGGCAAAAATTAAGTTATTGGCAGAAAGGTTTGCTGGCCGGGATTTTGTCTCTGTTATGTTTATTGATTGTTTTTGCATTTATTTTCGGTGGCAATTTATTGATTCGTTATGACGGCGACTGTGCGGTGGGGTTTCCTTTTTTAGCTGGAGGCACGAAACCCTGCTCGGTTGGTGAATTTGTTTTTTTTCAATTTAAATGGGTGCTGTTGATTCTTCTTCTACAATATTGGAAGATATTACTTTGGTTTATTTTGATTACTACTTTTGCTGGTTTTTTTTGGTCGCTATCAAAAGGGACGATATCCCTTCTCCGGGGCACAACGCTGCAATTTAAAGATAATATATGGTTTTGTTTTTGGTGTCATTGGGTGTTTGGTAGCTTATTGTTTCATCATTTTTTTGTGGGGAGCGATTGTCGGCCTTCTTTGGATATTTGTTTTTGGAGACAATCCTTGGCCAAAGTGGACTCATAGCATAATCGGGTTTCAGGGATATTGGATAGCTGGATCTCTTTGGGGAGTTTTGGTTATATTGAGTATCGTACTTGGTGTTCAATACGGTGGACAACGTCTTAGAGAGGAAAACCAAAGAGAAGAACAAAGAAAGGCTGGCCTTTATTTAGTCTTTGCCGTATTGCTTTTGATGGTAATCATTGTTTTTATGATTGTTAAAATGACTTCCGGTAAACGTGTAAAATTTGTTCAAGAACAAAAAATCCAGATTGAGAGTAATCTTGTCGGGGAGGTTTATGCCGTTAAGAATATTCAAATCCATGAGAAAGAAGACGGACTCGAAATAGAAATCAATACAGAGGGGACGAATTGGGGAAAATACGAAATGTCCCTGGAGTTCCAAGGAGATAGCTATATTAACGGTGTATTTTTTACTAAGAGATATGAAGTCGAGATAAATGACGATAATAAGGACTTCGATTTTTTTGTCAGCTTTGTGGATTTGGCCGCGGGCTACCGGGAGATTTTAGCGGAACATGTGACGACATTTGACCAGCCCGTGGGGACCATGCAGCCGGTTACCGTTACCATGAAGTTGAAGCTCTTAGAGGATATGGCCGGTGTTCTTTTAAGAACTAAGGGGTTGGATATTCCGGTGCAGACAAAAAGTTTAGAGACAAAAATAGATTTCCTTTGCGATAAATTTTCCTGCCGGGTCACAAAATTTTAAAGGAGACTTGTGTATGAATAAGACAAGAGTACTTATCATGACGGTGGTTTTGATATTTTGTGGTTTATCTGAGGGGTCGACGATAATGATTCCCGATGGATTCCATCAAGAGTATCATTCCAACGGAAACATAAAAAGCGAGGGCAATTACAAAGACGGTTCGCGGGAAGGGTGGTTTAAGGAATACTATGAAGAGGGCAAGTTAAAAGTCGAGGGAAATTATAAGCAAGGTCAGCGCGATGGCGAGTTCAAAGAATATTTTCAAAGTGGAACCTGGTGGATTGTATCGAACCATAAAGAGAGTGAATTATTCGGACCCTTTAAAGAATACAGAGAAGACGGGAGTCTTAAAAAGGAATGTAATTATAATAAGGGAAAGATCGAAGGCGTATTTAAAAAGTATTTTTCCAATGGGCAGTTGGAAAGCCAATATAATTATATTATCCACGAGGGTTTCGATGTCGGGCAGGGGCCATTTGTCAATTATTATGAGAACGGCCAGGTGAAAAGTGAAGGGGGTTTTAATAATGGGGCGTTTCATGGTGTTTTTCGGGATTACGATGAGACCGGACTTTTGATGAGTGAAAGATCCTATGACAATGGCCGAAGGATTGACAAATCTACCTCGGGCCAAAATCAATAAATGTGTGTCCTGAAAAATGTCAATAAAATCATTCAAACAAGGAAAGGTCGCGCTCGAAAGGGCTTTGTCTAAATTAGGCGTTGCCTCGCGCAGTCAAACCAGAGGATGGATTCTTTCCGGCCGGATTAAAGTCAATAAAGTTGTCAGGCGCGCGCCGGAGTTTTTGGTCATTCCTGAACGCGATCGCTTGGAACTCGATGGCAAGCGGATTCAATCCGCTAACTTTAAAACCATTCTGCTGTATAAACCCCGCGGTGTGGTGACCACGCGTTTCGATGAGAAGGGAAGATCAACGGTTTTTTCTCTTTTAAAAGCAGGGGATCAAAATTTGCACGCGGTTGGCCGTCTTGATATGGTCACCTCCGGGCTTTTACTCCTGACCAATGACACGCAATTATCCCATTGGCTCACCGATCCAGCCAACGGGGTAGAGCGGACTTATCTTGTAATCGTTGAAGGCCGCGTGACTGAAGAAAATGTCCGGCAATTGAAGACAGGACTCAAAGACAAAGGCGAGCTTTTACGGGCGGAAGAAGTGTCGTTAAGAAAAATCAGCGGCCGCGAATCGCACTTGACGGTTATTTTAACGGAAGGCAAGAACCGCGAAATCCGGCGGATGTTGAAAGCCATCGGTCATGAAGTAACGCATCTTAAAAGAGTGGCCTTTGGCGGACTTAGCTTGGGTGCCCTTCAGCCTGGCGATTACCGCGAATTATCACCGGTTGAAATGAAAGAAGCATTTCCCGTCGCACCCATTCGTGTTGAGAGATAAAATTCTTGATTTGTCATTCATAAAATATTTTGATATGATGTCGCTGACATCGAAAGGAGTTTCCATGAAAAAATTTTACCTCTCAAATGCCAACAAGAAAATCGCTGGGGTCTGTGGGGGCTTAGGGGAATACCTGGATGTTGACCCGACCGTTTGGCGGGTTATCTTTTTAATTTCGTGCTTTTTAGGCGGCCTTGGGCTGATTGTTTATTTAGTGATGTGGCTGGTCGTCCCCCGGAATCCAAAGCATAGTCCCTGGTGAAGAGAGTCCCTTTATTTTTATCAATTTTTTTTCTGTTGGTATTCCTTAATATTTCTTGTGCTGTCCAAAATAATCATCAGGAGAAAGCTGTGTCGCAATCTTCCCAAATCAATAATCGGCAAAATCGTTTAAGCAAAGAAAAAAGTCCGTATCTTTTGCAGCACGCGGACAATCCCGTGGATTGGTATCCGTGGGGTGAAGAGGCCTTTGCCGTGGCCAGTGCCGAGGACAAACCGATTTTCCTTTCGATTGGTTACTCGACCTGTCACTGGTGTCACGTGATGGCCCATGAATCCTTCGAAGACGCCGAGACAGCCGAGTTTATGAACCAACATTTTGTTTCGATCAAAGTCGACCGCGAAGAGCGGCCGGATTTGGATAATATTTATATGAAATCGGTGATGGCGATCACTGGCCAGGGCGGCTGGCCTTTGTCGGCCTTTTTAACACCGGATAAAAAACCGTTTTTCGGCGGAACGTATTTCCCGCCACATTCGCAGTGGGGCATGCCGGGCTTTAAAGACGTCCTGGTATCCATTCATACCGCTTGGGCTAATCAAAAAGAAGAGATCGTAAAGTCGAGTCAGAATTTGACTTTAGTTTTACAAGGGGAAATAGCTTCACAGAAAAATAATGTCCGCGCGCCGGACAAAGAAACCTTAAAGGCCGCGTATCTTTTATTTACCCGCAGTTACGACGACGTTTACGGCGGTTTCGGCCGGTCGCCGAAATTTCCAACGAGTCATAATCTTTCGTTTCTTTTAAGATATTATAAACGCTCCGGCGAAGCGCGGGCCTTAGGGATGGCGGAAAAGACATTGACCGAAATAGCCAAAGGCGGAATGTATGATCATTTGGGCGGCGGGTTTCACCGCTATTCGACCGATCAGCAATGGCATGTTCCCCATTTTGAAAAAATGCTTTATGATCAGGCGACATTGGCAAAAACTTATCTTGAAGCCTATCAAGAAACGGGAAATGAATTTTACGTCCAAACGGCCCGAGAGGTCTTTGATTATGTCTTGCGTGATATGCAATCGCCGGGAGGCGGATTTTATTGTGCCGAAGACGCGGACAGTTTGGATGCAAAGAGAGGGCATAAGTCCGAAGGCGCTTTTTACATTTGGTCACAGAAGGAAATTTTAGAAATTCTTGGGCAAAAAGAAGGCGAGATGTTTAATTATTATTTCGGTGTTCAACCAAATGGCAATGCCCAAAACGATCCGCACGGGGAATTCACCGGGAAAAATATTCTTTACGCGGCGCGCGGTCTGGAAGAGACGGCCGAATATTTTAAGGAATCGAAGGAAGAGGTTGAAAAGAATATTCAGAAAGTTAAAAAGAAACTGTTGAGCGTTCGTTCGCAAAGACCAAAGCCGCATCTCGATGATAAAATTTTGGTGGATTGGAATGGGTTGATGATATCGAGCCTGGCGTTTGGCTCAAGAGTTTTAGGGGAACCGCGTTATCGCGAGGCCGCGGAACGGGCGACAGGTTTTGTATCAAAAAACTTAGTTCGATCTGACGGACGGCTTTTGCACCGTTACCGTGATGGTGAGTCCGCAATCCTGGGGACTCTCGATGATTACTCTTTTTTTATCCATGGGCTCATTGATTTATACGAAGCGACCTTTGAAACTGATTATTTGAAAGAAGCCAAACGATTAACGGAAGAAATGATTAGATTGTTTTGGGATGAAAAGCAGGGCGGATTCTTTTTTACGGCCGCTGATGCCGAAGAATTGATCATCCGGCAAAAAGAAATTTATGACGGCGCCGTTCCTTCGGGCAATGCCGTGGCCGCGCTGGACTTGATTCGTTTGGGAAGGATGACGTTTAACCGCGAGTGGGAATCCAAGGCGCAAAAGTTATTGGAAACGTTCAGTAATGAAATCTCATCCATGCCGACGGGATACACGCAGTCCTTGATGGCCCTCGATTTCGGGTTGGGTCCGTCTAAAGAAATTGTTTTGGCGGGAGCTCAAGATGATCCTAAATTAAACGAGATGCTTCAACTTATTTATACTCGCTTTATTCCGAATAAAGTTATCTTGTTTCGTCCGACCGCTGCCCAAGAGGCGGGCGAAATTATTTCCTTAGCTCCATTTTTGGAAAAGCAAACCGCTGTAAACGGACAGGCAACGGCCTATATCTGTGAGAACTATGTTTGCCGGTTTCCGACAGCGGACATAGAGAAATTTGTAAAATTATTGACAGTCCCGACGTTTTCTAAATGATTTTTAATGTGGTCGGGACTCCGATTTTGCCGACGTTTCCAAGATTTGATCTATGGTAGTCGGCATCCCGACTTCAACTGAGATTTTTTAGAAAGCGTCGGGACAACAAATATTATTAATTCAAGAAAACATCGAGGAGAATAAATGGACACACTTTTTTCAAAGCTCGATCAGATGTTTCCTTTATTAGGTTATTTTTTAATTGGCCTGACGCTGAATCTCACCCCGTGCGTTTATCCGATGATGACCGTGACCGTTTCGCTTTTTGGTAAGACCCAAGACAGAGAAAAGACGTCGCGGTCTTTTCTCAAGGCCTGCAGTTATTTCATGGGGATTGTTTTTATGTACAGCGCCTTGGGGTTGTTCGCAACGGTGACCGGGACTTTATTTGGTTCTTTTTTGCAAAATCGGTGGGTGCTGTTGGTCCTGGGGATTTTTATTCTTATTTTAGCATTGTCGATGTTCGGTCTTTATCAGCTGCAGGTGCCGGTGGCCTTGTTAAATCGTTTGGGGGCGCGAAGAAACGCTGGTTATTTGGGATTGTTTCTTTCGGGAGTTTTAGTCGGGATTTTCGCGGCCCCCTGCATCGGCCCGCCGATTGTGGCGGTTTTATCCATCGCGGTCTCGAGCGGTGACCCGGTGTTTGGTTTCTGGTCGTTTTTTGTTTTGTCGTTAGGGTTGGGCTTGCCGTATTTGATTTTGGGAACATTCGCCGGGCTGCTTCGAAAACTTCCCCGCTCGGGGCAATGGCTGGTCTGGGTGGAGCGGGTCTTTGGCGTTATCCTTTTGGGATTATCGTTTTTTTACCTGGCGTTGGCGATTAATGCCGCTTTTAGCAGATGGGTTGTCCCGCTGACGCTTTTTGTCGGCGGAGTGTATTTAGGATTCTTTGTCGAAGACGGTTTTAAAAATCGGATGTTTGTCCGTTTTAAAGGAGTCGTGGGTATCTTGTGCGTGCTGATTGGCCTTTCGCTTTTTGTCAAAGCGCCTAAGTCAGGACTGGATTGGGAACCTTATGAAATCCGCAAGGTCGAAGCCGCTACGGCCACCCAAACGCCGGTGATCATTGATTTTTACGCCGACTGGTGTCTGACTTGTCATGAAATAGAGGCCGGGGTTTTTTCCGATCCCGAAGTCCAGGAGGCCTTGTCTCATTTTGTCCGTTTGCGAGTTGATAACACCATCGACAGTCCGCAGGTCCAGGAAGTTCTGGAACGTTATGATGTTTTCGGTTTGCCGACGATTATTTTCTTAAACGGCCAGGGTCAGGAACTGAAAGGGACCAGGGTCATCGGTTACGTTCCGCCGGAAAAGTTTTTGAAAATCACCCAACGGGTGATGGGGGAATCGCCGTAAGACCCTATACAATTCCTATACAAATCCTATACAATATGCTAAACTTGTTTCATGTTTAATCCCCAATACCGGATAATCCCCTATCTTGTCGGGGTTTTGGAGAAAATTGCGACCCACATCGGCCTGATCCAACAGACCGATATTAGTCTTCCCCTAAAAATCAGCTTGCAGAAGGACGCTGTGAATCGCAGTGTTCATTCCTCAACGTGGATTGAAGGGAACCAACTTTCCTTAGCCCAGGTGGTGGCCTTGTCCGTCAATAAGGATGTGGAGGCGGAAGAAAGTCAGAAGAGGGAAGTAAAAAATTGCCTTAAGGCCTTGCGCTGGGTTTTACAAAATAAGAGTAGGCCCTTGACCGAACAAAGGCTTTTAAAATTGCACGCGATGATGACGGAAGGTCTTTTGCCGCCGGATCGTTGCGGACGCTATCGGAATGTGCAGAATTATATCGTGAATGCTCGGAAGGTTGTGGTCTACACGCCACCCGCGCCGGCCAAGGTGAAACAGCGTATGCGTGATCTCTTTACCTGGGTTGACAAATCACAAAAGGAGCATTCTATCATCCGTAGCGCCATTTTTCATCATGAGTGTGTGGCCGTTCACCCTTTTGTCGATGGTAATGGGCGCGTGGTGAGGGCTGCTTTTCAGTGGTTACTCTTTGAGAAAGGATATGAGCCTGCGCATACCCTTGGTCTCGATGAATTTTTCGCGCAAGATCGGAAACGTTATTATGACCTCCTTCAGCAGACACATGACTTAGACGGCGATTATACCTATTGGGTGGAATATGTGGCGGAGGGTTTGTTGGATTCGGTTCAGAAAATAGTTGAGCGATTAAAAGGAAAGAGGCGTATCTTTCAGGAGAAGAAGTTGGCCTTGACTCCCAAGCAAGAAGAGCTTTTGAAAATTCTTGCCGGCGAAGGGGTATTGGGTTCCGCGCCGATTTGCCAAAAGATGAACATTAATCGCGCGCGGGTCAATCAATTGATAGCCCCATTAGTTAAGGCCGGTATCGTTATCCAAAAAGGAAAAACCCGGGCGGCAAGCTATGTCTTGGCATAAAGATTTTTCCTCTTTCGACGGCAAGGTGTGGCTCAACGCCGCCAGCGAGGGCCCATTGCCGCTGGTCGCGCAGAAGGCCTTGGCCGAAGCGGTGGAGTGGAAGAGTAAACCCTATTTGCTGACCAATGCCAAATTCGCTTCAACGGTTGTGGAATTGAAAGAAAGCATCGGCAAACTTATCAATGTCAAGGCGCAGGATGTCATCCTGGCGAATTCGGCAAGTTATGGTTTGCATATTCTGGCCAATGGTATCCGCTGGCAGACCGGTGATGAAATTCTTTTGATGCAAAATGATTTTCCGACGGATATCCTGCCCTGGCTGGCTTTGGAAAAAAAGGGTGTCAGGGTACGGCAAATCAAATCAATAGACAAGGTGATCACGCCCGAGGAACTTTTGGCAAATATTACAGCGCGCACAAAGGTTTTTTGTATCACGCATGTGCACACCTTTAGCGGATATATTTTAGAGGTGGAGAAGTTCGGCGAGATCTGCCAAAATAAAGGCGTGCGGTTGGTCGTTAATCTTTCCCAATCATTGGCGACGATGACGGTGGATGTGTCGAAATTTCCGGTCGACGCGGTGGTTTGCGCCGGATACAAATGGCTCTGTGGACCATACGGCAGCGGTTTCTGTTGGATAAAACCAGATTGGCTCGATGAATTGGATTACAACCAGGCGTACTGGATTTCTTCGCTTTCCCAGGAAGAATTGCACAGCGAAGAGGCTTTGAAATTTCGAGAGATGAAGGGCGCGCGCAAATATGATATCTTCGGCACGGCGAATTTTTTTAATTTTGTTCCCTTTAAAGCGGCGATTGATTTATGGTTGAAGATCGGCTTGGACAATGTTCGCAAACATCACGATGAGTTAATTGATCATTTCATTGGGAAATTGAATCCCGCCGACTACAAGCTCATCAGTCCAAAACAAAGTAAGAGCCGGTCCAGCCTGGTTGTGATTTCGCATAAAGATCGTCAACGTAATCCGAGAATTCATCAGCAACTGTTGAATCAAGGTATTTACACGGCGTTTTGGAAAGGCAATATCCGCGTCGCGGCGCATGTGTATAATACGAAGGATGATATTGATAAATTACTTAAGTCATTGCGAGCCCCGTAGGGGCGAAGCAATCTCTATTTGGGATTGCTTCGTCGCCGAATAGAAAACAAAGAGCTCCTCGCAATGACGATAGATATTATGTCTGCCATCAAAGTAAAAAATCTTATCAAGACCTACGCCAACGGGACGCAAGCGCTTAAAGGGATTTCTCTGGAAGTCGCCGATGGTGATTTCTTCGCTTTGCTTGGCGCTAACGGGGCCGGTAAAACAACGATGATTGGAATTTTGACCGGGACCGTGACGAAGACCGCTGGTGAGGCACATGTCTTTGATTATAATTTAGACACGCATCATGCCAAAGCTAAGAAACTTATCGGCATCGTTCCACAGGAATTTAATTTCAACATGTTTGAGAAGGTCCAGGACATTGTGGTCACACAGGCCGGGTATTTTGGGGTGGAAAGAAAAATCGCGTTGGCAGAATCAGAGATTATATTAAAGAAGCTGGGTTTATGGGAAAAACGAAATGTGCCGTCGCGGACATTGTCCGGCGGCATGAAACGGCGGTTGATGATCGCCCGAGCGCTAATCCATAAACCGCGATTGCTTATTTTAGATGAACCCACCGCCGGCGTGGATGTGGAATTGCGTCATGGCATGTGGAAATATCTCCGGGAGCTCAACAATCAAGGTGTGACGGTCTTGCTGACCACGCATTATTTGGAAGAAGTCGAGCAGATGTGCCGGCGCGCGGCCATTATTAAGGAAGGCGAAATCATCAAAAATGAAAGAGTCAGTCAACTGGTTAAGTTATTAGATGAAGAGACTTTTAAGGTGACCGTTCGCGAGCTGCGTCCATTGGAACATTTGCGGATGTTCAAGCCCAGAATCATCGACGAACATACCATGGAAGTGCGGTTAACCCAAAAAGAAACACTTAACGATTTTATCAACGCCTTGTCGCGTAACGGCATGATTGTTGTTGATATTCGCCCGCAAGGTCATCGCTTGGAGAAATTATTTCTTAATATCCTGAAGAATGATTATGATGTCTGATTCAGTTATCGCCTACAAAACCATTGCCCGTAAGGAAGTAAATCGTTTCTTGCGCATTTGGGCCCAAACTCTTTTGCCACCGGCCATTACTCAGACGCTTTATTTTGTGATTTTTGGAAAATTTATCGGTTCGCAAATCGGCAATATTAACGGCGTCAGCTACATGGCCTTTATTGTGCCGGGCTTAGTGATGATGGCGGTCATCAACAATTCATTTAGCAATGTGGTCAGTTCATTTTTTAGCTCGAAATTTCAGCGTAATATCGAGGAAATGATGGTTTCGCCAACCCCCAATTGGGTCATTGTGGCGGGTTTTGTTACCGGGGGATTGATGCGCGGTCTGTGTGTAGGCGCGATTGTTTTTGGTGTTTCGATTTTTTTTACGAATCCGATTATCAGCCATCCGTTTTTTATCATTTTATTTGTCACTTTGACATCGATTGTTTTCTCATTGGGGGGGCTTCTCAATGGCATTTTTGCCAAGAGTTTTGACGATGTCTCGATTTTTCCGACCTTCATTTTGACACCCTTAACATATTTAGGCGGGGTCTTTTATTCCATCCATGACCTGCCTCAGTTCGGACAAATTCTTTCACAGTTTAATCCGATTTTGTATATGGTCAACGGCTTTCGCTACGGGTTTTACGGTTTCTCGGATGTCCATGTTGGTTTTAGTCTGTTGATGCTAGTTATTTTTATTGTGACATTAACGGCGCTGGGTTTGTATTTGTTGAAAAAAGGCGTGGGCTTGAGGACATAATGATGAAAATTAGGGAAAGCGGAATGCCGCCAAAAGAGATGTGGGAGACATTCTTTAATCCTCCATCAATTCTGACGACACTAGGGTTTACTCGTGAAACAAAAAACGTGGCGGAGTTTGGGTGTGGTTACGGTACCTTTACAATCCCGGCGGCACGGAAAATTCAGGGGTGGGTTTATGCCATCGATGTTGATCCGGAAATGATTTCCATAACCCGCCGGGAAGCGATAAAGCGGGGTTTAAATAATGTTGAGGCTAGCCAACGTGATTTTATGGGTGAAGGCTCCGGCCTTGAAGATGAAAGCGTGGATTACGCGATGCTGTTTAATATCCTTCATCTGGAAAATCCGGTTGCTTTACTTCGGGAAGCCAATAGAATCTTAAAAGAAAATGGTAAGGTTGGAATCATCCATTGGAATTATGACTCCAAAACGCCCCGCGGACCTTCGCTGGATATTCGGCCCAAACCCGAAGATTGTATCCAATGGGCGCAAGAGGCGGGATTTTCCCAACCCCAGCGATATGACTTAAAACCCTACCACTACGGTATCGTTTTAAAGAAGGGAAAGCAGAATGCGTAAAATTGTTTTTGTCCTGCTTTTTTTATCGGTCGTCACCATAGGTTTTAAGAACAAAGAGACCAATGCCCCGCCTGGCCGCAGCGTTGAATTTGATTATCTGGTAACCATCAAAGAGATCCCGGCAGAAACCCAAGAGTTAAAGGTGTGGCTGCCGCTGTTGTCCCAGAATGATTATCAGATTATTGACGAGGTCACCATTGAACCCCAGGACTCTTACGCCATCACCACCGATAAAATCTATCACAATCGCATCCTTAATTATTCTTTTAAGTCTCCGCAGCAGTCCGAAATAAAAATCAACGTCCATTACAAAGTTAAACGCTATGAATACGCCAAAAAACCGGGACTATTTTTTTTAAAAGAGAGTGCAGCCCCGGAAGATTTAACCCGCTATTCTCAGCCCGACCGTTTGGTGACCTTAAGTCCACGGATCAGGGAAATGGCCGCCAAGATCACCCGGGCGCAAAAGACAACGCTCGCAAAGGCCAGGGCCATTTACGATTATGTTTTTGAGAATGTGTCTTACGATAAGACGATTCCAGGTTGGGGCCGCGGCGATACCGAACGGGTATGTTTGATCAAGGCGGGCAATTGCACGGACTTTCATTCCCTTTTTATTTCTCTGGCCCGGGCGAGCGATATCCCCGCGAAATTCGTCATCGGTGTGCCGCTTAAAGAAGAGAAGGAAGGACAGATTGCCGGCTACCATTGCTGGGCGGAATTTTATGATGAGAAATTAGGCTGGGTTCCGGTGGATATTTCGGAGGCCTGGAAGGATAAGGCCAAGCAAGATTATTATTTTGGCAGCATTACCGAAAATCGTTTGGAATTTACTCAAGGCCGGGACATCACCTTAGAGCCGGCCCAAAACGGCGGGCCGCTTAATTATTTTGTTTATCCGTATGTGGAACTCAACGGACAGGAGTTTAAGAATGTCGAGGTGACATTTAAATATAAAGATCAAACGGATGAGAGGGGGTGAGGTGTTGTCGGGACTATTTATTACTGACTTCTGTATTAGTAATAAGAACAGTCAGTATCTCGACGTTTGTCTTCTCGGAATTTGTCATATTAGTTGTACAAACGTCAATAGGAATGGGGATGGTCAATAAAACTTTAGGGTTTAGGGAAAAGACCTAAACGCTAAACCCTGCACCCTTATTTGTTAAAAAGGAGGTTTTACACATGAACCAGATATTGAGATTTGTTTTGTCATTAATGTTTGTCATTGGTTTCAGTCAACTCAGTTTGGCCGCCGAGCACGGTGGCAAAGAACATGGTGGGGCGACTCACGAATACGGCGGAACAACCGCAACCGCTCCCGAACCGGCGGCCACAACAGCGCCGGCCGTTCCCAGTAATGATGATATTAAGAATACGATGAAAACCCATGTCGAGAATGAATCCAAAGACACGGGTACTTTTGATATTCTTGATCCCGATACCGAAAAAATTCGAACATTGAAGTTAGTTCGCGTCCATGAACGTGTCGGCAAGACCGGTGATTACTATTATTCCTGCGCCGACTTCGAAGACACCACAACAGGTGAAAAACTCGATTTGGATATCGATGTCGAGGATAAAGACGGCCAGCTCAACGTTGCTGATGTTCGAATCCACAAGGTGGAAGGGAAGGAACGTTACACGTATGATGAAAACGACAATCGTATTCCGCTTGCCCCGGCCGCAGCGCCTGAGGCCACACATGAACACGGTGGCAAAGAGCATGGTGGGAAGTAGAAGTACCTGAAGAGTTAAAAAGTAGTCAAAAGAGAGGTTGAAAGGGATCAATCTCTCTTTTGATGTGCGAAGATAAAGGGCCTGTTGCAAAATAGCCTAAAAATGAAAGTTCGACGACACTTCCGGGGCTTTGGGCCACTGCCTGTCTGTCCCTTTCGGTGGTTTTTGCCTCTCGTGGACAGACTCCGTCCTTACGGGGCTTACGCCCCCGCAAACAAACAAGATAAGGATAAGAAGGGGTCACACCTATTTTAAAAATCTTATCGTTTGCTTTTATGAATTGTTGATATACACTTAAAAAGAAAAGACGAAAGCATTAACGGCGTCCCAAAGACCATCCAACAGAAATTTGTCCTGGATGGCCTTTTTGTTTTGCAGCGGGAAAAGAGGAAAAGGATTACATCCAAAATTGAAAAATATTCCATCAATTCAAAAGGAGATGGGGAGATGCCAAGAAAAGTCCGCATCATCGTACCGGATTTACCGCATCATGTGATTCAGCGTGGCAACAACCACCAGGATATCTTCAAAGATGAGGATGACCGCCGGTATTTTTTATCCAACCTGAAGGAAACTATCCGGGAACAGTCCGTTGCTGTAGGGGCGTATTGTTTAATGACGAATCATATTCATGTCTTGCTTTACCCAAAGACGGCGGACGGTTTTTTCGTTCTTATAAAATCATTGTTTCAAAAATATACGCAATATTTTAATCGGAAATATCAAAGAAGCGGCAAACTCTGGGAGAATCGTTACAAAATTCATCTGGTCGATCCGGATGCCGAGTGGGTTGTGGCGAGGTACATCGATCGAAATCCGGTCAGGGCAAAGATGGTAAGTCGGGCGCAGGATTATCCCTATTCAAGCGCTGCGGCTCATTTGGCGGGAAAAAGCAATCCCCTATTGACGAAAGATTTGATTGGAAACCAAAGAAGAGAATATAGAGAATTTGTTTATTCAGATAAGGCCGATGATCAGAAACACTTGGCAGAAATCAGGCAGATTATCCAGCAGCAGAAGATTTTGGGCAAAGACTCATTTATCCAAGATATGATGAATCGGTTCAACATTCATTTTTATGTGCGAAAGCGAGGCCGGCCAAGAAAAGAACGGGAATAGGTGAATGGAAAATAGGCGTGACCCCCTTTTCTCAAGTTAAATATTCGGCATGAGATTCCAACCCGGGATTCCGATTGATGGTTTAATTCAGGAGGGGGGATTAAGGATTTTCCGCGCCCAGCAAATCTTTTTGCGGCGGATTGATTTGTCTTAAGAGACTGTCAATGCGAAAGTCAATGAGCTTCTTGGGATTGGATTTGATATCGGCGAGAAGTTGCAGGCGGGCCTTGGCCGCCGTGAGCTCATCACCGGAAGGGCTGATTTTCCGTGTTTTTAATTGTTCAATTTTATTCTTGAGTTCCTGAATACGTTTATCCAAAGTGGCCAGATCATTCTGGGCGTGGGCTTCGATCAAGGGATAAAGTGATGTCTTGGCCTGGTCCAGGCTGATTTTCTTCTTTTGAAAGTCATTATATATCTGGTCGATTTTCTTCTGGCGTTCGTATTGGGCATTGTATTGTTTGTATTGTTCGGGGTCGACCTTTTTTAAATATTTGAGCATCTCCTCGTGGCGTTTGACGGCTTTCTGGGTACGCTTGTCAATTTCACGGCGTATTTGTTCAGGGGTTTTTTCACGCGTGGGTTGGGCATAGAGGGAAGATGTAAAGAGAGTTCCAATCCCCAGGAATACGCCTAATATCAGGAATTTTATTGTTATGTTATTCATTATTTTTTTCCTTATTGAAGATGACATCATTTTAATTGTGGCACATGCATTTGGTGCACACTGTTTGTGATCTAGGGACACATTCCGGTGCGCAGGTGGTGTCCACGGTACAGTCTTCAATTTCCGCACAGCAATCTTTTCCCATCCCACAACATTCACCGGGTTGAAAACTTCGGCAGTCAATTCCGGCGCAAGGATCACCGGTGCAAGGTTGTGTGTTACAAGCCTGGGTGTCCGATCCGGAACAAGAATCTCCTCCGCAGGATGGCGCCGGGTTAGTACAAGTTCTTTTCTGAGTACCACCTCCGCATGTTTTCGAACAGGTTCCCCAATTACTCCATCCGCCATCGATGGGTGTACAGGTTTGTTTACACCAGCCGCTTCCATTGGTTACGGCATTGATGGGGCAGATATAAGCAAGGCGGTCCGAACAGCAGACAAGCGTTCCACAGCATTGATTTGTTGAACTGCAGGCTTCATCCACCTTAGGGCATGAAGGTGAGCAAGTGGGATCAATAGCGCATGTCGTTTTATTTGGACATCCTGGTGCTGTTTTAGTCATGAGTCTTTCATTTGAACTACACCCTCCAGTCCCACAGCTAGCAGCGCCTGTCCAAGGTCCGTAATCGCTTGGGGCACAAAGCTGAGGAGGATTGCATGTATTTGTATCTAAAATCCAGGTTCCATTACTGCAATCATAGCCACAGTCGCCAGCATAACCCGGAGCACAGACCCCCATATAAGGTGTTCCGTGAGGAGTGTTAGCGGGTAAAATACAATTATTAATTGTTTGCCCCGGACAATTGGCTTTGCAGTTATTGGTCCATGACCAGCCGCTATTGCTGACACAAGTAGCTGAACAATTGCCAGATTGTTCACACTGTCCTTGTTTGGTTTCAGTGGGAATTCCCCCGCTCATAATTGTGCATTTCCTGGGAGACGTCCCGTTATTTGTTGCCGGGCAAACAGGCGGTGATGTGCAGGAATCCACAATAGGATTAAAATTGCTGGTATTGTCACAGACAGCCCAGATAGTTCCTCCACAGCCATTCGTGCAGGGGACGGTAACAGTACTTCCCTTTGCCGTAGTCGGCAGGGTCACCGGCCCACAACTGGGATTTTTCGTAGTGTATGATTTTGGGTTACAACCGCCTAAACATTCTGATGTGTCAAAAACGCATTGGGATGTACAACCAAGACTACCGCCTCCGGTGAATCCTTGAGAGACGCAAGTTTGTCCATTTAAATTTGAACCTTCGCATTGCTCGCCCGTGTCGATCTTGCCATTTCCGCATTTACAATCACCGGCACAATTGGCAGTCGTTTCTCCCTGGGCAGGCTCGCAGGTGTTATCATTGTCGCAGGGACATTCCAGAGGACAACTCGAATTATTCTCGCCAGAATCGCATTTGTCATTGTTATTACATTCAGGCCCGCAACAAGGCGAACAATAATCGCAAATTTCCTTGGGGGCTTCGCAAATCGTATCGGCATCGCAGGTACAGTCGGATGAACAATTAGAAAGATTTTCCCCCGGGGATTCACAGCGCCCGTCATTGTCGCATTTGCAGTCAACAGGGCAGTTACTATTATTTTCACCGCCGGCCGAATCACAAAGATTATCCCCGCAAGGTGTCACGCCGCATCCTGAAAAATCATATTTGCACTCTGAATCACAACGTAGGGCTCCGGAAGTATACCCGTACAAGGCGCAGGTTCCACCATTTAAATTATTCCCATCGCAATCTTCCAGAGGATCAACGGTACCATCGGGGCAAAGAGGCGGAGGAGGGCATGGGCAATCCGTGGGACAGGTATTACAATTTTCACCGGGGTCACCACAGGCTCCATTGCCGCACAAACAGTCTTCGAGACAAGTACCAATTTCTCCGGCTTCACAAATATTATTTCCGCAGCATGGAATTTTAGAACAGTCCTGGGAACAGCTGGCACAGGATTCTGAACTAGCACAACAGTTATCTCCGCATTGCGGCGCGCAATTATCCTGAGGACAATTACAGTTGTTCTCCGGGCCGTTACAGGCGCCGTCCCCGCAGCAGGTGGCAGAGTTTATAGCATTCTGGATTTCAAGCAAATGTGACGCCCTGATGGGGGTGACGTTGGCTTTAATTTGTTCAGAGAAGGTTGGCGGAGTCCGTTTCGGGGCATTATTTGCTATATCTATGAGAGATTGTCGTAAATCATCAATGTGGCCTTTTCTAATGATGGTTTCCCCGGGGATAATAGACTGCCAATTTTGAGCAGTCATGCCAGCACATTTGTTGTTTAGAAATTTATCATTGAGTTGATCACGTAAGCTCTGGAGGTCTGAAGCCCTTATAGGGGTGATATTGGCTTTAATAGAATTGGCAGTAATCGGTCTTATATTAGTGGTAGGGGTTTTACCTTTTGTTGACTTTTTGGTCGTTGTTTTTGTATTTTTAGTCTGCGCGAAGACAGCGGGAGCCAGGGAGCCGACAAACAGGCTCAGGCCAATTAAAAATACGGAAATTCTAATAGAAGTTTGATTATTCTTCATGGGAGTTTTCTATTCCCTCGAATTATAGAAACTAATATTCATTGTCATATTATCAAGGCGCATAGACCGCGTAATATTTTCCACTATCGTATTTAACCTGTAAATCTCCGGTCTGACCGCCCGTTGTGAAGGTCAAGGTAGCCGTTGTCACTTTACTGCTCGCGGTCACATTGGTCGCGCTGACATTGCCGCTGACCGTAACATTCCCTCCAATTGCGGCGGCGCCGCTGGCGTCAATATCTTCAAAAACAGCCGAGCCACCGGCTACTTCTAATTTACCGCTGGGTGTCTCTGTCCCGATCCCGACATCTTGACCTGTTCCTTGGGTGGGATAAATATTCGTTCCGGATTCCATCCAGACACTGAGATTGGAATTAGTTCCCGAACCACCGACGCCGCAGATATGGAGTGTGTTATTATCATTTTTGTCAACATACATAGTTCCGTCGGCACAAGTGCTGGGTGGACCGCTTCGCGGGATGAGTCGGATAATGTCATAGGCACCAAAAGGCGCGGGATAGAATGTGGTCATGGTCATGCTTTCAGATTGAGCAAAAATTGGGATGCAAAGCAAGGTTAAAAAAAACAACGTGAGGACCAATATTCTCATACCGACCTCCTGGCAAGAAAATTCATTTTAGAATGATTGATTTGATTTTAATCGTCACTATTAAGTATATACCATCATGCACCCTACTTTAAAAGGGATATTTCGAGAAAAAGAAAACGCTATCATGTATAATACCGTTTGTATAAAAAACATTCGGAATCCCGTTTGGAAAATTTTGATGGAGCAGGTGGAGTAAAGGGGTATCAGTGTTATATTTTAAAAAGTCGGAGGGGCTATGGAATATCAATGCAGTGTCTGTGGACAAAAAGTCTCTGGTGACATGCTGGTCTACCGAGAACACACGGAAAAGCATATTGTGGACCTGGTTAAACATGACCATCCGGATTGGGTCGAGGCTAGTGGTCTTTGCCAGAAGTGTGTGGAGTATTACCGGGCGGAATTAAAGGGAAGTATTTTTAAGGATGCGCCCTGCGCTTTGCGGATACGCAAGGTGAAAAAGTTCTTAAGCATCCTTAGGAATATATTTAAAAAACCATTTAAAAAAGACAAAAGCGAAGAAACTCTTTGACACGGTTTTTTTTTTCATATATTATGTGGACAAATCATATTTCTTAACTGTGGAAAACATTAATGTTACAAAAAATTCTTAAGCTCATACGCTGGGCGATCAACTATGTTTTAGGATTGTTTTCCAATGACATGGGCATTGATTTAGGCACAGCGACGACCCTGGTGTATATTAAAGGGGAGGGGGTGGTCCTGTGCGAACCCTCCGTAGTTGCCATCCATAAAGATACTAATCAAGTCGTTGCCGTTGGTGATGAAGCCAAACGCATGTTGGGCCGCACCCCTGGCAACATTGTCGCCATCCGTCCCATGAAAGACGGTGTCATTTCGGATTTTGAGATCACGGAGGCGATGTTGCGCTATTTTATTAAGAAGGTGCATCGGCGCAGAGTTTTGGTCCGCCCGGCCATGGTTATTGCCATCCCTTCAGGCATTACCGAAGTAGAGAAGAGAGCGGTTAAAGATTCTGCCGAGCGGGCTGGGGCCCGGTCGGTGGAACTGATTGAGGAACCAAAGGCCGCGGCCGTCGGCGTGGGGCTCCCGGTCGAAGAGCCTTTAGGTAATATGATTGTGGATATCGGCGGCGGTACAACTGAGTTCGCGGTGATTTCTTTAGGGGGGATTGTTAATTCGAAGTCTATTCGTATTGCCGGTGATGAAATGGACATGGCGGTTATTGAATATTTGCGTAAAACATATAATTTGATGATAGGCGAACGCACAGCTGAAGAAATAAAAATAAGGATAGGTTCGGCCTATCCTTTGGAAGAAGAGTTAACGATGGATGTCCGCGGACGGGATTTGATTGCCGGGTTACCTAAGACCATCACCATCACCTCAGTAGAAATTCGTGAAGCCCTGCAGGAACCGGTTCGGGCCATCGTGGATGCCACAAAATCAACCTTAGAGCGCACTCCTCCGGAATTGGCCGCTGATTTGATTGACCGGGGGATTGTCATGGCCGGGGGTGGGTCATTACTTCGCGGTATCGATAAATTGATTGCTGAAGAAACAGGATTGCCGGTTCATATTGCCGATGATCCCTTGACGGCAGTCGTTTTAGGGACCGGACAAACGCTAAACATGCCGCGTCGTTTACGCCGGCAACTCGTTGTTCCATCAAAATTAGATTTCTAGAGGGATCTTGGCTTTATCAATCCCCTCATGACCCCTCGGGTGTATTAGTAAGGGTCAGCGTGTCCAAACGAAATAAAAAATTTCTGATTTACCTTCTTATTCTTCTCCTGCCTTTTTCATTTTTTTTTCTGAGATCCGAGACGTTCACTCCTTTCCGCATGAGCATCGTGGAGTTGTCGACACTTCCCATTAAAATCATTCTTTTTCCTTTCAGTGAAATCAAAAAGATTATGTTGTATCGAAGTACGTATAATAAGTATAGGCGTTTACAGGAAGAAGCCAATGTCCTTCGAAGTCAGGTTTTGGAGCGGCGGGAAATCATCCAGGAAAACGCCCGTTTGAAACAACTCTTTGATTTTAAGCGCAGTTTTATTTTTTCCTCAATAGCCGCCAATGTTATCGGCCGCGATCCGACGAATTGGTCCAGTTCCATTGTGATCGACCGGGGAAAGAAAGACGGTCTTCAACCCGGCATGCCGGTGGTCAATTCGCTGGGTGTTGTTGGAAAAGTTTCGGAAGTCGGGAGTTCAACCAGTCGCGTGTTGCTCTTGACCGACCCCAATTTTAGCGTGGCCGCTTTGGTTCAGCGCAATCGTGAAAATGGTTTAGTGGCTGGAACGCTGACGGGAATCTGCCGCATGAAATATCTTTCATACGACGCCAATGTCAAAGTGGGAGACAGGGTAATCACCTCAAAGTTGAGCTCCATTTTTCCTGAAGGCCTTTTGATTGGTGTGGTGACAAAGGTGGAAGAGAGCCAAAGCAGTCCCACCCTGGAATGTTTGGTCAAGCCGGTCGTGAGTCTTAGCCAGGTCGAAGAGGTCTTGGTCATTTTAAATAGTAATGAACAAGAATAATTTTTTATAAATACTAAATGTCAAATGACAAATGTCTAATGAATGTCAAATTTTCAATGTCAAATTTGGGAATTTATTTGTCATTTGACATTAGACATTTGTCATTTTAAAAATTGATGTTATCGCTATGAAAAGAATTGCTTTATTGTTTGGGATTACTTTCGTTGTTTTTCTTCTGGAATTTCTTCTGTTTAATTTTTTCGGAAATAAGTTCCAGCCGAATTTATTGTTGCTTCTGGTCATTTTTTTGAATGTGCGATTAGGGGTTCGTCATAGTCTTCTGGTGGCCCTTTTAGCCGGTATCTTAAAGGACAGTTTCAGCACGGGCGCTTTCGGCACGTACATTTTTACTTTTGTGACCTGTTCCTATATGACCTCACTGATGAAATTATTTCTTTATCATAAAGGATATGGTTTCTCGAGAATTTTGCTGGCTTTGTGCATGAGTATGCTGAGCGTCTTGTTGGTTTACTGGATTAATGCAGTGTTTGGTTTTGTTGATTTCCCGCAGTCGATCCGGCATATTTTTTTCCCAGAGGTTTTGGCCACCACCTTCGTTTCATTGTTCACTTTTAGAAGACTTAAACAATGCGTCTTAAGATTCTCGGTTTAGTCATTATTTTTTTATTCGCCTTCATTACCTGCGGGTTGGTCTATACGCAGGCCTTAAAAGGATATTATTTTTTTAACTTAAGCAAAAATAACCGTATCCGCGTGGTGCATAAAGAAGCCCGGCGCGGCCGTATCTTGGACCGCAATGGTGTTGTCCTGGTGGATAATCAGCTTTCGTTTGACGTTATGGTTGTGCCCCAGGAAGTAAAGAATAGAGACGGGCTTTTTTCTTTTTTAAGCGAAGTCTTAGGGATAGATAAACAAAAATTATGGAAGACTTATCAGCAAAAGACCATCAGTTCCTTCGCCCCGGTGATGGTAGCGGAAAATATTCCCAAAGAAAAAGCGGTCGTCCTTGAGGAAAATAAATTTCAGTTCCCGGGGTTGATCATCGAGGTTGGATTTCAACGTTATTATCCTTTCCGGGAGGTCACGGCCCATGTGACGGGTTATGTTGGAAAGCTTAACCAGGCGGAGCTTAATGAACTTAAGAATTACGGCTATACGGTACACAATTTGATCGGGAAATCAGGTGTCGAGGAATTTTATAACAGTTATTTGAAAGGAGAGACCGGAGGCCTTCAGATTGAGGTTAACCACCGGGGGGAACAAGTCCGGGTTTTGGGTATTAAAGAACCCATCAAGGGGCAGGACGTCGCCTTAACGATTGACAGCCGCGTTCAAAAAGCGGCCATGGATTTACTGGTGGGTCGAAAAGGAACCATGGTGGTGATGGATTTAGATAAAGGGGAAATTTTAGCCATGGCGAGTTCGCCTTCTTTTGATCCGAATCTTTTTGTCGAAGGAAACCGGCTGGTTTCTCAGTTATTCGTAGACCCGCAGGCGCCACTATTAAACCGGGCCATCGGTGGAGTTTATCCCCCGGGGTCGGTTTTTAAGGTGATCATGTCTTTGTGCGGTCTCGAGAGTAAAAAAATATTCCCCCAAACGACTTTTTCGTGCCCGGGATATTATAACTTGGGGAGAAGACAATTTCGTTGCACGCATGTCCATGGCGCTCAGAATTTAACCGAGGCCATCGCCCATTCCTGTAATGTTTATTTTTATAATACGGGTTTATTGCTGGAAGCGAATCTTATTATTAAATTTGCCCGAATATTTGGGTTAGGAAGCACCACGGGAATTGATTTGCCTTATGAAGGCAGAGGTTCTCTTCCAGAACTCCATCAATGGCGGACACGCTATGGCCGCAGTTGGTCCAAAGGAGATACCCTTAATTTGTCTATTGGTCAGGGAGATGTCCAGGTAACTCCCATTCAATTGGTCCGCATGATGGCCGTAGTCGCTAATCAAGGTCGGGACATTCATCCGCATTTGGTTAAAGAGATTGGTGCCGTGGAGACCAACGATGAAATTCCTTTTATAGATAAGCCCGTTGTTCATAACCAAGCCTACGAGACCGTTAAGGCCGGTTTGCGGGCAGCCGTGGGAGATTATTCGGGGACAGCCCATGTCCTCGATGTTAAAGGTTTAACCGTGGTGGGAAAAACCGGGACCGCTCAGTCATCGCAGGACAAACACGCGCATGCCTGGTTTGTCGGGTTTATTCCGAATACAAAAATCAAGATTGCCTTTTGTGTCTTCCTGGAACACGGTGGGTCCAGTTATTATGCCTGTCAGCTCGCCCGGGATTTGCTGACCTTTATGCAAACCGAGAATATTTTATGATGGAATATCGTAATTTAGGCCGGATCATTTGGATAGCGACGATAGCCATTACTCTTTTTGGTTTGGTGACGATATACAGCGCCTCGGCGCATAATGTCCGGGTTTCTCAAAGCATTTTTTTTCAACAGCTGATTTGTGCCTTGGTGGGATTTGCCATCATGTTTTTATTAAGTTATTTTGATTACCGCAAATTTTACGATATCGCTTATGTTCTTTACGGGATTAGCATTCTTTTGTTGATCGCGGTGCTCATCCTCGGCCGCGATATTTTGGGGGCGAAACGCTGGATTGAAATTGGATTTTTTAATTTTCAACCTTCCGAGTTGGCGAAATTAGCAGTGATTTTCGCGCTGGGTCGTTATTTCAGCGGGCAGAGGCCGGCGCATGATTTTGACATCCGCGGGAGAAAGGAAGTTTTGTGGCGGGATTTATTTTTTCCCTTTATGCTGACGGTTATTCCCGCTTTATTTGTTTTTAAGCAACCGGACTTGGGTACCGCGATTCTTATTTTTGGTATTTTTTTGGTCATGCTTTTTGTCAGTGAAATCGAATACCGGTATTTCTTCTCATTTTTGGGTGGATGTTTAGCCTTGCTTCCTTTTTTGTGGCATTTTATGAAGCCCTACCAAAAAGATCGATTATTGGTTTTTCTTAATCCCAATATTGATCCCTTAGGGGCGGGGTATACCATCATTCAATCGAAGATCGCCATTGGCTCGGGAAGATTATTCGGGAAAGGCTGGCAGGCCGGCACGCAAAATCAATTGAACTTTTTACCCGAACGGCACACCGATTTTATTTTTTCCGTCATTGGAGAAGAATGGGGTCTTTTGGGGACGCTTTTTTTTACAGCCTGTTTTTTTATCCTTATCATCTGTTGTTTTAACGTGGCCCAACAGACCAAGGATAAATTTGGGATGATGGTCGCCATCGGGATGGTGACGATTTTGACGCTTCAGGTGGTGATTAATATTGGAATGGTCTTAGGTTTGTTTCCTATTGTGGGTATCCCCCTACCGTTGGTCAGCTACGGTCGGTCGTCTTTCCTGATGTTTGTTTTCATTTTAGGATTTCTTCTGAATTTAAGCAAAAGAAAATCTGTCTTTTAATCAGAAAGCAATCAAATTGACAAACGAAGGTTCGTTCAGTATATTGAACGATATAGTCCGATAATTATTTATGACCCATTACAAAAAAATTACCAACAAACATCTCGGAGAGCTTTTGATTGAACGGGGAGTGATCAACCGTGATCAACTCGCCACGGCCATGGCGCATCAGAAAGACAGCGGTGGCCTTGTCGGTGAGGTGTTGGTGAATTTAAAGTTTGCCTCAGAAGAAGATATTGCCCAGGCCCTGACCTGCCAGTACGGCTTTCCCTATCTACCCTTGGCTAACTATGAAATCGAAACGGACGTGGTTAAGTCCGTCCCGGAAAATGTCTGCCGTCAGTTTTGTCTTATTCCCATCGATAAAATCGGGAAAAGCCTTACCCTGGCGATGGCTAATCCGTTGAACGTGAAGGCCATCGAAGAGGTGGAAGTGATTACGGGTTGCGCCATACAAACCTTTGTCAGCACCACCACGGATATCAAAAATTCTATAGCCAAATACTACAAATCATAGATTTATGTTTTCCCTCAAAGACCGCCTACAACAAGTACTCATCAAAAACAACCTTATAAAAAAAGAGGACCTGTCCCGCGCTTTGGCCGAACAAAAAGAGCATGGCGGTGAGCTCAGTAAAATTTTGATTAAGATGGGGCTCATCTCGGAGGAAGAACTCAATTTGCTCCTAAGTCAGGTTTTAGGTCTTCCCCAAATTGACATTTCCCGTTTCAAGATTGACCCTCAAGTCGTTAAAATCATCTCTAAAGAGATCGCCCTCAATTATCAAATCATGCCTATCTCGAAGATCGGAAATCATCTGACATTGGCGATGGCCGATCCTTTGAATATCTTCGCGATTGATAATGTTAGGGCTTTGACGGATTTGACCATTGATCCAATCATCAGTCGATCAAAAGATATTCAACAGGCCATCGAGACGTATTATACCGATGATTCCCATTCTTCTTTTGAACAAATCATCAAAGATATTTCCGATACCGAGAACCTCGAATTAGTCAAAGAGTCTTCAAGTGTTTTTGATAAAGAGGAAATCGAGAAGATCACCAAAGAAGCTCCGACCATTAAGTTGACAGATGCGGTTATCCGCCAGGCCGTCACGGCGAAGGCCAGCGATATTTTTATTGAGCCTTTGGAAAAGGTTTTGCGTATTCGTTATCGAGTGGATGGCATTATCCGCGAGGTGGACAGGATGTCCAAGGCCTTGCATTTTCCGGTTGTCTCCAGGATCAAAATTATCTCCAACTTAGATATTTCGGAACATCGCCTGCCCCAGGACGGCCGTTTTAAGATTTTAGTGGACGGGAAACGTGAAGTGGATTTTCGTGTTAATGTTTTACCGGCGGCCTTTGGAGAGAAAGTGGTCATGCGGGTTTTGGATAAAACCTCGGCTAATTTGGATATTGCCCGGCTTGGTTTTAATCCCGCTTCTTTGGAAGAATTGAAACACTGTTCTCTAAAACCGCATGGCATGATTCTCACCTGCGGGCCGACGGGAAGCGGGAAGACCACAACGCTTTATTCGATCTTGAAGTTTATTGATTCTCCGCAGAAGAATATCATCACCGTTGAAGATCCGGTGGAATATCAGATGAAAGGCATCAATCAAGTCAATATCCGCCCGGAGGTGGGACTGACGTTCGCTTCGAGCCTGAGGTCTATTCTCCGCCAGGACCCCGACATCATTATGATTGGAGAAATCCGCGACTTTGAGACCTTGGATATTGCCGTCAAGGCCGCCTTGACGGGACATCTGGTTTTAAGTTCTTTGCATACGACCACGGCCGCGGGTTCGGTCATCCGCATGATGAATATGGGCGTGGAACCATTTCTTATTTGTTCATCGGTGTTGGCCATCGTCGCCCAGCGGCTTCTGAGAAGACTGTGTCCGCATTGCAAGGAAACGTATGTGGTTCCCAAAGATTTAGCCAAAAAGGTTGGTTTAGGGAAAGCCGCCTACGCGGGAGAAGTAAAGCTTTTTCGCCACAAGGGGTGTAAACAGTGCTTCAGTATTGGTTATGCGGGCAGGGTCGGGATCACGGAAGTCCTTGTTTTGACCGCAGGCGTCAAGAATTTGATAATGAAGAAGGCTGGGGAATACAAAATTAAGCAGGCCGGCCGCAAAGAGAAAATGGTGACCATGCGGGAAGACGGTCTGGCCAAGGCTTTGGAAGGCTTGACTTCACTGGAGGAAGTCTTAAGGGTCACGGCACCGGATGATGAAATACTGACTTCTCTATAATGTGCTTTGGTGGTAGTTGGTACTGACCTTCTCCCTGGTACACGAATACAAAAAAGTGAGACTATACTGGATGTTCTTAATAAGAAGGTCTGTAGATGGTTAAAACACTTCGCGATAAGATTATGGAAGCCCTGATTTCGACAAAGAATCTCAAACAGGAAGATATCGAGGCTTGTTTGAAATTTCAGAAGGCGAAAGGGATGAGCCTGGATAAGGCCCTCATTGAACGCGGGCTTATCAGCGAACAGGATTTATTGATGTTGCTCGTCAAGGAATTGAATATCCCAACCATTAAATTGTCCAAGTATAAAATCGATCCGGCGCTCAAAGAAATTATTCCCGAAAAGATCGCCCGGCAGTACAACCTCATCCCGATTTCCAAACTCACCAAAACCATTACGATCGCCATCGCCGACCCTTTGAATATTTTTGCCGTTGACGATTTGCGCAGTATTACCGGACGGGACATTGATGTCACCATGGCGACCGAGACCGAAATCCTCCATGCTATTGATAATTATTACGGAACACAAGAGCATCAGAGTGTCACGGAAGTCAGTAAAGATATTGATGCCCAGACCCTGGAAATTGTCGGTGTCCAGGAAACGGAGGATGCGACTAATGTGGTGGCGGAAGAAGGCGAGCAGGCGCCGATCATTAAAATCGTCGATTTGATTATTAAAGAAGCCATCAAGCAAAGAGCCTCGGATATCCATATGGAACCAGCGGTAGAAGATTTGAGGGTTCGTTACCGCATCGACGGTGTTCTTCAAGATATCCTCAACTTGCCGAAGGTCAATCAAAACGCGGTCCTCACGCGTATCAAAATCATGGCCCGGCTGGATATCACGGAAACCCGTATTCCGCAAGACGGACGTTTTAAGATGAGGATTTCCACCCGGGAAGTGGATTTTCGCGTTTCCATTTTGCCAACGACATTTGGGCAAAAGGTTGTCATGCGTATTCTCGATAAGGGCAGTCTTTCCATTGGATTGGACGGCTTAGGATTTTCTCCGGAAGATATTGAAAAATTTAAAGAGGCGATCACCAAACCTTTCGGCATGATTTTAGTGACCGGACCCACGGGAAGCGGAAAATCGACAACGTTGTATTCCATTATTAATCAGCTTAACACCATTGATAAAAATATTATTACCGTTGAGGATCCGGTAGAATATCTCATTGAGGGGTTAACGCAGATCCAGGCCAGGCCCGAAATCGGTTTGACCTTTGCCGCGGGGTTAAGGGCGATCTTGCGTCAGAGTCCGGATATTGTGATGGTCGGAGAAATCCGTGATTCCGAGACCGCTGATATCGCCATTAAAGCTTCGCTAACGGGGCAGTTGGTTTTTTCAACGTTGCATACCAATGATGCTGCCGGAGCTTTGACCCGTTTGGTGGATATGGGGGTTGAACCGTTTTTAGTGTCTTCGAGTTTGGTGATAGTCTGCGCACAGCGATTGTGTCGGCGGATATGTACAAAATGCAAGGAAGCGGTTAAAATTCCGGAAGAGGTTTTAAAGTCGTTGGAATATAAAAATAACGGGAAAGAAAATTTTCATCAGGGCAAGGGTTGTGAACTATGTCGGCAAACGGGGTACAAAGGCCGCATGGGAATTTTGGAAGTTATGGAAGTCGATGATGTCATTCGCGAAATGCTCATTAAAGGAGATTCCTCCGATGAGATTAAACAATACGCGATCAAACAAAATCACATGACAACCCTGCGGGACGATGCCGTAAGAAAATTTGCCGCGGGGCTGACCACGGCTGAGGAAGTTTTGCGGGTGACATCGGATATTTAAAGTATTCGGTCCTCGGCACCGTAGCCGTGACCGTCAAACATTTTTTATAAAGGATAATTCATGGCCACTTTTAAATATGTTGCTCGAGACGAAAATGCCCAGAACATCACCGGCAAGATCGTGGCGGATACCCAGCAGGAAGTTATTGAAGAACTAAGAAAAAGAAAACTCACGATCGTTGCCGTAACCGAAACCAAAGGATTCAGTCTCAAAGATATTTCTTTCGGAGGCAAAAGCGTTAATCCGGACGACGTGGTTATCTTTGCCCGGCAGCTCGCGACCATGATCGAAGCGGGAATTCCCATTTTACAGGCTCTTGAGGCCTTGCAGGAGCAGATGACCAGTCCTTATTTTAAAGGTGTGATCGGTTCTTTGCGCGAAGATGTCGAGGTGGGCAGTAGTCTGACCGCGGCCTTTTCGAAACACGCCAAAGTTTTTGACACGCTTTTTATCAGCATGGTCAAGGTCGGCGAGGCCGGAGGAAAATTGAATGTTACCCTCGACCGCGTGGCCGCCTATATGGAAAAGACTTTAAAATTGAAACGAAAAGTTAAGGCGGCCATGGTTTATCCGACCACGGTTATTATCATGGCTTTGCTCATCACCTTGGGCCTTTTGATTAAAGTCGTTCCGACCTTCAAGGCGATTTATGATTCCCTGGGGCAGGAATTGCCAGGGATGACCAAATTTTTAATTCTTATCAGTGATACGTTGCAAAAGTCGTTTTTGTTGGTGGTCGGTGGTTTTTTCGTTTTTGGGTTTCTTTTTGTGCGGTATATCAATACGGAGCGGGGACGCCTGCAGTTTGATACTTTCAAATTGAAAGTTCCGATTTTTGGCGAGCTCATGCGTAAGGTCGCCATCAGCCGTTTTAGCCGTACCTTTGCTACCCTAACACAAAGCGGCGTACCGATTTTGGCGTCATTAGAAATCGTAGCTAAGACCTGTGGTAATAAATTATTAGAAATCACCATTAATGATGTCCGTAATTTTGTCCGCGAAGGGGAAAGCATCACCCCGCCTTTGATTAAAAGCGGTGTTTTTCCGCCTATGGTGACCAGGATGATTTCCGTTGGTGAGAAAACCGGTGAAATGGAAAAGATGTTGGTGAAGGTCGCGGACTTTTATGATGACCAGGTGGACGCCGCGGTGGCGGGTTTGACGAGTATGATCGAACCCCTGGTCATTGGCTTTTTGGGGATTGTGGTTGGTTTTATTGTTATTGCTTTATTTTTGCCGATTATCAGAATGACGTCGATGATTAAATGACGATGTCCGCAAAACATTGTGTTTATGAAATGGAGGGCGGTCAATGACAAGAAAATATTATCCAATGGGGCTACATATTTTTTTTCTAGTCTTTTTATTGGTTCCAGGTGCCTATGCACAACCGGAAGAATATCCCGCGGATCCTTCTTATTCGGATGAGAGCTGGGTAAAAAGCATAGAGGCCTTAAAGGCCAGTATGGATCATCTGGTTCGGCAGAATGATTTGCTCAAAGAGGAAATGAAGGTATTGAAGAAAAGAAAAGCAGAATTAACAGGAGAACTGGATAAGTTGACCAGTGAGAAATCGAAGTTGTCTATAGAACCTGGCCGCCTTCAAGATATCCTTGAACAGAAAACAAAAGAGGAAATCAACCTGGAAAGAGAGATTGATGATTCAGTAAAAAAATTAAATAGTCTTAAAGAAGAGAAAAAGTATCTGGAACAGGACCGGGTGGATGAGCATAACAATGAGCAGGCGCTCAAGGAAGAAGTCACCCGATTTCAGAAGGATGTTGTCGCCTTGGAGGCTCAAACCGATCAGGTGACCAGGGAAAATCAGCGGCAGTTGAATGATTTAAAAGAACAAGAGAAAGGAATTCGTTCATTGCTGGAAAAAAGTAAAAACGAGCGAAATAAACTTGAGGCTGAATTAACGAAACTCAAGGATCGTTTTGCCATCCCAGAGCAAGAAAGGAAATCTTTACAAGAAGAGCAGGAACATTTGCAAGGAGAGCTGATCGAGGTTAATCCACAGATACAAAGTCATCTGGAAGAAAAGGGTAAATTGGAAAAAGATGTTCAGGAGAAAAAGGGTGTGCAGCAGACAAGAGTTTCAGAATTAAGCCAGACCATTGATCGATTAGCGACCCAGCAAAAAGAACTCAATGATGAATTATTCAGGTTGAAAAAAGAAACTCAGCCTGGGGTGGCCAGAAAAATGACCGAAGAAGAGAAACAGCTGCGCGGCAGTCTGTCAACGTTAAGGGAAGAAAACGCCTTTTTACAGGAAGAAGTGGCCTCTTTGAGCACTGTCATTGAGTCACTTAAGAAAGAAAAGGCCATGGTGGAATCCCTTCTTGGGTCTGGTAAGTTTCAGGAATAATAAAAATTGTTACCAACCTTTTAAAAGTAGACATATTATCAATTAAAAGTGGACAGGTAAAAAGTCTTTAATTTTCATACGTTCGACCTTGTTGAGTTTACCCTGATACCAAAAGCGGAGTTCATAGAAGTCTGGAGCAAGGATATAAATACGAATGTTGACGGGGTAACGAGGTTCGACATCAGCAAGTTTGACGGTTAGGTTCTTAATGGTGACAGAATGATAATTGTCTATGAAGCGCTCGGCGCGCAGGGCGAAGATGTCACGGAGGCTTAAAAAAGGCTTAGGAATGGACCAAGTACGGAATAAAGATTTTTTTGTCTCTAAGGTGGAATTAAATCTGCAGGATGGGATTTCGCGGGTCGTGGTGTGAAGCTGTTTGTAGTTGTAATGGTCGCGTTCGTAGTTTAGGACGCGTTGGGCGTGTTTGATATCTTTGACATTTTCGCGGATGCAGGTCCGGATTAAGTGGTCTTGGAGCCAGCCGTAAGGCCGTTCGATCTTGCCTTTGGCCTGAGGGGAGAGAGCGTAGATTGGTTTGATGTTGCAGTCTTTGACGACCATTTTCCATTGAGGGTCGACGTCGTCGGTAAACTTTTCAAAACTCAAGTGCCTTTGGTCACGACCTTTGACATACTGAAAGATGGCATGACAATCCGTATAGTAGGCCAAGGGAGTTCCGTATTTAACGACTACTGATTGTAGAGCCTGGATGTGAGACCAAGAAGATTCACGTTCAACCAACTGGGCATAAAGCATAAACCGGCTGTAGTCATCAGGGAGGTAATGAGAGTCCATTTAACGCCAGAATCGGGCGCCCAGAGATGATACGAGGCATCATGCTGGATGAGTTCGCCTGCATGAGTGGTTAAAACTTCCCGGTCATGGGCTTTAGGGGAGGGCCGTTTGGGCAGGTAAAAATCATTCGCTCTGGCGTGTCGAATGACGGTTGATAAGGCAACAGATTGGCCGTATTTTTTATTCAGACGTTTTTGGATGTAACTGTAGTTATATTTGTAAAGTGTAATCTCTTCGTCTTGGATGGCTTTTTTGTCTATAGCAAGTTCTTTAATGATGTTATCTTTGACCTCTGGAGCAATGGAACGCGTACGGCCTGAACGTTTGTAATCGACGGAGAATTGATCCGGATTGCCTCGATAAGATTGAAGAACTCGGAAGAACATAGCTTTCTTAATTCCGAGGATCTGTTCAACATATTTGCGTTCGATTTTTTTGTTGAGATATTTTTGTAAAAGCTCTTTAACCTGTTCTGTGCTAAACTTTTTGTGGATTTGAGCAGCCATCTTGGAATCCTCCAGTTTCTTCCAAGTATGGCTTATTTCAGGTGTCTACTTTTAAATGAAAGATTCTCTCTAAAGTGTCTACTTTTAATTCGTAGATGACACCGTCCCGTTGACTCTGCTCCGACAGTTCCCCAATTTTTGTGGTATAATTTATATGTTCGTAAAGTATTAATATCAATTTAATCTCCTACAATAGAAAGCCACGGCCAATGACTCCTCGCAAGACAATCCGTTCAAGAATGTCCTATTTTTTGAGAATGATTGTCGTCACCACTCTACTCTACTCTACTCTAATTCCTCCTCAAAGTTTAGCCCAAGTCGGTACCTTAGTAAGCGAAAGTATGTTGAATCTTCCCATCCCTGGGACTATGGTTAGACCTACGGATGGCTTTATCCCTCCGACATTGAAAGGCCTTAAAATCCATCCAGAGGATCCTTTAAGGTTCGATTTTATCGTTGATACTGGAAATTCTAGAATGGATGGAGAGGAACTTAAGGCTGAGGGACAAAAGTTAATTAAATATTTCTTGGCCTCATTAACCGTACCCAACGATGAAATTTGGGTCAATTTATCTCCCTACGAGAAAGATCGTATTATTCCTGAAAAATTTGGCACGACCGAAATGGGCCGGGACCTTTTGGCGCAGGATTACGTTTTAAAACAATTAACGGCTTCGCTCATTTTTCCTGAGGAGGACTTAGGTAAATCTTTTTGGGATAAGGTTTATAAAAAAGCTTACGACCTATATGGAACAACAAATATCCCCATTAATACGTTTAACAAAGTTTGGATCGTTCCGGATCATGCGGTCGTTTATGAAACCGTCGAGGGAGCCTTCGTGGGGGAAAATCATTTGAAGGTGATGTTGGAGGGTGACTACCTGGCGCTTTCGAACAATCTCAATAAAGAAGATATCGGGACAGATAAACTTAAAGACGATGATGTAAAACAATTAAGTGACGTCTCTTCGCAGATTGTTAGAGAGGTGATACTGCCGGCCATTGAGAAGGAGGTTAATGAGGGAAGAAATTTCGCTCAGTTAAGGCAAATCTATCAATCCTTAATTTTGGCCACTTGGTATAAGCAGAATTTAAAAAAGACGTTTTTGGGTCAGGTGTATGTCGATAAAAACAAAATCGTTGGTGTTGATGTCGAAGATAAAATGGCCAAACAAAAAATTTATGAGCAGTATGTGGAGGCCTTCAAGAAAGGAGTTTACGATTACATTAAAGACGACAACGATGCTTATTTAAACAAAACGATTAAGCGAAGGTATGTTTCCGGGGGGTTCATACATAATCCAAAGGCTGTGGAGGTTAGAAAGATATCCCAGCAAGTGTGGTCTTTACTAAAGAAGCCAATTATGGGTTTAGCGATGCTTTTTAGTGTTTCATTGGTCGAGCCTGCTTTTGGGCAGAATCAATCCCTACTCCAAGCACCTTTACCAATAGTCGCTTCTCCCATCGTTTCGCCTCAGCAATCACAAGAAAATAATACTTCGGTTATTCAACAACGAGAAATGGGGGGCCCTCAGTTCAATGATGAAACGAGTGATGGTGAGACGCAACAGGCTTCATATCCACAAGAAGCAAAACGGTTGACTATAGATATTGCGATTGATAGCACTGTAACAAGGGTTATGGATGCTATTCCCTATTTTCAATGGCGTGTTTTGGGAAGTACGGATAATTTAAAAACAATAAATTTTTTAACACAGAATTTGTCTCCTTTCTATACTCTTGCAGAAGGACCTATAAAAAAAGTAAGTGAACCAACTGTATTTCAGAGAAAAATTTCAGAATATGATGTTCCCTATATTGCTGCTGTACTCCCCGGGAGTTTGAAAGAGGGTTCACGCAATATAGTTGTGACGGCTCATTTAGATGCGATTGCCGCTGGAGCCGATGACAATGCCTCTGGAATCTCAGCGTTATTAAGTTTAGCTAGGGTGATGGGTAATTATAGTTTTAAGGACAACATTTTTTTCGTCTTTACAAATGATGAGGAATTTGGAAAGTTGGGGGCAAGGGTATTATTAAAGGATCTGCAGGATTTAGGTATTTCTGCAGAAAATGCTGCGTTTATTAACATTGATACTATCGGACAATCTCATTTAAAAATTTTTGGATTTATTCAAAAATTATTCAGAAAGCCTGAGATATGGATAAGTACCTCTTTTATTGATAGCGATACCACAGATAGGGTTAAGAGTAATCTTTTAAATAGTGAAGTGTTACCGGCCCTTTTCTCTATGGCGCCATTTTCCTTACGAAGTGATACCAATTATGTCTCATTAGATATGCTTCCGAGTGATGAATCCGTATTTAAATTATATGGATATCCAGCAATAACTATTTCGGGTATTAGTTTTGCAGATGCTTTCACGACAGGTATATTGCACACTGCTCAAGATACACCGGAAAAAATTTCTGTGAGTGATCTTGAGAAAACCATACAATGGCTTGTTCAGGCGCTTGGAAAGATTGGCAGGTCTGAAAATGTAATAAGTATATCGGATAAGGTGAGTTATGTTCCTTTTCGGTCGGCATTTCAGGATATTGAAAGAAATTACTTATTTGATACCAAAGAATTGTTTCGTCAATATGGGTTAAGTTTTGAATCGACACATCAAATTAGAGGGGAGGAGTACAATACTTTATCCAGATGGTTAAAATTTCTAGAGAAAAATTTTCCGGCGTATAAAGGGTATTTAAAGGGGATCAAATATGACTTGACCTTGAGAAAATCACACGCAGATCTAAATAATAAGATAATTGAGTTTGGTTTTCCCATTGCCTCAAAAGCTATATGGTTCCCGTATGGGTATTTATCAAAGTATGGTGTGTGGTATGCTTCTTCGGAGGTGGTTTTGGCACACGAGTTTGGACATTTTGCCAGTGAATTTGGATTAAGGCGAAACGGTATTAATTTGTATAGGCCAGGGGAAATTGGTGATTTACATAGTGCAGAAGAGTTATTCGCCACCGATTTTGCTTTATGGTTTTTATATCGAGGACTTAAAGAAGCTCCTAATATTTTTATTGATAGTTATCTCCATGGTACTTATGACGAAGAAAAAGGTTTAGAGACCACGATGATGTCGGTGCCGAGAAACATTATCCCATTTGAAAGCCTAAGAGAAGAATTAATAGAAAAGGCGGCCAAAGCAATAGGAATTTCTTTTAAAGAAACTTATCCGATAGAATTTCTTGACATATCAAAGGATATGCCGGGTTATTCTCCAGATGGCAATTCAACCCAAAAAGAAAATAAGGATAATAAGCTAAGGGACAAAAAGGGGGAGTTCAATATCAAAAATAATTGGGGAGTAGGAATTCAATTACAAACTCAAGTGGAAAAAAGAGGAGACATACGACAAGAATTATCTAATGTAATGCAACAACACAATATTAACCTCAAATTAATTCCTACCTTAGAAGAATGGAAAAATTTATTAAAACAGAGATTTGAATTTTGGGGAAAAGAGTCAGTTCGTATTGCATTTACAGCTACAGAGACTTCAGTATCCAGTGTCGGTGGTCAGATAATCATGTTGAATCAAGGGTATATATTTTTCTATGCACCATTCATGCAATTATCTCCATTAGCTCATGAAATAGCGCATGCTCGTTTAGGTCAATTGTTGTGGGGTACAGATAAAGAAAAATTGGTTGAAGAGTTAGGAAAAATTATACAAAAGGAGGATAAAAATCTCTATGCATCGTATACGGCCATATTACAGAGCCTTGAGCAAGATGAACGAGGGAGTTCTGATGAAGAAATCCTTGCCTGGATCTATGGAGTAGCCGTAGATTCTACTTGGCATTATCCCGAGGGATATACCTCGGAAGAGCAAGAATGGATTAAAGAACGTGCCAATGAAGTAAGAGTTATCGAAAGTAATGTCCGTTCATTTGTAAATTTACTTTCACAAACTCCCAAGACTCGACAATGGTTGAATAGATTGTACCAAGAATTAAATTTACCAATCCCAGAGACTATGGTTGTCAGTGAGCTTGGGAATATCTCTGAATGGCCAGTTTTAGAGGAAGTATTAGTGGTTCGCAAATTAATTGGATCTCTTGGAAGTCAATCGTCTTTTGAAACCATTTTAATGGCAAAACAAAAGTTGAAAGAGTTGGGCGATAAAGTAGCAATAGCCGCCTTAACACAATCCCTTCGTTCTTATCCGGAGGACACTCAGCTTCGCCACAACGCAGTGGAGGTATTAGGAGAAATTGGCGATGAAGGAACATATCGGGTCTTATTAGAGCAGATTCATAACGATACTCATTATATAGTTGCAGTCGCTGCTGCGAAGGCTGCTTTGAAAATAGTTCCCCAAAATATTGAAGAGGTATTTAGTGTATTATCTCAACGAATAGAGAAAGCCGATTTGAGTAACGTATTTCATGGTCGTTGGGCTGCCTTTTTTAAATTTGCCCATGATTTAGATGTGAATTCTTCTGAGCAGCCTAGGGTATTATATGAAAAATTTTATAATTCTTTGGAATCAGCTTTAGCCAAAAAAATATCAGGAATTGATAAAATCGCGATGGAGGGCGGTAATTTGGATGAGGTTGGAATACGCAGACCATTTACTAACCTTGATGACGTAAAATTATGGATCAATCGAAATTATGGATTAGGATTCCAGTATTATCCGAAGCCGGAGGCTATGCCTGAAAAATTACCACCAGCATTCGTTTTGAAGATTTCAAATGGAAAAATATATTTAACCTATTATACGAATGAGGTTATTCAGCGTTTCTCAGGAGATGAAGCAGTTGATAGAGAGTTGCGGAGTATTGGCTTTATAGGAGGATCAGGCATTTTGGGAATTACAAAGGGGAATGATTCTTTCTTTTATTCTGTGTTTAATAGTACCTGGGGGCATAGCCACCCCACTCACAAAGAGCCTTTTCAGCCATCGGAGGAAGCTCCTTTTGTAGGGGATCCAGCATACAATGACAGAGGAAGTTATGAGACTGAGTTAAAACGACGAGAGAATATCCAACAAAAACGTATTCAGCAAGAAGATAACTCTAAAAAATGGCAAGAGGGGAATAATAATCAATACCAACCATCAACTATTCAAGAGGATACAAGCGTTATAAATATAAAAAATATTTTGTTTAAAGAATATAATTTTGAAGAAAATGAAATCTCTCTTTTTATTAATACTTTAAAGGATCCTCCGCCTGTGCCACTGAGTCATGATGAGAGAGTTCGAGCAATACTAAAATCATTAGGACAAAGTGATGAACTGCCTCACCCATTGGAATATCTTAAAAATTCAAAAGTCAAATCCAACTATGAAATGCTAAAGAATATCCTTCCGTCTCGTGTTAAGGCTTTATTTATCAGTGCTCAGTTTAGAGACTATTCGGTTGATCAAGTGGTTGCAATTGCTAACTATATGAATCTGCGAAGCGAGGGAGCTGACCAGTATGATCTTACTGATGTCGAAAATTATATTTTGAAGGACAGTAGGGTAGTAAAAAATTTGAACAATCAACGATTTCTTGATTTTTATCAGACCTTTCTTAAAAAATTTAACAGCGGAATTAATAGGATCGGTTTATTGCCTGTCGCTGGTGCATTATTTGATACTATTTCATCTGAACCCGGACGAGAGCAACTCCTTTTTTCCGAGTCCTTTCAAAAGACGATAGACTTTGTAAAAAGTCATTTTGATTTTCCTTGGGGAACATCTGATGCTCCTCGATATACTTTGGCATTTCATTTGTTTCCGTTGGCTGAGACTGCAGTATATTTTGAGAAAAATGGATTTGATGGAATGAAAAATTTGATTAAGGAGATTCATAGGAAATATTCGGGGACAGAGGGCCTGATTTTTCACAACGATATCCCTCTGTTGATAGAAGTCCTCAACGGAGGAAAAATCGAAATTGCCGGAAGAGGATCTGTCACTTTAAGACAACTTCTCAATGACCGGGATTTTCTTATCAATTACATTAAAACAAAAATTTATCCTAGAAGACCAGTTTTTCGGTCCGAGGGAAAAACTGTTGATTATGTCGAAAGTCCTTTAAGGTTTGAGGGAATTCCGACGCTATTTTTATTGCGTACAGTCTTGATTGATCAGGCCTTGAAAGATCAGAGTTTTTTAAAAGAATTGGGTCAGTGGATCCATAAGGACAGAAAAGATACCACCACTGAATATGGTGGATTCTTAGAAATAACGGAAGACGGTAAAATAAGCATAAATAATGTGAGGTCAATTTCTCCACGAGATAATAGTTATGATCCATATCTAAGTTTAGCCTTTCGAGGGAGCTTAAGTCATTATCATTTTCATGTTTCGCCGGAGATGAAGCAGTCCTCTGGACCGTCTGGCTATTTAGCTGACCTGGGTGTGGCTGATATGGAAAAAAGAACAGATGTTGTTTTTACAGTAGTTGGAGATACTACATTAGAAAAAAAATCTGAGTTTTTTAAGATTAATGCCGATATTTACATAGCAATAGGCGAGGAGGGCCCTAGTGATCAAATATACAAATTACGAAAAGAGGATATTTTTGTCATAGATTTAGGGGAATTTATGATACCAAAACTCGAAGAGGCTGATTTTAATTCGCCACAAAAAAAGGAACAGAAAGAAAGGGGGGGGCCTCGGGTAAATGATGAAGAAATTTATGATGGAGCTAGTATAGAAAATACTGAAGAAACAAATATCCAAACGACCACTGATCCAACTGATAGGGAAGATGAAAAGTTTTACGGGGGTATTGATCTCAATCCTACAAAATTAAATCTTCAAATAAGACGTGATGGACAAGGAATTCCTTTGCCACTCGATCAACAACCTCCAACCCTTAATATTGATGGTCTTATGCCTTTCATTATTAATGTGATTCCCATATCGGTAAATCAATTACCATTCATCCTTGGTATGGATAATTGCCAAGATGATACAACGGGAGGAGACAAACAGAACTGCCCGGATGTTTCTCTCGACCAATCTCCAGCCGTTAAAGAATCAGAATACGAATTAGTCACCATGCCATAGAGTATTTTATTGATGGTAATACTTAAACCTGAAAAAATAGCGAAAAGGTGCAAATTCGCGGTAATAATTCTGTATATGTCGACGCAAGACACTTATAATCAATGGTCTCAAAACCGTACTTCATTAACCTCACTAATAGTGAACTT
>Ga0247727_10002902_pt1 | contig 38631 bp, 29 predicted proteins | sample WisWelCaveWW1625_FD_202498 | JGI IMG/M metagenome (GOLD analysis project Ga0247727, IMG submission 202498) | Biofilm microbial communities from Wishing Well Cave, Virginia, United States - WW16-25 | ecosystem: Environmental > Aquatic > Deep subsurface > Groundwater > Cave microbial mat | place...
CGCCCCAAAACATTTGCAACGCAAAGGTGTTCCGGGTTTGGTCGCGCCACGCTTCCAAATGCGTGACCGGCGTGCTGGAATCCTGCTGCCCGCCAAAACACGAGATCGGGCAGTCCAGCGGCAGGTCATCGTGGTAAACATAGATGTCGTTCATCGCAAAATCCGCGCGCATCGCCGGCAGCACCATTTCCAACATCTCGGCGCTTGCCAAAACTTCCGGCGGAATCCCGGCGTAACGCTGGCTGACTTCCCGAATCAGCGCGTGGTCCGGCAGATGATAAACCGGCGGCTCGGGATTCGGCAGTTGCGGCGCGCGCGAGCCGGAGACGAAGAGCTGTGCCGGCTGCGGGCAGCGTTGCCGGCGCAACTCGCGAACTAGCTCGAAGGCGATGAGCGCGCCGAGGCTGTGTCCGAAGAACGCATACGGCTTGTCGAGATACGGCGCGAGCACCGGCGCCAGCGTTTCGCACAACGCGCGCATCTGCGTGAACGGCTTCTCGCGCAGGCGCGCTTCGCGTCCCGGCAATTGCACGGCGCAAATTTCCACGGCCGGCGGCAAACCCGGCGGCCACGTTCGATATTCAAACACGCCGCCGCCGGCATACGGAAAACAGAAGAGCCGCATTTTCGCCGCGGCATTCGTCCGGAGGATGTTGAGCCACGCGTTGTTGGGCATGTTCGTAGTTACCCCTTCAGGGGGCAGCTTTTGAATAAATAAAGTGTTTTGTCATTTTCAAACGCCAATGCCTGAAGGCATCACTACAAACGCTCCAAATGGCCGGTGCCGGCGAGCGTGCCGAGATCGATATTCGCATGGCAGCGCACTTTGACATAGTCCAGCGTCAGGCCGCCGACGAGGCGAATGTTGCCGCTGGCGCTGGAAAAATTGGCCTGGCCAAAATCGCTGGCGCTTTTATCCAGCCGCACGCCCAGCTCGGTGCCGCCCTGCGTGTTGGTGAATTTAATATGAACGTAGCCGCGGTCAATGCTTTCTTTCAAAGCTTGCGCGGTTTTCTCCGGCCGCAGCGTCACTTCCACCGGATGCTCGCCCTCCGACAGGCGCTGCACCAAATCATTTTTCACGGGCGGCGCTTCGACTTCGCTCAGCGGCGGCGGATTCTTCGCCAGCTCTTCCATTTTTTTTCGCAGACTCAGCGGCCGCATGTCGGTCCACACTTCCTTTATATAAGCGAGACATTCTTCTTTCGGTCCGCTCTTGCCCGCGTCGCGCCAACCGAGCGCATTCTCGCGCTCCGCCGGCCAAATGGAATATTGCTCCTCGTGATTCAACACCACTTTGTAAAGGATGGTATCGTCTTGATCTCGATTCATCTTGTCTCCTGTTTGTAATTCGTAAAACGCAACTTATGTTTTACGCCTTACGTTTCACGTTTTACTTTTTATTTTTGCAACGTCATTCGCCGCACAATCGATTGCCGCCCGACCTGCAAGCGATAAAGATAAACGCCCGAGCTGACTTCTCGACCATGACCATCGCGGCCGTTCCACAGCACCGCTTTGTATCCCGGCGCTTGCGTCTCGTCAATGAGTTGACGAACGAGTTGGCCCATGACATTATAAATGCCCAAACGTGCGGGCGCTTCTTCCGGCAGCGCATATTCAATCACCGTTTGCGCGTTAAACGGATTCGGATAACTCGGCGCCAGCGACAGACGATCGGGCAGTTGCACCGCGGCAATACTTTCCGGTTTCAAAAGCGCATTAGCGGCCGTCGCGATCGCGCTCATTTCAACAACCAGTTCCGGCTTATCAGCGCCTTCTTTTGAGCTGTAGCGCACCGCGGTCGAGGAAGCATTCTTCAAACCGAAACTAAACGTGCCGTTGCCGATAATTGCCGGCGTCACGTCCAGCTCAACCCATTGGCCGACGCTCACGCTGCCGGCCGTGCTCAACGGCGTGCCACTGATCGGCGGCGCGTTGTTATAGATCAGGCCGCTTTCGATCCACGGGGTGGCGCTGCCGTTGTAATTATTCGAAGTCGTATAAACCGCGCCGCCGTCGCTGCTCGCCACCGTGACGCGCAGACGCAGTTTCGCGCTGAGCACCGCGTCGCTTAAACCGCTGACCACGAACTTCAGATAACTGCGAAGATTCGTCGAGGACTTTTGCAATCGCAGGGTCGTCGCCGTGCCGTAGTTCGTCGTGCGATTCGCAGAACTGACATAGGCGTCATCCGTCGGATTCAACGTGATGATCACCGGCGGCGCGGTGACGGTGAAATTATCCACGCTGGTCGCCGTTCCGCCGGGCGCGGTCACGCCGATCATGCCGGTGGTCGCGCCGGCTGGAACATTGGCGCGTATGCTCGTATTCGAAAGCACGGTGAAGCTCGTTGCCGCCACGCTGTTGAAAGTCACCTGCGTCGCGCCGGTGAAATTCGCGCCCGTGATGGTGACCGAAACGCCAACCGGGCCGTCTACCGGCAGGAATGAAGCGATGCTCGGCGGCAGCGGCGGCGTCACTGTAAACTCATCGGCGCTGGTCGCTGTGCCGCCGGAATTCGTCACGGTAATTTCTCCGGAAGTCGCGCCGGCCGGCACTTCCACACGGATTTCCGTATCAGAAACGATCGTGAAACTGCTCGCGGCGACGCCATTGAAAGCCACTTGCGTGGCGGCGCTAAACGAGCTGCCGAAAATCGTCACCGTGGTTCCGAACGGTCCCGTCGCCGGATCAAAAGACGAAATGATCGGCGGCGTGGCCGGCTCCACCGTAGATTGGACAAAAAACGCATCCGGCTGCGCGCCATCAATGGCTTTAAAATAGAAGCGCGCCAGATCCGGCTGGCCATTATAATTGAACTCGCCAAACAACGCGCCGTGCGTGGCATTCTGCGTCGAAGTGTAAATGCTCGCCCACCAGGCGCCGCTGAGTGATTGCGAGCGCACGCTTTTGCCGCCGAGGCCGGAAACAAACACGAACGAGCGGCCTTCATCGTCCGCCGTCGTGTTCGGATCATCTTTGGCGAGCACCAGCGTATTCGACGTGCTGGCGATGGTTTGATTCTGGCAATTGCTCAACAAATGCGTTCGGCTGTAAGAATGCTCGTGGCCCGTCGCGATGATCGCCCCGCCCTTGCGCGCTTCTTCGTAAACCGGCCAGCCCGTCTCATCGCTTTTGCCGCCGACCTGCATCAGCTTCATGTTTTTGTGCCAACTGCTGATGCTCCAAATCGAATTATCCGCGGCCAGTTTATCGCGAATATAAATGTCGTGTCCAGTGCCGATGACGTCCGGGCCGGTCAGCACGAAAAAAATGCCGTTGTACTTAAATGAAGATTTGGTCCCGAGATCACCGTCCCAGGTGATGCCAAGCCGATTCATCCGCGCGATTAAAAACGACTGATAACCGCTGGCGCCGTAAAAATCGCCCTCGTCGTGATTTCCCACCGACGCGAAGTAGGGAAAATTAACGCCCAGAATGCTCGTGATCAGATTGTCCCACCCCAGCGCATTATCCCCGTAATCGAAATCGCCTTGATGCACGACGGCATGCGCGCCCTCGTTTTTGATGAGATTCAACACCGCCGTCGCATTCGAGCCGTCGCCTTGATCGCCGATAAAAGCGATCTTGTAATTCACCGGCGTTTGCGGCTGCGCCAACAGCCTTGAGGAATTCACGAGCAAAGTTGCAGCGCCAAGAAGCATGAATCCTCTCTGAATAAAACGGAACCCTTCCATGCTGACCTCCGTTTTTTTGAGAAGGATGAAGTTGATTGCTCCTATGATTTGGGACGACAATCCTTTATCGTTCCGGAAAGTTTTACGTCTTACACTTTATCTCAACAGCAACATTTTATTCGTCTGCACGAAAGCCCTGGCCTCGACCGAACCTTCGACGCGCAACCGATAGAGATAAACGCCACTCGGCAACGGAAAGCCGGATTCGTTTTTGCCATCCCACTTGATTTGATAACGGCCGGTCGCCTGTTTCGCCTCGACCAGCGTCCGCACTTTTTGGCCAAGCCCGTTGTAAATTCCCAGGTCAACTCGACTCGTCGCCGGAATTTGATAATCAATATAAGTTTCCGGATTGAACGGATTCGGATAGTTTGGTTTGAGCGCAAAAGCCACCGGCATTTCACCGTTCGGGTCGTCAACTCGCGTTGGAATATCGCCCAGCCGAATGGCAAGCAGATACGCGCTCAAATCTTCTTTTTGCGCCGCGGTCAATGGCGCAAGTTTTCCATGCGCCTCGGGCGCCTCATAAGTGGCCGGATCGAGCAATTGCGCTAATGTTTCCGCCCGGCCATCGTGAAGATAGGGCGCTTTATCCCAAAGCTGCACTAACGACGGGGTGTCGAGCTTGCGGCCGGTTCCAACCTCATGCGGCAGGCGGTCGGTAAATGCGCCGCCGCTGTGGCAGCCAAAACAGCCGGCCGCGACAAAAACACTTTTGCCGCGCTGCGCTGCGTTGGGGTTTTGCAAATCACCATTGGCCGCGGGATAAGGATTCGGCTCCGGACGCAGCAACGCCTCAAAAAGTGCCATGAACTCGGCCACGTCGGCGTGAAGGTCGCCGGTGCCGTCCTGAATATCATGCGCGTCCAGCGCCTCTTTATTGAATTCGAACAAAGTGGCCGCCTTCCCTTCCCAGGCAAACGGCGCCGTCATGTTGGTGGAAATCGCCGAAGGATGCTTTTCCGGCCCTTGCCTCGAGCCCGGCTTGAACGGATCGTCTTTCTGGTCAACGATAAAACGAAAATCCGAATGGCCGTTCGGATGGCAGGTGGCGCACGAGAAATCTCTCTGGCCGCGCTTCCAGGCGCCGACCGTCGTAAAATAACGCTCGCCGTTTTGCCGGTCGTTCAAATTCACGCGATCGCGCACGAACGCCGTGATCACGACGCCGAGCGCATTGAGCGGAATTTCTTTCGTCACCTCGAACCGATTCCGCGCCGTATTGTGTTTAATCTCAACAACCGAGTCGCGAAAATAGTGGAGCGTATAAATCGTTTGGCCGTCTTTGATCGCGACGGCGAGCGGCCGCCCCGACAATGAGCCGCGAGGCCCGTTGCGACCGCCCACCAGCCCCCATTCCGGATCCAGCATGTCGAGCGCTTGGATCGTGTTCATCGGCTGGTTCAGGCGATAGAGATGTACGGACCCGTCGGCAGCTCCGGCAAAAACCATCAACCCGTCCTTGATGCGAAGATCGGAATAATCCGCGCCGGCGTCGATAAAATGATCCGCCGGGATTCCGCTCGCCTGGTCGATAAAAGTGACGACGTTCACGAGGTCGGTTTGATCGTTTTCAATCAGCGGCGCGCCGTTGATCTTTTTCAAATTCCTGCCGCCGTGATTGGTTGCAACAATGGCTTGCGGCGTCGCCGCCAACGCCGTCGGCGCGCTGCCGAGATAAATATTATCCACCACCGTATTGGTGTTGAGATCGATGACGCTGATATTCCACGAGCCGGCATTGCCGACATAAAGCCGCTGCCGGTCGCTGCTCAACGCCAGCGGCCCGGGATTGCGGCCGACGCGAATGCCCGAACGCTGCGGTTGAAAAGATTGGTTGTAAACCAAAACCTCGTCGAGCCATTTGTTCGTGATATAAACGACGCCGGCAATTTCGTCATACAGCAAATTCTGGCAGTACATCGGCGCCGGATGATTCGCGACGATCCGCAGCGTCACCGGATCGAACTCCGTGATGAACTCCGAGTATTCGTTGATCACGAAACAGTTGCTGCCGATAAACACTGCTTTGAGCGGATGCTTTCCCGGCCAGAGGTTCGACCCGATATTGGCGATTTCATATTTTCCGCTTTGCAGATTGATGACGGCAATGCTATTGTTGTGACAAACCACGACGGCCCGGCTGCCATCGGGTGAAATCGCGAGGTCGACCGGAAATCGCATTGAGGGAAATTCATTCGGATCGAACGCGACCTCGTGACTGAAAGCCGATGTCCAACTCGCCGCCCAAACGAGCCAGCCGAAAAGGTGTTTTGTCATTTTTGCTTCCCGATAAAAAAACAAAGCGCGACGTCCTTTTTGCCTTTTTCTCATTTTCTCTTTTTAATATTGCAGTTCTGCGCTAAGAATCAGTCGCAGCTCCAGAGGCGGTCATCGGCATCGAAACGCTGATTCTTATGTTAGCAGTGCAAGAGGTTCCGTTCGAAGCAGAGATGCAATTTTTTAAAAACGACGTGCAAAACTTTAGTTTTGCAAAAATCATCGGCAAACTAAAGTTTGCCACTCCGGTGTTTCGCCATTGCCGGCCGCAAAATCGCCATAAATTTCTCCAGCACCGGCGCGGCCGAATAATGCTCGAGCAAATGCGCGCGCGGCGAATACTGCTCGCGATGATCCAACAGTTCGGCGAGACCGAGATGAAATTCCTCCGGCGTTTTCACCAGCCCGGCGCGAGGGCCGACGTAACGGCTGCCGGCCCACAATTCCGCATTCACCAGCACCGGCACGTCCGCGGCCATGTACTCCAAAATCGCCCGCGGCGCCGCGTCGAGCGTCGCGCACATCACGCCGACGCGAGATTGGTTGATATAACGATTGACGTCTTCTTTTGAAACTTCGCCGGTAAAATGTACTGAAATCTTCAACTCGCTTGCCATTTTCTCCAATTCAGCGCGATTGCCCTTGCGGTCATCGCCAATACAAACACAAGCCAATTTGCGGTCCGTTAGTTTCGCCATGGCGCGAAACAACAGTTCATGATTTTTGCGCTCGCGCAAATAGGCGACGTAACAAACGTCGTAAATCTTTTCGACCGGCAGCGGAAAATGGGTTTGCTCATAATCGATCAGCTTGTCCCAGATCGCGCATTGAATCGCCGGGCAAACGCGCTTGACTTCTGCCACTTCCCATTCTTCATCGACCAGACAGAGATCGTACCGCGCCAGTTGTTGAATTTTCTCCGGCCGCCAGTCTTTGGAATAAACCAGCTTAAAGCTATTCGGACAAAGATCAAAAATTTGCTGCAAGTACGGCGGATAATCCGGGCCTTCCACCCAAAGCAGATCGGGCTGGCCGACGGCCGCGACGTATGGCGCCACTTCCGCCGAAGTCAAATTGCCATTCACTGGAAACATTTTGACCGGCAATTGTTCCGGCAGTGCAATGTCCTGCAACGGCCCGTTCCAAAATTTCCACTCTTCCGCGGCAGCGATCACCTCATGGCGTTGCAGGCCGAAAATAATATTCTTCGAGCTGCTGCCGGCCTTCGGCGAAATTTTCATTTGCGCCAGCGCCGCGCCATCCAGCGCCGTATCTTGATTTTCCCGCACGAAAACCGTGCTCTCGGTTTTGGTGCGCACAAAAGCTAATCGCATCGTGATTCGGCAATTTCTTTTAAGGAAATTGTCATTCTGGAAGAATCCTTTTTCAATCCAGCGCATTTCTCAGAGAAATTTTCAACACGGAGAAAACGGAGCAAACAGAGATTAAAAACTAAAGAAAATTTTCCAATCATTACCCTCGCTGTTTGCTCTGTTTTCTCCTGTTAATCTTTTTGGTTGCGGCTCGTCCGCGCGAGGTTTTGCAACCAGCCATCCATAATTTCCCAAATCGCGGCAAACTTCGGCATGGCCTTCACGTCCAGATTTTTCATGGTGTCGTGCATCTTGCTCAACAACGCCGAGACGGCATAAAAGCTTAAACGCGGCAACGACAATTGCAAGCCCGCTTGCTTTTCGTAATTCGTTTTGAATAATTCCGCCGCCGCCGCGAGCCGCGGCCGCGAAAAGCCGGCGGTGAATTCAAGATACTGCAACGATGACAAAAATTCCGCCACGTCATACAGGGGATCGCCCAAAGCGGCGGCGTCAAAATCCACCAGCGCCACGTCGCGGCCGCGAGCCACAAATTGCTCGAGACGAATCGCGCGATGAATCGGCGCGACCGGCGTCGTCCGCTCCGCTGCTATTTTTTTTCTGGCCGCCGATAATTTCGGCAAAATTTCGGCAAAACGCAAATGATATTCCGGCAACAGCCATCCCAGCATGGGCGCGTCTTCCTGCGCCGAATCATACGCCAGCTCCACCGTATTCGCCGGCGGCAAACTTTCGCACCGGCTTTGATGAAAAGCGGCGAGACCGGCGGCCAAACGCGGAAAAAGTTCGTCCCAATCTTCCGCCTCGATATTTTCAAGGAGCGGACGGCCTTCCCACGGCTCCTGCCAAAGTGAATTCGCGGTCTCGAGATGCAGGATCGGCCGCGGAATATTGATGGCATGGCCGAGACGCGCATGAACCTGTTGCAACACTTGATAATGCCAGCGGCTCATGCCGTCGCTGTAGGTTTTGCTGTAAAAAGATAAAGGCCGTTTTTCGCCGGAGCTTTTTTGCAACTCAATATGATAGCGCAGCACGCAGCGTTTGCCCGGCATATATTTCACCCGCGCAAAACCGGCGTTGCAGCAGCGCCAGTCCTCGGTCAAACCAAACGCCGCGAGATTGGCGTTGATTTGCGTTTGCACGAAATCCAAATCCGCGGCGCGGCGCAAACCGGGCATTTCCGGATCGTTGGGAAAAGTCCAAACGACCATCTCCAGATCAGACAACAGCGTCAGCGCCGGCCAAAAACCGTTCGGCAAATTTTCTGCGGCCAGCGCTTCGGCATATTGCCGGCGCGCCTGCCCCACTCGCCCGAGCTTGCCCAAAAACCACTGATCGTTTTTCGCGCCATCGTGATCGCGAAGCTTCAGCCGATACAAAACCCAGCAACGCCGGCCGCGCCGATATTGAATGCGCTCGATCACGCTGCTTTCAACTTCACAATGGAGTTGCGCCAGCGCCGGGCGAAAACTTTCCGCCAGTCTTTGCGCCATCATGACCGGATCCGTCACCAGCGCCAACTGCGGCAATTTCGGATCAGCGAATGGATTCCTGAATGGCTGAATCATTGGATCATTGGATTATTGGAGCCTTGCAGCGATGGATTCCTGGATCATTGGATCAATTGCGCCTTGCAGCGATGAATTCCTGGATCAATGTGCTGATTGGCGCAGCAACACTCCAATAATCCAACACTCCAGAAATCCAATACTCCCAAAATCCAACCCTCCAGAAATCCACCGCTCCAAATTCTACACGAGCTTTTCCCTGCCGTCCAGTATCGCGACGGCCAAACTTAACAACTGATCGACTTTCTCCGCATGATTGGCCTTCGCCAAACGAATGCACTTCTTCGCCTGCTTGCCGAGCAATTGCGCGGCGGTTTGCCAGATCAGAACGTCGTTCGGCAAACCCCACGGCGCGCGCGCCGCGTAGGCCGTGCAAAACCGGCGAATGGCCGCGCGGCTTTGCGCCATCGTGACTTCGCCTTTCAACGGCAGATACAACAGATGCGCAACGAAACTGGCGACGTCGGCAATCGGATTGCCGAGCACGAAGTCGTCGAAATCGATCAACGCCAGTTTGCCCTCGACCACGAGAAACTGTGAGAGGCGAAACGCGCTGTGAATCAACGCCGGCGGCAGCGGCGTCAAGTGTTCGTGCCTTTCCTGCAACGCCGCAATCAGGGTTTCGACGCGCGGCAAATACGCGGCGTCGAACTTTCCCAAAATCGCTTCGGCTTCAATGGCCTGCGCCATAACTTCCTCATCCCCGGCCGAATGCGGCGCGCCGTCAATGCGACATTGCTGAACCCCCGCCAGCCCAACGCCGATCTGCCCGGCAACGCGATCGAGATCAAGCCCGGCGAGATGATCGTCCGCATTCAAGCCTTTCAGGCCGCGCACAAAAATCGTATTCAGGTCACGCACAAAAAACAGCGGTTCGGGAATGAGAAACTCGCCGGTTTGGCAGACCGAGCTGTTCCACAGCGTTTGCATGGTGCGGAAAATCAATTCGCCGTCGGTCTTGCGATTGAGCGTTTTGCTGTAAATCACCAGTTTCTCGCCGTCGTCGAAAAATAAACGATGGCGCAGCGTGCAGCGGTCGCGCGGCACGTATTTGATGCGCTGCGTTTTGACGCCCGTCAACTTCGCCGCCGGCGGCACGCGCAGGTTATCCCGGTGCGCATTTAATATTTCCAGCAGACCGTCATTGCGCGCTACGCGATAAAGCTGTTTGAGCTTGGGATCGTTGGGATAAGCCCAGACGATCATATTCAATTCCGCAAAAAACTGCAGCGCCGGCAACAGCTTGGGTTGAAATTGCGCGTCGCTCGCCGCCGCCGCAAACTTGGCCGCCGCTTCATTTCGCTGCAGGCCGGGCTCAACCATCGCGAAGCAAACCGGCCGGTTGGTTTTGCCGGTGGCCAAATTTCTCACGCGCAGTTGATAACAGACGTGGCATTTTTTTTCGGGCTCGTAGCGCACTTCCGTCACGACGACGTTTTCCAACTCCAACCGGCCGTTGAGAAAACCGGCAAACTCGCGCCGAAAAATACCTTTCATGGCCTGAGGATCCGTAACGGTCGCGAGCTGCGGAAATGCATCATCGTCGGATTTGGCGACAAATTTAGACATAAGCTGGTAGTAGCGCCTTTAGGCGCAGAAAGTGTCGTATTAAAAAACTTATTCGTTTCATTCGTAGCGCGGCTTTAGCCGCAACCAAAACTGGAGTCTCGCAAACGGACAGCTTTATATTCAAAAAAATTGCCCAACGGATTGTAAAACGACCAACGGATAAAGCACATCGTCCCGCTGCGGCGGGATAAAATTTTAAATAAAAACAAAGTTTTTTAATGTTGGCCTTGATTTACCTGACAACCCTAAAAAACTCAGAATTCTTTTCTAACTTTTGCTGCGCAATGACTTAAACGCCTGAAGGCGTTACGACGAACGGCGTTGCGACGCACGAAATTACGCACAAAGCTGATCGGCTAGCTTCAACAGCTTGCTCACGAGGCTCGTGTCCATGCGTTTCACGGATTTGTAAACCTGACTAGCGACGAGGTGGCTCGCGGCAAACCAGTTTATTCGCGCCGGCGATAGCGGCGACGCGGCGGCGCGATTATAGGCGTGGCAAAAATTGGCCGCGGTTTGCTCGGCCACTTCCGGATCAAGCGTCCAGCTCGCTTTCATTTTATAAAGATGCGCGAGGAAGCGGCCAACGTCATAACCGGGATCGCCGCAGCAAGCGCCGTCGAAATCGATAAACGCCATGCCCTTGGGCGTGGCAAAAATGTGGCTGAACTTGAACGAGCCATGCACCGGCGTTTCGACGCCGGTTCCTAAACACGCGGCGGCGCTTAAAAGTTTTTCGCCGATCGCAGCGCAACGTCCGGCATAATCCGGAAAAGTGCGGCTGATCTCAATAATGGCGCGCTGCACTTCTGCAACTTGAAATTCGAACGTTATTTTGCTTGCCAGCGGCAGCGCCGCGCTATGAAATGCCGCCAGCCGCGCGCCGATTTCTTCCGCCACTTCCGGCAAGTTCGGAACGCGATCGGCGATCTTTGCAAAAGACTCGCCGGCGATCGCTTCCTGCCAAAGCACTTTCATTTCTGTATCGTAGCTGAACGGCTGCGGCAAAATAAAACCGCCGCGCCGGCGGGCCTCGCATTCCCAGATTTGCTGCATCAGCGCAAAAGCGTTTTCGCCGTCATCATATTCATACGTTTTGCCGTAAACCGCGTGCGGCGCGCCGTCGGCCAGGGTCATGCGATAAATATAGCCGCAGCGCCTCCCGGGAACATATTTGGTTTGTTCCGCGGTGATCGCCGCCGGCCGCTGAGTCAAACCGAATTTTTCCGGCGCGGCTTGGGCCTTGGCCAGCACGATTTCGGGATTGCTCATTTGCGCCAGCCCCGGCAGGCGCGGATCATTTGGATAAGCCCACAACAGCATGGCCCAATCCGGAATCTGCGCCAGCGCCGGGCCGAAACGCGGCTGCACCCAAGCGCGGTTCTGCTGCTGCCGGAGGGTGTTGGCCAGCTTCTGCGGCCGCCGAAAAAGCTTGCCGTAAAAACTTTGCCGGCCCAGTTCCTCTTGCCGCTCATTCACAATGCGCGCGGAGAACAGAACCACGCATGCCGCGCCCGGCCGATAATTCAATTGCTCGATCGCGCACTCGCTGACCTGCATTTCACGTCCGGCAAAAGCCGGCCCGAGATGTTGATTGAGCTTCGCCGCCAGTTTCACCGGATCGGCTATTTCAAACAATTGCGGAAACTCGCAATCAGTTGGAATATGGCTGAACTTTGCCATTAGAGACTGTTTCGTTTCTTCTTTGAGCGTTAACGCCGTCAAACTCAGAAAAAAATTCTGAAAGTTTCCTTGTCAGTTTTTTTGAACGCGAATGACACGGATAAAGCAAAAAATAAAAATCCGCGAGAATCCGTGTCATCCGCGTAATCCGTGTTCAAAAGCTTTTTGCTTTGATGCTGCCCGCTTCGGAACTTCAGTTTTCAAAACACCGGCGCCGCGTCCAATTGCAACGGGTTTTCTGCGGCGAGGGCTTTAACCAGCCGCCGCTCATCTTTGCCATCGCCCGCGCTTTCATTGCCCGCCGGGAGAGTATGGCGGGATTGCAATTCGTACAACTCGCGATAATAGTTGCAAGTTTGCATAAGCTCCTCGTGCGTGCCGAAACCGGCGAGCCGGCCGTCATCCAAAACGAGCAGCTTGTCGGCGTGGGCAACGGTCGAGAAGCGATGCGCGATGATGAACGTGGTTTTGCCCTGCGTCAATTTCTCCAGCGCCGCGTGAATCTGCGCTTCGGCCTTCGCATCCAGCGCCGTGGCCGGCTCGTCGAGAATCACGATCGCGGCGTTGCGAATGATGGCGCGGGCGATGTTCAAACGCTGCTTCTGGCCGCCGGAAAGATTTTCGCCGCCCTGCTGAATCATCGTCGCATAACCTTCCGGCATCGCCGTGATAAAATCGTGCGCCTGCGCGAGCCTGGCCGCTTCGATAACTTCCTCGTCGGTGGCGCCGATTTTTCCGAAGGCGATATTTTCCCGCACGGTTTTGTTGAACAGCTTCGCTTCCTGCATCAGCACGGTCAATTGCGCGCGCAGGGTTTTCAACTGATAATCGCGCAGATCGCCGCGGTCAATCAAAACCTCGCCCTGCTGCGGATCATAAAAGCGCAGCAGCAAACTGGTGAGCGTGGATTTGCCGGCGCCGCTGTGGCCGACGAGCGCAATCGTCTCATCGGGTTCGACGACGAAATTCAAATTCTTTAAAATGGCCACGTCTTTTTTATAACCGAAACTGACGTCACGAAATTCGATGCGGCCTTTGAACGCCGGCGCCGGAACCGCGTGCGGCGAATCGACCATGACCGCGGCGCCATCGATCAGCTCCAGCACGCGCTCGGCCGCCACCTGGGAGCGCACGATGTCCAGCATCATCTCGGCAAATTTATCCAGCGGGCCGTAAAGTTTTTTCAAATACGCGACGAACAACACCAGCGTGCCCGCGGTGATCGCGCCTTCCAGCACGAGCGTGCCGCCATAATAAGCGACGCCGCAAGTGCCGATCGCCACCAGCGTATCGCTGATCCGCGAAAAAACTTTTGACAAGCGCGTGGCGGCGAGCGTCGATTGCAGGCTCTGGCGGTTTTCATCGGCAAAGCGCGTCTGCAGCAAATCTTCGCGGCCATAAGCCTGCACCAGCGCCATCCCCGTGGCGTTCTCCGAAATGAGCGAAGCGATGTTGCTCTCGATGTTGCGTTTTTTCTTCGTCACCCGCCGGACTTTGACGCCGATGCGGCGATTGAAATAATACAGCAACGGAATGACGCTGAAGGCGGTGAGCGCCAGGCTCGGGTTCAGCACCCACATGATGCCGACGTGCGCGCCGATGGTCACGAAACGGTAAATGATATTCTGCGGCACCTGCAAGAGCAGCATCGGCAGCTCGCGCAAGTCCGACATCAAGCGCAAGAGCAGATCGCCGGAGCGGTACGATTCGTGAAACGACATCGACAATCTTTGCATGTGGCCGAACACCCGCTCCCGAATTTCCCGGCGGATCTTGACCGCGACCACCATCAGGCCCACTTTGAAATAATAGGAGACGAAACTATCGATCGCATGCAAAACAATGAACGCAATGACGAGAACCGACAACAGCGCCAACCGCTCGCTGCCAAACCACGCCGCAATAAAAGCCGCTTTTTCCGGCAGCGGGCTGTTTAAAACCACGTGATCGATGATCAGCTTCAACGGCCACGGCACGAGCAGGCCAAAACCGACGGTCAACAGCAGGCCGAGATAGGCAACGGTCAATCGGCGCCAGTGCTTTTTCAAATGCCGGCCAAAAACCTTGTAAACCCGCAGCAGCGTTTTAAAGCTGATGTGCTCGCTCTCAAGGTTGATTCCGGGCTTTTTATTTTTATGCTGCCTGCGACCTTTCATGTCTTTTCCAAAATATTCTCACCACCGCGGGCGATGATGTCGCCGCGCTATACGCTCAGGGCTGCGCCGGTGGAGGCGAGGCGGCCGTTATGATCGCCATGATCCGCCGTCAATAATTGTTGCTTGCCAAATTGCAGCTCATACAACTCGCGATAAGCCGGGCTTTCGCGCAGCAGTTGCGTATGCGTGCCCGCATGCGCCGCCTGCCCCGTCTCCAGCACTAAAATTTTGTCGGCGCTCCGAATCGTCGCAAATTTGTGCGCGATGATAAACGTCGTCCGATTTTGCGTCAGCCGCTGGATCGCCGTGTTGATCTTCGCTTCCGCGCGCGCATCCAGCCCGGTGGTGGGCTCGTCGAGAATCACGATCGGGGTGTCGCGAATCGCGGCGCGCGCGATGTTGAGGCGCTGGCGCTGGCCGCCGGAAAGGTTTTCGCCGCCCTCGTGCATCAGCGTTTCATAGCCTTCCGGCATTTGCTCGATAAAATCGTGCGCTTCCGCCAGCTTCGCCACGGCCACGACTTCCTCGGCTGTGGCGCCGGCTTTGCCAAAAGCGATGTTCTCGCGCACGGTCTGCCGGAACAGCCGCGCGTCCTGCAGCAGAACCGTCAGTTGCTGGCGCAGCGATTTCAGCGTGTAGCGGCGAATGTTCACGCCGTCGATCAAAATCTCGCCCTGCTGCGGATCGTAAAAACGCATCAGCAAACTGATCAGCGTGGATTTGCCGGCGCCGCTGTGGCCGACGAGCGCCACGGTTTCTCCCGGCGCCGCCGTGAAGCTGAGATTGTTGAGAACGCCGTAACCCGCCTTGTACGCGAAGCTGACGTTTTTAAATTCGATGCGGCCTTGAAAAGCCGGCGCCGCGACTGCATCCGGCGCGTCTGCCATCACCATTTCGCTTTCGACCACCTCGAGCAAACGCTCGACGCTGACCTGCGCTTTTGCCAGGCCGAGAAACAGGCTGTTGAATTTTTCAAACGTGCCCGTCACGTCGCGCATGTACGCGATAAACACCACCAGCGTTCCCGGCGTAATGCCGCCGTCGAGAGCATACTTGCCGCCCCAGTACAACACGCCCGCGGTGCTCAACACCACGAGAAAATCCGTGAGCCGGCTGGAAGTTTGGTTGAGGCGTAGCGCCTGCAGCTGCGCTTCGGCGTCCGCCCGGTTGGTTTTGATCAGCCGGGCGCGCTCGCTGTCTTCGCGGCCGTACGCCTGCACCACCGCCATGGTCGCCACGTTTTCCGCGATGATGTTGGCCAATTCGCCGGCGCGTTTGCGCGCGCGTTTCATGAACCTTTTCAAGCCGGCCTGGAAATATCTGGTCAGGAAATAGATCAACGGCGCCGAGCTCAGCGCGATCAAACCGAGCCGCCAATCCAGCGCCAGCATCAATGCTGCATAGGCGGCAAACGTCACCACCCGCTGCGTGAAATCCTGCGGGAAATCGATGAGAATGCTCTTCAGCTCGCCGACGTCCGAAGTCATGGTATAAACCATGTTGCCGCTTCTGGCGGTTTCGTGAAACGACAGCGACAGCCGGTTGAAATGCGCAAACACGTGCTCGCGGATCGTGGCGGTCATGCGATCGCCGCAGCTCGAAATCCAGTATTTGTTGATGAAGGAAAAATAGCCTTCGGCGACCGCAATAACGACGATGGCCAACGCCAGCAGCAATAGCAGCAGTTTCGGCTGCGCCTGCAGCAACGGATTCATGAACGCGGCCAATTCCGGCAGCGGCTTGTGCAAAAGAATATTATCGAGAATGAACTTCAGCGGCCAGGGCGCAAAAACTTTTATGCCGATCGCGACGAACAGGCTCAAATAAGCCACCGTCAGCGTTTTCCAATGGGTTTTGTAATGCCGGCCGAAAATTTTATAGACCTGCCAGAGACCGCGCGTGTTGAGCGGCCCGGCGCCTTCTTCCTTCTTCTTCGCCAGGGCGCGCATGGCGGCGAGGTCTTTGAAAAATTTCATTTCCCGTTTTTTTATTTTAGCAAAAAACTATATTTGTATTTTAATACAATTTTAATTATCCCGCCCGGGCAAACTGCAGCGTGCTGCTGCGTTGTTGCAGCCAGCAACTTATTTTTCCAGAAAAGAGCTGCCGGCCTCGAGAAGCTGCCGCACCTGTTGTCGCCAGGCGGGCACTGCTGGCGCGCGAGTGCAGATCATCGCCCGGCGCAAACATGCGAAAGCCTGGTAGCTTCGCAGTCCAGCGAGCATCTGGGGAGACCGGCGAGCTTTATATTCTTCCAGAAAAATTTCTGCTAAACTTTCATAGTCGGAGCCGTAGTGCACCTGCAGCGTCACCAGAAAATTGCCAAGATCCAAAGCCGGCGACGCCAGACACCATCCGTCAAAATCGACAAAAGCGGCGCGCTCCTCGGCGATGAAAATCTGCGCGAGATTCAAATCGCCGTGCACCGGACACGACGGCAATAAACCTTCATCGGTTGCCAGGCCGCGAAGAAGGCGTTCCACCAGCGGCGCCGATTCCGGGCACGCCTCCACCAAAACCTGGGGGCCAGGATGGCAATATTTCTTCAGATGATCGGCGAACGTTTTTTTTTCGCCGGCGGCCAGCGGCAAGCCGTGCAGCGTCGCGAGGTTGCGCGCCGCCGCACGCATGGCCGCGCGCCGTTCAGCATATGCCGTCATCTCGACGAGCTGCCGGCCGGAGACGGCGCTTTGCAACACCATGCCAAGTTCCGGAAAATACGCCAGCGGTTCCGGCATGCCGAAAGGCTCGCCGGTGCGCGCCTCATTTTCGCCGGCGCTCTCCCAAAGCCGCCGCCAATTGGAAAAAATCATCTCACCGCGATTCTTGCGATAAACTTTTCCAATGAGCCGGCGCGGCACGCCGTCCGATTCGTAGGCGATCACGCAGCGCTTGCCGAGCGCATGCTTCAACACCCGGCAGCGCAACGCTGAAAAAAAGATTTCTTCCCGGCTCAGCTCGCGTCCCAGCGTCGCGGCGAGCAGCGACCGCATCGCTTCTGCATTCAAAGCGCGCGCCAGTCCCGGAAGCTTGGGGTCGTTCAAAAGCCTTCGATCTCGGTTTTGTCGCTGACCATGACGGTGAAGCCGAGCACCTCCAGCGTTTTGCCGGCGGCATCCATTTTATCGATCTTGCCTTGCAGCTCTTCGATGTTGAATCCTTTCGGCTCTTGCACTTTGACTTTGACCGGCGCAAAACCGTTGGCGGCATAGGGGCCTTTCAGCTTGACAATGTCGCCCACTTTCAGGTTCGGCAGCGCGATCGGCTGGCGCTGCACGTTTCTAATCTCGACGCCGCCGTTCAGCTTGAAGTCGCGATTCAGCAGGCGCAGCAAGCCTGCCGCGGCATCCACTTGCTGAATCCTGCCTTCCAGCGCGCACTCATCATCGCCGGCTTTGATGCTGATGCCCAGCGCGGCAAAGTCATTGCCTTCGGCGGGCTTGCCCTTCACCTTGATCCGTTGCCCCACTTTGAGATTATTGAACCCGATCGTCTTCTCCATAAAATGTTCCTTCTAAAAATAGGTTATTACGTGTTACGTGTTGCATGTTAAACTAAATTGGAATATAAGGAACCGCGAGACCGCGGAATTCTTCCGAAGCGTCGCCAGGTTCGATCACGGTTTTCGCCGTCGCCAAAACGTTGATGCCGTTGACCGAAAACGTTTGCCGTTCGTCGTCGAGACGCTCGATCACGCCCTGCAACTGTTCGATATTAAATTCTTTGGCCGGGCGCAATTTGATTTTGCGCGGCACAAAGTCGCCGTTCATGAAAACGCCTTTGAGCTTGATCATGTCGCCGGCTTTCAAGGCCATGGAATTGACCGCTTCGCCGTCCTCGTCTTTCATTTCGATGCCATCGGGAATGAAAATTTCTTGATCACAGACGCGCAGGATTTTGCGGCGGCGGTCCACTTCCTGAATGGCGCATTCGATTTCGCCGTCGTCGCCGGCCGGCTCTCGCGTAATTTCCACGGCGACAAAACCGGCGGCGCCGCGAAACTTGCCGCAGATTTTAACGAAGTCGCCGGATTTTAGTGCATTAAAATCGATGAGGCTCATAGCAAAACCAGGAATTGTTGCGACTGAGGCATTGTTACCACAACGTGGACAAGCCACAACCAAAAGTTTTAAATCCGTTGGTCGTTTTTCCATCCGTTGGGCACAAAAAATTTAGATTTTTTTTCTAACTTTCGTGAACCAATGACACAACCCGGACAAGCCGGAACCAAACAGGAAAAAGCTTTTGGGATCCGGATTTTCCGAATTGTCCGGATTAAAAATCTAAGGCTTGAATCCGAGCAATTCGACTAATCCGGATACCACTAAAAGTCTTTGCTTTTTTTGCAAAAATCTCACTTGTAACAGACTACGCCAGATTTTCAGACAAGCTGAAAACTAGGACCGCTTCACGGCAGCTTGTTTTCGACAGGATTTTCGGGATAAACGGGATCGATCTTTATCCTGTAAATTCTGTTTATCCAGTCAAAAACTTTCAGAATTTTATTCTGACTTTGAGTGCCTTATGACTTAATGCGCATGCTCGACTTCTTCTTCAACCTCTTCATCGGCGTCGAAGTCATAAAGATAGCGCTCGGCGGACCAGCCGTGCTGCTGCATTTGCTCGATGCAAGCGACGCCGGTGTCGATCATGCGCGTGACGCGGCGGCGCCAGCCTTCCTCCTGCAAACGCAAACATTTGCAGGCGCGGCGCAGATTGGTCAAGCCTTCGTACAATAAAATCCGGCGCGCAATGTCGCGATCCATGATGGAAAAATATTCCTCGAGAAACACGCTGATCAGCGCGACGACGCCGGGATTCTTTTTGACCTTGCCGCGCAGAAACACCAGCAGATTGCCGAGATCCGAGGCCGGGTCGCCGTAACTGAGCGCGTCGAAATCGATCAGCCAGGTGTAGCCGTTTTCCACGTGCACCTGGCCGAGGTGAAAATCGCCGTGAATCGGCGTCAGCTTCGCGTCGCGAATGAGGCCGGCTTCGATTTTATTCGCGGTTTGCACCAAATGCTCGACGCGGCTTTCCAATTCCGGGCATGCCAATTCGAGAAAGGGATAGCGCGGATGGCAACGCAGCAAATGATCTTTCACCAGGAACGGCTGCTCCAACTTGAGCTCGCACGAGTGCAGCTTGGCGATGGTGCGGGCCAGTTGCCGGAAATGCGCCGGATTGTTTTCCTGCTTCAAAAGCGTTTTGATCGGCAGCCCCGGCACCTCTTCCTGAAAGAGCATGCACAGCGCCGAGGAAAATTCCAGCGGTTCGGGGATGCTGATGCAATCTTTGGCGTTGCGGGCAAAGCCGTTTTGCCACAATTGCCGCATGAGGGCATAAACGTTTTCACCGCGCCGGGCTTTATAAACTTTGCCGATGACGCGCCATTCGCGGCGCTGGCCGCTCTGCGTCTCCAGCGTCTCAACGCGATAACGAATCACGCAGCGTTGGTTGCGCCGCCGGATGACTTCGATATCGACGCCGCGGATGATAAAATTTTTGCCGAGATGTTCCGGCGCCAGCGCCGCGAACGTCCGGGCCATTTGTTGCGAATCCAGCGCCGCTTCCAACGTGTACAATTTGTCGTGGAGCACGGGCGCCGCCGTTGCAGAAGTCATGATGCTTGCCCTCGAAACGATGAGCCACAATTCTCTTTTTTATTCACACCGCTACACCATCCACCGCCGCTAAATTGGTTTTTACAGATGTACCGCGCATGAGCGCCTCGCGCAGAAGCGCGCCGATTTTTTCAACATTGCGTTGCGCATCAAACTCGCGCTCGACCCGGGCGCGGCCGGCAAGGCCGAGCCGGCGCGCCAGTTCGCCGTGTTGGAGCAGGGTGTTGATCGCAGCGGCCAGCGCCGCCGGATTTTTTTCCGGCACCAGGAGGCCGTTGACGCCGTTTTCAATCAGCTCGGGAATGCCGGAAATCGCCGTGGACACGGCCGGTATGCCCATCGCCATCGCTTCCACCAGCACGTTGGGAATGCCGTCGCGGTCGCCGTCTTTTTGCACTTCGCAGGCGAGCGCAAAAACTTCCGCCTGCCGATAATACGCCAGCAATTCCTGCTGCGACATTTGCGGCAACAGCTTCACGCCGCCGCGCAAATCCAGGCGCGTGATCAATTTTTCCAGCTCGTTTTTCAGCTCGCCGCCGCCTATAAGATACGCCTGAAAATTCACGCCGGTTTGCCGAAGCTGATGCAACGCCTGCAAAAGAACGGGAAAACCTTTTTTGGGAACGAAGCGGCCGATGGAAAGAATCACCGGCGTTGGCGTTTTTTTTTCGCGTTCCGGCTTGAACAGTTGCAGGTCGTTGCCGTGATACACGCGAACCACGCGCGCGTCTTCGCCGCCAACGCGGGCGAGATGCGCGCGATTAAATTCCGTGCAGGTGACGACGAAGCGGGCGCGGCGAATTTTCTCGCGCAAAAAATCGCGCTCCTGCAAATAGATATCTTTAGCGTGGGCGCTGAAGCTGTAATTCATGCCGGTCAGCCAGCCGGCAAAATAAGCGACGGTGGTCGGGCCGTGGCTGAAGTGCGCATGAAAATGGGCGACGCCGGTGCCCGGCATTTTTTTTTGCACGAGATAAGCCGCTTGCGCAAAACGTTTGATCGTCGAGGAGCTGCGTTGCCGCAAGCTGCGCGCGAGCGCAAAACGAAACGCCTGCCAATACACGCCGGGGCGATTCCACCAGAGCCGCAGGTTGGCCCCGATGAAAACAAAAAAGCCGCGCCAGAAATAATCCGGAATATAAGTCACCGGCGCGCGGACGCGGCGGACGCTATCATGCACTTTGGCTTCGCCGGGGTTGCGCATGGCGAAAATGTGCAACGGGTGCCCCAATTGCTCCAGCAGCAAAATCTCGTTGACAATGAAGGTCTCGGAAAGACGAGGATAGCCCTTGAGAATGAAGCCGATGAAATTTTTCGCTTGCCGCGTCTCTGTTGGTTGATGCATGATTTGAGGTGCTCGTTGTTCGTGCACGGTCGCCGTTCTAACATTCTTTAAAAACCAAAGCACACAAACTTAGAAAAAAATTCTATACGCTTTATGGCAGAATGATTTAACGGCAGAATGATTCTGCCTAAAATGGCTTTGCTTAAATTTTTCAATTTGGTTTTGGCATTCGGTGGCGCTAAGTTTTTCCATCCAAAATCAATGACGCCGCGCGCGAGGCGCCGCCGAGATCGGGCATCTGCTCTTCGTCGATGCGGGATTTCCGGCGCAGTTTTTTCCAGATCAACTCCGACAAATTTTCCGCGGTCAGACGTGTCGGATGAATCGTGCTGAACAGGCCGCGCTCGGACATCAGGCGCGAGCGCATCGTTTGTTCGGCGCTCGGACCGGCACGGGGAACGACGATGGCGTTTTTGCGAAAGTGCAGAATCTCGCTGATGGTGTTGTAGCCGGCCATCGAAATCACGAGATCGGCGCGGCGCAGAAAACGCACGCTGTCTGCGCCCAGCCGGCTCACGACGATCGGCAGATTTTGGGTTTTCTCGTGCAGCAGCGCGCGCTGTTCCTTGCTCATGAACGGGCCGGTGGTGACGAACGCGTGAAATTTCAGGTCGTCACGCAGCAGCCGCGCCGCGTCGATGAACTGATCCATAAAAAAGGAGGCGTCGGCGCCGCCGCCGCCGGTGACGAGAATAAATTTTTCTTCTTTCTTTTGTCGCGGTCGGTGTTTCCGGGACGGACCCGATGCCGCCTCCCGGGCTTCGCGGCAAACGTAGCCACAATATTGCGCTTTGCGCGCCAAGTCCTCAGAAAAATCGTATTGGCCGATCACGTCAAACAGATCGGCGCAGCCGTAAATAAACACGGCATCATAAAACGCTTCGACGGCTTCGAACGCGCCTTCCGTTTGCCATTGCCGGTGAATCACTTCCGGCGCGCCCAGAATATCGCGCAGGCCGAGAATGATCCGGGTGTGCGGGCAGTGTTCTTTCAGGATTTTCAGCGGCTCGGCCAGCTCGCCGAGGGCGCCGTGCGGCATGTGATCCACCAGAAAAACATCCGGCCGGTAACTGACGGCGACGTTGCGAATGATGTCCGAGCGGATCGCCAGCAATTCGCGTTCGCTCATCGGCAGGCGGTCGGGCCGCCAGACGCCGGAATCGACCTTGACGATGGTGGGAATTTTAATGAAATCGCAATTCGACGGGAGCGGAAAGAAAGGGGCTGCCGGCGAATCCGCGATAATGAGACACGAAGCCGCCGCCCGCCGCCGTTTGATCTGATGGCAAATGTTCAGATTGCGGCGCAAATGTCCCAGGCCGAAGCCGTCCTGAGAATAAATCAAAATTCTCAAAGCTGGTCCGTGCGTCATAAGTTGTCAGTGCAAAGATGAAAAACACGGTCGAAAAATAGCAAACGGCAAATAACGAAAACTATCATAGCCGCAATTTTTTTTCACCGCCAATATTTTCAAAACATTGAAAATTGCAAATTAAAAATTTTCAATTTATAATTTTCAATGCTTTGGGTTGCGGCTGCAATCACGCGATGAAACTACGACGCCGCCTTCAGCCTGGCCGGCGGCGCGAGGCCGCAGAGCTGGCGAAGGCGTTCGGCAATTTTGGAAAATCCGTCCAGCGGAATGCCTTCATATCGCGCTTTTTGAATGAGCCGTGGGCCGCTGAACAGCGCGCGATTGATCATTTCCTGCAAGACGGCGCCGTGGCAATCTTCCGGCGCGAGGAGCTTGAGCAGACCGCGCTCCTGCAGCAGCCGCGCGCGATCGACATTGGCAGGCTGGCCCTGGCCATCGGGAACCGCCAGCGCCGCTTTGCGATGCGCGAGAATCTCGCAGGTCAGATTATATTCGCCGGCATAAATCACGAGATCGACAAAGCGGGCGTATTGGAGCGTGTGCTTGCCGAAACGATGAAACATGACGTTCGGCAATTTTTGCGCGCGCTGCGCGAGACGGCGTTTTTCGTGCGAGCCAATTGCCGGCCCGGCCACAATAAAGCTTTGAAACACGCCGCCCCCGGCGCTTTTTTCCAGAAACCGCAAATACGCATCGATCATGGCAAAGTCTCCGGCGCCGCCGCCGGGGTTTAACATCACCGTCGGCAAATTCCGATTCCATTTTGCAACGCTTTCCGAGACGCGGCGCGACGGCATGGCGAGGCGCGCCAGATAGCCGGTATAAAAGATCTTGGCCGCCATCGTCGCCGTCATCTGATATCGCGCGGCCATGTCAAAAAGATGAGAAGCGCCATAAACGAAAATCTGATCGGCAAAATGCTCGAACATTTTCGGAACGCCGTTACGCACCCATTGCCGCTGCACCCGGTCGGGCGCACCCGCAGTGTCGGACAGGCCCCAGATGATTTTGGCCGCCGGCAACTCGTCGCGAACGCATCCAGCAATGCGCTGCATTTCATCGGCATGCTCCAGCAGGCTCTCATCAAGCATCACGAGGTCGGGGGTGAAAGTCTTGATAGCGCTCTGCGCAATTTTGCGGCGGATACGCAGTTTGTTTTCGTATTCGATATTCAAACCGCCGGCGGGATGGCCGCGGTTTTCAATAACGGGAAGATGAACGTAATCCACCCGCTCGGCGAGACGAAAACGACCGACCGTGGAGAGATCGGTCAACACGAGAATCGAGCAATTATCCAACGCTCTGGAAAGGGAAGCCGCGATGCTGAGCGTGCGCGTGGTCTGTCCCAATCCCCGGCTGTCGTTGCAATACATGAGTATGCGCAGCGATGACATACGGCAACCTCTCCAAAAAAACATTCTCATGGTAGAGTCAAACACGCCGCAAAAGCTCCGACCCTACCGGCCAATTTTTCTTTACAAAAAGAATGGCGGAGACGCGAATGGCATCTCTTTCGCGCGATCCGATAAAAACCAAGTTGAAAGACCAAAAGTTGCGACTTATCGATTCTGCTGGCTGTCTTCTACTGTTGAGATTTAGAAAATGATGAGTAAAGGAGAATTTCGAATGGCGGCAACGGCCTCGCAGCAAACCCAACACCTTCCCAACCCTCGCCCGGAATGGAGGGGAAAGATTGCGCGCCAGAAATAAATTGCGTTACAATTTATTAAATCTCTTTATTGAAGTCAAGGCTTTTTTTCTTTTTTCCAAAATTTACTATCACGTCCGTTCACCTGGGCGGACTAAAAATAAAAACGGCCACGAAAAATCCTTTTTTCTGGGAATTCTCGTGGCCGGTTTCAATAACTCGGCCAACAACAGTCCTTGTTGGCAAAAGCGCAAGAGCATGCGGCGGCTTTTAAAACTGCCGCGGCGTTGCCTCGAAATCAATACCTTATCTGTACAGCCATTCTTACAAATTTGCGCAAAAAAATCTCAGCACGCGACAATCTGCCGGCCTTTTTTCATCAGCCAAGGGGATGATCTATTTTTTGCGGTTTTATTCAAATCGCAACGCTGCAATCGGATCCATCTTGGCGGCCTGGCGCGCCGGATAAATTCCAAAGACGATTCCGACCAGCGCGGATATGCCGAAGGAAATCACCACGCTGTAGAGCGCAATCACGGTTTCCCACCCGGCAAAGAGGTTGATGCCTTTCGCCATGATGACGCCGATGATGATGCCGATCGTGCCGCCGGTGACGCTGATCATAATGGTTTCGTTGAGAAACTGGATGAGCACGTCGCGCTCGGTGGCGCCCAGCGCGCGGCGCGTGCCGATCTCTTTGGTGCGCTCGGTCACGCTGGCGAGCATGATGTTCATAATGCCGATGCCGCCGACGAGCAGGGAAATGGCTGCGATCGAACCCATCACGATGTTGAACACGCGCTGCGTTTTCTGGCTCTGCGCCAGCAACTCCGCCGGGATGATAATTTCATAATCGTTGACGCCGTTGTGCGTGCGGTGGAGCAGCCGTTTGACCACTTCGGAAGTCGGCAAGACCTGCTCTTCCTTTGCCACTTGAATGGCAATCTCTTCAATCGAGTTCGGGCGGTCTTCGTCGGTAAAACGTTTCAGCGCGGTGGTAATCGGGATGTAAACATCTTTGTTGATGTTGCGCAGCTTGATCACCGAGGCTTTGCCTTCCTTGACCGTTTTGGATTCCATCACGCCGATGACCACAAACCAGGTGTCGCCGATTTTGATGCGCCGGCCGAGCGGGTTGCGATAACCGAAAAGCTCATTGCGAATTTCGCCGCCGATGACGCAAACGCGCTTGGCCTCGACGACGTCCAGTGCGCCAATAAAACGGCCTTCGCTCGGATGAAAATTGGTCACCCATTCATAAGCCTCATCGGTGCCGACCACGCGCCCGGTGGATTCTTTGTTGCCCAGCAGAATCGCAGATTCCACGAAGCGCACGGGCGTGACGCCTTTGACGTTCGGCAGGTTTTCGCGAATCAACTGGCCGTCGCGATAAGTCAGGCCGCGCGAAAGTTTTTGCTCCGCCGCTTCGGCCTGGTCGCCGGTCAGCTTCACGTAATTGACGCGGATGTTGTTGGTGCCGAGCAGCTTGATCTGCTCCACCGCGGCGCGCTTGGCGCCTTCGCCGATCGACAGCATCGCGATCACCGCCGCCACGCCGAAAATCACCCCGAGCGTCGTTAAAAACGAGCGCAGCTTGTGAACCAGAATGCTGCGAATGCCGATGCGCAAACTTTCAGAAAATTGCATAAACTCTCAAATGAAATTGGATTGGTAGAGCGTTGGAGTTTTGGATTGATGGATTGATGGAGTTTGGGATTGATGAAACCTGGATTTTGCACTCAAAAATAATCATTTTTTGATTTACCGCGATATTATTGATCGAAATCTTCGTGCAAAATTTTTTTTGCACCCCCCAATGGGTGGATTGAAACACGTGCGAAGCCGCGCCAACTGCGGGTTCGGCCACAATTGGTGCAAAATTCAGGTGGAACCAACCATCCATTTATCCATTGCTCCATTTATCCATTGCTCCATCGCTCCAACCATCCGCCTACGCCTCCGGCAATTCCAAAAACAAATCTTTGAGCCGTTGAATTTCCTCGCCGCGCAACTCGCGGAGGATTTTGCCGTCCTGCATGTGAATCAGGCGGCGCGCCCATTTCGCTTTGTTCATCTCGTGCGTCACCAGCACGATGGTGGTGCCGCGCGCGTTCAGCCCCTGCAAGATTTCCATGATCTCGCGGCCGGTTTTGGTGTCGAGATTACCGGTCGGCTCGTCGGCAAAAATAATTTGCGGCTTGGTCACCAGCGCGCGGGCGATGGCGACGCGCTGATTCTCGCCGCCGGAAAGCTCGTTGGGGCGATGGTTGGCGCGATGGCCGAGGCCGACAGCATTCAACATCTCCAGGCTCAACTCGCGGCGCCGGGCGCGCTCGACGCCCATGTAAATCAGCGGGACTTCGACGTTTTCAACCATCTTGAGCTGCGAAATCAAATTGAAGGCCTGAAAAACAAAGCCCACTTTGCGGTTGCGCAACCGGGACAATTCGACATCGCCGAGTTTTTCCACCGGCGTGCCGTCCAGCGAATAAGCGCCGCCGGTCGGTCGATCCAGGCAGCCGAGCAAATGCATGAGCGTCGATTTGCCGGAACCGGACGGGCCCATAATGGCGACAAACTCTCCGTGTTCGACATTAAAGGAAACGCCGCACAGAGCTTGCACCACGGTTTCACCCATCGTATATTCCCGCCGCAAATCCTTGACGCTAACGAGCATGATCATCTCCACTGGGAAAACTTTAGGGTAGCATCTGATTTTAAAAATTACCCCAACTGCTGAAAAAAGACCAACGGATAAAACTTATTTTGCCTTTAAATTCGCTGGACCTAAAGCTCCGAATTTTTTTGGTTAGATCGACGCCGGGCGGCCGAGCAAGATCACTTCGCCATCCTGCAAGCCTTCCTTCACCACGGCGACGCGATCGTTACTCTCGACGATCGCAATGCGCCGGATTTCAATCCTGCCGCCGGCTTTCACGTACGCAATGGTTTGATCCTGATCGTCGAGAAAAACCGCTTCGAGCGGAATGGACAGCGAACTGACAAATTGATCGACGATGATGTCGAGCGTTGCAGTCAGGCCGGGCTTCAAACGTTTATCCTTGTCCAAAACGTGAATGGTCACGTCAAAAACTTTGGCGGCGGTGGCCTTGCCGGTGATGCGGCTGATCTTGCGTTTCGCAAGATCAGCAATATAGGTCACCTCGCCTTTAAACACGACGTCGGAATAGGCGTCAAGACGAAGCTCGACCGGCAACCCGACTTTGACTCGCGAGAGATCGACTTCGCTGATTTCGGTGTCAACCATCATCGAGGAAACGTCGGGCAGATACATCAACTCTTGTCCTTCAAACGGCATCATGCCGATGCTGATCTTTTTTTGGTTTTCGGCGTCACCGGTCATGGCATAGACCACCAGTCCGGGGCGAGGCGCCATAACCACGCCCTGCCGCAGCTTGCGTTCCTGCTGGTCCAAACCGCGTTCGGCGCGAGAGACGTTGGCTTGCGCGGCGGTGATGGAGGCGCGCAGCGAGCGATTTTTCGAGCGCAATTCCATGTAAACCAGTTGCGCCTGCTCGACTTCGTTTTGCTGGATAAAACCTTTTTTGACGAGCGCGGGCAGCGCTTCAAGATTTTTCTTTGCCGCTTCTTCGCGCGCCTGCATGGCCTCCAGATCGCTTTCCGCGCGGATCAAATCGGCCTTCGCGCTCATGACGCCGGATTCGGCCTCGCCTTTCGAGAGAATATATTTCTCCGATTCAAAGATGATCAGCGTATCGCCATCATCAACCCACGCGCCCTCCGGCACCAGCCAGAGAATTTGCTTGTCGGTCACGGCGCTGATCACCACCTGGTCTTCCGCCCGCAGCTCGCCGGTTTCGCTGACTTTGATGGTCACGTGGCCTTTTTTAACCGTCGTGAACGGAATCGCCGTATCATCCGTTTCCGAAACCAGGAACGAGCTGCTGACAAAAATCAGCAACACCACGCCCAGCCCGGCCGCGCTCACCGCTTTGCGTCGGCTGGAATCGAAGAGAAAACTTTTCACACTGCCCTGCGTTGCTTTCATAAAATTCACCTGAAATGGATTGGCACTCACTTTTTTGCCTATGGCGTGATCGGCCTGCCGACCAGGCTTTCCAACTGCGCCAACTGCGTATGGTAATCCACCAGCGTGCGCAAATATTGGTTGCGGGCTTTCAGCAGAAACTCCTGCGACTCGGTAACGTCGAAATTCGAAGCGCGGCCGAGATTGAACATCGTGGAGGAAAATTCCAGCTTGTCTTCCGCCACTTTAATGGCCGATTCGATGGCGCCGATTTCCGCCGCGGCGCTGTAAACCCCGCGCACGATGTCGCGCACTTCGATCATGATCTGCCGCTGCACGTCAAGCAGCCGATCTTCCTGCTGTCGCACGGCGATCTCCGCATCTTCGGCTTTGGCCGAAGCCTCGCGATTCAAAAACGGGTAGCTCAAATTCAAACTGGCCCGCCAGCCGCCGGTGCGGCTTTTGGCGAGGCTGGTGACCGCATTGCGGGAAAGGTCGGAGGAATAAGAAGCCACGAGGTCGAGTTGCGGCCACAGATTGTTTCTGGCGATCTGTTTCTGCAAACGGCTCTTGCGAATCGCGGTTTCCGCGGTGTGAACCAGTGGATTGTTTTCCAGAGCCTCGCGCACCAGCGTTTTTTCATCCAGCGCAATCGGTTTATAGCTCAGGCTGGTCGAATCCATGGTGATGAACATATCGATCGGCAGGCCCAGCTCGTCCTTCAAACGGTCAAGCGCCAGTTGATAGCTGTTGCGGCTGGCGATCAACGAAGCCTTGTCGTCGGCGAAACGAATCTCCGCGCTCAAGACGTCGCGCCGCGTCGCCAGCCGCGCCGTGATCAAAGCCTTGGAAGCTTCGACCAGCGCCGAATCCTTCAAGAGCGCCGTTAAATTGACGTTGACCAGCTCGCGTTGCAGCAGCGCCAGGTTATAAGCGCGTTTCACCGCAAACACCGTCTGCAATTTTTGGTTCCACAAATTCCTGGATTGAATCTGCCGGTCATATCCTGTGGATAGAAACGAGCTGCGCGCGACGGTCGGCCCGGCCTCCCGCAACAGCGGCTGGGTAAGGCTGATCGCATAAGAACGCTCGCGGTCTTTCGTCGTCGGCAAAACTTCGCGGTCGGTGGGATCTTCCGTGCTGACCGGCTCCTGAAACAACGGCACCTGCGCGCTGTGCAGAAAATCCTGCGTGAACTGCAGCGTCCCGCCCGTCGGCAAAAAAAGCTGGGCCTGGCCGCTGACGGTCGCACTATTATCAAATTGCGTCTTATCAACGAATCCCAAAACCTGCTGCTCGATCAATTCGGTGGAATCTTCAGGATTGGGCACGAGAATTTTTTCGACGACGCGGCGCTCGCCGGTCATGTTATTGACACGGGCGCCGTCGAGACTGAACACCGGCAGAAACCTGCCATAGCTGCCGGCATGAGCGGCTTCGGCGCGATCGAGATCGCTGTGGGCAATCCGGAGGGAAAGATTTTTCGCCAGCGCGATGCGAATGCAATCATTCAGCGTCAGCGGTTTCTGCACCGCCGCTTGAATTTCCGCTTCGCTGTAAGCCTGATAATGAAAATCGCGTGACTTCGCGCGCCCGTCATCGCCGCTGCGAACAACGCCGGGCGGCGAGATGAGAACAATGACGGCAATCATCAAAAGCCGGCGGCACACACGGGCCGCTCGCTGCGACGGTCGAAGCGCAAAGGTAGTCATGGCGGGCATAGTTGTAAAAACTCAGTTGTAAATGACTTTTGAAAAACACGCGGCTTATTTCACCACGGATTGGATTTTGGTGGCGCCGGCAATACGAAACGTCGAGCCCATAATAGTCACCGTACGCTTCGCCGGGTCGATTTTCTCGACTTTGCCGACGACGAGCAGCTCATTCAGCTCCGCGGGCTTGAAATCGGTTTCGTGCTGAACTTCCTCCGCCAAAAACTTGCCGTCCTTCAAATAGGTGCCTTCACATTCAACGAGGATGCCGGTCTTCAGGTTATCAAAAGCCGTAAACGTGCCGTCCGGGCTTTCATAAACGCAATCCGGCGTCACGGTCACCGGGATGCGAAACACCGTAAATTGTTTCTGGGTGGCACTGACGGACTTCACAACGCCCTTAATTTCCCAATCATCATCCTGGAAATCGCCGGTTAACAGCTTAACCTTTTTCGCGGTGTAAGACATATCCGCCTGCGGCGTTCCCTGCAGTTCCAGCCACTGTCCGACCTTCAGCGATTTAAACAAATCAGCCACGGTCTTTTGCGTGGCAACCTGCGCATTGCCGCTATTCGCCGCGGCCAGCAGCGTTGCGGCAAGAACGATGGATTTCATCAACTTCTTCATGAGCTTCTCCTTAAGTATTAACGCCCGCGGTGCAATTTTAAATGCCGATAAAGTCAGCGTCCGTTTTGCAACTTCATACGTTTTAAATATACAAACATTTGCCTATTGGCAGTGTCATGTCGCTGTCCAGTCTTTGTAAAATTCAAGTCACGAAAAACCGTTGCATCGCCGGGGCAAAAAAAGCGCCGCGCCGCGCCCGGGCCCTGCGCTTGTCGAAGAACAATCACGCATTTCGTGTGGCGTGTAACGTTCTTAAATGGCGGACATATTTTTTGAATTTAGACCGTTACCCGTTTCACGTTACACGGTTTATGCGTTGCGCAACCCCTTGATCAAAATCTGCACCACCTCGGCGCGGCTAAATTCCGGGGGCGGGGCTTCGCCGCGGCCGAGCATTTCACGGACCTGCGTGCCGGAGAGCGAGATTTGGGAGGCGGCGTCATGCGGACAGGTTTTGCTCGTCACCACCGCGCCGCACTTTTTGCAGAAGAAAGAATTTTCAAAATTCAACGTGGTGATGCCCAGTTCTTCCGGCTGGAATGGCGCGAAAATTTTCTGGGCGTCATACGTGCCGTAATACTTGCCGACGCCGGCGTGATCGCGGCCGACAATGAAATGCGTGCAGCCGTAATTCTTGCGGCAGAGGGCGTGAAAAATCGCCTCGCGCGGCCCGGCATAGCGCATCGCCGCCGGAAACACGCACAACAGCACGCGATTGGCCGGATAATAATTTTGCAACAGCGCGTGATAACTTTCCATGCGCAAATCTGCGGGAATATCGTCTTTTTTCGTCTCGCCAACCAGCGGGTGCAGCAGCAGGCCGTCCACAATTTCCATCGCGCATTTCTGAATGTATTCATGGGCGCGATGCACGGGATTGCGCGTTTGAAAACCGACAACCGAGTTCCAGCCGCGCTCGGCAAAAAGCCGGCGCGTCTCGGCGGGATCGCGGCGGTATTCGCGAAACCTGGATTCGGGATGGCGATTGATCATCCAGACCTCACCGGCCAGGCAAACTTCACCTTGATTCATCACGCGCGCCACGCCCGGATGTGCGGTATCCGCGGTGCGATAAACTTCCTGCGCTTCGCGCGTTTTGTCGTATTCGAATTTCTCGGCCACTTTCATCACGCCGAGAATAGCGCCGCCCTTGCCATTTTCGACGAGGGCAACTTCCTCCTCAAGCCTAATATTCGCCGCCATTTCTTTAGTAACGGGCAGCGTGATCGGCAGCGACCAGACGAGGCCGTTGGCGAGCCGCATCGAATGCACGACGCTGTCATAATCCGCCTTCGCCATAAAGCCGGTGAGCGGACTCATCGCGCCGTTGGCAATCATTTCGAGATCGGCGCTGCCGACTTCGGAAAGCGGTACTTTTTTCGCGTCACCCGCGCGGCGCAACGCGGCTTCGCGCTCCTCGCCCTGCAGAATGCGATTAACCAGCTTGCTGCCGTGAGGTATGCTGAGAGACATGATGATTTCTTTCTTCAAAAATTAATGTGATGGCTTGATTCAAAACAACCCAAAACTAATATTTACTTACGGCACGAGGCTTTTGCGGATTATTGCAGGGACTCGGCAACGTGTTCGTTAATTTTCACGCCCGCTTTTTGTAATTTTCAAATACTTCGCGTGCCCATGAAAAACAAAAAACCCAGATCGATACCACGACCTGGGTTTAGCGCAAAAAATCGTTTTATATTTTTTTCTTTTTATCTTTTTAAAACTGTGGGCCCTGTAGGGCTCGAACCTACGACCAGCGGATTATGAGTCCGCCGCTCTAACCAACTGAGCTAAGGGCCCTCTTGAAAAACAAAAAGCAAAAGGCAAAAAGCAAAAGGCAAGCTATATTTGCTTTTTGCCTTTTGCTTTTTTCTGTTTGCTCTCTTCCGTGCGCCTACCAGGAATCGAACCTGGAACCTTGTGATTAAGAGTCACCTGCTCTGCCAGTTGAGCTATAGGCGCCTGCTCTTTGCTTTTTCTGTTTGATTTTTGCCGTTCAAAGTGAGCCTGGAGAGAATCGAACTCTCGGCCAACGGATTAAAAGTCCGCTGCTCTACCAGCTGAGCTACAGGCTCGACCGCATTACCGAACGCCGGCCTCTTTTACAAAGGCAGCATTAAATATAAACAATTTATATGACGCAGTCAACCAAAATTTACGCCAATTTAATGCCCAACTCGCGTAACTGCCGTTCATCAACGGCTGACGGCGCGCCATCCATCAGCGAGGTGGCGGCATTGGTTTTGGGAAATGCTATTACGTCGCGAATACTCTTGCGCCCGGCGAACAACATCACCAGCCGGTCGAAGCCGAACGCAATGCCGCCGTGCGGCGGCGCGCCATACTCAAACGCTTCGAGCAAAAAGCCGAACTTGTTTTCCACTTCGGCGTCGCCCAAATTTAGCAGGCCGAACATTTTGCGCTGCAAGTCGCGCTGGTGAATCCGAACGCTGCCGCCGGCGATCTCGGTGCCGTTGAGCACCAAATCATACGCTTTGGCACGCACTTTTTCCGGCGCCGTGTCCATCAGCGGAATGTCGGCATCGTTCGGCGCGGTAAAGGGATGATGCCGCGCCATCCAGCGCTTTTCTTCTTCGTCAAATTCCAGCAGCGGGAAATCGACGATCCACGACAGATGAAAAGAATTTTCCGGAATCAGCTTTTCTTCCTGCGCCAGCCGCAAACGCAGCGCGCCGAGAACCTTTTGTGCTTTCTCTTCGGCGTCCGCCACAAAGAAAATCATATCGCCAGCTTTGGCGCCGACGGCGGCGTTGATTTTCTCAATGACGCCGGCGGCAAAAAATTTGGCCGCGCTGCCGTCCCAGCCGCTGTCCGTCACTTTGAGGGCGACCAAACCTTTGGCGCCCATTTGCGTGGCGTATTGCGTCAGATCATCAATTTGCTTGCGCGAATATTTCGCGCCGCCGGGCAGCGCCAATGCCTGCACGGTTTTACCGCTCGTCGCGGTTTCAACAAAAACCTTAAACTCGCTTTGGCCGGCGAGCGCCGTCACGTTCCGCATTTCCAAACCGAAACGCAAGTCCGGCTTGTCGCTGCCAAAACGCGACATCGCCTCGGCATAGGTGAGGCGCGGGAGCGGCAGTGTAATCTGGCGGTCAAGAATATCGCGCATCATTTCCGCGGCCAAGCCTTCGACCATCGCCATCACGTCTTCCTGATCGACGAACGACATTTCGATATCGATCTGCGTAAATTCCGGCTGGCGATCGGCGCGCAAATCTTCATCGCGAAAACAGCGCACGATTTGGAAATAGCGATCCAGGCCCGCGACCATGAGAATCTGTTTGTACATTTGCGGGCTTTGCGGCAGCGCGTAAAAGCTGCCTTTGTGCACGCGGCTCGGCACCAGATAATCGCGCGCGCCTTCCGGCGTGCTGCGCATCAGAATCGGCGTTTCAATATCGACAAAACCGTGGCGCTCCAAATAGCGGCGCGTGGTTTTATATAACTGGTGGCGCACCAGTAAATTGCGTTGCATGTCGGGCCGGCGCAGATCGAGATAGCGGTATTTCAAGCGCAACTCTTCGGCGGCTTCGACGTGATCGCTGATCTCGAACGGCGTCACTTTCGCCGGGTTCAAAATTTTCAGCGCGCGTGCCGAGACTTCAACTTCACCGGTCGGAATATTTTTATTCATCATGCCGGCCGGGCGCAACGTCACCGTGCCGCGCACGGCAATGACAAACTCATTGCGCAACTCCTTGGCTTTTTGATAAACCTCGCCCAACTCGGGATTGAAAACGATTTGCGTTTTTCCGTAGCGATCGCGCAGATCGACAAAAAAGACGCCGCCATGATCGCGCCAGCTATCGACCCAACCCATCAAGATCACTTCGTTGCTGCCATTTTCTTTGCGTAACGCGCCACAATTGTGGCTACGCTTCCAGGTTCCCAGTGCTTCCATATATTTCTTCCTTGATAAATATTTATCGGATCGTTCTTAGCGCCAGATAAAAAAAATGCCGATCTCAGTTTGATTCTCCGAGATGCGGCCGTGTCGCTATTTCTAAATTTTAGATTGCTGTAGCCGACTTGCCTGTATTATTCATAAAATCGGCATTTCCCGACAAAAAGGCAAGCGGAATTTTTAAGGCGCGTTTACCGCCGGCTCGCACTATGATCGTGCTTCGGCGGCAGCGAAATCAACTTTGGCATAGATATCTTTCAGCGCCAAGGCGCACTCAATCGAAGCGAGCTTGACGACGTCGTCGAGATTTTCAAATGCCACAAGACCCCAGCGACCTTTACCCTCTTTGGTAAAAAGCTCGACCCGCGGGCGGTTCGGCGCGACCAGCAAATATTCCTGCAGCGAAGCGAGCTTGCTGTAATGCTCGAATTTTGCGCCGCGGTCACGGCCTTCCGTGGATTTGGACAGGACCTCGACAATGAGCGTCGGGTTGAGCAGCGTATCCAGCTCATCATCTTCAAGCTGCGCCTTGCCACAAACCACCATGACGTCGGGGTAAGTATAAAGGCCGGAGGAACTCACTTTCAAACGCAAATCGTTCGAGTAGACCTTACAAGGACGCTGTTTGAGTTGAGTGTAAAGTTCCGCACTAATACTGCCGACGATGAGAATATGCGGCTCGCTCGCGCCGGCCATGGCAAAAATTTCACCGTCGTAATACTCACTCTTGTATTCCGCGGCGCGTTCGCGAGCGAGATATTCTTCAGCAGTGATATATGGGCGGCGTTTCAATGCTTGTGCTGGCATGATAAATTTTCCTATTAAAGATAAAGAAAAAATAAGAAAATTTCCGGTCAAACACAAGCCAAAATAAAAAAGCCGAGCCGGGTAAAACCCGCGCGGCTAAAAATCAGATCGAACCACAAGATCAAACTAATACCCAAACGTATACACCTGGCGAAACGTGGTGTTGCCTTTGGCGGGGTCGATGGCGCCGAAATCGTCCCAGCGCATAATGCGCTCGACGATGCAGCTTTCCACGGCGGGATTATTCAACGTCGAAGCAATCACGTTGACACTGGCAATATTGCCCTGCGGCGTAATGACAAAGCGCACCACGAGCTTGCCTTTGAGGTTCGGATGGCGCCGCACTTCTTTTTGATAGCAAAATTGAATGGCGGAGTTATGTCGCGTCACCACCGCGGCCACGGCGTCGCGGTCGCGCGAGCCGGTGGCTTTGCCGTCGGCGGCGGGTTCTTCAATCAACGGCTCGGCCACGCCGACTTCCAATCCGCCGGAGCGTTGCACGTCTTGCGATTTGCCGCGGTCGAGGCCTTGCACCATTTCGCCGATGCCGCCGGCATTGGTGGAACGGCTGCCTCGCACTGGCCGGCCATCGCCGCCATTGCCGTTGCCGATTTCACCGCGGCGCGCCGTCGCGGTCGAACCGCGCCGCAACGTGCCGGCGTTGGCGAGCGCTTCATCGAGATTCGACATCTGCGCCTGGTTTTCACCCAACACCGCTTCCGCGGCGCGGCCCGTGGCCTCGGCGCCGGTTCCCGTGAGCAATCCAAGAATGCCGGCGCGACTCGCCGCAGAGCTGATATTTTCACGGCTGCGGCCGCCGGACGAACCCGAACCGGCGTCGGAACTTTCTTCATCACCACCTTGACGCGTGCCTCCAGTCGTGCCGCTCGTTCCGCCGTTTCGCCGTCCGGCCATTCCCGACACTCGCCCGGAAGCGCTATTGCCGGCGCCAGGTGCGGACGGCAGTTCTTCCGGGATGGAGGCGTCAACGAATTTCGCCTCGCGCTCCAATTCGGCTTGCTGCCGATCCAATTCCGCCGCCAGCTTGCGAAAATGATCCGCGCCCTTTTCGCTCATCGTGGTGGACGCCGTCGAAACGAAATAAGCGATGCTGAGCACGTCGAGCAAAAGCGTCAACACGAAAATACTCGTGAAACGCTTATCCAAGACATCCATCAGCGACTTTTCAAACTCTTTGGGAAAAGTCGTCCAGAGGTTTGCGGTCTCGGGCGCGCCTGGAGAAGCGAGCGCGGTTTGTTCTTTTGGCATGAGCATGTTTAGGCATCGTAAGTTTAGCGAACGTCAACGATCAACCCGGGTGGCCGTTGGATTAATCCGCCCGGCGATAAACGACCAGCCGCATATTCGGATAATTGGAGAGGCCGCAGGTGCGCATCACCTTCACCAACTCCGCATAAGGCAAATCTTCATCGCCCTGGATCACCACTTTGCCGGAAAATTTAACCCCGTAATCGATCTCCATTTTCTTGGCTTGCGAGCTGAAATACAACAGCCGCTCTTGCAGCGGCTTAATGATCCCGTGCTCGACAACTTCCGGCCGATTGGCAAAGACGTCGTCCATCGCCACCACTTTTTCGTGATTGACCAGAATGATGTTTTTCGAAACCACCAGATCCAGTCCAACTTCCGCCGGCTTCTCAACATTAGATTTGGGCAGCGACAAGTATTTGGAAGGCGAGATTAACTGGCCTTCGGTCGAATACATTTGCAGCAGAAAAATCAACAATACCGTAAACGTATCCAGCATCGAAGTCAAAGTCAACCGCGCTTCGGGCAGCTCGGTGTGATGCTTTTTAATTTTGGAAGGTATAAAAGCCATATACGCTCAAAAAAGTAACTCGTCCATCGCCATTCGTCATGGCGGCCGGCGCCGCCGAATTATATCACGCCCGCGCTCAAGGCCACGTTAGGGAACAGGCTCACGATTTTTTCGCCGCGGCGAATGCTGCGCGCCGCATCCATCACGCTCACGAGAATCTGGTAACGGATTTTCGGCTCCGCTTGAATCACGATGGATTCCGGATCGGCAAAATTGTTTCCGGCTTTTTGTTTGACCTCGTAAAGCTGCCGGGAGATCGCGGCATAATCATACTCCCCGTCGGCGCGAATCGCTATCGCCGGCTTGCGGTCCGGCAACTTTTCCGGCGCCGATAGCGCGCTGGAAATATAAATGCCTTGATCCGTGATCGAGATGACCAAATCCAGCGGGCGTTGCGTTTCTTTGGGCAACGCCGCCGCGCCGCTCGTGGCCGGCGGCAAATTCAAATCGATCTCGCCGATCTGCGCAAATTGCGCATTCGCCAGCAACAAAGGAATCAACACCGTCATCATATCCAGCATGGGATTGAGATTGAGCTCCGTGCTGACTTCCTTATGATGCCGGCGCAAAGAAGGTCTAAACGCCATGGCTTATCGATTTCCCGTCAACAGATTGATCAGTTTCACCGTGTGCTCATCGATCTCGTCGATGATGCGCGCCGTTTTATTGTAGAGAAAAGTGTAAAACATAATCGCCGGAATCGCCACCACCAATCCCAGCAACGTGGCGGTCATGGAAGCGCTGATGCCCGCCGAGAGCATGCGCGCTTTTTCCGCCGCGTCGATGCCCGCCGCGGAGACGGCTTTGAACGACAAAATAAAACCGTAAACCGTGCCCATCAGGCCGAGCAGCGTCGCCACGTTGGCCAGCATGGCCAGCGAGCTGGTGCGTTTCTGCAAGCTGGGAATGACTTCCAGCGTGCATTCATCCACGCTGTTCTGAATCGCGCGAAAATCGACTTGCGCGTTTTCCGCCACTTTGCGCAAACTGGCGCCGACCACCTTCGGCAGCGCCTTGTGGGGCGCCGCGTCGCAGAGCGCCAGCGCCTGCTTGACTTCGCCGGCGCGCACCAGTTTCTGAATCTCGGCCATGAAACGATGCGCATTGATATTCGAGCGCACCATCAGAAAATGAACGCGCTCGACAATAATCGACAACGCATAAGCACCGACCAACAAGATGGCATACATAAACGTGCAGCCGTCATCATCCCAACGAAAGGAACTTAAAAATTCTTGCCAAAAAGCTTCCATGAACGAACTCCAAGTTTGGTTGTTACAATTAAAACCTGAGGTGATGAAAATATTTCCCAACGGATTAAAAACGGCCAACGGATTTAGAGAAAAGCTTTTCAGGTTTAATTCCCCACGGATTGAAGAACCCGCGGATAAAACATTTCATCCGTGTCCCGCCGCGGCG
>Ga0247727_10002903_pt1 | contig 38621 bp, 32 predicted proteins | sample WisWelCaveWW1625_FD_202498 | JGI IMG/M metagenome (GOLD analysis project Ga0247727, IMG submission 202498) | Biofilm microbial communities from Wishing Well Cave, Virginia, United States - WW16-25 | ecosystem: Environmental > Aquatic > Deep subsurface > Groundwater > Cave microbial mat | place...
GCGCCCCGCAGTGGATTGTCGCCCATCAGGTTGATGTGGTCGTCAATAATCAGAATGTCCCCTTTTTTGTGTTGGGGATTCATACCGCCGCAAGCGTTGGAGAGGATGAGTACGTCCGCGCCGAGTTTGCGAATCACGCGGACGGGAAACGTGATCTGTTGCATGGAGTAGCCTTCGTAGTAATGAAAGCGGCCCTCCATCGCAACGACTGATTTGCCGTTCAGGATGCCACAGACAAGTTTACCGGCATGGGTCTCGACCGTTGATTCCGGAAAGTGCGGGATTTCGCCGTAGGGGATCACTTTCTCCACGGTGATTTCCGTCGCGAATCCACCCAGTCCCGTTCCCAGCACGATGCCTACTCGCGGCCGCTTGGGCCAGCGCGATCGGATTGCACTGGCCGCAGCCGCAATTTCGGTGTGGAGGTCCGCCATTTACGAATTCCTTTCGAACTATTCCAATGAAAAAACCCTGAGCAGCCCGCCCAGGGCATGGTCCGCGGCGATCATGAACCATCAGTTACTCAGGTGTGCCAGATTCTAAGGAAGCACTGGCCCGATTGGAATGGCGTCTCTCGTGTGAATCTTGCGATGCCTGCTGACCTGTGTTTGAACGGCCAAGTTGACTACTTGGACGCTTTTGATTTCAGAAGGTACCTACCGAGAAGCCCGACGAAGCGAGCGTCCTTTCGCACGTGGTCCAGATCAGAGTCCTTGAGCAGATGCTCGACGTTGCGATAGCCAAGCCGCAGCGCGGAATCGAGCGCGCCAATTGCGGCGTCGTTCATGTGAAGCAACGAATAACTGCAGGCCAAATTGTAATGGATCGCCGGGTCCTTGGGCCGCAATCGAGCCAGGTGGCGGTCTGCCGCCAATCCCGATGCGTACTGGCCCTTCGACGTGAGGTTATCAGCGTGCACCCGAAGGACATCTACATAGTCGGGATTTTGGGCCAAAATCCGATCGAAGAACTGAAGTTCAAAGTCGAGCTGCGAAAACTCGTTGCCCTTGAGATTCGCCGGACCTGCATTCGGGGGCGAGTCCGGCTCGGTGAATTGATCTTCGTGCGATTCGAACATCTACGGCCTCACAGTTCACTTCAACAGGTCGCTTGTAAGGATCGCTCGATCCCGTCCTTGCCGACTTCCCGCGCTCCGTCGAATTCCATTATACGGCCGCGCAACCGTACTGCTAGCGGAAGGAGCTGCCAATGAGCATGTTGAAGCGATCTTTTGGACTATGCCTCGTCGCGCGAATGGGGCAATGGCGGCTGGCGATGCTATCGAGCGGCAGTTAGCTGTAGCAAGGCAACCTCGGGCCGCGTGCGATATCTCAATCGAATTCCGTGTCCTATTCCCTTGTTCACGTACAAGTGCTTGCCACGATGGCAATACAGGCCTGCCCGGAATGCACGCCGCCGAAGCAGTGGGGACTTGGAATGGCCGAACGTTACTTGCCCACCGTGCGTGTGACCGCTGAGCATTAGATCGCAGCGGTGATCATCGAGAAGTTCGATAGTCTTGGGATTGTGAGCCAGCACGATTCTCGGGACCCCTTCGGGGACATCACCAAGCGTTCTCGCGACGTCGCACGAGCGGCTCCACAAATCGTCGACTCCGGCAACCGCCAACTCGGCACCGTTGTGGCGAAGCGTCACGGATTCGTTTCGCAACACACGAATTTTGTGTTTGCTGAGCGACCGATGTATTGCAAGGTGGAGTCGCGGATAGCGACGGATTCCAAGGGCATTTCGAACCGCATAGTCGTGATTTCCCAGCACGGCAAACACGCCGAGCGGGGCCCGCAGCTCCCCCAGCAGCTCGGCTATCGGTTCCACGAAACTGTAACCCTTGTGTACGAAATCACCCGTCAACGCGATCAAATCAGGCTCGCAACGCTGAGCCAGTTCGATGCTGTGTCGGATGTAGTTTGGGTCAAGCCGCTTTTTGAAATGGAAATCGCTGAGCTGAACTATTCGTAATCCGGAAAGTGCTTCGGGCAGACTGGGGATTGAAACGTCGAGAGAATTCACCTCAAGCCAAGTCGGTTCAATGCGACGTGCATAGTGAAGCCTCGCCCAATTGCGGCCAACCCAGCCGGCAATTCGCCGCGGAGTTCGCGGAAGCACATACGGCTGCTTTCCTCTGGTTCCTCGCACCTCGACTACCTCGGAAGATAAATCCTTGGGACTTTGGTGCAAATCCAAAAGTCACCTGTCAGCATATCAGAACGCATCGCCCTCTTCGAATTCTTCTTCCTCTTCATCCTCTTCAATCCCTCCACCCTCTTCCTCTGTTTCTTCTGTGGTTTCGAATTCCTCCTCATCGTCTTCGTCATCGTACTCGTCTTCCAGGTCGTCATCTTCATCGACGTCCTCGAAGTCCTCAATTCCTTCATCGAGTTCTTCGAGGTCCTCATCGTCATCGAAATCACCTTCATCCTCTTCGAGGTCATCGTCTTCGTCATCGTCGAATTCATCGTCCTCTTTTTCATCCTCTTCTTCTTCGGAATCTTCCTCTTCGTCATCCCGCGCGCAAATGGGCCAAGGCTGAATCAGGCCAGCCCTAAAAGATTCGGAATTGGGGGTGGGCACCAATCGTTCTGGATACAGGCCATTCGTCACATTGAACGCCGAGTCGGTCAACCTTTTTCTCATTTATGCAATCCTCAATCTGGGTGGTCATGACCACTGCTTCCGGGCAGTGGATCACGTTCCTTTACGATGCTGAGTTGGTTCGTTTGGGTCACGGTTCAAAATCGGGCGACCCCTTTTGATCCATGCCTCGTTTGAAGAGCGAACGACGCCATATTCCAAGCCGCTCCGCGATTTTAAGTCTCTGTAAGCTAGAGGTATACTGGTAGTCAAGTCCGATTGGTTTGTCAAGCATCCCGACAGCCACCCGCCGCTTGCTTTGGAAGCCGAGTAGACACCTGGAGCAACTGCAATGAGAATCGCCCGGTACGAATATGAGGGCTCGATAAGAATCGGCTTTTTTGAAGACGATTTCTTGATAAGTCTCGCCGACGCCGTTCACCTGAATGGAGCAAAACCTTCAGGAAGCGAACGCCTGGACTCGCCGGATTTGTTGGACTTTTTGCCCCCGGATGGACCTTCACTTCGATTTGTCCGGTCCGCCTACGACGCAGTTCGGCGGTTGAAAGCTTCCGATCGAGCCAGCTTGGCGATTCCGTGCGATCAAGTACGACTTCTCATTCCCATCGCCCGGCCCAACGCCATTTTTTTGCTCGCCGGCAACTACGCGGCGCACATCGAGGAGGGTGGCAAGAAGGCGGCGGCCAGACAGGAAACATTCCCTTACGTTTTTGTGAAGCCCCCCACGACGCTCACCAATCCGGGCGACGCCATTCAGATTCCCGCGGTTTCACCGCTTTCGATCGATTGGGAATGTGAACTCGGCGTGATCATCGGCCGCAGGTGCAAAGGCGTTTCCGAATCCGAGGCACTGAGCTGCGTTGCCGGCTACACCGTCGTCAATGACATCTCGGACCGCAAGTTCCGGCCAAACCCGAACCGAACCAAACGAGACAACGACCAATTCTTCGATTGGCAGCATGGCAAATGGCACGATACGTTTTGTCCGGTTGGCCCCTGCGTTCGATCGGCCGACAGCTTGCCCGATCCGCAGTCGCTGACTATGGAACTGAGAGCCAACGGTCAGGTCAAGCAACACGCCTCAACGAGTCAGATGATTTTTCCGGTCGCGGCCGTGATTGAGTTCCTATCGAGTTTTGTAACGCTTGAAGCGGGCGACATCATTTCAACCGGAACACCCTCGGGCGTCGGCGCGGCCACCGGAACATTTCTCAAAAACGGCGACCTCCTGGAAGCGGAGATCGGCGGAATAGGGATTTTGCGAAATCCCGTGATCGGCCCGTGAAATTCCCTGGCACAGAATCTGCCCTTTCCATACACTGCCGCCCCGCCGTATGGCCGAGTTCTCGGTGAGCGTTGATTGCGGGGCTTGGCTGTCTCGGCGAATTTGATCAGAGAACAGGCCAACGGGAAGCGGCCACACCGGCGACGAATTGAAAAGTGTTCCGACTCGGACTGAACTTTTTGCAATCGGCCGGTTAGCGTTGCTCTTTCGACAATTTTCGATTCCATGCCCATGGCCAAGGTCGGCCGTGGCTGGCCTACAACACTGGAGGGACCCATGAAAGTGTTGGCCTACCTGTCCGCGTTGCTACTCTTCGCTCCCATCGCATCGGCCGAAACGGTCCTATTGGAATTCACTGCCAAATGGTGCCCACCGTGCCGCGAAATGGAGTCGGTGGTGGCGGGGCTGGAACGAGAAGGCTATCGCGTCGATCGTCTCAATGTAGATTTGCCTGAAAACAAGGCAAAAATGCGGCAGTTCAACGTGCAGAATATTCCTACCTTCATCGTCATCAAAGACGGTCGCGAAGCGAACCGATTAGTCGGCGCACGGCCGGCAGAGGACCTGCGCCGACTGCTCGGGCCGGCGAACAAGGGGCGAACGCCTACACCGAAACCGCAGGAGGTCGGATCGGCCAAGCCAAAGGAAGTCCCGCTGGCGAACTTGGCAACCTCGGGCAGAATTGTGGACCGTGATCTGATTTCTCGCAGCGTGCGAATTATTGTGGACGACGGCAGGACTCGCACGTTTGCCACCGGCACGGTGATCCGAAGTGTTCCGGGCGAGACGCTCGTGCTTAGTTGCAGCCACTTGTTCGAAAGAGTATCGCGCCGAGCGCGAACGGCGATTGAATTCTACGGTGCGTCCGATTCGCCCGCCCTGTCCAGCGAACTCGTCGCTCGCGACCCAGACGCGGACGTTAGCCTCCTGCGTGTTTCGACCGAGCGAGTTTTCCCCACAGCGTTGATTGCGTCACCGCAATTCACGTTGGCCCCGGGCAAGTCTGCGATTTCCGTGGGCTGTGACAACGGACAACCGGCTTCCGTTCGTCGCATGCGCATCACGGCAGTTAATCGCTATCACGGTGCGCCGACGATCGAGTGCAGCGGTGAGCCGGTGGAAGGTCGTTCCGGTGGCGGGCTGTTTAATGAATTCGGCGAACTGATCGGCGTCTGCCTTGCCCGCGATCCAGCAGAGAAACGCGGCATTTACGGCGGGCTGGCCGCTGTTCACCGCTTGCTGGACCGTCAGGGACTGGCCGCGCTTTACCAAGCGAAACCGGCTGAAGCGACGGCCCTTGCAAGCAAAGGGCAGAACGGCAAGAAGAGCGAGCCACGAGTTCCATTGCCGTCACCGAAAGAACTCGGCCTGAATGTTCGCGACGATCTCATTTCGCCGGCCGGCGTTGAGAACGCCGAAGTCGTAATGGTCATCCGGTCGCGGATCGATCCCCAGTCGCCCGCCCGCATTGTCATGATCAATCAGGCCACGCCCGAACTCCTGGCGCTCGTGGAAAAGGAACATGCCGCCCAGGACGCTCGTACAAACACGTCGATGCGAATGCCGATCTCACCCGACGTCCGGCCCATTTCAAAATCGGCTCCCGGTCCAATTCCCGCGACCGACTCGAATGACCTTTCGAATTGGCGACCCGCACCGAGCGTTCGTGAACGGGAGATGAAAGAACCCGACAAGAACCGATCGACCATTTTGGAAAGTGCCCGATGGGAGAAGAATTGGGAGCCTGGAGCAAGTGCCGCGGATGCTCCGGTGCGCCGCTGAATTGATCGATCGCTACGCGGCCTTTCTTACCTGGCCGGCCGGCAATTGTTGGCGGGGCTGATCCACGCGTGCCATCCAACAAAAGTAGGCCACGAGCACATGCTTATCGATGACGACGGCGACGATGACTCCCCAGGTGCCCAGCGAATACAGCCAGCAATTAAACGCGGCAAAGGCCACACACAACATGAGGCTCGAGATCCCAAACTGAAAGGGACGATTCTTCATCGATCGCTGCGGAACAGGTTTTTGGATCAATCTACGAGTCATCCTACAACGACGACTGCACCGCATCAACGAGTGCAACGATTGTCCGAGGATTACCCAAACTGGCCTAGCATCGTTTTTCGAGTTCGACTATATACCCGCGCGAATGCCGGGGCTCCCATCATGGCCCGTTGCGTTTGCCAGGCATGAGGCCTGGTTCGAGCAGGGCCAACGCGGAATTTCCCGGAAGTCAAACCTCTCAGGTGAGGGCGGGACGGTGAAAGGAATCACTTTTACGACGAGGAGAGCCATGAGAATACCATTGGCGGCCATTGGAATCGTACTCGCATTGGGCACTTTTGTTTCGGCACAGGGCACGGGTCAGGAAAAAATCTACAGCCGCCAAAAGGCGTTTCGCATTCCCTTTCAGATCCCGGACCCCGCGGAGCAGAAGCAACTCCAGGAGGTTCAACTGTACGTCGCTCGCAACGGCGGCAAGTGGGAAAAGTACACGTCGGCACCTCCCGACGTTCCACCCGAAAAGCGGAACTTCACTTTTCGCACCGATCAGGACGGCGAGTATTGGTTCTCGGTCCGCACGCTGGACAAGAAGGGCGTCATGAACCCGGCGGAAGACGCGAACATGGCGGTTGGCCTGCGCGTCGTCGTGGATAGCGAGGTGCCGCGGATCGACCTGAAAGCGCTCAGTCGATCCGGCCGAGAAGTCGGCGTCGAGTGGGAAGTACAGGACAGAAACATTACCCTCGATTCGCTGAAGATGGAATATCGAGTTGAGGGAGAAGAAAGCTGGCAAGCCGTGCCGGGCATCGTTCCGAAGTTCGTGGGTCAGGCGGTGTGGACGCCCGAGGCGCCCGGCCGCGTGACGCTCCGTTGCCAGGTGCAAGACCGAGCCCAGAACCTGGGCATCCACAGCCTGGAATTGGAACCAGGCACAAACACCGGCCGAGCCTTCGGCAACCAGACGCCAGATTCCTTCGGTTCGCAGGGCGGTTTCAAAACGCGCGATTCCGGGACAAATTCCTCAACGGGCACGGGAATGAAACCGTTCAACAAAGAAGCTGACATTCCGCTTGGCCAGCCGACAGGCCCGTCGCGCAGCGGTCAAAACTCAAACCGGCGTACACCTAACACCAATTCATCGTTCGAGCCAATGCAGACCTCTGAGGAAGTTCAAGGGCCAACGCAGCAAAATCAAACCAAACCGACGAATCAGTCCAACTTCGGTTCACGCACCGCTCAAGCTCAATCACAAAAGCCCTCCAACCGGCAGGTCTTGAATGATTCCGAACTGAGCCTCGACTATCAGATTGAAGACGAAGGACCTTCCGGCGTCTCGGTGATCGAACTTTGGACGACCACGGACCTGGGCCGCACGTGGAAGAAATTCGGTGAAGACTCCGACCGCCAATCGCCGTTCACGGTCAACCTGACTGGCGAGGGAGTTTACGGTCTGACGCTGGTGGCTCGCAGCGGCGTCGGCTTGGGCGATCGCCCGCCCGTCGCCGGCGATCAGCCGCAGATGTGGGTCGAAATCGACAAGACCAGCCCGCAGATCGAACTCGACACGCCGGAAATCGGCCGGGGCCCGCAGGCCGGCAGCGTCATCATCACCTGGCGAGCCGGCGACGAAAATCTCGGGGAACGCTGTGCGAGTCTTTACTACGCCGAGGGCAAAAGCGATTGGAAGCCCATCGCCACGGGCATTGAGAACACCGGCCGCTACATCTGGAAGATGACCAATCAGACGCCCTATCGCTTCCGCATCGCCATCGAAATTACTGACACGGCGGGCAATCGCGAAATGGCCGAATCGCCCGAAGTGACCATCGACTTGTCGAAGCCAAAGCCGAAGGTGATCGGAATCACTCCGAAGGAGAGGAACTTCAGGTAATCGGCGTGTGTCTTTACGCAGCAGACCAAACCCGGCTTCATCGTGAAGCCGGGTTTTTTTGTCGCCTGCAATTTAGTTCACACCATTCAGGCTTTCGCTCTGGAAGTTTGAGAGCTTATACTTCGCGCCATGGCAAAAACATCTTCATCCAGCGTGGCAGCCGTCTCGGGAATCGAGGTGCTGCAAAATCCGGGGGCGGTGGAGTTAAGGCCGGTGTATGTCGTCTTCGGTGAGGAAGAGTTTCTGCGGTCGGCGGCGACTGCGGCGATTCGCGATTGTGTACTCGGCAAGGGAGCGGACGATTTCGGGGTCGGGCGATTTGACGGAAAGACCGCGGCACTGGCCGACGTGCTCGACGAATTGGCGATGCTGCCGTTTCTCGGCCCCCGGCGACTCGTAATTCTGCAAAACGCCGACGAGTTCGTTTCGGCTCATCGCGATGCACTGGAGCGGTACGTGCAGAAGCCGCACCGCACGGGTGTGTTGCTGCTGTCCGTTCAGAGTTGGCCATCGAACACGCGGCTCGCACGATTTGTCGCACAGGGCGGACTGGCGATCGACTGCAAATCGCCCGAGGACCGCTCGCTCGCCCCTTGGTGTCGCAAGTGGGCCAAGGACCGCTACGGCAAGCGGCTTGCCACAGACGCTGCGGACCTGCTGGTCGAATTGGTAGGTGGGGGACTTGGCCAACTGGATGGCGAACTGAACAAGCTTGCGGCCTATGTCGGCGAACGGCCAGACATCTCGGCTGAAGACGTCGATCAGCTTGTCGCCGCCGGACGCGTGGAGACAGTCTGGAAGATCATCGACGCGGCAACCGCGGGCGACGCTGCGGCCGCGCTGAGCATGTTGCAGTCGCTCACGGCTGCCGGCGAGCAACCGCTCCTGATCTTCGGTGCCATCAGCTCGCAGCTTCGCAAGCTGGCCAAGGCATTTCGTCTGATGTCGGCCGGCGAGCCGCCGCGTTCGGCCCTGCCCAGGGCCGGCGTGCCTCCCTACTTTGTGGACAAGGCCCATGCCCAGCTTCGCCATCTCGGCCGCGACCGACTGGGACGAATTTACAAGTGGCTCTCCGAAACCGATCTGGGAATGAAGGGAGACAGTTCGCTGAGCCCGCCCCATTTGCTGGAGCGCCTGGTAGTGCGAGTTGCTTGCAAGTCGGAGAAGTAACGGATGACAAAGCGGCCCGCGCACAATCGAGTTGCTTTTGGACTTTCTCCAATTCGTTGGCTTGATGAATCCCGCGCGGCGCCTGCAAGAGATCGAAAACCGAATCGACTTGTGTCTCGATTTCCATGACCGTCATCCCAGGTAAGGCCCGGGAGCGATTGGCCCGGCACTTGGACGACCCCGGCACACCGGGGCTCCGGTTCTTGAACGACGAGACGGTCACGACATCGTGCATTTGGAGTGCGATGACTTGTCATCGCTTTTCTTATCGCCGATTTGTCGGCGTGTCCCGATCGGCGACAAGTCGCCTGGAAACAAAGCGATCCCGGCGCGCCGAGATCGCACTCCAAAACCGTGACAGACCCCACCTGAAACGCCGCCGAAAAAGTCCCCCACACGCCGATCGACTGCTGCCCGCGAATGTGTACCGCCTGCCAATACTCGGCCATTGCCCCCCGTCCTTTCTGCTGATCGGAACCAGAATGGTAACGCCCGAACTGCGACGAGAGGATACCACGGCGAAACGGTGATGTGCCAGTCGCTCAATCGTTGAACTTAGATTTAACGCTAACGATCAGCGGGGCGGCGGGCACGAACCACGCTGGACCCTGAACGACACGAAAAACTTTCAAACAACCAACACGCTCCAAACGGTCAAAAACTGCCCGCCGTCTCCGCTGGAACCGTTCGTTAAACACGGGACTGGACAGCCTTGACCGGTTAGCCTAGCCCTGCGCCGCGTCGAGCTTCGCGAGAACTTCGTTTGCAAAAAAGATTGGTCGCTCAGCACGCACGGCCAGACTGAAAGCGTCACTCGGGCGCGTGTCAACGCTTACCAATCGGCCTCCCTGACGGATTCGGACCTTGGCGTAGTAAATATGGCCTTCCAAGTTATCAATCAGCACGTCTTCCATTTCTCCGCCCATTGCTTGAATCGCTGCGAGCATTGCGTCGTGGGTCAAAGGCCGAGGCGATTGGTGCGCCTGAAGCTTGGTCACGAGACTCCATGCCTCAAATAAGCCCGTAACTATGGGAATGCTGCGAGTGCCACCAACCTCTCGCAAGTAGATGACCTGCTTGTCGTCTGTTTCCGTGATTAACACCAATTCAAGGTCGAAGCACGTAGAGCCGTGCAGGATCGCTGGGTTTCCGTCGCCGACGCGAGCCGTCTTCCAATAATGCTCGACGAGTTCTCTTGCGTGCTGTTCGCAAAGGTGTTGCTCGCGGACAGACCTGCGGAACTGCGCCCAAGTGAGATGGAAGGGCGCTTTTTCGCTGCAACCTTTCCACTCGCAACTGTACTGCTTTCGCTCCACACGCGGGAAACCTCAGCGTCTAACGCTGACGATCAGCGGGGCGGCCCCAATGAAGGGACACAAGGCCCCGAAGAACCAAGACGCATTGTAGGCGGACACATCCTCCGAACAACGAGAAACCTGGGGCCGCCTCCGCTGGATCGTTTCGTTAGGCTACTCATCGGAAGAGGTACGGCCAGGCTTCTTAGCGGAAAGCCGTTTCTGCTGGACCTTCATGACCACGCCCAATGCGATGAGGGCCAGACCGGCAATGCCCCATTCGAGCGTCATGTAGCTGAAGGACAGAACGACGAACAAGGCGCCCGATACGAAGAACAGCGGCGCTAATTTATGTACCCACATTTGAATCCCCTTTCCTCGCGCTTAGAGAGAAACTGGCGGTTGAGAGCCTCAGTTCGGATCCGGGGCTGTAACCACGGGGAAGAGCCCCTCTGCCGTCTCGTGCAACATCTCGCTGATCGAAATTGACTGGGTACTCAGAGTGAGGTCGGTCTGTGCGACGTACTGGCCAAACGCCGAGATGAAGTCGTCGGACAGGCCTGCGTCTCTTAGCATCTGGACTTCGAATAGGGGCAGGCCGTCCGCCCCAACGCCCTGACGAATCTGGTCCAAATCGGACTGGTTGAACTGAAGGTTCTCGAAACCGCCAGAGTCAAATTCGTTTGCGATGCGGTCCACATCAAAGGCCAAGATGGCCACATCGAAGTCGAGCTGATCCGCGGAAGCGCCGTTGCGGGCGTCCGCTAGCAAGATGTTGAAGTCGTCGATCATCTCGTTTGCGGCGATCACCAGTGAGTCGGTGTTGTCTCCTTGCAGTTGCAAATGCTGGAATTGGCCATCGAGGAATGCAAGCCCCTGAGCGAGAAACGCTGCTGGCGCATTTCCCGCAGCAGCCCTGGGCTGATTTCGGCCGGGACGGCCGACTATGGTGACAACCGCATCCGTGAACACTGCCACGATCTGCACGATCCCCAGAGCACCGCCGATGACTTGACCGGCCCCAGTCGGCGTAACAGCAGCGCCGACCCCCACGACCGTGCACCCGACACCGACCCAAGACAACCAGCCGGCGAGGACGGGCTGATAAGTGATGACGAGCGCAAGCACGACCGACAAAACCTTGACTGACAACCGTCGACCAAAATTCCTCAACATGGCTTTACCCTCCCGCTGATGTACAGCAGCACGGCTCTGGCGATGGAACATCCAACGCGTCTATGCAAGCCTGTGCCTAACATTCTCAGTATGCAGATCTGCGTATCACGGGCGCCGATCTGCATATTGGTTTCGTTGTTGATGGTTAGTACAGTGAACAAGTTCCTAGAAGTCTGTCCGAGAATTCCGGTTTTCGGCTATATGTTGGGGTAGCCACCTCCTTCGTGTCCCACATATGGTGCAGTTTTTGAATTCTCGGACAGACTCCTAGAAGTCAAGAACTTGTTCCGAGGCATCGGTGGTTTCCTTCGCTGCCTATTGGCCGCGCCCATCTGCATATCAAAACGGGGTGGCGGGGGTCGAGTCTCCGAGCCCCCAGCAATTCCACGATGCCAATTGACTGGGGGCTCGAAGACTCGACCCCAGCCACCCAACCGCACGAGTCGCGCGCAATGGCAAACTTCATATAACGATCGCCAATTTCGGGCAATGTATTCAGGAATTGCATAGCGTCAGCCTGCGCTCCACGACGGCGGGTGACAGGCCGTCGGCTTTGCGTCGGAATGCTCACCCAAAGCGGAGAGCATGCCACCCGTCCGAGGCATTCACTTTCTCCACTTCGTGTGTGCGCCGATCGTCTCGATGCACGAATCGCCCATCTTTACAAGGTACCCACTCGGCTTCCTGTTACGATCGCTCTGTTTCAAGGCATGATCGCGTGTCTCCAATGATCGATCGCTCGCCTCTGAGACCTGATCGCCCATCTCCGAGTGGTGGTCGCTCACCTCCGAGATGTGCCCGGAGCTTCCGATGGCCTCACGGAGCCGTGGGGCGTGTGTGCGGAGGCGTCCGATGGCACCTTGGAGACGGGTGGAGTGTGTGCGATGGCGTCCGACGTAGTAAAAAAGGCGTCCGATGCCTCTAAAAAGGAGGGCGACGCCTTGAAAAAGACGTTCAATACATCAAAAAAGGCGTCCGATTGAATCATGGATACGTTTGATACGTAAGGACTTACGTCCGGAATCATCTAAAACACAAGGGTATTGTGGGCCGAGTCTGCGAGTCCAACCATTCCACGCCGGAATTAGTCCGAATCTGGTGGGACTTGCAGACTCGGCACACCCTACCGCTCTTTGGCGTTGGCGCGATGGAGGTTTAGGGAGAGCAGTCGTTCGAGGATTTCGTCATCTGTCAGGGAGTCGGGCCAGCCGTAGGCGGCGAAGACGGCGGAGTCGAGTTTTTGGTGGGCCAGCACCAGCCAGGTGGGGCGCTGGTTGTAGAGATTGGTGAGCGTGCGTTTGGCCAATTCGCGTGCGGCCTCCTCCGAGTTCGGCACGAGTCGCGGGTAGCGGACCGTGCCGATGCCGCGCGAGGTTTATCGACTCATGAAGACGACGGCTTCGTACAGACCTTTTTTGCTCTGTCTCCGCCGCATCCGTTCGATGCCGTCGAGGTGGAAGCCGAAGTGAGCAAGTATTGACGCGAGGATTTCGTCGCTTGGGAGCGGATGGCCGAAGAACTTGCTGTTGCCGATGACGTAGGCTAGCCGCGCGGTCCGCTTGCAGACCTTGGCAATCTGGTCGGCGTGATCGTACATGTCGTTGAAGTACTTTGTGACGTAGCTCGCCATGAGATTGCAATCGCCGTGGATTCGACCAGTGTAGGGGGCGAGCAGCGAGCCGACGAGTGGATTCGCGGGTTTGACGCCTTCCGCCAGGATTGAGGTGGCCTTCCCCCACGTGCCGCCGATCGCTTCGGTCTCAAGATCGCCCACGGCCGATGCGTTGCTGATGAAATTGAAGAAGAACAGGTGCGGTCGCGTCTCGCGTGCGTAGCTGAAACGATTCGGATACGGCGGCGACGTGATGACTGCGGACACCTTCGAGTTTCGCGGCAGGACGCTCGACGCTTCCTTGCTGTTGCCTCGGAACACGGTAACGTCCGCAAAGGGCATTGATGAAACGGAGTGCAAGTCGCTCAGCATCTCCTGATATTTATTGCGGAGCACCGCAACCACATCGACTGTCGGAAGCGGCGTTTCGCTAAAGGTCAGGGAAACGTGGTTGTGCTTCGCATTGCTAACGGGAACGAGGATTCCCAGCACGCCCATTTTCAGAAGATCGAGCTGGTGCGGTTCCGCCTTGAATTGCAGAAGCAGTCGCCGTAGGCAGGTCAACTGCATCAGGTTTCCGCGCGACCACCATTTTTGCGGTTTGTGGATCGGCGGCACGAACGCGGCATTTTCGAAGAAGTAGCGGTTTGCTTGCGTCTCAGGCGGGAGCCGGTCGGTCTCGCGTTCGAAGACTCTCATGAATTGCTGAATTGTGCGATCGATCGCGTGTAGATCGGTGTACGTTCGAGTCTTAACCGTCCCGACAAAGTGCAGGTAAGGATTCAGCTCGATGCTCCATGCCGGAACCGCGCGATACTTCATGCAAAGCGGCACGGTACCGACGCCGCTGAACGGGTCGAGTACGAGATCGGCCGACGTGATCTGGAAATGATCGGCGATGTCATTCGCGAGCTTCGGTGAGAAACTGGGCGTGAGCCGATACCATCGGTGGATCGGCAGGTTCATCTTTCCTTTGAACGTGACGGCATCCACGCTGCGGTTGCTGAACGTGCGAGGCCGCTCGAACAGGGTCGCTTGGTTCATTCCGTGAGGCTCCTGAGCACCTTCAAAATCGGCTGTCGGAATTCATCGCGGTTCCGTTTCAAGAAATCAAAGTAATCGTAGCCAGACAGGCGCTCAATCAGTTGGTAACTTTCAACTCCCTGCTTGACGATCCAGACACTTCGGTACCGCTCGATGACCGTCGGGTTACTTTGATTGCAGAATAATGGCATCACGGGCAGGATTCCAGACACGAGAAGATGGCGTGCCATTGCCTCGTCGGCTTGCGTTCGTTTGCTATCGCCAGTCTGGTAGCAGTGCCGAATCTCCATACCGATGCCGATTAGCTTTACCTTCGGTTTCGCCGTGAGCTTTCGAAGCTCCGCACGGCACCACGCGTTGATGCGTTTGCGCGCGGATGTCTCAAGCCTGTTGAACTGAAGGTAAGCGTCGGCAGTTCGCGTTTCCTCGATCGAACCGGACACGATTACTGCGCTGTAAGCGACATGTTCTGCGGTCTGGCCCAACGCTGTCATGAAGATCGTCTTCACGGAATCCTGGTAGATGTCGCCAAGTTTGCGATGGATTGACGTGATGGTCCCGCCGCTCAGTGTCGCGGCGGCGTATTCGGCGGAATCGAGCCCCCAAATGCTGAACACGGGATCGGCTCGATATCTCGCAATCAAGTGCTCCTTCGCACCGCCTGCCTTTCTCACCGGGCCAGGCACGTATTCTTGTAGCTTGGCGAGGTGTGTCTGAGTCAATTTGAACAGCACCTCGTCCAGTGGCGAGCGAAGGTCTGGCATGTACTGTCCTCTTGTCGGTGTCGGAGTGATCGCAGCAAACAGGAGCCTCAGTCATGGCCAGATTATGCCGTAGCCGGAGCATCACTTCTAGTAGATCAGCAAACCGCGTCGTGGTCCGCAAGCCGGAACGGGTAGACCCGCTTCACCGTGCCGGTGGAGTTCGTGTGGACCTCGAAGCGGTCCATGTCGCAGACGACCAGGAGCGGCGGGTTCCCCAGGTCCTCGCGATAGAGCAAGAGTTGCTGGTACGCGGCGGCGAGATCCTTGTGCTTGCCCTTGTACTCCCAGCCGAAGTGGTGGCGTTTCCACACATCCGCCCATCCGTCGCCGCCGCCGGTCTTGCTCACGCCACGCTCGAAGGTGTACTCGGTGCCGTCCCCGGATCGACCGCGGCGGGCTTGGGCTGTTCGAGTAACTCGCAGAGGTCGAGGAAATGCTGCTGCGCCCCGGCGCGCCGAGGCGACAGGCTGCCTGCTTCGACTTGCAACAAACCGCAGGGTGGGATACCCTTCCGCACTCTTCATTTGACCCCCTCTCTTCCTGCGAATTCGAACTTGAGGCTTGAAGGCCGGGTCAGTTTCGTTTCAGAGATGGGGTGCGCGCCAGAATGACGAAGTTGCTCTTGCGAGGTTGGCTTTGCTCGTGGGTTGCAGGACTGCCTGTACTGCTTGGCGGTTGTTTGAAGTTGCTTCCTCGAACACCCGTGATCTTGCCGACCCCACCAGTTACTGCTCAACCTCACCCGCCGGATCCGAACGCAAATCTCTCCGGTGCTCTGGATGGTCCAACGCTCCGGCTGGCGTTGCGCGATTTGGCCGTGATCCTCGACACCCTGGGCCGCTTGGAGCAGGTCAAGCCCGAGTTGAAGACCGAGATGTTACGCGAGCTTGCCGAAGCCGACGCAGCGACAGCCGCCGCTGTGGTGAAAAAATGGCGGACGAAATTAGCTGAATTGCCGGCCCCCACGGAGAAAGTACGCACAGCCGTTCATGAGGGCAAACTGCCGGATCATTCAACCACAGATTCTACCGCGTCCGGAAAGGCAGCCAGCCAACCGAATCCAGCTACCGCTCCGCAGCCATCGCACCAGGCTTCCCAGCCTAAGCCACTGGCTGCCACTCAAACTCACACCGGGAACAATTCGCCACTCGATCAAAAACCGCCTGCGGCGGCGACCTCGACAAGCACTTCTCGAGTGTTGGTGCTCGAAGCAGCACCGGACGGAGATGTGCCGGAGCCGCCAAATTGGAATGAATTACTGGATTGGCTTTTGAGCCAGACGCATGAGAGAGCGGATGGCATCGGCCCCGATGCGACGCGGGCGCGAGTACAGGCCGCACTGCTCGAACTGGTCAGACAAAGCGAATCGAGATCTCAGGGCTTGACGACCGACCCGCAGCTCTGGCATCACCTCACGCCGGCCCTTGAATACTGTCTGGGCAACGGAGACGGCGACGAGCATTCGGGCGAGCAGGTAATTCGATCGTTGCAAGTAGCAACCGAATTAGTGCGAGGCCCCGGGCGGTTTCAGGCGCGCGGGCTTGCGTTCTGCAAACGCATTCGCGGGTTCGGGAACATCGACCGCGTCGAGGTGAACACGTTCGGTCCAGGTCAGCCGGTTCTGCTCTACTGTGAAGTGGAGCACTTTTTCAGCGAGCCGGCACCAAGCGGTTTCCGAACCCGAATCAGCACGACGCTCGAAGTGCTCGATGCCGGCGGCCGAGTCTTATGGAAGCAGGAGATCGCCGCCGTCGAAGATGAGAGCAGCGAACCGCGACGCGACTACTTTTTGACCCATCGTTTCCGGTTGCCGACGGAATTGAAGCCGGGCGTGTACAGCGTGCGGCTCACGCTTCGAGACGAGTTGGCCAATCGAAACACTTCCAGCGGCATTGCGTTAACCGTCCGGTGATCTGCCCGGCGGCCTCGGCGGTGGCCCATCACTTGGCCGGGTTCCGGGCGGCGCATTGGCTTCCCTGAGTTGCCTGTTAGCCCACGCGCGAATTTCCGGATACTCGCCCCAATCGCGACCTGAGTTCCGCAGATTTCTCTCCAACGTCCACAACACCATGCCCAGGATCATGCGGTCCGTAAACGATCGGGAGTTTGCCACGAGCCCTGAGTCGTTCACCGCGTTCCACAAAACAGTCTGAGACTCGCCAGGCAGGTCGCGCAGGCTGAGCACCGCCGCCTTGCCCACCTCACCGGCTCGCTGGGTCTTGGAATCCGGCGACAGCGTCATTTCGCCAAAATGCCGATCGGCCTTGTCGAGTTGATGTTCATCGAGAAAGTATTTCCCCAATTGCATCTGGGCTCGCAGCACCCAATCGGGTTCGTTGGGCCAGTAGTTGATGACGGCGAGCCATTCTGCTTCGGTGTTGGCATTCTGACCGGAAAAAGTGGCGAGGCTTGCATAGCGATACTGTCGCTCGGCGCTGGTTTCCTTGGGCACGGCTCCCCAATCTACGAGCGGCGGGGCCTGCGGCAGCTCGCCGGGTCGCGGGCGAAGTTCCGGTGCACGGACGAACCAACCGTACCCGCCACCACTCGCAAGGCCCAACAGCAAACTGGCCGCGAACCACCACACGGCGAAACGACGCATCGTTTCGATGCGGAACACTCGTTTGAATATGCCGTCCCTTTGTGGTTCCGCGATGGGGACGGTTGCCTCGACTTGCTTCGGCGTTTCCTGGGCCGACTCTTCGTTGTCCTGATTGATCAGGTCGGCCTTGAGCTTGTGGATGTCCTTCAACACTTGCCGGCCGGTTTGATGCCGGTTGTCCGGGTCTTTTGCCATCAACTTCTGGACAATGCGGCAGAGGTCGGCCGGCAATTCCGGCCGGATCTTTTCCAACGGCTCCGGCTCGCCTTTGATGTGCTGCACGGCGATTGCCAGTGCGGTTTCGCCGCGGTATGGCGGCTGGCCCGTGAGCATGAAATAGCACGTGACGCCAAACGAGTAGAGATCGCTGCGCGAATCGAGCGGCTTATCTTCGACCTGCTCGGGGCTCATGTAGAGCGGAGTGCCCATCGTGACACCGGTCTGGGTCAGATTCGTCGATTTGCCGATTCGCAGGCGGGCCAAGCCGAAGTCGGCGACCTTCACCTCCCCGCGTTTCGTGAGCAGAATGTTGTCCGGCTTGATGTCGCGATGCACGATGCCTGCCTCAGCGGCATGGTGCAGCGCGCCGGCCACTTGCTCCATGATCTTGAGGGCAAATCGTGGGCTGGCCGGTCCCTTCTTGGCGATGTGGTCGCGCAGGTTCATTCCGTGAACGTATTCCAGCGCCATATAGCTCATGCCTTCGTGCGGCTCGAAGGCGTAGATTTGCACAATGTTCGCGTGCGTGAGCTTGGCGGCAGCCTCGGCCTCGACGGCGAACCGTTTGCGCGCCGTCTCGTCGGCCATCAGGCTCTCGCGAAGCACCTTGAGCGCGACGGTCCGTTTCAGCGACGTCTGTTGGGCCAGGTACACTTCACCCATGCCGCCGGAGCCGAGCTTGCGCAGCAATTGAAAGTCACCGATGGTCGTGCCGGAAAGATCGCGGCCCGGGTCCTTCGATGTGACACTCGCCGCGTTGTTCATCAATTCAGAAGCAGGTCGGGCCGGCAACTTCTCCGGTTCGACTTTTTTCCCTTTGTGCGGTTTCGACTGCTCGGCCATCACCAGGCTCCCATCATTCCTTCCTCGACGATTGTCCTATCATACGAAACCCCAAAGAGCGTGGCCGCCATTGAAAGTCAAACTCGGCGTATTGGATGTTTGCGGTTGGTCCTGTCACTGCTCGCCGGCGGCTTTGCGGTCGTACGGGATGATGTTCTCCCATTCGCTCGCGTCGGAGCGGGCGACGACGGCGACAACCGGTTCGGTGTCGCTCATGTTGAAGACTTCGTGCGGCACGCCGGGCTCGATGTAGATGAAATCGCCGGCCTCGTTCTCGATCACCTTCTTGAGGCCCGGGCCGTATTCGTGGCGAACGCGGCCCTTGAGAATGTACAGCATGACATCGAACTCCACATGGATGTGCGCGTAGGCAACGCCGCCGGGCGGGATGGTGGCCACGTTCATCGAGAGCTTCGTGGCGGGCGTATTCTTGCTCGATAGGCCCGGTTTGTACTGAATGCCGTTCCAACTGCGGCAAGTTTCGGCGTTGCGGATGACAAAAATGCCGTCCCCGCCCTCGACATACTTCCTCAAATCCTCCGCCGGTGGGCTTTTGGTTTCGATCGTGGTCATGATGGTGGTACCTCAGATACCATGACAGTGAAAAATGCCGTGTTTTCATGAAAAACAGTGAATAATTTATCGAGATTATCAAATAAGTTTACGAGAACAGTGAAAAAGATTGCGATAACAGTGAAAAATATAGCAATTCCACGCGCGTAATCGATAAATTTGTCAGTGTATTCGTCAAATTATTTAGTGTTGTTATCAAATGTTCCTATGTTATCATAATCTTATTGCATTATTTCGACACAAAAGTTGATTATTTCACGCAACGAATTCATCTATCTGCCACATCATTTTCTGATCCAACTGCATTTGCGAATGGGACCGCCGCCGAACGGAACCGACGAAGGTCTAGCCGGCAAATCCTCAAACAATCGACACCTGCGCGCACCAGTGTTCCCTCTCTCCTTTACTCCGGGGAGATGGTTAGGGTAAGGGTCCTCAGTGTGCACTCGAACAGAACCCCTCACCCCGGCCCTCTCCCCTGAGTACAGGGGGCGAGGGAGTAAGTCCTCGGTTGTTTGAGGCCTATGAAGCCGGCTTATTTCGAGACTTCTCGCTCATTTCCACCGACCCCGGCCGGCTCGACCGGCGGGTGAAGATGATTAATGAGCTAGAACAGGCTGCCCGATACCATCTTCTTGCTCTTCCTCTTGCTTCTTCCGCCGCGGCAGCGGCGGAAGAAGCAAGAGGAAGCAAGAAATTTTGGCGCTTCGCACCTAGCCGCTCAATCATGCGCTCCTGCCAGGCAAGCTGGCGGGTGGCGAACGGCGGAGATCAGCGACAAGTCTCTTATTTCCCTTCCCATACCACATCGAGCCAGCCGTTGGCCATTTCGTCCCAGGTTTGTTCGCCCCAGCGAACCTCTTTGGTGGCGTCGGGGTTGCGCGGGTTGTCCGGGGAGTTGTCCCAGGCGGCGATCCAGGCGAGTTTCGTTCCCTTGGGCACGCGGAGCGGTTCGACAAATCGATAAACGCTCTGCCAATTGAAATCGTAGTCGGGCACGTTGAGCAGCGTTTCGTTGCGGCCGTCGGGATACGTCAGCTCGTAGCGGGCGTTGAGGCCACGCAGGTGCATGTGCGGCATGAAGCCGAGGATGCGGGCGTCGTCTTTGAACGTGTAGTTGAGCCGGCCCGAAAGATTGGCCACGCCGGGCGGGATTTTGACCATCATGTTCGCGAGGATGTTGGTCTCGGCGATTTGCCGCGGCGGTTCTTTGGCGAAGATGATGCCGATCTTCGAGCGGTCGCCCTGCGCGGTGCCGTTGGGCGTGTAGTGCATCTCGAAGATGAGCTTCGTGCCGGCCGGGATTTTCTTCCCCGTGCCCGGCGGATACACGTGGGGCAGGTCGCCGGGTGCCCAACCGCTCACGATCGACGCCGTGCCATCCATCTCGTAGATGCGTTTGCCGGGCACCTGCATGTACACGATGATGTGGTGCACCACGGCCCGGTTGCCCGGCCGGGCCTCGGCCGCTTGCATCCACTTGTCTTCCGTGAAGCCCGGATCGACGACGAATCGCTTGTACGGTACGACGCCGGTCGCCTGCACTGCGAACTCATCCGGCATCTCGAACACCGCGTCCGGTTCGCCGATCGACCAACCGTCCGGGAACTTGACGGGCGGCGGCAACTCTTTGTCGTCCCCCTTGGGACAACCTTGCTCGACCCAGGCCATGAGCGTGTCTCGCTCGCGGTCGGTCAGCCGGCGATCGTTCGAGAATTTCCCGAATCGCGGGTCCGGGTGCCACGGCGGCATCCGCTGTTCCAGCACCACCTCGCGAATCGTCTCGGCCCAGTCCTTGGCGTCGTCATAGGTCAACATCGAGAACGGCCCGATTTCGCCGGGCCGGTGACAACGCTGACAGCGATCCTGAACGATGCGCGATACGTCCTTGGTGAACGTGATCTGCCGGTCCAAGCGCGGCTTCCTCGCGCGGGCAATGATGCAGCCGGACACTTCACTCTCCGGTTTGCCGATCGGCTTGCCGGCCAGTAGCTCTTCGATGGCGTTTTTGAGTTCAGTCGTCGTCGGTTCGGCCCGCTGGTACCCGATGCCGTACTGGTCGTCGATCCGGCCGTGATAGCGAATGACCCGGTCGGCGTCGAGCAGGAACGCCTCGGGCGTACGCTTGGCCCCGAACGAGTCGGCCGCCACGTGATCGAAATCCTTGAGCACTGGGAAAGGCACCTCACGCTCCTGCGCGTGTGCCGACACTTCGACGAATGAGTCTTGCACGTTCGAGTTGATGGCGAAGAACTGCACGCCTCGGTTTGCATACTCCTTGTGCAACTCGACGAGCGTCGGCACGTACAAATTCGCCAGCGGGCACTCGGTGCCGACGAACACCACGACGAACGCCTTCTTGTCCTTGTATTGGTCCAGCGACCGCGTGCGGCGGTGAATGTCCTTGAGCGCGAAGCCAGGCACCGAAGCACCAATCTTCGGCGGCAACACCGCATCATTTGGGCTTGCATTACCAATCACTACCGCGGCCGCGATCGTCAAGCTGCTCAACATTCCATGATCCTCCAAAAATCACTCGTCCGTTCGATCCTCGAACTCCGTGGGCCAAAGCTTCGCCAGCGGGATCTCCAGGCCGGGAAAGAAAGCGGGCCGAAAGATTGCATCGCCGGAAACCGTCTCTAACAGAACGTATTCGCGAGCCACATTCGGTCGATCGCGGAGTTCGAACACTTCGATCTGCCGGCGCGGGAAATCCACGATCCAGTACTGGCCGATGCCCAGACTGGCGTATTCGCGTTTCTTCTGAACGCGGTCTTCACGCTCGTTCGACGGCGAAATGATCTCGATCGCAAGCGGCGGAATACCTCGAAAAAGGTTCTTGCCGACTAGCGAGTACATCGCCTTGGGAATGAAGAATATGTCCGGTTTGCGGCCGTGGTAGGCCGAAATTCGCAGCGGAGTCGTTGCACCAACGAGTTTGCCGAGGTCGCGCGGATCGATGTAGTTTCCAAGGAATCGAAGCAGATCAACCAGCAGTATGTCGTGCCACACAGCCACGGCCGGTTTCTCCTTGAGGAAGCCGTCGATCAGTTCGTAATTCGGTGGCGGTTCGATGGCCGCCCACTGCTCGACGGTGATTAGTTCGGTCGCCGTTTCGGTACCTTTGGTTACTGTCGCCATGATTTCGGCTCTCCTCGTCGTGATGCAAGCTCACACACGCACGGTGGCCTGATCGTCATCATTCTACACTCGTCGATGGGCATTGGCACGTATTCGTCACGCGAGCATTGCAAGAATCTTCTTGATCTCGCCGTCCAGCCCATCGTGTTTCAACTTGAGCTTCTCAATCGAGTCGATTCCCAGGCCGATCTTGATGCCGTGCTTGATGAACGGGTTGTCCCAGACGGAGCGGTTTTGCAATCGCTCCTCTGTGCCGAGCCATTTGAGCACTGCGACGCCGGTGACGTCGGCGGCGATGCGGTCGCGGCTGGCAATGATGACCTTTCCCGCGGCCGAGTCGCCACTCGATGGGCCGCCGAAGACGAATGACTCGGTGCCGTCCAGAATGTTCAGGGCTGGCGTGATGCCGAGATTCAGTTCGGCGATGCGATTCACGAACGGGGCGATCTCTTTCACCTCTTGGTCCGGGTCTTTCTTGATTCCGCGTCGGCGGCTCGCGGTGCGTTTCTGATCGAACAGGCTGCCCTCGCCCTTCCACGTGTCGTGGAATTCCTTCCGCGTGCGGTGGTGGCTCATGCCGACGAACGATTTCATCGACATAGTGAACCACGCTTGGAAGTGTGTCTTGACGACCGGCAGGTTGATCACGTGATCGACGCGAAAGAGCAGCTCGGCCAGCTCGAAGCCGTCGGGCCAATGCGTGGCACGTTCCGGTTTGATGCGTCGCCAGTGTTCGATGTCGTTCGCCAAGCCCAGTCGCTCGAATTCGGCAGGCGCGTCCTCCAGGCCGACGGCCACGACCGGCGCCTTCACGTCGCTGATGGCCTGATTTACCGCGTCCAAGTGCCCGACTCGCTGCATCACGTCCAGAGTTTTGGGCGAACCAGTTTCAAATTTCGGTGAAAACGGCCGGTCGGCGACGATGATCCGCTTCGCCCCGCGTTCGGCAACCAGCTTGATGGTTGCGTACAAAACTTCCGGGTTCGTCGTGCCCGGATTCTTCACGGCGCCACACACGTTCGGTTTGATCAGGACCGTCTGACCGTCCTGAATGAAATCCATGCCGCCGGCCAATCGCACCGCTTGCCGCACGGCGTCCTCCATATTTGATCCGCGAGCAATGCCGACGTCCGCCGGGCCGGGAACAATCGGCGTCGCCGTGCCGGCCGCGGCCAGCCAGTTCGGGCACAGGCTCGCCCCCAAAGCCGACCCGCCCACGGTTCTCAGAAAGTCACGCCGCTTCCACGTGCTGTGATTCTGGTGCATGCTCGATCACTTTCTTTGGGCTGAAGTGTGTTTGAATTTCAGAGAGCGTACCATGCCGCCCCGTAATTTTCACTGTCTTTGGTGGTCACTTGTGTTCTTTGAGCCACATTTCAAGCCGTTCGCGAAGGCGTCGAACTTTTGCGTTCAACAGCCGGGCCTGCTCTTCAGAAACGCGGCCGGCCGGGTGAAACAATCGGGCGGTGGAGTAGCGCACGGCTGCCAGATCGCGACGAAATGGTGCAGGAGTCGGGTCAGCCGCGTCTTTGTTTTTGCCATGCACCTCCCGTAAAACTTTCCATAGCCGATCATTTTCCGCCACGACGGCGGCCGATTCCGGAAAGTCCGTGGCAAAGTTCTTGTGGCAATCCGTGCAAACGTTCATGAGCGAGAATTCGGCCGGCGGCTTGCCCACGTCGTGGTTGCCATGGCAGTCGATGCAGACAGGATAGTCGCGGTTGATCCGCTTCGAAAGGTCCCAATAGTGCGGCCCCTTGCGAAATGCCTCCGCCTCTTCCACATGACACTCGGCACAGGCGGCCATGTGGGCGCTGAGCTTGGTTCCAATGAAATCAAACTCGTGCTCGTGGGCCTTGATGTCGTCCTCAGTGTTGCCGCCGTGACAATCATTGCAAGACATCTTCGCCCGGTCGTGCGAACTTCGGGCAAAGTCTCGCACCGGCGCGGTCAATTCGCGTCCGGCGGTCAGGTGGCAACGTACGCAGTTTGATTTTTCGATCGGAAGCGCGTGGTCCGCGTTCCACCAATCGGGAAGCTTGAGCGGCTGGTCGCTCGGAGGCGGCTTTTTCGGATCGTCAGGGTCCCGCGCCAGGATACCCGATCGCCGGCCACTCGCCGTCGAGGCTGCGGCGACCAGAACCGAAGTGCAGGCGATGAGTTGCCAGCGGTTCATGATCGTGTGAGCCTAACTGACTGAGGAGACTTTGACCACTTCAGGTCGGCTTCGAGCAACTCAGGATGGAATAGCCCAAGCCGTGTGCGTCGCAGCAGGTGGTCGGCTGCGTACACGGCCAATTCGTGCCCGGCTTGGAACTGTAATTCGGCCCAGGTCTCCGGCTCGCCCTCAATAATGGGCGACCACAGCTTTGAATCGACTCGTGAGTCAGCCGCGATCGACAATGCCCGACAGCCATAGCGGTCGAGTAAGTGGACGGCCAGTTTCTCGTCCAGACCGAATTCCCTCTCGAGCCGGTTCTGTGCGCTTTCGCAGAATGTGCTCCACTCTTCAACGGGACATCCAATCAGACGATGCTCCGCAGTTCGGCATTCCGTCGCGGCTGCGGTTTCGCTAAAGGTAGCGGCCACACGATCAACCAATTTCTCTGCCATGCTTCGATACGTGGTGTATTTGCCCCCGGCGATCGACCAGAGTCCCGACCTGGACCGGAAGATTGCGAACTCGCGCGACACGGCCGAGGGATTAGCTTTGTTCTGACGCAGCAGTGGGCGGAGGCCGCTCAGCGTGGCAAGCACGTCGCGATCGGTGAACGATCGGCTCAGATAATAGTTGGCGGCGCGGAGCAAGTACTCGGCATCTTCAGGCATCGGGGCCACGTCGTCCGGCCGATCGTTGTAGAACGTGTCGGTGGTTCCGACGAGCGAACGATTCATCCACGGGAGCACAAACATGACGCGGCCGTCGTCGGGGTGGGTAATGAGCAGGCTGGCGGTGAGCCCAATTCCAGGCAGCACGATGTGTGTGCCTTTGGTCGGTGCCAACCGCTGTGGTGCCATGCTGTCGTCGATGCGGCATACCTCGTCGAGCCACGGGCCGGCGGCGTTGACGATGTGGCGGGCGGTGATGGCAAAGCACTCGCTGCTGAGCCGATCGATCACGTCGCAGCCGCACGCCTGACCGTTTCGGTCGTGGTGCAGTTCCACGGCCTCCACATAATTTGCCGCCCGCGCGCCCGCGGCGACTGCCGACAAAACGACCTCCAGGCACAGCCGCGCATCGTCCATCTGGGCGTCGAAAAACTCAAATCCGCCCTTGAGCCCTTCCCCACGCAGGCCAGGAACTTGGTCGGTAAGTTCAGACGCCGACAGCCAGCCATGCCGGCCGATTCGCTCGCGACCGGCCAGCCAATCGTAGAGCGACAATCCCAGCTTGATCATCCAGCGCGGCCGGGTGGCCGTTTCGTAGTGCGGAATCAAGATGCGTAGCGGCCTGACCAAGTGCGGTGCGATTCGCAAGAGGATGTGTCGCTCGCGCAACGCCTCGCGCACCAGGCCGAACTCGGCATGTTCCAGATATCGCAGCCCGCCGTGGATCAGCTTTGAGCTGGCACTGGACGTTCCCGACGCAAAATCGCCCTTATCGATCAAAGCGACGCGGAGCCCGCGCAGAGTCGCATCGAGCGCGATGCCGGCGCCGGTGATTCCACCACCAATAACGAGCAGATCAAACTCGGACCGCTTCAGGGGTTCCAGGTCGCGTGACATGACGGGTCGGACTGTAGCGATTGCACCGATTCTTGCCAAGCTCCAGCGTTAGCCTGCGGAACTTGGGCTTTCCGTCGCGGTCGGCGTGATTACATTGGATGTTCAGGTCGTGAGCCGGCAGCCCTAAACTGTCCAATCGGTCGGTCGGCCACACGTGGAGAACGATCCCAGCGGTCCCCAGTTCAAACAGTGAGGAGTAGTCTATGCGAACAATGCTCATTTTGGTTGCCCTGGTTTTTGTGGTTCCGTCCATCGCGTTTGCGGAGCAGCCCGTGCGGGTTTTCGCCGGTCAGCCCGGTCCATACGAAGTTCACACCTGGCAGCATCGGACCAACAACTTCGATCGAGCCCCGTACTTCGCCACGAATCCGCCGGTTTACTACGGAGATCAGCGCGTGGTTCGCTCCTACGGTTGGACACCCTACCCGTACCTTGGCACAAACTACCCCGTCGCTCGGGCAATCAGCCCCATGAAGGAACCCGCCACTGAGAAAGCGCCGGTCGAAAAGGTTTCGCCCACAAACAAGAAGAAAGAGAAGCGAAACGGTCGAGCGTAATCGCCCGGTCCGTGCGATAGTTTGAAGTGATTCCCCTCCGGGATTCTGCGGCACTCGTTCTGATGAATCGAGTCACCCCGAACCCCGTCACGTGCAGGTTCAATACCCTCGCTACACTCGATACCGCAGGCACGATCGGCAGAAAGCGTCGCACATCATTTCATTCGACCCGTGCCCGCTTCGCGGCATGGTTTTCAGGTAAAGCCCGCGCGCCCCGGCTGCCGAATCTTGCATTGTCCAACAGAACCATTAACCGAGGCCACGCTGTCACCTGCCGGAAGGTCATTGTCCATGAAGCACAGGACGTTCGCGGGGCTTTCACTCCTCGCTTCGCTTGTCCTGGGTGTGGTACCTGCCCGCGCCCAACATCATTCATCCGATTGTATTAACCTGCGGCTCCAAGGCTCGCTGCTGGATTACACCCAGAACGGCGGCCGCGACTGTCGCATCTTTTCGCCCGCCCTGTGCGAGTACCGCGACTTGTACGTCTATTTGCCTCCCGGCTACGACCCGAAGGGCCGCTACCCGATCCTCATCTGGTTGCACAGCTACACGGACGACGAGTGTGAATTCGCCAAACACGTTGTGCCGGTGATCGACCGAGCGGTGGCTGCCGGCGAATTACCGCCGCTGGTGGTGGCCGCGCCGGACGGCAGCCTCAACGGCGATCATCACGTGTTGTCCCTGGGCAGTTGGTTTGTGAACTCGCCTCGTGGCCGGTTCGCGGACTTTGTCAGCGAAGACGTACTGAAGTTCATGGAAGACAATTTCGCGGTCTGCCGCGATCGAGCGGGCCGGGCCATCGCCGGTTTCTCGATGGGCGGATTTGGGGCCTATAGTCTCGGCATGAAACACTCGGACAAGTTCAAAGTCGTCGGCGGCATCGCACCGGCCGTGAACCCGCGATTCGTCGGACCCTGCAATCGATACCTGGAAGATTTTGTCCCCGGCTATCCGTACCTGCGCGGCGATTATGAGAGCTTTGAAAAAGTCGGCGAGTTCTACGGCGGTGCGCTGAAGATTCGGGCATGGATGATCGTCAAGCCGGTCTTCGGGCGCGGCCGCGAGGCGGTGGAACGAGTTTCCGAGGACAACCCCATCGAACTCCTCGAGCGCCTCAACATTCAGCCCGGCCAACAGGATTATTACGTCGGTTACGGCAATGCCGACGAAATGAATATTGGTGCCCAGGTCGATTCGTTCCTGTACGTGGCCCAGCAGCGCGGGATCGCCGTTGAATCACGCAGCTACCCGTGCGGCCAGCACGACATTCCATTCATGGTCAGTGCCATGCCCGACTTCCTCGCGTGGCTCAAGTCGCGTCTGAGCTGTCCGGCCGAACCCGGCACCAAGCTCTCCGGGGTGTTGCAGGCCACCGGACTCTCGACGTCGCTCGAACAGGCAATCCGATCCAGTCACGACGCCTCACTCATTCTGCCACGGCCATAGCCAGACGATTTGAGCGCGCTAGGTCCCGTCACTTGGCTTTGCATGAGCCTTCCGTGATCCGCCAATTCGCCTATTGAACTAGACAATTTCCGCGAGCGGGATATTCTACGCCGCCCTGTAAGGCGAAAGGAGTCGCTCTATGCGGTGGATATTGCCTTTTCTTGTTGTTGCCGGATGCTTCACAAGCTCACTGGTCGGTTGTTCCAGCCGATTTCCACGCCCATCGCAATCTGAGCCGTTCGCCAAACCGCGTCGTGCCCCTACGAACGACCAGCGTGACATCAACGACTACCCGTTGCTGGGCTCGCCCGGGTCCGCTACTGAAGTGACGCAAGCGGGCGGCGATCAGGTAGCAAAGACCCCGGTGCTGAGAGGCCGCGGCCAACCACCCAGGGCCGACTCCGATTCGCCTATGGACGAAGATGATTCGGTGACCATCACGGTCCATCCGGATTCCAAGTCGCCGAATCCGCCACCTGCCGCCCAACCCCGGCCCGGCCAAAGCATGGACCACGCCCCTGATTATTCGTGGCTGCAAGGCAAGCTGGAATACTCGGCACTCGGCGGCGGCGTCTGGAAAGTTCGCTATGCCCCGCTCTCGGCCGACGACGAACATGGGGGCAGTGTGATCTTAGAATCACCGCCGACCGCCGGCCAGTTTCGCGCGGGCGATACGGTCTACGTCCAGGGTCGCATCCTCCAAGGAGAACATCGCCGCACACTTCACAACCCCGTCTACCACGTTCAGAAGATTCGACTCGTCGAAGAATAACGCCGCAGCCAGTAGATCGAAATTCACTCTGTTAGCGATGGCCAGAATCGCAATCAATTCCGTCCTACGAATCGGATTCTTTACGGTCCGTTCAGACTCTTCCCCGTCCTCCCTGCGTTCGCGTATACTTCGGCCAGTCGCTGGTCCTACCGTTTTCGAGTTTCCATGAGAAGCGAATCACCCATGCCGCACAACTTGTTCAACTCGCTCCAGAGCTTTGTTGCCGGTCCCAACCGGACGGCAAAGTTTTATTCGCTGGCACAACTCGAAAAGTCCGGCATCGGGCCAGTGTCGCGACTGCCCGTGTCAATCCGCATCGTGCTCGAATCGGTGCTGCGCAACTGCGACGGCAAGTCGATCACGGAGGACGACGTGCGGCGGATGGCGAACTGGAAGCCGAACGCGGAGCGGACCGACGAAATTCCGTTCGTCGTCGCGCGAATCCTGTTGCAAGATTTCACCGGCGTGCCACTGCTCGTGGACCTCGCCGCGATGCGGACGGCGGTGGCCAAGCTCGGCAAAGACCCGAAGATGATCGAACCGCTGGTGCCGGTCGATCTCGTCGTCGATCACTCGGTGCAGGTCGATGTCGCTGGCATCCCCGATGCCCTGCGGCTGAATCTGGCCACCGAGTTCCAACGCAATCGCGCACGCTATCAATTCCTCAAGTGGGGCATGCAGGCATTCGAGAGTTTCAAGGTCGTGCCGCCCGGCATCGGCATCTGCCACCAGGTCAATCTGGAGTACCTGGCCAAGGGCGTCATTGAACGCGACGGCATCTTCTTCCCCGACACGCTGGTTGGGACCGACTCGCACACGACGATGATCAACGGCCTCGGCATCGTCGGCTGGGGCGTCGGCGGCATCGAGGCGGAGGCGGGCATGCTCGGGCAGCCGATCTACTTCCTCACGCCCGACGTGGTCGGCGTACACATCACCGGCTCACTGCGCGAGGGCGTGACCGCCACGGACCTGGTGCTGCACTGCACGGAAATGCTGCGCAAGGCGAAGGTGGTCGGCAAGTTTGTCGAGTACTTCGGCGACGGCGCGGCCACGCTCGCCGTGCCCGACCGGGCCACGATCGCGAACATGGCCCCGGAGTACGGCGCGACGATGGGTTTCTTCCCCGTCGATGACGAGACCTGCCAGTATCTGCTCGGCACCGGCCGCGCGCCGGAGCACGTCGCGGCGGTCCGCAGCTACTTCACGGCCCAAGGCATGTTTGGCATCCCGCGCAAGGGCCAGTGCCAATACAGCACCGTGATCGAACTCAACCTGGCGAACGTTCAGCCCAGCGTCGCCGGCCCGAAACGGCCGCAGGACCGCATCGACCTGCCGATGCTCGGCAGCAAATTCGTCGAACTCATGGGGAAACCCGTCGCCGAGGGCGGCTACGGCAAGTCGGCCGACGAGATTCCTCATATATGCCCGAAGGACCCATCGTACGATAAAGATCCGGGCGGTTACGGCAAGCCGGCCGTTGCCGCGTGGAAACGCTACCCCACTCGGCTGGGCATCCATCGCGATGAATTGCTCAGGACCTACACCGGCGGCGGCGAACAGGCCACCGAGACAATCGCCGCCAACGGTGCCGCGGCGACCCAGAAGTCGGCCGGCGCCTCGACCGAGACCGAGATGGCTGGCGAGCATCCGACCCCGGACCGGGTCGAGGGTGTGCTCGACGGCGTGTTCCCGCGGGCCACTGTCGACCTCGGCCACGGCGATGTGCTGATCGCGGCCATCACCTCGTGTACGAACACCTCGAATCCCAGCGTCATGCTGGCCGCCGGATTGCTCGCGAAGAAGGCGGTGGAGCGCGGCCTCCGCGTGCGGCCCACCGTCAAAACGTCGCTCGCACCCGGCTCGCGCGTCGTGACCGACTACCTCGACAAGACCGGTCTGCAGCCGTACCTCGACAAGCTCGGCTTCAACCTGGTCGGCTACGGCTGCACGACCTGCATCGGCAACTCCGGCCCGCTCGAGCCGCACATCGAGGAGGTGGTGACGAAGCACGACCTGATTGCGGCCAGCGTGCTCTCCGGCAATCGCAACTTCGAGGCCCGCGTACACCAGAACATCAAGGCGAATTTTCTGATGAGCCCGCCGCTGGTGGTCGCGTTCGCGCTGGCTGGCCGCGTCACCATCAACCTCGACACCGAACCGCTCGGCACCGACCCCGCCGGCCAGGATGTTTTCCTACGCGACATCTGGCCCCGCATGGATGAGGTACGCGACGTGATGCGCCGCGCGCTTCGACCCGAAACCTACCGCAAGCTGTACTCAAACTTCGCCGAGCAGAATCCGATGTGGAATGCAGTGCCCAGCTCGGTGGGCAACGTCTACGAATGGGACCGCCAGAGCACGTACATCCAGGAGCCGCCGTTCTTCGACAACTTCAGCCTCCAGCCGGGCACCGCAGCCGACATCCGCGGCGCCCGCGCCCTGGGGATCTTCGGCGATTCGGTCACGACCGACCACATCAGCCCCGCCGGCTCGATCAAGCCGACCTCGCCGGCCGGTCAGTTCTTGCAATCGAAGGGGGTGACGGTCGCCGACTTCAACAGCTACGGCGCCCGCCGCGGTAACGACCGCGTCATGACCCGCGGCACATTCGCCAACGTCCGCATCAAAAACCTCATGGTCCCCGGCAGCGAGGGCGGCGTCACGAAATACTTCGGTCCCCCCTCACCCCAACCCTCTCCCCCCGCAGCGGGGGGAGAGGGCAGGGTGAGGGGGCCTGAAGGCGAACAGATGTCGATCTACGACGCCGCGATGAAGTACCAATCCGCCGGCACGCCGCTCGTCGTCATCGCCGGCCAGGAGTACGGCACCGGCAGCTCGCGCGACTGGGCCGCCAAGGGCACTCAACTCCTCGGCGTCCGCGCCGTCATCGCCGAATCCTACGAACGCATCCACCGCTCCAACCTCGTCGGCATGGGAGTTCTTCCATGCCAATTCCTTGAAGGCACCAGCGCGAAGTCCCTCAGCCTCGACGGCACCGAAACCTTCGACCTCCTCGGCCTCGAAGCCGGCCTCAAGCCGCGCCAGGAGCTGACGCTCGTCATTCACCGCGCCGATGGGCAGACCGAAAATGTCCCAGTCCGCTCGCGCATCGACACGCCGATCGAAGTGGACTACTACCTGCACGGTGGAATTCTGCCGTACGTGCTGCGGCAACTGATTACCCAGGCCTAAGCACGAAAGATGCGACGAAATCGCGATGGTGACTCCCACTATCCACATTAATTAATCAGATTGACGTTGGCCAAACCGAGCATTCGACTGGTTCTAATCATGAGTCTCCTCGCGTTCTACCATTCGACCGAATCAGGACACTACCACGCCCCATTGCATCGGGAGGCTTGGGACGAAACCAAAGGCGAGTGGCGGCACTAACGCAGCGGTGGCAGACGTTGGTAGCGTGTCAACAAACTTGATTGACGGTGCCATGCTGACTCGGCCATTCGTCAGGGTGAACTCGAAGATTGCCCACGGCGGAGTCCAACTGGCAGACACGCGGAGCGCCAGACGACACGTCCCGTAAGCTGAACTGGGTGCGGTCACGTCGAAGCGTAGGTAATTCGCATCCCAATTCTGGACCGTTACGGTGATGCCGGTGGCCGAGGAACACATCGCAGTCTCGTAGGGCCAGGTGGCACCCGGAGCGTAGGTCGTGGGGAACTGAGATAGAGAGAAGAATCCTCCAGATATCGCTCGGCCAGTGACTGCCGAAGTAATTTGTTGGTTGAAGCTGGCAGTGAGGCTAACGCCCGAGTAGGACGAAAAGCCACGGATCATTACGTACCAGTCGCCCGTCGCCGCACTACTCGGCGTCACGGTTTCGTTGTTGCCGTTGAGCCAGGGGCGGTAGTCGTAGCTGCTGGTTGTGGGCTGCGCCCCGAACTTCACGTACAGGTCGGCGTCACCACTGCCGCCGGCGATCTGGAATTTCAGGTTGCTGGCTCCTGATGGGACGATGAGTTTGTACACTCGCTCGCTAGCTGACGCTCCCGATAGGTTTGTCACTGCCACGTTGTTCTGTAACGTCGTCACCGTTGAGATCGTCGGTGTCGTTTGGGAGATTTCGTTCGAGTAGCCGGAGTTGCCTGCGGTGTTCGTGGCGCGCACCCGGAAGTAGTAGGTGGTTCCCGCCGACAGTCCCGTGACTTGGTAGCTGCTCGTTCCGGTCCCCACCGTGGCGATTTGCGACCACGTGCCGAGGCTACCGGTCTTACGTTCGATCTGGAATCCAGTCTCGTTGTTCGAATTGTCCCGCCAGAAGAGGTTCACTTGGCTGGCTGAAGCCGCGCTGCCCACAAGGTCGGAAGGCGCGGCAGGAGCTGTCGGTGCTGCTGAGTAGCTGGCCGTGAGACTCACGCCCGAATAGGACGAATAGCCACGAATCATCACGTACCAGTCGCCCATCGCCGCGCTACTTGGCGTCACGGTTTCGTTGTTGCCATTGAGCCAGGGGCGGTAGTCGTAGATGCTGGTTGAGGGCTGCGCCCCAAATTTCACGTACAGGTCGGCGTCACCACTGCCGCCGGCGATCTGGAACTTTAGGTTACTGGCCCCTGATGGGACCATGAGTTTGAACGCTCGCTCGCTAGCCGATGCTCCCGACAGATTTGTCACTGCCACGTTGTTCTGCAATATCGTCACCGTCGGGACGGTCTGTGTTGTTCGGATGGTCTCGTTTGAGTAGCCGGAGTTGCCCGAGCTGGTGTTGTACGCAAGTACGCGGTAGTAGTAGGTCGTACCGGCGAACAGGCCCGTGTCCTGGTAGCTCGTCACATTGGCTCCCACCATCGCGATCGGCCACCAAGTACTCGAGGAGCCGATCTTTCGTTGGATCATGAACCCGTTTTCGTTGTTGCTGTTATCCGACCAATTCAGGTTGATCTGGCTGCTTGACGCTGCCGATGCCGTCAGGCCGCTGGGGGCCCCTGGAACTGCCGATGTAGTCGTCGAGTTTCCCGCAAGGTAGAAGCGGCCAAAGAACTCATTCTCGCTGCCGCCCACTGTTTCGCGGATTTCCACACGGTTGAACGGCTGGACCGACGACGCACCCACGAAGAAAGGCGTATCGTTGGGCGCATTAAACACGAACGAGCTAAGGATCTGATTTCCTGTCTTAAGCGTTACGGTAAACAATGAATCCACAAAAGTTCCGCCCACGTTCGGGTCGTTTCGGGGCTCGAGGAAATCGAAGCCAAATGCGAACGCGGATCCGTGAAGATCCAGGTTCAGATTCTCCCGAGCGCTGATGGCGATATCAGTGCCCGCAAGGCGAGTGGTCCAGTCCACGCCCCCCGGCCCGCCACCCACGTGAAGTTCCGTGCTCTGGGGCCCCAAGCTGACGCGAACTTTGCCATCCGTAGTGAGATATGTTGCGCTCGCCCCGCCGACCTTCCCCATGTTCTCAAATTCGGCGACCGGTGCTGCACCCGTGGCCGAGAGGAAACTCGGGCGATCATAGTAGTACATCTGCGACAGATTTGTGGAAAGCAACTCCCGCTCCTCAAGGTGTTCCAAACCGAGTCTCGCGCGTGGCCGCGACAGGCGGCGGCGCAACCCGCCTTCTTCTCGCTGATCGCGAACGAAAATGCGGCGGATCAGATTGCGGATCTGTGACGGATTCATGGGTTGTCTCCTTCAAGGGTTTTTTCGAGCAGGCTGCTTTTTTACGACTGAGTAACACCGCGCTTCACGTTTGCAGGCAGGCCGGGTGGCCAGTCTGCATCGCTCTTCGTCCGCTAATAGATGAAGCGAACGCGCGATGCAGAAGGGGACAGGACTTGCTTCAGTAGCTCTTTTTGTCGATCTGCTCCGCGCCGTTGCGCGATCCCAGCGCGCTGTGAACATCTGGAGTAATCGTGAAGCTGACCGCGCGCGCTGACCCGTCGCAGAACAGCATGTTGAAGCCGCCGGGATGTGGACTACCCCAGGACCAGTATGAGCCTGATTTCTCAGCGTCGCGACGTGGAGGAAAGTTGGGATGACTGGACCGCGCGTTGTCGGCGTTGTAGCCGGTGAAGACACCCTCGTCGTCCCCCGGACCCAACCCGGTGTGATACTCGGGGATTGGCAGATACTTCTCCCCGAACAGGTACGTTCCGCTCAGACCGTCGATGATGTCCGCAGGCCGGATTTGGCTGCGCGGGAAGATGATGCCGTTGAACTGCGACGGCGTTGGCCAGCCGGTATTTTGCATGTGGTTATCGTAGGTCACGGACTGGACCGGCCAGCCTGGATCGGCTTGCAGGCTGCCAAGATTGCCCGCATAGTCATTGCGAGCGATCGGCGTCCGTATTGCAGGCGACGGCCAATTGATGGTGAACTGCCCGCTCCACGGAATCGGTTTGGTGTCGCGTCGGCTGGGACAGTAGAACACATCGACGGGGGTCTGTTGCACTTGGAGCATTCGGGCCTGCTTGGCCGCCGGCACCGGCCAGCCGGGATCGCCACCGGCTAGCTTGTAAAGCTCGCTCTGCTCCAGAAACGGAAGGAGCGAGAACATCCAGTTGCCAGGCTGACTCATGCCCGGTCGCATGTCGGAATCACCCATCCAGCCGGAGCACCAGCCACCGCTCGGAAAGAAGCCGTTCTGTTCCACGTGATTGTGCGCGGCCACTCCAAGTTGTCGAAGATGGTTCTGGCAACTGGCCCGGCGCGCCGCCTCGCGTGCCGCTTGGACGGCATGCAGCAGGATGGCGATGAGCAAGCCAATGATCGCCATGACGACAAGGAGTTCGATGAGTGTGAATGCTCGTTTTTGTTTCACCACGGCGTGCCCCTCTTTCGACCATAGATTTGGACACTCTTGATAGCGTGAACGGCACGGCGCTGGGGACATCGATTGCGGATTGGCTTCTCGGCGCTGGCGATTGGCTCGGCGGAACGATAGCGTATAAGGCGACGTTCGGTGTCCGTTCTCAGGTTGTGGACTTGTCAAATCATCGAGACGGAGGACCTTCCGATGTCGTCTTCAGGGGCTACTACAACGCTTGCTCGTGTACAGTCATGTCTGGAGCGCCTGAAGGCCGGTGATCCGTCGGCACGCCACGAGTTGATCAGCGTGTCATGCGAGCGGTTGGGAGGTATGGCGCATCGCATTCTGCAAGACTACGCACGAGTTTCGCGGTGGGTCGAATCGGGAGATGTACTTAACGAAGCAGTGTTGCGGCTGGATCGCGCCTTGAAGGAAGTGCGACCCGAGAATGCACATGCCTTTTTGCAGTTCGCCGCGGTCCAGATGAACCGCGTTTTGATTGACCTTTACCGCAGTCTGTATGGGCCGGAGGGGATGGCGGCCCACCATCATTCGCATCACGCCAGCAAGTCGAGCGATTCGAATCGATCGCTGGCGGATGCTTCGGACCTCGCTTCCGGCCCAGAGTCGCAGGTGGAGCGTGGCGAGATGCAAGCGATCGTGCATGAAGTGGTTGACTCGCTACCAGAGACGGAGCGGCAAGTCGTCAACCTGTGCTTCTACAACGGGCTTACCCAAGAAGAGGCCGGCCAAATCCTTGGAGTATCCGCGCGCCAGGTCAAACGTTACTGGCGATCTGCGAAGCATTTGCTTTACGAGAAGCTGTCAACGCGAAATCTTGTCCCCTGATTGCACGATCGCTCGCTTACATGGCTAGAGAATCCAAATCGCAGTGTTGCTGCTCTGGAAGGTTTTTCCCGGAATTGGAATGACGCCATGTCCAATGACGGCAGAATCGACGAGCTGCTCGATCGATGGGAGGACGCCCGCGAGCGTGGCCAGCCGATCGGCGTAGAAGAACTTTGTGCCGACTGCCCGGAACTGGCGACAGAGGTTGGCCGACGCATAGCAGTCCAGGAAACGATGAGCCGGATGCTGGACCTCGAAGATACCGCATTATCGCGCGGCCCGACAACGATTGAGCAACTCCGCAGGAATCTTTTCGAAAAACTGCCGCAATTCGAATTCGTAGCGGAACTGGGCAGTGGCGGCATGGGCGTGGTGTTCAAGGCACGTCAGGTCAAACTGAATCGCATGGTCGCTTTGAAAGTGCTTCGTGCGGGAACACTCGCCCGAACGGATGAACTGGAGCGATTCCGCCACGAGGCGATGGCAGTTGCTCAGCTTCAGCACCCCAACATCGTGCAGGTCTACGACGTAGGCGACGTGGACGGGCTGCCGTTTCTCTGCCTGGAGCTTGTCGATGGCGGCAATCTGGCGGAGTTTGCTCGTGGCGCTCAACAGCAACCGAGTGACGCAGCTCGCCTCATTGAAAAGATCGCGCGTGCGGTGCATCATGCTCACCAACGTGGCATCGTCCATCGCGACTTGAAGCCCGCCAATATTCTGCTGAGTTCGGTCAGCGATCACCGAAGAGAAATGAGTCCGGGAGCGGACGACGCAGCGCAATTCGAACCCAAGATCGGCGACTTCGGTCTGGCGAAATATGTTGACCGTCAAACAGGCAACACATTGTCTGGTGCAATTGTCGGGACGCCTGCGTACATGGCACCTGAACAAGCCGCGGGCAAGGGCCGGGATGTAGGTCCCGCAGCGGACATTTATGCTCTAGGCGCAGTCTTTTACGAGTTGCTCGTTGGCCGACCGCCGTTTCAGGGTGACAGCCCTTCATCGATCATTGCTCAGATAGTGAACGGCGAGCCTATCGCTGTTAGGCGCCTGCGGCCAGAAGTCCCACGAGACATCGAGACGATCTGCCATCGTTGCCTTCAAAAGGATCCAGCCAAGCGTTACCAATCCGCCGAGGCCCTGGCTGACGACCTTCGCCAATTCCAGAACGGCGAACCGATCCGAGCCCGCCGGGTCGGTATTGCGGAACGAACGTGGCGATGGTGCCGACGGAACCGCATGACGGCAGCTCTGGCCGCGACTGCGGGGATTCTGCTCACGATCATCTTGGCAATATTCGTAATGCAAGCGGTCGAAGCGTCTCCGCAAGGCACTCGTATCACAGTGCAAAACGCCGGATTCGAACACGGGCTGGATCACTGGAAGCAGGTCACCGATTTCGATCCAAATGACTCGTTGACTCCAGAACAGGAAGAGGTGGTACGAATCCAACTGCAGAAGTCTGGAGTCACGACCGGAGAGTCCTACAAAGGAAAATGCTCCTTGGAACTTCGGTGTGGTCCTTACGGAGGTGGCGTGTCACAGCAGTTTGACGTGCCTGTTGTTCACGGAGGTCGCATTACCGTTCGTGCGTGGGTCAAAATGCCAAACAAGGGTAAAGCGAAGAACAAGGTCTTGAGCTTTACGATTCAGGGCGTACGAGATGTCCAGGTCGTATGGACTCGCGCCGTGGACATGGGTGACCCAAAATTCCTTGGGCCGCATTCTCGCTGGACTCGCCTTCAATTCTCGGCAGGCGCCTTGGCTGCGGTCGACTCCTTTCGAATAGTTCTGACCACAGGTAACGGAAAAGGCAAAGGTCCTGACGACTGTGTCTATATCGACGATGTCGAAGTTTGGGTTTCGCCAGAGTAGAACTACCATGAATCAATTTGTCCGCTTTGCAATTCTCTTGTTGTGCGTCGCGAAGATCGTCGGAGCGAGCGGTCTATTGGAAAAGGTCGCTCTGACCAACGCCGGGTTCGAGAAAAACCTCGATGGCTGGAAGACCATGATTGACAGCGCGGACAAAAAGGCCAATGTAACTACCGCCCAGCGTCGTAACGGGGAGGCATCGCTTGAACTCAAGTACGGCCCGTGGGGCGGCGGAGTCCAGCAGAAAATCGGGCGCCCCCTGAACAACGGGGCGACCGTCAAAATCTCGGCCTACGTGTTGATGCCAACAGGCGGCTCGCGACACAACAAAGTTCTGGCGTTCGAAATCCAAGGGCTGGATTCGAACGGGAAGGTGATCTGGA
>Ga0247727_10002904_pt1 | contig 38611 bp, 32 predicted proteins | sample WisWelCaveWW1625_FD_202498 | JGI IMG/M metagenome (GOLD analysis project Ga0247727, IMG submission 202498) | Biofilm microbial communities from Wishing Well Cave, Virginia, United States - WW16-25 | ecosystem: Environmental > Aquatic > Deep subsurface > Groundwater > Cave microbial mat | place...
CACCGCCGCCGACCTTGACCACGTCCATGATGCGCCGCACCTCCTCATCGGAGAGGTACGTGCCCTGGCCGCGGATGAGCATGATCTGCGTGGGGCTCATGAGCAGCATGTCGCCCTCGCCCAGCAGCTGCTCGGCGCCGTTCTCGTCCAGGATCACGCGGCTGTCGATCTTGCTGCTGACCATGAAGGCGATGCGCGTGGGCAGGTTGGCCTTGATCAGGCCGGTGATGACGTTGGTGGACGGGCGCTGCGTGGCCACGATCAGGTGGATGCCTACGGCGCGGCTCTTGGCGGCCAGGCGCGTGATGCTGGTCTCGACCTCCTTGGCGGCGGTGAGCATCAGGTCGGCCAGCTCGTCGATGACGATCACGATGAAGGGCAGGAAGCGCGGGAACTCGGGGTCGTCCACGCGCTCGCCGAAGTGCGGGCGCAGGCCCTCGACGCCCAGCTTGTTCCAGCCGTAGATGTTGCGCACGCCGGCGCGCGACAGGAGCTGGTAGCGCTCGTCCATCCTGGTGATGGCCCACTCCAGGATGGAGGGCGCGCGCTTCATGTCCGAGACCACCGGGCAGGCCAGGTGCGGCGCGTTGGCGAACTGCGACAGCTCGACCATCTTGGGGTCGATCAGGATCAGCCGCACCTGCTCGGGCGTGCGCGTGTAGAGCACCGACGCCAGGATGCTGTTGAGGCACACCGACTTGCCCGAGCCCGTGGCCCCGGCCACCAGCAGGTGCGGCATCTTGGCCAGGTCGGTGATCATCGGCCGGCCCGCCGAGTCGCGCCCGAGCAGGATGGGCAGCGCGAACTTGCCCTCCACGTACTCCTTGCAGCGCAAGAGCGGCTTCATGCGCACGTTCTCGCGCATCGGGTTGGGGACCTCGATGCCGATCGTGTTCTTGCCCGGGATGGGCGCGACGATGCGCACCGACCGCGCGCGCAACGCGATGGCCAGGTCGTCCTCCAGGCTGCGCACGCGCTCGACCTTGATGCCGGGCGCCAGCTCCATCTCGAACATCGAGATGACCGGGCCCTTCTGGATCTCGACCACGCGCGCCTCGATCTTGAAGGACTCGAGCGTCTTCTCCAGCAGCGCGGTCTTCTCGGCCAGCAGCGCGTCCAGCTCGGTCTGGTCCACCGCCGTCTGGTCGTCCAGCAGGTCTTCGGTGGGGAAGACGTAGGCCGTGGCCGTGGGCGGCGCCGGGCGCACGGCGTCGGGCAGCAGCGGCAGTTGCACGCCCTCCTCGGTGGCCGGGCGCCTGACCAGCGGCGGGCGGCGCGGCGCGGCGCCGGCGGCCGCGGCCTCGGTGCCCGCGGCGTCGTCGGGCGCGTCGTCGTCCACGCCCGGCTCCTCGTCCTCGTCCACCTCGATGGGCTTGGCGACGGCGGGCGCGGCGGGCGGCTTCTCGGCGCGCGCAGGCCGCGCGGACGCGGGCTTGTCGGCTGCCTTGGCGCCGGCGGGCTTGTCCGCGGCGGGCTTCTCGGGCGCCTCGGGGTTCGTCCCGGACGCGCCGGGCGCGGGCTCACCGCTCGCGCGCGGCGTGCCGGCCGGCTTCTCGTCCGGCGCGACGGGCGCCGGGCCCCCGGCGCGCGCGCGGCGCGGCGGCGCAACCGTGGCCGAGGAGGCGGCAGGCCCGATGCTGGCGCCGGGCACGTCCTGCAGCACCTCGAAGGGCCGCAGCATGGCCGGGTCCTGGTGCGGCGACGGCTTCCGGCCCAGCAGGCGCCCGAGCAGCCCGCGGCGCGGGGCCGCTTCCGGCGCGGGCGTGGCCCGTCCGCGCGCGGCCCGCGCGGGCGCCGCCGTCTCCGGGACCGGCTGCGGCTGCAGCGTGCCGGACACCGCGGCGCGCTGCGCGTGCACCCAGCGCCAGCCCGCGGCCAGCGCGGCGTAGTAGGCCACGTCGGTGGCCAGCGCGAAGGTGATCAGCGTCAGCACCAGGAGCACGATGCGCGTGCCGCCCGTGCCCAGCCCGGCCGTCTCGACCAGCTGGCGATTGATGAACTCGCCCACCACGCCGCCGGGCGGGAAGGCGCCCTGCGCCGGCCCGCCGAAGTGCGCCAGCAGCGCCGCGAAGGACAGCAGGCACAGCGCCAGCCCCGACAGCCGGGTGGTGAAGGTGTCCGGCGCACGCCGCGTGAAGAGCGACACGCCCCACAGCAGCAGGCACAGCACGATGACGTAGGCCGCGAGGCCGAGGGCGTTCAGCAGCGTGCGGGCGATCCACTCGCCTGTGGGGCCGCACCAGTTGCCCTCCGCTCCCCAGGCCGTGACGCAGGCGAAGAAGAGGAAGGCCGTCAGACCCAGCAGGGCCACGGCCAGGATCTCGCGCAGCCGGTGCGCGGCGGCCTCGGACATGGGCTCGGACAGCTTGCGGGCCGCGGCCGCGCGCGCCGGCGCCGTGGCGCGGGCCACGCCGCGCGAGCCGGCCGACAGCGCCTTGCCGGCCTGCCGCCCCAGGGTCGCGGCCGCCTCGCGGCTGGCCAGCAGCGACGCGCGCGCCACCGGCTTCTTGGACTTGCCCCAAGCCATCTCCGCTCCGCCACGCACGCCGTCGCGGACCGCCGGCCCCGGCGCCCCTCCCGGGGCCTCAAGCCGGACGCCCACCGCGACGAGAAGAGATGCCATCGTGGCGACCCCCTCCCTGCGCATCAACCTCTTTGTTGCGGCGCCCGCCTGCCTGCTGCTCCTGGCCGGCGTCCCCGCCGGCGGCCCGGCCCCCATGACCGAGATCGGCCTCGTCGCGCTGGGCGCGCTGCTGCTGGCCGCCGGCGCGCTGTGGTCCTTCCGGCGGCGCGCCGTCCGCCGCAACGACGTCGCCGCGCGCGCCCGCGCCGCGGGCCTGTCGGGCGACACCGCCGTGCAGCTCGGCCGCCTGTTCGAATCCGACGGTCCCGACGCGGCGGAGGCGTTGCTGGCCGAGCCCGAGGCCCTGCGCCGCCGCCTCGCGCGCGCACTGCGTGAGGCCCGCGACGACGAGGCCGCGCGCCGCCTGGCCGCGCTCGCCGCGCGCCTCGTCGCCGAGCTGCACCCCGCGCCTCCCTTCCCCGGCGCGCCCGCGCCCTTCTCCGAGCTGCGCCTGTGGGACCCGGCCGACCCGCGCACGCCCGACGTGCCCGCCTTCGTGCTGGCCGCCGACGAGCGCAGCCTGCTGCTGACCAGCCGCGCCGACTGCCCCTGGCCCGCGCGCCGCACGCTGCGCGCCGCGCCGCCCGCAGCGCGAGGCGTGGCGCCGGTCGAGCTGCGCCTGCTGCTGCGACCGGCCTACCCGTCCTTCGAGTGGGTCGTGACGCACCAGCTCGTCGGCCACGTGGCCAACCGGCGCGCCGCCGTGCGCGTGCCCTGCCGCCTCGACGCCGTGCTGCTGCCCGATGGTGACGACGCGCCCGCCCTGCGTGCGCGCCTGCTGCGCGACGAGGCCGTGGACGAGTCGGCCCTGCTGCTGGCCTCCGCCTGGGCGCGCAGGAACGACGTCACGGTGCTGGACCTCTCCGCGGACGGCGCGCGCCTCGCGCTGCAGCACGAGGTGCGGCCGGGACAGCGATTCCACCTCGCGCTGCGGCGCGCCGACGGGACACTGGCAGCGCTGCCGCTGGCGGAGGTGGTGTCGGTGAACCGCACGGAGGACGGGGGACTGCGGGTTGGCGCGCGCTTCGTCACCGTGAGGCTCCGCGAGCGGCTGCGGCTGGCGGAGTTCGTGCGGGGGGTGGAGCGGCAGGCGGCGGCCAGCGCTGCGACGCCGAGGGCGAAACCTGCGGCGGCGGCCAGCGAGCGTTCAGCGCCGATCGGGCGCTGACAGTTGCCTCTGGGGGTCGGGGCTGCCCTCCACGGCCAGCGCGGCACCCAGCCGTTCGCGCAGCTGCCGGTCGACGGCCGCGCTCACCGCGGGGGCTGCGCGCCGGCCCTCACTCGATCGTCAGCGCCAGCGCGTTGGAGAGCTGCACCTTCTTGCCGCAGGGCGGGGTGAACACGTCCTTCTCCGACCACTGCTCGTAGAACGTCACACCCAGGAGCTGCGCGTCGGCGGGAATGGGCGTGTACAGCGAGAGGCCAGCGTTCGCGCCGGTCCACAGCGGGAAGTAGATCGCGACGTTCGGTCGCGACGTCCACGTACGTGAGCGGAACCACGACCTGGCTCACGATGGCGTCCAGGCCCACGACCACGATGTCGAAGTCGTCGCCGACGTCCTGGCGCGCCCAGGACATGAGGAAGCTGTTCGGAGCCGCGACCCACGCTGACTCCGGCCGGGCCGCACGTCGCACGACGGTCAGGCGCTCACGGCACGACGTCCAGCTCGAGCCCGTTGCTCATCGAGACGCCCTTCACCGCGTTCGGGTCGGCCGCGAGGAACTGCAGGTAGACCTTCAGGCCGACGAGCGCGTTCAGGTCGGCTCCCGGCAGGTCGAGCGCGCCGTAGCCTGGAAGACCCCACGGGCCGGACACCGGCAGCGTGATCTGGAGGAAGGGGCCGCCCAGGCTCACGAGCAGGTTGCCGCCCAGCAGGGGCACGGAGGCCGGCGCGAAGCCGACGAACAGCGCGCCCGTCGCGCCGCCGAGCACGTTGGCGATGTGCAGCGAGTAGCCGCCCGTCGCGCACGAGCCGTTCGTGCCGTGGAGCGCGGGGACGAAGCCGCCGTCGCCTGCCAGGCCCGATCCGTAGTCCTTGAAGGTCACCCAGCAGTCCGAGTGGACGAAGGTGTCGCTCGTGCCGTTGCTGTCGCCGGGCACGAGGTCGCTGGCCTCGCTCGTGAACACGATGTGCCGGCCGTCCGCGGAGGGCATCGCGAAGCGGCTCTGCCCGTTGCCCGTCCCGCCCGCCGGGGCCGCGCTGACGAGCAGCAGGGCGCCCGTGACGCGGTCGAAGCGGAAACAGTCGCTCGTCCCGTTCACGTCGCCCGCGACGAGGTTGGTCGCGACGCTCATGAAGGTGACGTACCGGCCGTCCTCCGAGACCGAGGGCACGTCGGAGTAGTCGTCGCCCTGGACGCCGAAAGCGCCCAGGCTGACGCGGGTCGTGACGCCCAGGGTCATGTCGCGCACGAAGGCGTCGATGTAGCCGTTCGTGTCGCCGCCCACGAGATCCGTCGCGGCGGCGGCGAACGCGATGTACCGGCCGTCGGCGGAGACCACGGACCAGCCGCCCGCGTTCGACCAGGAGTCGCCCGGGACACCGCCCGTCGCGACGCTCACGAGCTCCAGCGCACCCGTCACGAGATCGCGGCGGAACGTGTCGCGCTGTCCGTTGACGTCGTTCGGCGCGAAGTTCGAGGCCTCGCTCGTGAACACCACGTAGCGGCCGTCCGCGGACAGCTCCGCGAAGTAGCTGTTGCCGTCGCCCTCGACGCCGCCGGCACCGGTGCTCACCCGCTGCAGCGTCCCCAGCAGCAGGTCGCTCACGAAGCAGTCCGCCACGCCGTTGTTGTCGCCCGGCACGAGATTGCTCGCGTAGCTGTAGAAGGCGGCGTAGCGGTTGTCCGCGGAGAGGTTCAGGTCCCAGCTCTCGTCGTTGCCCTGCACTCCCGCGGGCGTGACGCTGATGAGCGTCGTCACGCCGGTCTGGCGGTCGTGGAGGAAGGAGTCGGCCACGCCGTTGAGGTCGCTGGCCACCAGGTTCGACGCGTACGACGTGTACCCGACGTAGCGCCCGTCCCGGGAGATCCACGGCTCCCAGCTGTCGCCGCTCGCCTGCAGCCCGCCGGGGCCGACGCTGACGCGCGTCGTCGTGTCGGTCTCGCGGTCGCGCACGAAGATGTCGTAGCTGCCGTTCGAGTCGCCCGGCACGAGCGTGCTCGCCGAGCTGCTGAACGTGACGTACCGGCCGTCGGCGGAGATCACGGCGTAGCCGTTGACGTCGCCGTTGCCCTGGACGCCACCCGCGCCGACGCTCACGCGTTCCGTCGTTCCGGCGAGCGCCGGCGCCGGAAGCAAGGCCGCCAGCGCGACCGCCAGCGCGAGCACGGGCCTGCGAGGCGCGCGGAGCCCGGACGTGGAGTGATGCGGACTGGTGCGGTCCATCGGCGAGCTCCCGAAACGCGGCCGTGATGTCGATGACGGGACCTTGGGCGGTCCGCTGCGTTCCACGCCGGGCCGCGTCGGCCGGCGCGGGCCCCCTGAACGACAGCCGACTCCCGCACCCACGCGGGAAATCCCGCTTCCCGGCCACGGGCGGTAGAATCGCGCCCCGCATGACGGCCGCCTCCTCCGACAGCCAGCTGCTGGACCCGCCTCCCGAGCTGGCCGAGTCGGTGGACCTGGTGCGCCGCGGCCAGCATGGTGACAGCGCGGCTCTCGGCGAGCTGGTGGAGCGCTACCAGGACCGCGTGCGGCGCATCGTGAGCATCCGCATGGGCCTGCAATTCCGCGGCCTGCTCGACTCGCTCGACCTGACGCAGGAGACCTGGATGGCCGCGCTGCGCGGGCTGCCGGACTTCGAGCCCCGCGACCACGGCAGCATCATCCGCTGGCTCGCGCGCATCGCCGAGAACCAGGTGCTGGACGCCGCCAAGCGCGAGCACGCGGCGCGACGCGATCGCCGTCGGGAGCGCGCGGGGGCCGAGCTGGGTGCGACCTCCGGGGACGGGCCCGGCGCAGCCGCCGCCCTGCCGGCCTCGCCCGGGCCCACGCCCAGCGAGGTCGCCTCCCGGCACGAGCTGCGCGAGGCCTACGACGCCTGCGTCGCCGAGCTTCCGGACTCGTTCCGCGATGTGGTCCTGCTCCGGGACTACTCGCTGCTGGACTGGCCCGCCGTGAGCGAACAACTCGGCCGCCCGAACGTCCACGCCACGCAGGAGCTGTACAGGCGCGCGCTGTTCAGGCTGAGCGAGCTGCTCCGCCGGCGCGTGGCCGGCTGAGGTGAGCGAGGCCGCCGGTCACCCGGGCTCGAGGTCATCCGAGGAGGCCGAGCGTGCGTTCCTCGCGCACCTCGAGCGCACCGGGGACGGCGAGATCGGGGACCTCGACGCGCTGTGCCGCCTGCACCCGGCCCTCGCGGAGGAGCTGCGCGAGCTGGCGGCGCGCTGGGAGCTCCTCATCCGCCTGCGCGGGTCGGCGCTGCCCCGCGTCGGGCCGGCTCCCGGAGCTGCCGCGGAGCCGCGGCCCGCACCGCTCGCGGCGATCCACGCGCGCCTGTTGGCCCTGGGCAGCGCCACCGACCGCTATCGCGACGAGGGCGAGATCGCGCGGGGCGCCCAGGGCGTGGTGCGGCGCACCTTCGACGCCACGCTGGAGCGGCACGTCGCGATGAAGGTCCTGCACGACCGCGAGGCGGCGCCGGGCCTGGAGCCGCGGTCGCCCGGCAGCTCGCGCCGCTTCCGCAGGTTCCTCGACGAGGCGCGGGTCACGGCGCAGCTCGATCACCCCGCGATCGTGCCGGTGCACGAGCTGGGCCTCGACGCCCAGGGTGCGGTCTACTTCACGATGAAGCTGGTGCAGGGCCGCTCGCTGCAGGACGTGCTCGACGCGCGCGATGGGCCGGCCGCGCAGGGCTGGAACACGACACGGCTGCTCGGCGCGCTCGAGCGCGTGGCCTCGGCCATGGCCTTCGCGCACGACCGCGGCGTCGTGCACCGGGACCTCAAGCCCGCCAACGTCATGCTCGGCGACTACGGCGAGGTCTACGTGATGGACTGGGGGCTCGCGCGCGCGCTGGGCACGGAGGCGGGGACCGGCGGGCGGCCGCCCGCGGAGTCCGTGAGCCGCTCCGCCGCCGCGGACGCCGCGCCGGACTCCTCGCTGCACACGCTCGAGGGCGACGTCGTGGGCACGCCCCAGTACATGGCGCCCGAGCAGGCCGCCGGACAGCTCGCGCAGCTCGGGCCCGCGGCCGACGTCTACGCGCTCGGCGCCATGCTCTACCACGTGCTGGCGGGCCGGCCGCCGTACTCGAGCGGCACGTACTCCTCGCCCGCGGAGCTGCTGGTCGCCGTGCGGACCCGGCCGCCCGTGCCGCTGGACGAGGCCGCGCGGGGCGTGCCGCCGGAGCTGGAGGCCATCTGCGGGAAGGCCATGGCGCGCGACGCCGCGCACCGCTACGCGAGCATGGCGGAAGCGGCCACGGACCTGCGCGCCTTCCTCGAGAGCCGCGTGGTGCGGGCCTACGAGGCCGGCCCGCTGGCCGAGCTGCGCAAGTGGGTGCGGCGCAATCGCGCCCTGACGGTCGCCGCCGCGAGCGCGCTGGTGGCCGTGCTGGGCGGACTGGTCTGGGTCTCGCTCGTCGAGAGCGACGGTCGCAGGCGCGCCGAAGCCGCGCAGCAGGAGTCCGACCGGAACCTGGCCGACGTCCTGCGACTCTCGGACGCCCGGAGCCTCGACCAGCTGCGAACCGAGGCGGAGGATCTCTGGCCGGCCGACCCGCAGCACAGCGCCGCTCTCTCGGCCTGGCTCGAGGACGCGCGCGCCCTCGTGCGCCGGACCGATGGGCACCGCGCCACGCTGGAGGAGCTGCGGACGCGGGCCGAGCCCCGCACGCCGGACGACGCCCGGCGCGATCGCGAGGATCCGCGACTCGCAGCCGACCTGGCGGCCGGGCAGGCCGCCCTCGCCCGCCTGCGTCCGATGCTGGCCGCGGAAGGCGAGGAGCAGCCGGGAGGACCGGCGCGGCGGAGCTTCATCGTGCGCAAGCTGCAGGCGGCGCAGGCGGAGGTCGACCGCGCCCAGGCCGCGCAGCTCGAGCGTCGGACATGGCGCTTCGCGTCACGCGAGGACGCCTGGTGGCACGCGACGCTGGCCGTGCTGCTCGACGGGCTGCGCGACTTCTCGGACACCACCTTCCCCTCCGTCGAGCAGCGCCTCAGGCGCGCACAGGACCTGGAACGCGTCTCGCTCCTGGAGCCGGCCGAACTCTGGGCGCAAGCGGTGGCCTCGATCGCCGACCCGGCACAGTGCCCGCTCTATGGCGGGCTGCACATCACGCCGCAACTCGGGCTCGTGCCGCTCGCGCGCAACGAACGCAGCGGCCTGTGGGAGTTCTGGGACGTGCAGCTCGGCGAGCGGCCGGTGCCGGCGGCGGACGGTCACTTCACGATCGCACCCGAGTCCGGCCTGCTCTTCGTGCTCATGCCGGGGGGCAGCTTCACGTTCGGTGCGCAGAAGGCCGATCCGGGCGCACCCGGATACGACGCGTTGCTCCTGGAGTCCCGCTGCCGGCTCCAGCAGGTGCGGCTCGATCCCTTCTTCCTGTCCGCCTGCGAAGTGACGCAGGCGCAGTGGGAGCGCGCGATGGGCTCGAACCCGAGCACCTATCCACCGCCGGGGGGCACGGGCTTCAACTACAACACCGAGAGCAATCCGGTGGAGAGTCTGACCTGGGCCGAGGCTCGGGAGATGTCGGCGCGCGTCGGCTTCACCCTGCCCACCGAGCCGCAGTGGGAATACGCCTGCCGCGCGGGGACGACGACCCGTTGGTGGACCGGCAACGAGCTCCCGGGACTGCAGGGCTCCGCGAACGTCGCCGACGTCGCACTCGCCGCGACCTGGGACGGCAACGTGGAACACGAGCCCGACCTGGACGACGGCCATGCGGCCACGGCGCCGGTGGGCAGCTTCCGTCCCAACGGCTTCGGCCTCTACGACATGATCGGCAACGTCGGCGAGTGGACGCGCGATGCCTGGACCGAGGCTCCGGCGGACGCGGCGCCCGGCGATGGCGGGCAGCCCGGCGGCGATCCGGTCGAGTACCCGGTTCGTGGCGGCAGCTTCCAGCATCTCCCCGAGGAATGTGCGTCCGCGATGCGGACGCCCGTCCCGAGGAATGCGCGGGCGGGCGTGCTCGGTCTCCGCGTCGCGAGGCCGCTCCGGCCAGCGGGTGACTGAGCCGGGAGGCCCCGCCGGCCGCAGGGCCCGTTGCCGACGTTGGAGTGCGGGTTGGCCGGAATTCGTGCGGGTCGCGTGGGTCGCGGCGCCAGACGTCGTTCTCGGGCATGGACTCGTCCCGCTCGCCAACGGAGAGATGTCTCCATGCTCGATGCCCATTGTCGCCCGCATTCCGTGATCCCGTCGCTGCTCCTGGCGCTGGCCGTCCTCGAGGCGCCGGCGGAGGCGGGCGTCACCACGCTCGCCTCCCTCGCGCCCGACGGCGCGCAGGGCAACGGCCACAGCTACAACGGGACGATCTCCCCCACCGGGCGCTTCGTGGTGTTCCAGTCCTCGTGCGGGAACTTCGACGCCGCCGATCCGATCGTGGGCTCGACGAACATCTACCTGCGCGACGTGAAGAAGGACACGACGAGGCTGGCCTCCGCCAGCTCCGCGGGGCTGCTCTCGGACGGCTACGACGCCTTCCCGACCGTCTCGAGGAACGGCCGCTTCGTCGTCTGGGAATCGAACGCCACGAACCTGGTCGAGGGCGACACGAACAGCAAGTTCGACATCTTCGTCCGCGACATGAAAGCGGGCGTCACGACGCGCGTCTCGGTGGCCACGGACGGGACCCAGGGCGACGCCGACAGCCTCAACCCGTCGGTCTCGGACAACGGCCGGTGGATTGCCTTCGATTCCTCGGCCACGAACCTCGTGGAGGGCGACACGAACGCCCGCCAGGACTGCTTCCTGCACGACCGCAAGACCGGGCTGACCACGCGCACCTCGCTCGATGAGCAGGGGAACCAGGTGTCCAGGAACAGCTTGGCGCCGGAGCTCTCAGGCAACGGCCGCTACATGGTGATCCTCTCCGAAGCCGGGCTGGTCGCGGGCGACCGCGGCGTCGCGTTCGACGTCTACGTGCGCGACCTCAAGACCGGCGCGCTGTCGTGGGCGTCCCCCAACACGAGCGGAGCCGAGGGGAGCGCCGGCTGCGGCTCGGCGAGCATCTCCTCGAACGGCCGCTACGTCGCCTTCGACTCGTCCGCCAACGACCTGGTCGAGGGGGACACGAACGGCATCTCGGACATCTTCGTGCGGGACCGCAAGGCCGCCTCCACCAGGCGCGTCTCGCTCGGCCCGGCAGGCGCCGAGGCGGACGGGCACAGCACCCGCCCGCACATCTCCGGCAACGGGAAGGCCGTCGTCTTCGAGTCCTTCGCGACGACGCTCGTCGCCGGCGACGCGAACGGCAAGGTGGACGTGATCGTCGTGGACCTGACGCAGGGGACGACGACGCTCGCCTCGGTCTCCTCGGGCGGCGCCCAGGCCGATGAAGACTGCTCCAAGACCTCGATCACGAGGAACGCCCGCCACGTCTCCTGGTTCTCGACGAGCGCGCTGCTCGTCGCCGGCGACGCAAACGCGGCCACGGACGTGTTCATCCGCGACCGCAAGGAGTGACGGCGGGATCCACGTGCTGCGTGATCGCCGCCACGATCCGGCGTCGGCCCCCGCAGCCCGGGCAGCGCAAGGCCTGAAAGCCGAAGACCCGCCGCAGCCGTTCGGCCCACGGGTGGCGCCCCGGACGCGCAACCCCGCCTAGCGGAAGAAGTCGTCCAGCCCCGGCCCGGGCTCGAAGGCCGGCATCGGCGGACCCTCGACGATCGTCGGCCGCACCCACAGCTGCAGGTGCCGCTCCCCGCGCTCGACGTCGATACGCACCTCGCTGGCCGGATCGTAGTACGCCAGCCCGAACGGGTACTCGGGCACCGCGTCCTGCGCGCCGTCGATCGGTTCGCGCGTGGGCGTCAGTCCCGAGACGCGGTCGCCCACGAGCACGATGCCCGAGGCCGGACCCTGCGGATCGACCGCGACCACGCTGCCGAACGGCCCAGCCTGGTCCAGCCGTACCCCGACGTAGGCAAGCGGCTGCGGGCGCGCGACCTCCTCGAACCCGACCGCGCGCAAGGCCGGGCGCGGGTCGATGCGGCGTGGGGCCGCAAAGCCGTCCTGCCAGTAGGCCTCGAGACCCTGCGCGACGAGCCAGCCGCGGATGGACTCGAGCCCGTAGCGCCCGCCGTCCTGCGCCAACAGCGCGCGGAGGAGCTCCACCAGTCCGGGCCGGCCGGCCTGGCGCAGGGCCACGTCGAGGTCGAAGGCCAGCAGCGCGCTGCCCTTGTACGCCAGCGGCTCGATGGCGCCGTCGCGCCAGTCCACGCCGGGGTCCGCGAAGGCCAGCGCGCCCCAGGACGGATGGCCGGCCAGGTTGCGGTCCCAGTCCAGCACGCGCTGCGCGAACCACGCGCGCGAGACCGCGCCCTGCTGCGTCAGGTGCCAGAGCGAGAGGTACTCCGTGAACCCTTCCCAGAACCACGCGAGGCGCTCGCCCTCCGTGGACTGCAGCTGCCCGCCGAGCCAGTCGTGGAACAGCTCGTGGGCCAGGAAGTGCAGCGTGTACGGGTCGGCCTCGCCGTCGAGGCTCGCGGGGCAGCCGACGGCGATGGCGCCGTCGGTGCGCGTGCCGCCCTGGCCCGGCTCGCCCACGATGAGTGTCAGCGGCCGGGACGGCGGCACGCCCAGCGACCGCGTGCAGTCCTCGAGGTAGCGGCCCGCGAACTCCGCCAGCGGCCTGGCCACCGGCTGCTCCCCGCCGAACTGCACCACGTGCAGCGGGACGCCGCCGGCCTGCGCCTCGGCCTGCGCGACGGGGACGCCGAACGCCATGGCCGTGTTGCCGAAGCCGGGCGGCACATCCACCCGCAGCCGGCCGCGCACCGGCGCCGCGTAGCCGCTGGCGATGGTCCAGTCGTCGGGGACCACGATCTCGAGCCGGCGCTCGACCTGCGCCGGCATGTCCTCCCACTGCAGCGACGCCAGCGTGTTGTCGGCGAAGCCGCTGGAATAGCTCGCCGTGCGCCACGGCAGCAGGCCGAAGGACTCGCGCGCCCGCGACTCCAGCGCGACCACCGGCAGCTCGTAGCGCGCGCGCAGCGTGCCGTCCCAGTCGTCGGGCGGCAGCACGTCGAAGGCCTGGCGCGCGGCGCGCCGCCGCAGGGGCGGGTCGCACAGAAGGGCGCGCAGGTAGTAGTCGTCGAGGCGCAGCCACTCGCCCCAGTCGGACAGCTCGAGCAGCAGGCCCTGCGCTCCCTGCAGGCCGCTGGCCTCGATCTCGACGCGCCACGCCGGAGGGGCCGCGGCGGGGTCGTAGCTCAGGCGGGTCGCGATGCGCGGCGGAGCTGAAAAGACCGCATGTGGCTCGGAAGCGCACGCCACGGCGACCGGTGCCGGGACCTGCCGGCAGGCCGCGAAAAGCAGGGCCAAGGCCACGGGACGCACTGAGCGGATTCTCGACGCCATGTGGCCGCCTCCAAGCGCTGAACCGTGTCAGGCCGTCACCTGCCACGCGCGTCCGCTCAGTCCACTCGCCAGACACCGGCGTCTGGGGCCGGCCCGCTCACACAGCGTGCGATTCTAGCCAATCAGCCTCAGCTGCCTGGGCCGAGCAACCTGCACCGAACCGGCGGGTTCGGCCCCCGTTTCCGGGTCAAACCTGATACGCGAGTCGTCCACGTATTCGGACCGCAGCTCGATCGCCACCCAACGCCGACCAAGTGCCTCCGCGACGGCGCCTGTCGTGTTGGACCCTGCAAACGGATCGACCACCAAGTCCCCGGGGTCAGTGAGAAACTGGATGAAAAACGTCGGCAAGTCGGCAGGGAATCGAGCTGGGTGGATCTTGCGGCCTTGTGCCTTCATCCCCTTGATGTAACGGCTGTTGCTCTCGTTGTTCCCGCACTGAAGGAAGTTGGGAGGGATCGATCCCCCTCGGTCCTTTGAGAATGTCGCTTTGATCAGATGACCGGAAGGCCTCGTCGCTTCCTTGACGCCACGGCTGATCAGTCGACGCATGTCGGGGCTGTACTCCTGCAGGACCCTTGCGTTATCAGCCTTCGGATTCGCGGTCTTGCCGAGCCAGTAGATGTACTCGACCGAGTCCTTGACTCGAATGCGCCGCACGTTGACCCACTCGGCTGGCGCAGGCATCTTTGCCGGATTGAACCAGAACATGTCCTGGCAGAGCTTGAAACCCAGGTCGTCACAAAGGTGGAGCAGCACTCTCAGGTGATAGAGCGACCTGGTCGGCTCTCCCGGCGTCCAAGCACCCCCGATGTTCAGGACGAAGCTACCGTTTCGCTTCAGAACCCGCTTGATCTCGCGGCAGTACGGAGAAAGCCAGTCGCTGTACTCGCGCTGATCTGCATTGCCGTACTCCTTTTTGAAATGCAAGGCGTACGGAGGTGATGTCACGACGAGTTGGACGGACTCGGATGGCATTCCACGCAGCACATCGATCGCGTCGGCACAGTAGGCATGGCCCAACGCCGTGTGGTAGCGGGGAACTAGAGCCTCCGGCTTGCGATGAGTGTTTCTAGGCTGGGATACCATGGATGCTCGATTCGTCCCGTGGGCAGGGGCACGCGCTGGAACACGGCGAGCTTGTCAGGACGTCCTGCTCGCGGAGCCAAGTCCCGGGCGACGGCGAACATGAACATCCGCCAATCATTGGTCTTCTTGCCGAGGCAGACTGCCATGACTGCGAAATACCCGAAGCTGTAGAGCCGACTCGCAGGATCGCCCTGCGAAACTCTGGTCTTCTGAGTCTCGACCTTGTAAGCGACGACGGCGCTCGCATCGCGATAGGCTTCGTCAGAATCCCGGACATTCTTGCACTCGACCAGGTAACCTTGAGGTGCACCGCCGGGAATCCAAATGGTGTAGTCCGGGTGCCCGTCCTGATCGTGCGATTCGAAGCGCTCGATCGTGCCGGCGTCGCGAAGGCGCTCGATGTGCTTTCCGAGCTGCACCTCGGCAACGGCACCCTCCAGCGTAACCCTCGCGCGAAACCGCTGGTCGATGGCACTGAGAAGGTCGGCTGCCGTGAGCCCATAGCGCTTCTCCAGAGGATGCATCTCGACCATGACACCGCGCACCTCGCACGATCACCACCGGGAACTCGAACCAAGGGTACTGTACCGGTGGCCGGCCTAGCGACCAAACCCGACTGGCAGCGCAGTTCTTCGGCACCTGCCGTCGATCAGCCTCTGCTGGATGATCATCCGGCCCGCTTGCCCTCCGCTCAGTCCACCCGCCGGTACACGAAGTCCTCCCCCTCGCCCCCCTCCGCGCCGTCATCAACCCGCGCGTGCAGCGCGCCGTCCCCGCGCAGCTCGTACGCGATGCGCCTGGGGAAGTCGTGCTCCGGGTTCACGAAGACCACCCGCCGCTTCCCGATCTCCGCCAGCCGGAACTCCGTCGGCGGGCGCCCCGCTGGCCGCGCCACGTACGCCAGTGTCCTCCCCGCCGCGCCGTCGCGCGGCTCGATGGCCAGGAACTCGAAGAAGCGCGTCTCGTCGTCGGCGACGGAGCGCCCGACGCCGTAGAGCGTGCCGCCGGCGGGCGCGGTCCACAGCTCCTCGACGTGGCCGCCGGGCACGGGCATGACCCAGTGCCCGGCCAGCCACGCCAGCGAGTCGGCAACGGGCGGCGGCCCGGCCGGCGCGCCGGCGGGCCCGGCGCACGCGGCCAGCAGCAGCAGCAGCGCCGCCGCGGCGCGCATCAGTCGTCGTCGTCCTCGGGCTCGTAGCCCGCGCCGCTGGGGGCGGGCGCGGGCGGCGCGGCCAGGTTGCGCGTCATGCGCGAGCGCAGGGCCTCCAGCAGCTCGGCCTCGTCCGTGGCCATCTGCGTCTGCGCCTCGAGCTGGGCCAGCTCCGCGTCGGTCAGGTTGACCAGCTCGATCGCGTCGGCCTCGACCTCCAGCATCGCGATGCGGATCGGGTTGGTCTCCTTGGTGTCCACCAGCTTGGGCGACCCGGTGACCAGCTCCGCCACGCGCTTCTGCAGCAGGACCGTGAGGCGGAACAGCCCGCCCACCTTGTCCGCCAGCTCCATGACCTTGGTGCGATCCATGCGATTGTCCTCCGTGAGTGCGATGCGGCCGTCAGCGGCCGGCCGGTGCTTGAGCCAGGCCGGCCAGCGCGAAGACCTCGCGCACGGCCTGCTCCAGGTCGTTGTTGACCACCACGTGGCTGCCGTCCTGGCGCGCGAGGGCCATTTCCTCGCGGGCGCGGAAGAGGCGGCTGGTGATGGCGGCTTCGTCGTCGGTGCCGCGCGCGCGCAGGCGGCGCTCGAGCACCTCCATGCCGGGCGGCGCGATGAACACGTACGTGCCCTCGAAGCCGGCCCGGCGCAGGTTGCGCGCGCCGGTCACGTCCACCTCGATCAGGTACGTGCGGTCCTGCGCCAGCGCGCGCTCGAGCTCGTCGCGCAGCGAGCCGTACAGGTGGCCGGTGCCGAAGACGTCGTTGGTCTCGGCGAAGCGGCCGGCGGCCTTCATGCCCAGGAACTCCTCGCGCCCGACGAAATGGTAGTCGCGGCCGTCCACCTCGCCCGCGCGCGGCGGGCGCGTGGTGACGGTGACGGCCACCTCCACCCGCGGGTTGCGGCGCAGGCGCTCCTTGATGGTGGTCTTGCCCGAGCCCGAGGGCCCCGACATGACCACCAGGCGTCCCCGGCGCGCGGCGCTGCCTGCCCCGGCGCTCATTCGATGTTGGCCGCCTGCTCGCGCAGCCTCTCGACCACCGACTTGGCCGCCACGATGCGCGCCGCGATGCGCGTGTCGGAGGCCTTGCTGCCGATGGTGTTGACCTCGCGCCCGACCTCCTGCAGCAGGAAGTCGAGCTGGCGGCCGACGGCGCCGGCGCCGGCCAGCGCCTCGGCCAGGCCCGCGAGGTGCGACGCCAGGCGGTCCAGCTCCTCGGTCACGTCGTGCCGGTCGGCCAGCAGCGCCACCTCGCGCAGCAGCGCGGGGTCGTCGGCGCGCGGCGCGCCCTCGCCGGCGCCGCGGTGCTCGAGCAGCTTGCCCAGGCGCGCCTGCAGCGCCGCGTGGTGCGCCTGCACCGCCGCGGGCGCGAGGCGTCGCACGGCGGCCACGTGCCGGCGCAGCGCGGCCAGCTCGCGCCGCAGCGCGACCCGCAGGCGCCCGCCCTCTCCGCTGCGCGCCTTGTCCAGGCGCGCCAGCGCGTCGCCAGCGGCGCCCAGCACCAGCGCGTCCAGCGCCGACTCCCGCGGCGCCTCCTCGCCGAAGCTGACCACGCCCGGCAGCGCCAGCAGCAGGGCCGGATCCCCGCCGCCCAGCGCGCGCAGCTCGTCGCGGTAAACGGCCAGTACGGCGCGGTTCACGCGCGGCCGCGCGCCGCGCCGCGCCGCAGACAGGCGCACGGCCACGTCCACGGTGCCGCGCGACTGGCGCTGCTTCACCAGGCCCTCGACGCGCGGCTCGAGCCGCAGCAGGTCGGACGGCAGCCGGCAGCGCACCTGCAGGTAGCGCCCGTTGACCGAGCGCGCCTCGGCCTCGGCTGCCAGGCGACCGCGCGCGCGACGCGCGCGTCCGTAGCCGGTCATGCTGCGCAGCGCCGCCACCTTCGTCAGCGTCCCGGCCGGCTGCCGGGCTTCATGGCCGTCGAGCCCTGCCGGCACAGCGGACAGTCCGCGGGCTCCCACGAATCGATGGGCAGTTGCAGCAGCGCCTCGTAGCGCGTGGCGCCGAAAGGCGAGGCCTTGGCGCGGCACACCAGCGACCCGAGGCCCACGACCTCGGCCGCCGCCGCCTTGACCAGCGCCAGCACCTCGAGCACCGAGCCGCCGGTCGTGACCACGTCCTCGACCACCAGCACGCGCGCGCCAGGCTGGATCTGGAAGCCGCGGCGCAGGGTCATGGGCCCGTCCTTGCGCTCGGCGAAGAAGCACGGCTTGCCGAGGCGCCGCGCGACCTCGTGCGCGACGATCACGCCGCCCAGCGCCGGCCCGACGACGAGGTCCGGGCGCGTGTCGGCCAGGCGGTCGGCCAGCGCGGCGCAGGCCGCCTCGGCCTCGCGCGGCTGGGCCAGCAGCAGCGCGCACTGCACGTAGCGGTCGCTGTGCCGCCCGCTGGTGAGCTGGAAGTGGCCCTTGAGCAGCGCGTTGGCGCGCACCAGCCGCGGCTCGAGCTCGAAGGCGGCCGTGGCGGCGGTCACTTGCCCTCCTCGGCAGGCGCCTCGCTCGCCGGCGGGTCCACCAGTTGCACGGCCGTGTCCCCGGTGCGCACCTTGGTGATGACGATGGCCAGCACCACCACGACCAACGACACCCAGCCGGTGAACTTGTTGATGCCCTCGGCCTTGACGCCGAAGGTCTGCTGACCGACGCCGCCGAAGGCCTCCGACAGGCCGCCGCCCTTGCCCTCCTGGAGCAGGATGACCACGCCGACCAGCACGCAGGCCAGGACGAACAGGATCCAAAGGATGGGTTCGATCATCGGGTACTCCCGCTGGCCGCGGCGCGGCCCAGCCGCGCCAGGGCCTCGAAGGACTTGAAGTGGAGCGAGGCGCCGCCGACCAGGGCGCCGTCGACGTCGGGACACGCGAGCAGCTCGGACACGTTGTCGGGCTTGACGCTGCCGCCGTACTGCACGAGGACGCGCCGCGCCACGGGCTCGCCGGCGAGGCGCGCGAGGCGCGCGCGCAGGTGCGCGTGCACCGCCTGCGCCTCCGCTGGCGTGGCCGTGACGCCGGTGCCGATGGCCCACACCGGCTCGTAGGCCAGCGTCACGCGCGCGGCCAGCGTCTCGGCCGGCAGGCCCTGCACCAGCGCGTCGAGCTGCCGGTCCACGACCTCCAGCGTGCGGCCGGCCCGGCGCTCGGCCAGCGTCTCGCCCAGGCAGGCGATGACGTCCAGGCCCGCGGCCAGCGCGGCGTCCAGGCGCGCGCGCGCGCCCGAGTCGGTCTCGCCGAAGAGCTGGCGGCGCTCGCTGTGACCCGCGAGCACGTGGCTCGCGCCCACGTCGCGCAGCATGCGCGCCGAGACCTCGCCGGTGAACGCGCCGTCGCGCGCGGGGTGGCAGGTCTGCGCGCCGACGGCCACGCTGCTGCCGGCCAGCGCCTCGACCACCTGCGCCAGGTACACGCTGGGCGGGAAGACTCCCAGGCGGGCCAGCGGGCGCGCGGGGTCGCCCGCGAAGGCGCGCAGCGCGCGGCAGAAGTCCGCGATCGCGGCGCGATCGAGGTTCATCTTCCAGTTGGCGGCGATGAAGGGCGTGCGCACGCTGGTCACGCTCCGGCGGCCGCCTGCAGCGGCGGCGGCTCGCGCGCCGGCGAGCCGGTCACGACGCGGCCGTCCAGCGCCGCCAGCGCGCGCACGTCCTGCATGAGGCGCGCGAAGTCGTTGAAGGGCAGGGCCTGCTGCGCGTCGCAGCGCGTGGTCTCGGGGCGGTGGTGCACCTCGACGATCAGGCCGTCGGCGCCGGCCGCGACGGCCGCGCGCGCCAGCGGCACCACCAGGCTCCAGTCGCCGGCCGAGTGGCTGGGGTCCACGATGACCGGCAGGCCCACGCGCTGCTTGAGCCACGGCACCACGCCGATGTCCAGCAGGTAGCGCACGTGCCTTTCGGCGCTGCGCAACCCGCGCTCGCACAGGATGATCTTCTCGTTGCCGGCCTTGAGCATGTACTCCACGGCCAGCAGCCACTCCTCCACGTCGGCCGACATGTGGCGCTTCAGCAGCACCGGCTTGCCCGTGCGCGCCGCCTCGATCAGCAGCGGGAAGTTCTGCATCTGCCGCGCGCCGATCTGCAGGCCGTCGGCCCAGTCGGCCACCTCGGCCACCTGGCGCGGGTCGGTCAGTTCGGTGAAGCAGGGCAGGCCCACCTCGCGCGCCGCCGCGTGCAGGTCGCGCAGCGCCGACGACCCGCCGCCCTGGTAGTTGTGCGGCGACGTGCGCGACTTGAAGACGCCGCCCCGCAGCGCCGCCGCGCCCGCCCGCGCCACGAAGCGCGCCACGTCGCGCAACACGCCCGCGTCCTCGACCGTGCACGGGCCGGCAATCACGCCCACCTGCCCGCCGCCGAAGGTCGCACTGCCCACCGACACCGGCCGCCCGCCCGACACGCGCGTGGCATCGGCCAGCGGCGAGCGGCTGCCCACCGGGACCACCCGCTCGACGCCCGGCAGCCGCGCCAGGCTCTCGGCCGGCACCTCGCTGCCTTCGACCCAGAAGGCCGTGCGCTCGCCCAGTCGGGACTCCTCGATCGCCAGCCCCTGCCGCTGGAGCGCCGCACGGACCGCGGCCCGTTCGGACGGACCGGCGTCCAGGTTCAGGAGGATGATCAAGGCGGTCAGACCCCCCGGAGACGGCCGGAGAACAGGCCTTTTGGGGGCCTAGGATAAACCCAGAGAGTAAGGATGGAGGCTGAGGTGAGGCAAGAGCCTCTTCCGGCGCGTCGGGATCCGCGGCGCTCGGCAGCGCGGGGCAGGGTACCGCCCTTCCCGGGCGCTGCGGAGGACACCCCGGAAGCGGCCCTTGCCGAACCGCCGTCGCCACCAGCCGCGAGCGGCCGCCGGAGCGCGGGCCAGCCCCCTGGGCGCAGGTCAGGAACGGGCGGTTGACTATCTTTGAATGCCTTTTCGTCAGAAGTTAAAGGCCGGATAGCTGGACTTCACTGCCGACTTGGGTCCAGGTAGCCCTCCTCGGTCCAGCGCACGAAGCGTTCCTCGGAAAGCTCCTGCATGTCGCCGGGGAAGTCCTTGATGCGGCGGGCGTCGTGGTAGGGCTCGAGCGGCACGAGGGTCAGGCACAGCGGGGCCTCGGTGCCGATCATGCGCCAGACGACGGAGCGCCAGGAGCTGCGGCGATCGGACTTCTGGTCCCAGACCAGGACCTTGATGGTGAAGACCTGGGACGTGACGGCCAGACGCGCGATGAAGTCGGCCTCGATGTCCGGCTCGACCTTCAGCTCGATGTCGAACTCCTCCTCGATCTTCGGGACGATGTCCTCGGTGGTCTCGAAGACGTACTTGGTCGGATCGTCGTCGTCCTCGTCGCCGAAGAGGCTGCCGCCGGTGTCGGGAGTGTCGCCGGTGTCGCCGGTGTCGCCGGTGTCGCCGGTGTCGCCGGTGTCGCCGGTGTCGCCGGTGTCGCCGGTGTCGCCGGTGTCGCCGGTGTCGCCGCCGCCCTTGGACTCCGCGGGCTGGGGGTCGTCGAAGAGCGAGTCCGAGCCGTAGAGCTTGCCGCTCTCGCGCAGCTCGCGGATGCGCTCGCGGTACTCGACCAGGTGCTCGAGGAATGTGGTGGGGATCTCGTCCGGCGCCAGCGCGCGCAGCACGCCCAGCGGCGCGGTGTTCACGTTGACCAGGCCGTCGTTGGTCGGCTGGGCGTCGGCTTCGTCGGTGGAGCCGTCCTCGGAGCCGCTGCCGTCGCCTGCTTCGCCGCCCGTGTCGTCAGCGGCGCTGGTCTCGTCCTGCGGGGGCTTGTCGAACAGGCTGCCCTGCGTGAACGGGCTGTTCGAGAAGGCGTCCTCCATGGGCGGCTCGGGCTTCAGCTCGAGCTGGCTCCAGACGGTCAGGCAGGACTCGAGGCCGGGGTGGTACTCGCCGTCCTCCACGAAGCCCGTCAGGTGCTCGGGCCGGACGCCCTCGAGGAGCAGCAGCTCCTGCAGCGTCAGCGGGTAGTGTTTCTCGCCGGTGTCGAGCAGGGCGGTGTCCAGCTCGTCCCCGGCGGCCTGCTCGTCGGCGTTGCTGAGCTTGAGCGGCGGCTTGGGCACCGGCTCGAAGCTGCCGCGATCGCCCTTGACCCAGTCGTCCAGGTTGTCCAGCAGCTCGGTCGCGTCGGTCCAGGAGAAGTCCAGGCTGGTGCCCTCGAACAGCTTGTCCAGCAGGTTGCGCACGATCTCGCGCAGCGCCTCGCGCTGCTCCTGATCGGCGGTCCACAGGCCCAGCAGGTTGAGCTTGCCGTCCTCGTCCTCGACCTCGACGTACAGCGTGTAGTCGTTGCCCAGCGGCGGCGCGAGGGCGACGCTGTCCTGCCAGTCGTCCAGCAGGCTGTCGGTGCGCGCGATGACGTCGGTGATGTCGCCGCCGGCCCCCGCGGCGTCCGCGCCCGTGCCCTCGCCGCCCGTCTCGTCTCCGCCGGTCCCGTCGCCGCCCGCATCGCCGCCCTCGCCGAAGGGAGACCCGCCGCCGCCCAGGTCGCCCGACAGGTCGCTGCCGCCTCCCGCGCCCGCCCCGCCACCGCTGTCCTCCTCGCCGGCGACGGCCTCGACGTCCATCAGCAGCGCGGAGCGCGCCTGCTGGAAGGCGGCGTCCGCGATCAGGCGCATGCGCGCGGTCTCGACGGTGGCGCGCGCGTGATCCAGCTCGACGGTGGCGTCGAACTTGACCTCGAACACGACCACGATCAGCACGAACAGCACCAGCATGGCCAGCACGATGGACACGCCGCGCTCGCCGCGACGCGGGTCGCGGCGGGCGGGACGGCGGCGCACGGGCGGCTGGTCCATCGAAGCCTCGGACGGCACGGAGCCCGGGCCTGTTCCCGGACAGGACCGAAGATAGCAGGCCTCGGCGCGGGATGGGGCCGGCGCTCCGGTGCGGGCCGGTCGGGTCTGGGGCCTGCACGAGCGGGCGATGCCCGGCGTGACGCGGCGGCACGCCTTCCGGTTCGGAGATGTCGTTTCCCTCTCCCTCGCCAACCGGAGGTCTCCCGTGCAGTTCATCCAACAGCCAACGTTCCGTTCGTTCGCGCGGCCGCTCGCGCTCCTGATCGCCGTGGCCGCGCCGGGCCTCGCCGTTCGCGCACAGGTCGTGCCGCCCGATCCGGCGCCGACCTGGACCGACCTCGGCGGCGGAACCGCCGGCAGCGCGGGCGTTCCGCTGCTCGAGGGCACGGGCAGCCTGTTCGCCGGCTCGACGGCGCGCCTGCGCCTGTCCGGCACGCAGCCCAACAGCTCCGGCCTGCTGGCCATCTCGCTGGCGTCCACGCCGGTCGCCTACGCGGGCGGCACGATCCACGCCTTCCCCTTCGCCGCGCTGCTGAACATCGCGACCGACCAGAACGGCCTGTTCACGCTGCAGTTTCCCGCGCCGAGCCTGCCCGAAGGCCTGCAGCTCTGGTTCCAGGCCGCGGTCTTCGACTCCGCCGCGCAACTGGGCGTGGCGCTGAGCAACGCGCAGCGCGCGCTGGTCCCGCCGGCCAGCTTCGACGTCGCGCAGGCCTACCTCGATGCCGTCGTCGAGGTGCAGGCCGCCGTGCTCGCCGGCCACATGCCGCAGTCCGACCTCGACTACCTGGTGAACAACCAGTCGCAGCTCATGACCAACGGCGCCGCGCTGCTGGACGCGCTGACCCCGTTCGACATGCAAGGCTCGGGCGGCGACGCGCCGGCTCCACCGACCCAGGGGGGCGGCACGCTGACGGGATCGACGTGGGTCTGGGAAAGCCTCGTCGGCCTCGACGTCGTCACGGTGACCTTGCAGGTGCCGTGGCACACGGACGGCTGCAAGGGCAAGTTGGGCACGCCCGGCTACGCCGGCAGCGTGGTCCTCGGCAGCGCCTGGGTCAAGACGCTCCAGGAGTGGCGGCAGCCGTGCCCGTCTTCCGAGGCCTGCCCGGAAGGCGGCTGCACCGAGTGCGGCACGTACCAGGTCTGCTGGAAGCAGAAGTGGTTCTTCGCGACCGTCGCATCCGGCTGCACCCCGGCCGAGACCTTCTGCGCCCCGTGCCCGTGAGGAGCGTGGCCTGACCTCGGCCTCGCCCGCGGCGCGCGCCGGCTCCCGCCGGCCGCGCCGCGGGCCCTGCGCGCGTTGCGTAGAAACGCCCGTGCCGGTCCCCTAGGATCCGGCTCCGATGGTCGAGCTCTCCATCGTCGTCCCCGCCTTCAACGAGGCGGACGGCATCGGGTCGGTGCTGACGCGCCTCTCGGCGGTCATGGGCGCCTCGGGCATCGCGCACGAGATCCTGGTCGTGGACGACGGCAGCACGGACGGCACCGCGCGCGCCGTGCAGGCCGTGCTGGGCAGCCTGCCCCACGTGCGCCTGCTGCAGCACGAGGTCAACCGCGGCTACGGCGCCGCGCTCAAGACCGGCATCCGCGCCGCCGCGGCCGAGGTCGTGGCCATCACCGACGCCGACGGCACCTACCCCAACGAGCGCCTGCCCGAGCTGTGGAAGACGCTGGTCGCACGCCGCGCCGACATGGTGGTGGGTGCGCGAACCGGCGACAACGTGCACATCCCGCTGGTGCGCCGCCCGGCCAAGGCCGCGCTCGGGCTGCTGGCCAACTACCTTTCCGGCGCGCGCATCCCCGACCTCAACTCGGGTCTGCGCGTCTTCCGCAAGGCGCCCGTCGTCGAGCGCTTCAACCTGATCTCGGACGGCTTCTCCTTCACCACCACGGTGACGCTGGCGCTGCTGGCGCGCAGCCACCCGGTGGTCTTCGTGCCCGTGGACTACGCCCGCCGCACCGGCAGCAGCAAGATCCGGCCGTTGCGCGACACCTTCAACTTCCTCGTGCTCATCCTGCGCGTCTCGGTCTTCTTCGAGCCGCTCAAGGTCTTCCTGCCCGCCAGCGGCGCGCTGGCCGCGAGCGGCCTGCTCTACGGCGGCCTGCAGGCGTGGGCCGGCGACCTGGGCGAGGGACCGGTGCTGCTGCTGGTCGCGGCGCTGCAGATCCTGCTGGTCGGGCTGATCGCGGACATGATCAGCAGGAAGAACTAGCCCGCATTCCTCGCGGCGTTCGTCGCGAGGGCCGCGGGCTAGACGCCGACGCTCGCCAGCACGGCGAGGACGAGCCACCAGGCCACGATGGCCGCGCCGGCGAACCAGATCCACCGGTCGTCCTTCTGGCGACAGATCGCGACGTACGCCAGCACGAGCGGCGCCAGCACGTAGGGGACCATGAAGACGGGGGAGACGGAGTCGTCGCCTGTGAGCACGGCGACGTACGGGAGCACGGGCGCCAGCGACATGCCGGTCATCCAGCCGCGCAGCGAGATCGCGCCTTTGGCTACAGGGATCAGGTAGAGCAGCGCCATCCCGACCCAGCACGCGACGAACACGGCCAGCAGGCACGTCGCCCTCCGCCGGCGATCGGCGGCGGCTGGGCGGGTCACGTCACGCTCGCCACCGCCAGCGCCGCGACCGCCAGCCCTGCCAGCACCAGCATGAAGACCGCGCCGGCCGCCATGTCCTTGACCGCGCCGATGTCCGGGTGGCGCTCGGGATGCAGCCGGTCGGCCAGGCGCTCGATCGCCGAGTTGAACAGCTCGGACGCCAGCGTGAGCGCCGCCGCCAGCGCCAGCAGGCCCCACCACAGCGGCGCGGGACGCAGCCAGGCCAGCAGGGCCAGACCCGCCGCCGCGCCCAGGACCTGCAGGCGGAAGCTGCCCTCGGAGCGCCAGCACTCGCGCAGGCCGGCGAGGGCCCAGGCCAGGCGGCGGATGAGGGGTTGGGACTTCATGCGGCTCCGGTCGGCGCACGGGGGGCGGCCGCGCACGCGCTGCCGGACGGCCATGACACGCCCGGCTTCGCCGGAAAGCAAACGCCGGCGCTCATGCCCGTGCCTGCCTCGCGCGCCACGTCCCCAGCGCCAGCGCCAGCAACCCCGCCGCCGTGAGCGCCGCGCCCCAGCGCAGGCTGGCGGGCTCGTAGTGCAGCTCGACGCGGCTCGTGCCGGCCGGCACGGGCACGGCGCGGAAGGCGAAGAAGGCCGGGATGATCCCGGTCTCGCGGCCGTCGACGCGCGCCGTCCAGCCGGGATGGAAGGCGTCGGTCACGCACAGCCAGCCGGGCGCGGAGGCCTGCACCTCGTAGAGCTGGCGCAGCGGCGTCGAGTCGAGCGCGCGCACCGAGCCGCTGAAGTCCGCGCCCGCCGGCCCCGCGCGCGTCGCGTCACCCTCCAGAGCCAGGCAGCGCGCGGGGTCGCGCGCCGCGCGGAACTCCTCCGCCAGCGCGCGGCCCACGTTGAGCGCGTGCAGCCGCGCGGCCGCCGCGGGCGACAGCTCCGGCCGCGCTGGCGCGGCGGCGAGGTACGGGCGGATGTCCAGCGCCTCCCCCGCGACGAAGGCGCGCGCGCGCCAGCCGTTGTTGCGCCAGGTCACGCAGGTGCCAGCGTCCAACGCGCGGGACAGGGCCGCGCCCGGCGGCGGCGCCCAGTCCGGCAGCGCCAGCACGCAGGCCACGTCCAGCAGCCCGAACAGCGGGTGCGTCAGGTCCAGGTCCTCGCCCGGCGCGGGCGTGCGCGCGCCGTCGCGCGGTGGCGCCAGCAGCGCGCGGAACAACGCGTAGCGGTCGATGCCCAGCGCGTCGTAGCCGCGCACGTCCGCGAGGCCGTAGACGCCGGCGGTCTCGGGCGGCAGCAGGCCGTCGCCGACGGCCCAGACGCGCGACGCACCGGCCTCTGCGCGCAACCAGTCGGTTACGCGCGTGGGTGGCAGCACCTGCTCCGCCGGCGCGCTGGGGTTGAAGCCGCGCCCGAAGAGGTACAGGTCCGCGCCCAGCAGCAGCAGCGCCGCCGCCGGGAGGATGGGCGACAGCGCCGCGGCCCGCCGCCGCGCGCCGGCCGCCAGCAGCAGCGCCGCCGCCGCCGCCAGCGCGGGCCAGCGCGCCTGCACCGGCGCCGTCGCGGGCGGCGCGCCCTCGACCGGGAACCCGTGCACGCGCGGCGGCTCGGGCAGCGCGGCGCGCGGCAGCGGCACGCGCGGCGCGAGCGCGACGCCCGCGGCCAGCGCCGCCAGCAGCAGCAGCGCCGTGGCCAGCGGCCGGCGTCGCGTTGCCGGCCGCGCCAGCGCGTCCAGCCCGAAGCCGGCCAGCAAGGCGCCCGCCAGCCCGACCACCAGCGTGAACCGGTAGTTGAGCGCGAGGTCCAGCAGCGGCAGGCGGCCGAGCGCGTGGCTCAGCAGCGGCGCCTCGAAGCCCAGCACGAACGCGACCAGCCACAGCCAGCGCAGCGCCGGCAGCGCCGGCCGGCGCGCCGCGCACAGCGCGCCCACGAACGCCAGCGGCAGCGTGACCAGCCCGGCGTAGCCGCCGTTGATGTTGACGTAGGCCCGCGGCGCGTCGAAGGGCAGGCCGCGCTCCGGCAGCGGGTGGCCGAAGGCGTCCGGCCACCACAGCAGGCGGTACAGCGGCGAGAGCCCCGCCGCGTCCAGCAGCGCCAGCGCCGCCGCGCCCAGCAGCGCGAGCGCGGCCGCCAGCAGCAGCGCGCGCCCGGTCGCCCCACGCTGCTGCGCGCGCGCGGTCGCGCGACCCGTGCGCCACGCCAGCGCCAGTCCCGCCGCCGCCAGCGCCAGCAGCGGCAGCACGCGCCACGGCAGCGCGTGCCACAGGTCCCCGAAGCCCGCGCGCAAGGCGTAAGCCTCCGACAGCCGCAGGTACTCCACGAAGGGCACGAGCTGCACGCCGGCGACGGCCGCGCCGGCCAGCGCCCACGCCGCCTGGCCGCCCAGGCGCGCAAGCCGCTCGCGCGCCGGCCGCGCGGCGCCGCGCAGCACGGCCCACAGCCCCGCCGCCAGCCCCGCGTGCAGCGCCGTCTCGGGGTGCCCGCACAGCAGCAGCGCCGCCACCGCCAGCGCCCACAGCGCCGGCAGCCAGCCGCGCGCGCCCTCGTCCTGCCAGCGCTCGACCAGCAGCAGCAGCAGCGGCAGCAGCGCCGCCGCCGAGCTGTGCGGATGCCCCAGCCACAGGAACTGGTAGCCGCCGAACGCGAAGGCCAGTCCCGCCAGGGCCGACGCCGGCGCCGAGCAGCCCAGCCGCCGCGCCAGCAGCGCCGTGCCCAGCCCCGCCAGCAGCAGCTTGCTCAGCGCGATGGCCAGCAGCGCCGCGCCGAAGGGCAGCAGGTGCAGCCACGTCGCGAAGGGCGAGAGCAGCGCGCTCTGCATGTTGGCCAGCAGCGGCTGGCCGCAGGCCGCGAACGGGTTCCACAGCGGCGGCAGCCCGGAGTCCAGCTGGCGCTGCGCGATGAGCGCCCACGGCTGGAACTGCGTGGCCTGGTCCGCGAGCGTCGGGTTGCCCGGCGCCACGCCCGCCGGCGCGTCGGCCGACCACGGCGGGTGCTTCAGCAGGAAACCCGCCGCGCTCAGCACCTCGCCGCCGAACAGCGCCTTGCGGAACAGCGCGCCGGCCAACAGCAGCAGCAGCGCGGCCGTCAGCAGCGCGGTGCCGCGCGCGTTCATGCCGCGGCCCCCAAAAAAGGATTGCCCACGGGGCGGTCCGACGCCGACACGCACATGGAGACCGTCGAATCGCCCCCGTGCCCCGCCTCCATCGCGCACCACCCTGGAACCCGATGGAAGCGGATGCACTGCCAAGGATTCTTCGGACTCGCTGAGGAGTCGAAGCGGCTTCGCCTCGCAGGCAACCTGGGCCGTAAGATACCGGGCTTTCCGGATCGTGGGGCCCGACCCGCGAGGAGCCCGATGCCCGCACCGCCCAGCGCCGCCCGACGCACCCTGCGCGTCGTCAGCCCGTCCACCGGCCGGCTGCTGGCCGAGCTGCCCTGCGCCACCGAGGGCGAGCTGCGCGCGGCCGTAAGTGATGCGCGGGCCGCGCTTTCCGGCTGGGCTGCGGCCGGGTTCGAGGGACGTGCGGCGGTCCTCGAGCGCGTGGCGCGGCGTTTCGCGGACCCCGCGCTGACCGAGGGCCTGGCGCGGCTGGCCACTTCGGAAATGGGCAAGCCGCTGGCTGCCTCCCGCGGCGAGGCCGGTCGCACGGCCGACTCCATCCGCGAGACCGTGGCCGCCTGCCGCGCGGCGCTGGCGCCGGTCGAGGCGTGCGCGGGTCGCACCGTCACGCGCACCACGCGCGAGCCCGTGGGCGTGGTGGCGGCCATCACGCCCTGGAACTTTCCCGTAGGCATGGCGCGCGAGGTCGTCGTGCCGGCGCTGCTGGCGGGCAACACGGTGGTCTTCAAGCCCTCCGAGCTGGTGCCGCAGACGGGCCAGGCCTTTGCGGACCCGTTCCTGGCCGAGCTGCCCGACGGCGTGCTGCGCATCGTGCAGGGTGACGACGCCACGGGCAAGGCGCTGGTGGCGGCGGACATCGACCTGGTCGGATTCGTGGGCAGCGTCGAGGCCGGCCGGCACATCATGGCCGCCTGCGCGCCGGCGCTGAAGCGCCTGGTGCTGGAGCTGGGCGGCAAGGATCCCATGATCGTGTGCGCCGATGCCGACCTGCCCGCCGCCGCCGACTACGCCGTGCGCGAGTCCATGCGCAACAGCGGCCAGGTCTGCTGCGCCGTCGAGCGCATCTACGTCGAGCAGCCCGCCGCCGCGCACTTCCTGGAGCTGGTCGTGGCCAGGGCGCGCGCGCTCACGGTCGGCCCGCCCGAGGACGACGTGTTCATGGGGCCCATGGCCAGCGAAGAGCAGCGCCGCAAGGTGCTGGCGCAGCTCGACGACGCGCGGCGCAAGGGCGCGCGCGTGCTGCTGGGCGGCATGGCGCGCCCGGGGCCGGGCTGGTTCCTCGAGCCCACCGTGGTGGCGGACGTGACGGACGACATGGACCTGGCGCGCCACGAGACCTTCGGCCCCGTGGCCGCCGTGCGCGTCGTGCGCGACGCGGAGGAGGCCGTGCGCCTGGCCAACGACAGCATCTACGGCCTCGGCGCCTCGGTCTGGTGCGGTGACACGGCGCGCGGCCGCGCGCTGGGCGCGCGCCTGGCTGCCGGGCAGGTGGGCGTGAACCGCGGCCTCGGCGGCGCGGGCGATCCGCCCTGGTGCGGCGTCAAGCAGAGCGGCTTCGGCTTCCTCGGCAGCCCCGACGGCTACCGCCAGCTCACGCGGCCGCTGACCCTCTCGTGGGACGAGCCCGCGTGAGCCGCCGCGACGACGGAGGCGGGAGCGCCGAGCCCGAGCGCGTGCCGCTCCGGCGCAAGCCGCGGCCCGAGCCGTGGTACGCGCCCGGCCTGCGCTTCGAGTGCACCGCCTGCGGCAAGTGCTGCACCAACCACGGCGAGTTCAGTTGCGTCTTCGCCAACCGCGAGGAGCGCGAGGCCCTGGCCCGGCACTTCGGCCTGACGCGCAACGAGTTCGAGGCGCGCTACTGCGAGCCGGTGGACGGCGGCCTGTCCTTCCGCAGCCAGGACGATGCCTGCGTCTTCCTGAAGGACGGCAAGTGCTCGGTCTACGCGCTGCGGCCGGCGCAGTGCCGCACCTTCCCCTTCTGGCCGGAGCTGATCGCCAGCGAGGACAGCTGGCAGCGTGATGTGGCATCATTCTGCCCCGGCGCCGGGAAGGGCCCGTTGCACGGCGTCGAGGAGATCCGCGCGGCGGCCCGGCGCGCCCAGCTCTGACCCGTCGGCCCACCCCCCGCACCACTCGACCCATGCCCAACGCCCGCCACCTCGACGCGACGGACCTCGCCGCGCTGCTCCCGGCCGCGGAGGCCGTGCCCCTGCTGCAGGCCGCGCTGGCCGCCGACGACGGCGGGTTCGCGTGGGCTGCCGATGCCGCCGCTGCCACGGGCGGCCGGGCGCCAGCCGGCACCGCGGCCCTGCTGCGCGGCGGCGCGCCGGAGCTGCTGCTGGATGCCGCCGCCTTCGCCGCGCGCCGCGACGCCGCGACCGTCATGCTGGTGGCGCGGCACCTGGCCGACCCGCAGCTCGAGGTCATCACGCTGCTGGGCTGCAACGCCACCGGACGCGCCGTGATGGAGCTGGCGGTCAAGGCCTTCCCCGGCCTCGAGCGCATGCTGTGCTACGACCCCGACGTCGGGCGCCAAGCCGCCTTTGCGGACGAGGTCATGACCACGCTCAGCGTGGCCTCGATCATCCCGCCCGAGCCGCGCGAGGCCACCGAGGGCGCGCAGCTGCTGGTCAGCTGTCTGCAGCCCGCGCCGGGCAAGCCCGTGATCGAACCCGAATGGCTGCAGGCCGGCACCACCTGCGTGCTGCTGGACGGCACGTCCACCTTCACGCCGGCCACGCTGGCCGCCGCCGCGCGACGCGTCACCGACAGCCTGCCCGCCTGGCGCGCCGCCGCCGCCGCCGGCCGCCTGCCCGGCGTGCCCGAGCCCGAGGGCGACCTGGCCGCGCTGTCCGCCGGCCGCCTGCCCGCGCGCGTCGGCCAGCCGATCATCGTCTTCGTGCACCTTGGCGCGCCCGAGCTGGACGCCGCGCTGGCCGCGCAACTGCTCGCGCGCTCCCAGGCCGCGGGCCGCGGCCGGCAGGTGGCGCTCTGACCCCATGGCCCACAAGCTCGCGCTGGTCACGATCCCCACGCTGAACGAACGCGACAACCTGCGCTGGTTCATGCAGGCCATCGTGGATCTCAAGGACGACGCCCTGCACGTCCTGCTGGCCGACGACGACAGCCTCGACGGCACCTGGCGCACCTACGGCACGCAGTACGCCGCGGACTCGCAGCGCTTCCACCTCATGCGCCGCCCCGGCCGCGACAAGGGTCGCGGCTTCGCGCTGCGCGAGGCCTGGCGCTGGGCGCTCGAACACCAGCCGCCCTACGCGTACGTGATCGAGATGGCCGGCAACCGCAGCGACGATCCGGCGCATCTGCCGGCGCTGATCGCGAAGCTGGAAGCCGGCGCGGACGTCGTCGTGTGCGAGCGCTCGGCGCAGCCGGGCGGCGACGCCTCCCAGCCGCGCAAGGACTGGGGCATCGGACGCGCACTCATCGGCGCGCCGGTGCAGGACTACGAGAGCGGGTTCCGCGGGTTCTCGCGGCGGGCGCTGGAGCTGATCGATCCCCGGACGCTGCGCAGCGGCGACCATGGCATCAAGGCGGAGGTCATGGCGCGCGTGGGCCGGCTGGCGCGGAAGCACGGGTTGAAGGTGGAGACGCTGCCGGTGCCGTTCAGCGCGCCGGACATGGCGCACCGGCAGGGCGGGAACACGGGGTTCGGGGGGTTGTGCGGGTTGTGGGCGCGGAGGGTGGCGGGGAGGGTGTGAGGGGGTTCACGGCGGGCCGAGGTGCAGCCGCGCCGTCTGGCCCGCACGCACGCTGACGGTATCCATGCCGGTGAGCCACATGCTCACGCCGGGCCGACTCGCGTTGGGACCCGACAAGCCGATGCGGTAGATGCCGGGGCCGAGTCGCAGCGTCACGCGGCGCCCGCTCCGCTCGTCCTCCGAGAGCCACTCCCCGCGCCGCTGGCTGCCCAGCCGCTCGACCCAGCATGCATACACGGCGGCGGAAACGTCGCGGTCCCACGTCACTTCAACCAGCTCAGTGTCCGGCATCGCGACCTCGACGTCATCGTCCGACGATCGCACCTCGAGCAGCTGCCACTTCACGGCGACCCTGAAGTCCAGCGGCCCATCGGGCAAGGCCTCTGCATACCAGCCGCAGAGGCTGGTGCCGGGGTCGGGCAGAAACTGGTACAGGTGCGACGAGCCTGGTGCGGCAGCGGTCACGTCCTCGAGCTCCATCGGAGACCCGAACTCGTCGATGCCGCGCACGCTGACGCGCCGGCCGCGATCGATGTGGACCACGAGCGGCTGGGCGTCCGCGGGAATCGGCGCCTCCGGCAGGTCCAGCACCATCGACCCGAAGTGGGAGACGCGCAACGCGACGCTCCCCGGCGCCATGCAGCCGATCGAGGCGTGGCCCCCGTCATCGGTGACGCGGGCCACCGGTGACGTGGCCGGCTGCCCATCGGCAGCCTGCAGATCGGCAACTTCGACCCGGGCCTTGGCCACCGGCACGCCGCGCAAGTCCAGCACGAGCACGGCCACGTTGACCGCTGCGGGATGCACCGGAACCGCCACGATGCGCACTTCGCCGGGCTGCAGCGGCTCGACTGGCAGGCGGCCGAGCTCGCGCCCGGTCGCGTCGAGGATCCTGGCTACCGCCCGGACACCGGGCTTCACGTCGTCGAAGTCGGCGAGGCCCAGACCCTTGGCGATGCGTCGTGTGGTCGCATCGCTGTGCTGGCCTCGCGGGCCCGGCGGCGCGACGCCCGCGAAGAGCGGCTGCTCGGCGGCCAGCTCGACCAGCACGCCCATCACCCCGCCACCATCCGGCGTCGTGCCGCGCACGCGCAACCTGGCCAGGTCCGCGACGGTCGCTTCCGGCCGGGGAGTGGCGACAGTGATCGGAATCGATTCGGGTTCGGCCGACTCCCAGCCTGGCGGAAGCGGATGCGCCGAGCGCGGCTCCTGTCGCGGAAGCGACTGGTCGGCGATTGGAGACCGCAACGTGACCGCGCCAGAGCCGCTTGCTTCCCGATCCAGCAGCCACTGACCGAGCACGGCGAGGCCCCCGGCGACCACGCCCAGCACCAGGAGCATGCGCCATCTCACGCAACCGCTCCGGGCGGCCAACATGTCCCGCCTCTCACGCCGCCCGCCCGATCATCCGTCCCAGGCTGCGCGGCGTCTCCCCCAGCGCCAGCAACGCGCGGACCAGCAGGTCCAGCGACACGGACGCGTCGCCGGCCTCCATCTTGGCCACGCGCGACTGGCTCGAGCCGAGCCGCTTCGCGAGCGCTTCCTGGCTCAGATGCTGCCGTCGACGCAGGGATCTGAGCTGGGCGGTCAGCGCCAGCTTCACCTCGACGAAAGCGGCCTCCTCGTCGCTGAGGTCCAGGAACTCCTGCACGGTCCCCGCCTTCCATCCGGCCTTCGCGAGCCGGCGGCGCCTGGCTGCGTCCATGGGTTCATTCCGGGAGCGTCATTCACTTTGCGTTCGTGGCCTCGAGCATATGTCTGATCCGACATGGTCGCAAGGCCCCGAGCTGGGACTTCAAGCCAGCCGGAGGAAGCCGTCGGGCGCGGGCGCGCTCCTCAGCTCGCCGGCTGCAGCTTCCCCACCCTGCGCGCCGGCCGGCACGCCACCAGGTCGTGGTTCACCTGCAGGTTCATCCAGAACTCGGGCGTGGTGCCGAGCGCCTGCGAGAGCAGCCAGGCCGTGGCGGCCGAGACGCCGCGCCGGCCGCGCACGACCTCGTTGATGCGCTGGATCGGCACACGGAGATGGCGCGCGAGGTCCATCTGCGTCAGGCCCATCGGGTGCAGGAACTCCTCGAGTAGCACCTCTCCGGGGTGGGTCGGCGTCCGGCGTTGCGCAGCCATGTGGAGGCTCCGGTCAGTGATAGTCGGTCAACGTCACGTCGTGCGCCTCTCCGTCCTGCCAGCGGAAGACGATGCGCCACTGGTCGTTGACGCGTATGGCGTACTGGCCGCGGCGGTCGCCCCACAGCGGGTGCAGGCGATTGCCGGGCGGCACGGGCAGGTCGCGCAGTTCCGCGGCAGCGTCCAGCATGTCGAGCTTTCGGGCGGCGAGCTTCAGCACCTGCGGTGGCAGGCGCCGCAGGGCCAGGGAAGGCAGACCGCGGAACAGGGCCTCCGTGGCCTCGTCTCCGAAACCGGCGATGGCACGCCCCTGCGGCGCCGTGCCGGACGGCGGCCAGGCTAGCTCTTGCATGGACCGCGTGCAAGGCGATCCAGATGCTCCCGGCACCCTCCAGGTCGGACGGTGATCGCGTGCGTTACAGGAATCCGCGCGGGTGCGCCACGGCCACCTGCCGCGCGTGGAAGGCGCCCTCGAGGTTGACCGGCACAGGCGGCGTGGCGGAGCCGAACCCGCGCCCGCGCCTCAGGCCACGAACCCCAGCCCCGAGTACGCATGCCCCGGGAAGCAGACCGCCGCCGATCCGCCCAGCCAGTCCTCCGCGACCGTCCCGAACACGTCGCGGAAGTCCGCGACCATCGGCAGCTCGCCGTCCTCGGTGAGGTCCGCGGGATCCATGCTCGGGTGCGCGGTGATCAGCCCGCCGCTGACGCCGCTGCCCAGCACGAGCACGGGGTTCACCGTGCCGTGGTCGGTGCCCTTGCTGCCGTTCTGGTAGACGGTGCGGCCGAACTCGGTGAAGACCACGATCAGCGTGTCGTTGGCGAGGCCCATGGCGGTCAGGTCCTGCCACAGCGCGTGCAGTGCGTCGGACACCACGCCCAGGCGCTCGCTGTGGTAGTCGCCCGTCTCCTGGTCGGCGTGCGTGTCCCAGCCGCCGAAGGGCACGTGGAAGTAGCGCAGGCCGAGGTTGCCGTTGAGCAGCTGCACCACCAGCTTGAGCAGGTCCGACAGGTACGAGTCGGGGTAGGCGCCGACGTGCGTGAAGGTCGGCAGCGCCGTGAACTGGTCGATGAGCGAGATCAGGCCGGTGCCCGTGGAGGACATGGCCGCGAGCTGCGCCTTGGGGTTGCCGGCCAGGCCCGTGGCGATGGCCTCGTAGGCGGCGCGCCGGTTGTCCTGGTCCTCCGGGTGGTAGCCGTCGTAGGGAAACGTGACCTGGCCGATGTCGGTGAAGGCCGGCACGAAGCCGCCGCTGCCGTCCAGCAGCAGCGTCAGGTTGTCGTCCACCGACGCCGCCTGCGGGCCGGCGCCGCCCTGCGCGAGCAGGTGCTTGGCCAGCCAGCCCTGCGCGCCGTAGCCCGACAGCTCGCCGGTCTGCCAGATGGTCTGCGCCACCTCGTGGCTGAAGTTGGGCTGCGGGTAGCTGACGCCCTGCACGATGGCCAGCCGTCCCGCGTCGAAGTGCGACTTGAGCGCCGTCATGCGCGGGTTGAGGCCGATCTGCCCCGACACCGGCAGCAGCAGGTTCTGCGGGATGGCCAGCGACTGGCGGAAGACCGAGGAGTAGGTGCCGCCGTTGACGCCGAAGGGCACGACGGTGTTCAGGCCGTCGCAGCCGCCCTTGAGGTCGAGCAGCACCAGGTTGCGCGTCGAACCGTTGCCGGGCGCGAACATCGCGCGCAGCATCGGCCGCGCCAGCAGGCCCGCGGCGGCGGGCAGCACGCTGAACTTCAGGAAGTCGCGGCGGGAGAAGGTCATGCTGCGCCTCAGGCCATCTGGTATTCGGGGCTGGACAGGATCAGGGCCACCAGGCCGCGCGCCTTCTTGTCGATGAACGCGGCGTCGACGACGACCGGCTGCGGGTTGCCGTCGTCATCGGCGGCGACGTAGGACTGCAGCGCGGACACGGTGGCGGCCGAGGCCTCGGGCAGGTCCGTCGCCTCCAGCAGCCGCGCCACCACGCCCGCCGCGTCCAGCGCGGGCCAGTCCTTCTTCTTGCCCAGCAGCTTGGCGGGCTTGAAGGTCCACGGCGAGTACTTGCCGCGTGCGTCGGCCACGCTCTCGGCCGTGGCCGCGCGCTCGAGCAGGCCGCTGGTGGCCACCCAGGCGAGGCCCTCGTCCCAGCCGAACACGGACGGCGGGCCGTACAGCGACTGGCCCATGGCCTGCAGCGCGCCGCCGACCTCGTACGAGTGGTCCTTGCGCACCTTGGCGCCCAGCAGCCGCAGGCTGCCGGCCAGGAACTCGGCCGGACCCTTGACCAGCGCGCGCCTGGCCGTCTCCGACCAGAAGGCGTCGTGGCGGAAGATGGCCTCGACCATGGGAGCGATGCCGTGGCCCGCGTCCACGTAGGCCTGCGCGATGCCGTCCAGCAGCGGGTCGTCCAGCGCGACCGGGTAGGCGAAGTACGACCACAGCTTCATGGCCAGACGGCGCGCGCTGGCCGGGTCATCGGCGAGCAGGGCCACGATGTCCGTGCCGTCGAAGTTGGCCGTCTGGCCCTTGAAGGTCTTGAGCCCGTGGTCGTGGAGCGTGTGGTCGAAGTGGAACTCGCCGTCCTGCAGCGTCCAGCCGGTGAAGGCGCGCGCCACGGCCACCACGTCGGCCTCGCTGTAGTTGGGCTGGCCGCCCTGGTCGAGCACGCCCGTGGTGAACAGCTCCATCAGCTCGCGTGCGTAGTTCTCGTTGATGCTGTCGGCGAAGTTCTGCGCGTTGTCGAGCCACACCAGCATGGCCGGGTCGCGGCTGATGGCCAGCACGAGCTCGCCGAAGTCGCCCAGCGCGCTGTCGTGCAGCAGCTTGACCTGCGCCTGCATCGCGGCCAGGTCCTGCACCTTGGCGTTGGAGGTGGCGAAGTGGTTGTGCCAGAAGAGCGTCAGCCTGTGCGCCAGCGGGTGCTGGGACTTCACCATGCGGTCCAGCCACCACGTCTGCAGCCGGTAGATGTCGGACAGCATCTTCTTGGGCGGCTTGGGCAGCGGCTTGTCGGGCTTCAGCAGGTCGGCCAGGGTCTTCTCGAAGCCCTGCGCCAGCGCCTGCCCGATCTGCTTGGGGGTGGCGCCGAATCCGGCACGACGGTAGAGGTGCGCTGCGTTCGCTGCATTCCAGTCAACGGCCAAGGCGTTGCATCCCGGTGGAGGTTGGCGCTGTTTCGGTCGCGCTGGCGGACATCTTCAGCGCTGCGCACGCGGATGTCGAGCGCGCCGCAGGTGCGTCACCCGTCGGGGCCGGACCGTCAGCCGCCGTCAGCGGGAGCCTGCAACCGGCGCAACGGCTCGAGGATGTGGTCGACGAAGCTTCGCCACGTGTCGGTCTCGGCGCCCCATTCACGGACACGGCCGGCATCCCAGGCGACGACGCACTCGCCGCCCGCCGGGTCGCCCAGCACTCGCAGCACCAGGTGCGGGCGCGTGCGGCGCGGCCCGACGCCCGCCAGTTCCCAGCGCTGCAGCGGGTCGGTCGGCTCGGCGAACAGCAGCCACTCATGGGCCAGCGGCGCGGCGCCCGGCGCGGGCAGGAGGTCGGCCTGCTGTGCCAGCCACACGAGGTAGCCCTGCTGTTCCAGCGAACGCCGCAACTCGCCCTGCGCCAGGTCGGGTGCCAACGACATGCGCTCGACGCCCGACACCTCCTCCAGCGGCGGGAACCACTCGGCCTCGTGGCTCACGTCGACGTACAGCGCCGCCACGCCCAGCCCCGCCAGCAGGAACGTCGGCCCCAGCACGACCGGCGCCCAGCCCGCCTTCCAGCGCCGCGCGAACTGCGGCCGGAAGGCGGCGACCGCGTAGGCCCCCGCCAGCAGCGCCAGGGCGAGCACGGCGACGGCGCCCGGGACGTCGAGCGCCGGCCGCGCGAACCGCGTCAGTGCGCCGCCCAGGCGCACGACGTGCGCCGGCGGCGCGTCCGCGAAGGCCGTCAACTCGCCCAGCGCCTGCGCCAGCCGGGCGAGGTCGGGATCCGCGAACTCCGCCTGCGAGCGCGACGGCGACACGTACATGAAGGTGCCGTGTTCCCAGCGCTCGAGCAGCACCAGCCCGACCGCGGCCAGCCCGCCCAGCAGCAGCAGCGCCGCCGCGAGCTGGCGCAGCGCGCGCGTGCCCGGGCTCTCGCTCGCCAGGGCCCGCTCGAGCTCCGGCGCGCACCTGACCAGGATGCGCAGCCACCACCACGCGGAGCAGCCCAGCAGCAGCGCCCCCGCCACGAGGCCGCCAGCTCCGCGCGGCGCCAGGCGTCCGGCCCAGATCCATGCGCACGCGAACCAGATCAGCATCGCGACCAGCACCCAGACGGCCCACAGGCGACTCTCGCCCAAGCGCTTCAGCCAGCCCGGCAGCGCGCGGACCACGTCGACCTGCGCGACGAACTCGCCCGGGCCGGTGTGCACGCTGACGGACGGATCGGAGCGCGCCGGCTCCCGCGCCCGCCGCGCGCGCAGCGACATGCGCAGGCTCCCGAGCACGCCCGCCTGCACGCCCAGCAGCGCGCCGGTGACCAGCAGCCGGTCGTCCGTCAGGCCGTCGCCGCTGCCCGCGCTGGCCTCGAGGAAGCAGAACAGGGCCGCGAATCCCAGCGCGCCTGCCAGCAGGTCAGGCCAGCGACACGACGCCTCGCCCAGGCCGCCGGCGCGACCCTTCAGCGCCAGGGCGCCGATCGCCAGCAGCGCGATGCCGGGCAGCAGCCCCAGGCCGACATCGAGTGCGAGACCGACCCTGGCCTCGGGCGCCAGGTTGCGCAGGCTGGACAGTCCGCCCGCGATGGACCAGTCCGCCACGCACAATCCGCCGAGGAGCGCCATGCAGGCCACGCCGACGGCCAGCCGTGATGGTCCCGCCGCGCTTTCGCCGGCAGCGACCGCAACCGCATCGCCCCCCGTCGGCGCGCGTCGTGGGTGCCGGCGCGCGAGGGCCCGGCCCGCCCACCACCCGC